>JAAUYB010107485.1_pt1 | contig 11711 bp, 5 predicted proteins | sample 7278071 | NCBI WGS metagenome assembly JAAUYB01 (sample SAMN14350121, study PRJNA611818) | marine sediment metagenome | isolation source: surface marine sediment (1.8m) | place: French Polynesia: Moorea | collected 2018-08 | reverse complement strand
GTCCATTGCCCGGTTCATGCGACCGGTTTGCTCGGGCGAGATATAGGCCGGCGTCCCCTCCAGGTTGACCGGGTTGACGGCCGCCTGCATTTCCCGGTTCAGTTGCGAGGAGATACCGAAGTCGATGATCTTGGCCCGGCCGGTCTCGGGATTGACGACGATGTTGGCGGGCTTGATGTCCTTGTGGACTATGCCGCGGCGATGGATCGCGCCCAAGCCCCGAGCCAGTTGGATCGCCAGCCGTAAAAAGGGAAGCAGCGTCATTCCCTGACGAGGCATATACTCGTTCAGCGCGATCGCCCCAAAATCCTCGATGACCAGCACGGGACCCATATCATGGTTTTCGAGACCGTGATAGCGGATCACATGATCGTCTATCAAGGCGGTGCCCAAGGCAAGCTCTCTGCGAAATCGATTGATGAGACGATGGTCCTCATGCCCATGGTCGCCTCGATAGCCGCATGCCAGCTTGAGCACCACCGGCAGATCGTCTTTCAGACGGCGACCCCGGAAAACCTGGGTTCGGTTACTCTCGTGGAGCTTCTCGAGGAGCTGATAACCGGGAAAATATAGCGTCATTCCTGGACCTCATAACCGTAAGCCGGGTGGACTTGCCTCAAAAAGAAAACCCGTGATCCTCAACCAATAAGAGGCCTGTTAGAATATCCAGCCTCATATAAGCAAATCGGGAAATGCGTAAAGATTCTGAATAAAAGAAAGCAGACTGCCGGCTTTAGGGGACAGACCCCGTTTTCCAGATCAGTGAAGATCAGTGTGATCCGTGGCTTGTTCTTCTCTTGCTCGGGTTTGCGACTGTCGAGAAACCTGGCTCCGGTCGTGAATGAAAGAAAAAAGCCACGGATCGCGCTGATCTTCACTGATCAAGAAAGAAAGCGGACAGGATTTCAAAAAAAATGCCCGGCCGTTCACCCGTTTCGCCTACGCGTAGCGACTAGGGGCAATAGAGAAAGCCCGGAGCTTTCCCTGCAAGGAGTCTACCCCTGCTTCTTGTCCGTGGAAATGACCAGGTTCCGGGCATCCATGCCTTTTTGAGCGTGGTCCGCTTGCGGCTTCCCCGCGGGAAACCCGGACCAGACGGGATTGCTTTACCCAAATTCAGCCAGATATGTATAGGAGAAGTACCATGTCGAAAGCCGGCCTACTTTTTTTCAGCTTTCTCTTTACCTCGCTGGTGTTCTCGCAAACACCGGCGGTTTTGACCAGTCACCAAAACGGACAACAACTGACAAGCACATCGGAGACCTTTAGTTGGACCACCCCCGGCGGTTGGGACGGATTTTACATAGAGATCAAAAACAGCCCGGAAAGTGCGGGAGAAGTCCTGTTCCACCAGTATTTCACGGACACGGGTGTCCAACAGAGAAATGTCACCGGTTTGCCCGCCGACGGGTCCCCGGTCCATGTCAGGCTCTACTCCATCGACTATGCGAAGAACGAGAGTCCCTACGTGGAATACGTGTTACGGGCCTATGACAACAGCGCGAACCAACTACCCTATGACCCGGTTATCAGCGGGCCCGTGCTGGGCAACAGCGCTCCGCTCGCCCCCAACCTGAGCGCGCGAGTCGACGACCCGGACTGCGATTCCATGAACGTCACCTTCCACGGTCGGGAAGTGGGCACGACGCCCGCCAATTTCAGCCTGGTGATTCTACCCGACACCCAGTGGTATACTTGTGTGAACTGCGGCCGGACCCCGGACCCCAACGTGTCGCGGTTCCCTGACCTGAACCTGGACGTCACGCCCATCTTCCATGCCCAGACCCAGTGGATCGTGGACAACCGCCTGAACTGGAATATTTCCTATGTGGCTCACGTGGGCGACATTGTGCAGAGCCACGGCAACGTGCATGCAGAATGGGCCGTGGCCGACAGTGCGCTCAGCCTGTTGGAAGACCCGGCCGCCACGGGCCTGACCGACGGCATTCCCTACGGGCTGGCCGTGGGCAACCACGATCAGGATAACGGCAACACCACCATCTACAACCAATATTTCGGCGTCAACCGATTCAACGGTCGCGCTTATTACGGGGGACCCAGGATCACCGGTAATAACGCCAGCCATTACGACGAGTTCTCTGCCGGCGGCATGGACTTCATGGTGTTCTACCTGGAGTACAACAGCAATTTCGCCGCTGCCGCCGATTGGGCAAAAGCCGAAATGGTGAAACCGGCAAACAGCGGTAAACGCTTCATTGTGGTGTCCCATTACCTGCTCAAAGCCAATGGAACCTTAAGCCCTAACGGAACTACGCTGAAGAACAAACTGGCCAATGTGCCCAACTTCTTCATGATGCTCAGCGGTCACGCCGAGGCCGAGGCCTATCGCCTGGTAACCCGTACCGGTCAACCGCCGGTTCATGCGCTTCTGGCCGATTATGCCAAGAGAACCCATGACGGCGCGGCCCACGGCGGCAACGGTTGGCTGCAAATCCTCGAGTTCTCGCCGGCCACCAACCAGATCCATGTGCACACCTATTCGCCCACCATGAACAACGGTGTGTTCGACCTGGATACGACCAGTCACGGCGGTCAGTTCGAGGTCGATGAGAACAGCCGTTTCACCCTCGAGTATCCCATGGGCGGCAGTCCGAACACATTCACGCAAATCGGCAGCCGGAGCAATGTTTCAAGCGGCGACATCGTCGACATGACCTGGACCGGCCGCACCAACGGCAAGGTTTACGAATGGTATATGGATGTCAATGACGGCATCGGGACCACCACCGGTCCCATCAACCGCTTTACGGCCGACAGCTCGTTTACCGATTGTAACAACAACGGTATCAACGACATCACCGACATCAGCTCGGGCACAAGCCAGGACTGTGACGGCAACGATGTACCCGATGAATGCGACCCTGACAGTGATAACGACGGCATCATCGACGCCTGTGAATTGGGCGGCTCGGTCTGTCTCGATTCGGACGGTGACGGCAAGGTCGACGGCTTGGACAACTGCCCGGATACCGCCAATGCCTCCCAAACCGACAGCGACAATGACGGGGTCGGCGACAGCTGCGACAACTGTATCGACACCGCCAACTATGACCAGGTGGACAGCGACGGCGACGGGGTCGGCGACGCCTGCGACCTTTGTCCGTACGATGCCGATAAGATAGATCCCGGAAATTGCGGCTGCGGTTTCCAGGAAACTGCCGACTGCTCGGTGACCGCATCCTTCACCAACATCGGCGAAATGGCCGGCGGTGTGCCGCGAACCCGTATCTGGGGTAACCAGGGCGTTGTCAATACGCCGAACGGGCCCGTGGTGGTCGGCCGGGGCAGCGACGGCGGCGAGGGCAGCGGTTTTACGGCCTTCCGTTGGGAAAACGGAAGTTTCGCGGGCCTGCCTCGACCCGGTAACGGACCCTATTCTTCGCACAGTTGGGCCTACGGCGTCTCGGAAGACGGCTCCGTGGTTTACGGCCATGATTACGATACCGACACCATGGTCGTATGGACCGAGGGCGAAAACGGCTGGAGCAATGCCGGCACCATCACCCTGGACGAGGGGAACGGTTGGGGCGCCCTTTCCGCCGACGGCAAGGTAATTGTCGACACCACCGATGGCGTCGGCCGCAAGTTCATTACCACCAACGGCTGGGCGACCGCGGGCGGCACCATCGAGTTGACATTGACCGGGATGACGAGCGCCCAGGGCTGTTCCACGGACGGCTCGATTATCGTCGGCACCTCGGCTTCCGGGCCCGCGATCTACAACGGGCCGAGCGGGCTGGGTACGGTCACCCTGCCCGGCAGCGGCACCGCCGTGGCCGTCAGCGATGACGGGACCGTGGTTGCCGGCTTCTCGCCCACCAATGCCTACAATAGAGAAGAGCCCTGTAAGTGGGTTTACGACAACGGCAGCTGGACCTACTCGGTGCTGCCCCTGTTGCCAGGTATGGTACCCAAGCCTCAGAAGAAGACCGGCTCGGCCTTCGCCGTTTCCGCCGACGGCCGGCGCATCGCGGGTCATTTCCGCGAAGACGGGGACTATTACATTCCCCTGGTCTGGGAAAACGACACGGTGAACCGGCTTGAAGACCTGCTCGCCGATCACGGCGTCTCCGTTGATTCAGGCTGGTACATGGCCGATTTGGGCTCCATGTCGGCCGACGGGCGCCTGTTCGGCGGAAGCATGAGCGACCAGCCCATTCGTTACGCCGACAACAACCGCCATGCCTGGATCGCCACGCTTCCCAGCGCGGATAACTGCGGCTTCTTCGACTGGGGCTTCGAGACCGGCGAGACCTTGAACTACGGCCACTCGACGGCATTCCCGGCCTCCAGCCAATGGATCGGCGGGGGCAGCACGGCGGCCGAGCACGGCGGCGAGTACGCCCTGGCCTTGAGCAACCAGTCCTATGCCTACCCCATCACCGACTATATTGCCGCCGGACCGGGCACCCACAATGTTTCGGCCTGGATACGCGGCGAGATGGACAACAGCAGCTACGGCGGTTACATCGTTCGCGTGCGCTTCTACGACCAGGCCAAACAGGCGCTTTCCTACCAGAATGCCGCCGCTTGCACCGGCAGCTCGGGCTGTCTGACGCCCACCTGGACCCAGGTGTCCGATAACGTGACCGCGCCCACCGGCACCGCCTACATCAGGATCCAGCTCTACTTCTACATGGCGGACGGCTGGGTCGCCTATGACGATGTGGCCCTGAACGGCGCCGTGCTTTCCACAGCGGTCCACGGTGTTGACGGCGGCTTCGAGACTGAGACCGGTTGGTCTCTCAGCAAACATGCAACCTGGCCGGGCACCAGTATCTTCCGCGGTACCTGGGGAACGGCGGATCAGCATTCGGGCAGCTATGCCCTGGCGCTGAGTAACCAGAGCTATAATTACCCCACCTCCGATTATATCAGCGCGGGCCCCGGCACGCACAGCATCTCGGCTTGGGTTCGCGGTGAGATGGATGAGAGCAGTCTCGGCGGCTACATCCTCCGCGCCAAGTTCTACGACAGCAACAAACAGGCCCTGAGTCCTTCCTATGGGGATGCTACTTCCTGCACCGGCAGCGCCTCCTGCCTCAGCACAACCTGGACCCAGGTCTCGGGCAGTGTCAACGCGCCGGCGGGAACGGCCTTTATCCGGCTCCAACTGTTCTACTACATGGCCGGCGGCTGGATTGCCTATGACGACGTCGCGCTGGACGGCGTCCCGCTCAGCGTGTCCGTGCATGGCGTGGACGGCGGTTTTGAAACCTCAACCGGCTGGACCTTCTCCAAAAGCGGTCATTTCCCGGCTTCATCCGCCTATCGCTCCACTTGGGGGACCGCGTCGCCTCACAGCGGCTCCAGGGCCCTGGCGCTCAGCAACCATGCCTATGCCAGACCCAAAACCGAAACCTTCTGCGCATCCCCGGGAACCTATGAGGTTTCCGCCTGGGTTCGCGGCGAAATGACGGAAAGCAGCGATCGCGGCTGGATGGTGCGCGTTCGCTTCTATGACAGTAACGATAACCAGGTCGGCCTCGCGAACGCTATTACCTGCACCTCCGGTTCATCCAGTTGTCTCACCACTACCTGGACGAAAAAAACGGGGACCGTGGTTGCACCCGCGGGTACCGACTATATGGAAGTCCAACTCTTCCTCTACATGGCAGGTGGTTGGGTCGCCTACGACGATATCCACATCGAACCCGCCAATTGATCAGAAATCCCCCGCCGCCGGCCGGCGGGGGATCCCCATTTTTCAGGAGGATATGATGAAAGCGATCTTCTTACGGCTGAAAACCGCCTTCTTTCCGGCCATGTTGTTAATGATCGGAACATTTCTATTCGCTCAGCCCCCTGCCGGGGTTGTAGTGCTGCAAGACAACGTGCTGCAAGATGACAACGGCAGTTTTCTGGGCCTGGGCGCCACCTACATGTTGGCCCTGCGACACTTCGAGAACGATGCAGTCGGTAATGCCGCCTCCGGTTACAGCGTTCCCGCCGACAGTCGCCTGGCGAAGAACCTACAGGTTTTGAAAGACAACGGGTTCAATTACATCCGAATTCTTTCCATGGTGGGTTCCCATCCAACTTGGGGCACGCTGGGGTTCGGGCCTCCGGGTTGCAAAGAGGTCCAGCAGCTCAACGATTATTGGGTTAAGCTCCGCAACCTGATCGAACTGGTCTACAACACCTATCACATGCGCGTTGAAATTACCGTTTTTGCCGATGCTCAGGACATCATGCCCTCACCCGTCGACCGGGAAGATCATATAGAAGAGATACGTCTGATGATCAATGAAATCGGCAGTGACGGTAAGGACCTGACCGAGAAGGTCATCCTGGTGGAAGTTGCCAACGAGGGTTTTAAAAACGGCTTCGGAACCGGCTTCGCTTATACGACAGAGGGTATCGCCCAACTGCACCGCCTGGCCGATATCCTGAACAAGGGCAAGAGTGGCGCCGAACCCGCCCTGGCCAACCTGATCGCCCTGTCCTCGCCCACCGACAAAGACGACTTGTTCGATGTCTACAAGGAGACCCACGGTGTGGTCGATATTGCTACCTTCCACTTCAGCCGCGATTCGGCCAATGACTTCTGGTTTCCGGTTTTCGACTGTTTGGACGCCCATTCCCATTTGAATAAAGCCGGGGAGTCGACACTCACCCTCAAGCTATCCAGTAACGAGCCGATCGGGCCCTGGCTGAAACGGGCCAATAGGAAGCAGGAGCATCCGCTCAAATTGGCCATGGGCGCCATGTACGCCTGGAGCGGGAACCTGCCCATGTGGGTCTTCCATTGCGGCGCCGGCGTCTACGGCCATAACGGCAACGACGATGTTCAAGTCGACGGCGAGCACGACTATAACTTTACGCAAAATGCCGACGATATTACCGCCATGTGGAGCAAGGTCAACGGCAACAAGGTCAACCTGGCGGGCCTCTTCGATGACCTGCTTGACATCCTTCCGGCCGACCTGCCCAACTGGTCCCGCTTCGTGGGCAGCACGGGACGTGCGCCCTTCAACACCTCCGGGGCTCACGAGAAGATGATTACCTCCGTGGAGAACGTCACGCAGGGTCAGCGCCCGCGTTTCTTCTCCTTTGTGGTGGGGGTCAAAGGCACGCTGACCCTGACAGCCAGGACGGGTATCCAAAACTTGAGCATTCGTAAATGGGACCCCAATACATTCAGCTGGAGCCTGATGCCCCGGGGCAGCCTGGGCGTGGGTCAGACTACCTCTGTCTCCAGGCAGGCGATCAACCTCAACGGCAATACCGATTACCTGGACGCCTTTATCATCGAGGGCGATATGGACCCCGGCACCAACCTGGAGGCGCCGATCGCAAGCTTCGACACGCCCGCCGCGGGCGGCACCTATGCCGGCAGCGTGGCGGTCACCGGCTGGGCCGTTGACGACAGGGGAGAGGTAGAGGTCAAGATCTTCAGGGCGCCCCAGGGAAGCGAGGTCGGCGATCCCATTCAGGTCGGCGGCCAGTCCCATAACCTGGTTTATATCGGCGATGCGCTTTTCGTGGAAGGAGCCCGGCCGGATGTAGCCAACGTCTATCCCGGTTACCCCAACAATGCATCGGCCGGTTGGGGTTATATGCTGTTGACCAATACCCTGCTGGGCGGCAACGGTCCGGTGGACCTCTACGCGGTTGTCTTCGACGGCGGTGAGAACACGCTTTTAGGTCCCACGGCCGTCAACCTGGACAATGCCAATGCCGTCAAACCATTCGGCACCATCGATTTTCCGGCTCCCGGTGAGGTGGTTAGCGGGACCTACCTCGTCCGAGGCTGGGCCTTGTCGCCAGGTAACCTGATCGAGGAAGAAAAGATCTGGGTTTTCGTGGACGGCGAAGATGTCGGTCAACCCAACTACGGTGACCCCCGGCCCGACGTATCGGCCCTTTTCCCGGTGGCGGAATACCCCAACAGCACCGCTCCGGGCGGGCATCTGTATCTGAATACCAGGAACCTGGATGACGGGTTGCACACCATGTATTGGTTTGTGATCGATGAAGCGGGTAATAGAGACGGCATCGGCAGCCGCTATTTTACAGTGAATAACGGCAGCGTGAGCAGGGAGGATCATCTCGATTCCGACTGGGACGGTTTGCCCGACACGGTGGACAACTGTCCCGATAACTACAACCCGGACCAGGCCGACGGCGACGGCGACGGTTGGGGCGATGCCTGTGACGAATGTGACCTGGACCCCGACAAGAGCACGGCCGGCGAATGCGGCTGCGGCAATGTGGAAACACCGGGCTGCCTGCTTGGCGTGAGCAGCTTCCGGCGAATCGGTGAAATGGCGGGCGGCGTGCCCCGCACCCGGATCTGGGGTAACCGGGGCCTGGCCGCGGCAGCTAACGGCCTGATCGCCGTGGGACGCGGCAGCGACGGCGGCGAGGGCAGCGGTTATACCGCCTTCCGTTGGGAGGACGATAACTTCATCGGCTTGCCCCGAGCGACCGATGGGCCCCATTCTTCCCTGAGTTGGGCTTACGGAACCAGTGCCGACGGCTCGGTGGTATACGGCTACGATTACGACGCGGCCGCGATGGTGGTGTGGACCAACACCGGGTCCGGCTGGGCCGCCGCCAACACCGTCGCCCTGTCCGGTCAGGGCAGCGGCTGGGGCGCGCTTAGCGCCGACGGCTCGACCATTGTCGATACGACTGCCGGCAGCGCCGTGAAATACACCACCGGCGACGGTTGGGCTACTGCCGACAAGATCACGGCTACCACGCTGCCCGGAATGACCAGTGCCCAGGGCTGTTCCAGCGACGGCTCCATCGTGGTGGGTACCTCGGCCTCGGGTCCGGCAATTTTCAACGGACCGGGCTCAAGCGGCACCCAGACCCTGCCGGGATCGGGTGTGGTCTTTGCCTGTAGCGATGACGGCACCGTTCTGGTCGGTACCTCGCCAACCAACACCTACGGCAAGGACGAACCCTGTAAATGGGTTTATGCTAACGGGACCTGGACCCAGACCATCCTGCCCCTGTTGCCGGGAATGGTTCCCGACAACCGGAAGAAGTCCGGCTCGGCCCTGGCCGTTTCCAGCGACGGTTTGCGCATCGCCGGCCATTTCAGGCAGGACAGTGACCACTATGTCCCGCTGGTCTGGGAAGGCTCCGGGGTACGCACCCTGGAAAGCATGCTCGAAGATGAAGGCGTCAGCCTGGAACCCGGATGGTATTTGGCGGACCTGGGCTCCATGTCCTCGGACGGGCTTGTCTTCGCCGGTTCCATGAGCGACCAACCCTATGGCTCCGCCGATGACAACCGCCATGCCTGGATTGCCACCCTGGCCGAGGGACCCGGCGCCTGCGGTACCTTCGAGGACGGCTTCGAGGACAATGAGACCTGGAACCTGAATGCTGCCGGCGCTTTTCCAGCTACCAGTCTCTACCGCGCCGGCGGCGGCACAGCGGCAGAGCACGGCGGCAGCTACTCACTGGCGCTGAGCAACCAGGCCTATGCCTATCCTACCTCCGATTTCATTGCCGCCGGGCAGGGGACGCACAACGTGTCCGCCTGGATTCGCGGCGAGATGGACAACAGCAGCTACGGCGGTTACATCCTGCGTGTGCGTTTCTACGATTCGTCCTACGCAACCCTTTCACCCGCTTACGCGAACGCGGCCGCCTGCACCGGCAGCGCCGCTTGCCTGAACACCACCTGGCAACAGATCTCCGGTAATGTGAATGCGCCCGCCGGCACCGCCTATATCAAGATTCAGCTCTATTTCTACATGGCCGACGGCTGGATTGCCTATGACGATGTGGCCCTGGACGGCACGGTGTTGTCGGTAGCCCAACATGGCGTCGACGGCGGCTTTGAAACCGCTGACGGCTGGGCCCTCTCGAGCTCCGGCAGCTTTCCGGCTACCAGCATCTATCGCGGCAAGAGCGGAACGGCCGATCAACACAGCGGTTCTTATGCCCTGGCGCTCAGCAACCAGGCCTACGCCCAACCGGTCAGCGACTATATCAGCGCGGGTCCGGGTACGCACACGGTCTCTGCCTGGACCCGGGGCGAGATGGATGCGAACAGTCTGGGCGGCTGGATCTTACGGGCCTTCTTCTACGACAGCAACAAGAACGCTCTTTCACCCTCCTGGCAGAATGCCGCGCACTGTACGGGTTCGGCTTCCTGCCTGAGTACCTCCTGGACGCAGAAATCGGGGACCGTGACCGCGCCCGCGGGCACCGCCTACCTGCGGCTGAGGCTCTACTTCTACATGGCCGGCGGTTGGTTTGCCGTCGACGATGTGGCCCTGGACGGCAGCCCGTTGACGGTGGCCGCCCACGGCGTGGACGGCGGCTTCGAGACAGCAACCGGGTGGACCATGGCCATGTCCGGTTCCTTCCCCGCCTCATCCACCTACCGCTCTACTTGGGGAACCGCGGCCCCGCACGGGGGCAGCAGGGCGCTTGCTTTGAGCAACCATGCCTACGCCGTGCCTTCCACCGATCTCCTTTGCGCCGCTCCCGGAACCTATCGGGTTTCCGGTTGGCTGAAAGGCGAGATGAATACCGGCAGCGCACGCGGCTGGATCATACGGGTTCGCTATTACGATAGCGAGCAAAACTACATATCCCAACAAAACGCCGCGAGCTGCACCTCCGGTTCGCCGTCCTGCCTGAGCAGTTCCTGGACGGAGGTGACCGGCAACGTCACGGCGCCGGCGGGCACCGCCTATCTCCAGGTTCAGCTCTATTTCTACATGTCCGGCGGCTGGGCGACCTTCGACGATATCAAGGTCGAGCCCCTTGATTGAGATTCGGCCGCTCTCCCACTCTCGCGGGCGGGAGAGCGGCCTCAACCCGGTTAAGATCTTCAATACTTGAACCCGCCGCGGCGGGACGAATTTTCAATGAAGATGAGGCCCCGGTTAATCCTGCATTGTCACCTGGAGTGTGAGGCCCGCTTGAGACACCCGGTTGCGATTGAGGGGCACGCTTGACAAGTGCCCGTGGGAGTCATATGCTATACATATGCCGGGAGGTGAGCATGAGGACAGCGAGTATCTTCAAAAATGGTAAGAATCAGGCCGTTCGTCTTCCACGTGACTTGGAGTTTGAGAATGTCAAAGAGGTCTCGATACGGAAGGAAGGCCGGTCCATCATTCTGACACCTTTGAAAAAGGATTGGTTGAGTTTTGCCGATGCACCGAAAGCTGATGACGATTTCTTGAAAGAGAGACCTGATGTCCTGGGAGAAGAGAGAGTCATCTTTTGAAGACGATCTACATGCTGGACACCAATACGTGTAGTTTCATCATGAGAGAAAGACCTTTGGCCGTACTTGAAGCGCTTGCGCAAAAAGTGAACGAGGGTCACGAAATTGTCATCTCTGCCATCACCTATCTGGAATTGAAGTACGGCGCTATCGGAAAAAAGGCAAGCCGGAAACATGCAGAATTGGTAGATATGTTTGTGGCTAGAGTGGATACTGTTCTGCCTTTCGATCGAAAGGCCGTGGATAAGGCCGCAGAAGTAAAAAAAATCCTTTCAGATCAAGGAAAAAACATCGGATCGAACGACACGCTTCTTGCCGGTCATGCTCTTTCAGTTGATGCCGTCATGGTGACTGACAATCTTAGAGAGTTCAGTCGGGTTCCCTCCTTGCGATATGAAAACTGGCTGGATCTGTAAGGGGTTTATCCGGGTTTATCCTGTGACAATGTAGAATTAAGATCTCCAATACGGAATATGCACGATCC
>JAAUYB010093871.1_pt1 | contig 11713 bp, 8 predicted proteins | sample 7278071 | NCBI WGS metagenome assembly JAAUYB01 (sample SAMN14350121, study PRJNA611818) | marine sediment metagenome | isolation source: surface marine sediment (1.8m) | place: French Polynesia: Moorea | collected 2018-08 | reverse complement strand
GGCGGTGGCGGGCGGCAACGAGCGAGCCGCGGCTCGGATCTGCGCTACAACTTGCGCGTGTCGCTCGAGGATGCCTATGAGGGCGTGCAGAAGACGATCAACGTGCCCACTTCGGTGGCCTGTTCCACCTGCAACGGCACCGGCGCCGAGGGCGGCGCGGAACCGACCATGTGCCCGACCTGTTCCGGCATGGGCAAGGTCCGCGCGCAGCAGGGCTTCTTCACGGTCGAGCGCACCTGCCCGACCTGCTCCGGCAGCGGCCAGATCATCAAGAACCCCTGCACGGCCTGCAATGGCATGGGCCGGGTCGAAAAGGACCGTTCGCTCAGCGTGAACATCCCCGCCGGCGTCGAGACCGGCACCCGGATTCGGCTGGCAGGCGAGGGCGAGGCCGGTCTGCGCGGTGGGCCGACGGGTGACCTATATATTTTCATCGAGGTCGCCGAGCATGAGCTCTTCCTCCGCGAGGCGCAAAACCTCTTTTGCAACGTGCCCGTGAGCATGGCCGATGCGGCCCTTGGCGGCGATATCGAAGTGCCCACGATCGACGGCGGCCGCAGCCGGGTAAAGATCCCTTCGGGCAGCCAGTCGGGCCGGCAGATGCGCCTGCGCGGCAAGGGCATGCCGGGGCTGCGCGGCGGCGGGCATGGCGACATGTTCATCGAGCTTGCGGTGGAGACCCCGGTAAACCTTACGGCGCGACAGAAGGAGCTCTTGCGCGAGTTCGACGAGATCAGCGCCGACAACAATCCCGAGAGTTCCTCGTTCTTCTCCAAGGTGAAGAGCTTCTGGGACGGCATGAAGAATTGATGTTTCGGATCTGCTGACACCGTTCCGACCGATGCGAGGGGGCTTTCTGCCCCCTCGCGCTCCCACGAACATGTTGCTGACAAGATGAAAGACCCCGAGTTTCGTTAACGGGGCGTTTACCTGGAGTGAGTCATCGTTGCCGCATGGCTCCGAGATCTGCATTTCATGAAGCCCCGATGCCACTCTTTGATGGGGAAGAGGCCGTGGCCGCGCTACCCGGCGCGCGATTGCCATCCTACATCAAGGGACACCGCAAACGTCTGCGCGAACGCTTTGCCGAGGGCGGGGCGGCGGCGATGCCGGATTACGAGCTTCTGGAACTGATCCTGTTCCGGAGTTTCCGCAATGGCGACGTGAAGCCGCTCGCCCGTCGGTTGATCGACACCTTCGGAGATTTCAATCGGGTAATAACCGCTCCGGCCGAACGCCTGTCAGAGATCACGGGAGTCGGCGAGGCCGTTGTGCACGACCTCAAGGTACTCGAAGCCGCAGCGCACCGGATGGCGCGGGCGAAGGTGATGCAACGGCAGGTGCTGTCGGGCTGGGACGCGCTGCTGGACTATTGCCATACAGTGATGGCGCATCGCGAGACCGAGCAGTTTCGCGTGCTCTATCTCGACCGCAAGAACGTGTTGATCGCGGATGAGGCACAGGCTCAGGGCACTGTCGATCACGTCCCGGTCTATCCGCGCGAGGTGATGAAGCGCGCGCTGGAACTGAACGCCTCGGCGCTGATCCTGGTGCACAACCATCCATCGGGCGATCCGACGCCCTCGGACGCCGATATCGACATGACCCGGCAGATCGATGACGCAGCGCAAGCGCTGGGCGTGACGTTGCACGACCACCTTATCATCGGCAAATCCTCGGAATTCAGCCTGCGCGGCGCCGGTTACCTCTGATCGACCCAGACCTCGACACGCCTGTTGATGCGTCGACCCCAATCGGTGTCGTTGCAGGCAAGCGGCATCGCCTCGCCGAAGGCGTCGGTCGCGAGGGTCAGGCGGTCGCGGTCGGCGGTCACGGCGCTTCTCAGAACCGCGTTGCGCACGGCCCGCGCCCTGATCCGGGCAAGCCTGAGATTGGCTTCGGCATCGCCCTCCCCGTCGCTGAAACCGACAAAGACCAAATTGCGGCTATAAAACGCGCCCGCCTCGATCTCACGCGCGAGGATATCGACATTCGAGCGCGATTGCGCGTCGAGCTCGGTGCCCGACGCGAACCGGAAATTCAACGTGAGCCGCGCGGTCCCCTGCATACGGCGCACGAGACGCTGCACCTCGGCCAGCTTGATCTCTTCTCCGGCCGCGAGCACCGCGCTCGAGAGCCGCGCGCCCTGGCGCCCGACCGGGATATCCCGCAGGCGCAGGTTGACGAAGCCAGAGCGCGCCACCACGGGTTGGGCGGGCGCCGAGCGGATGAAAGACAGGAATTCGCGCGCCAGGACCGGCAAACGGCGGCCGGGCGTGTAGACGAAAAGCGGTGTGACCAGTGGATAATCCTGGGTCTTGATCGAGATCGCGTTCGCGACGGAGCCCTTGCGGCAATCGCCGGCCAATTCCAGCGCCCGGGTGGCGCCAAGCTCGGAAAACGAGGCGATTCCAAAAGCATGCGGATCTCGAGAGACGGCGTCAGCCAGCGCCAGATTGGTAGTGTGACGCGTGACCGAGGGCGCAAGCACCTTGTCGCGGGGCAAAAGCACCTGGCGGCGAAACTCCTGTGCCGCGCCAGAGAGATCGTCGCGCAGATGCAGCATGATCGGCGCGTCCTCGCCCCCGAGCGCCTGCCAGTTCGCCACCTCTCCGGCAAAGATCGCGGCCAGTGTTTCCAGCGACATCGCGCCCGCGGGATTGCCCGCGGCCACCACCGGAACCAGCGCGTCCAGCCCGATGATCCGGCTGCGGCGGGGATCGTCCAGATCGCCGATCCCCGCGTCGCGGGCCAGCGCAATCTCCTGCGCGGTCACCGGGCGGGTCGACAGCACAAGGTCGGCCTCATCGGCGAACAGATCGGCGAAGCCCTCATCGGTGCTGGTGACGTGAAAGCCGATCTGCGCGGCGGGACGTCCGGACTCCGCCTCGAGCAGGGTGTAGCCGAATTCGGTGTCGCTGGTGACGCTGCGCTCGACGGCATAGTCGTTCTGGACGGCGAAGGCCTCGACCAGGGCGGGCATCAGGACCTCGCCCATCGTGCGCGACCCCGCGATGTCGAACTCGGCGACGAAGGCCTGCAGGTCGGGACAGCCGGGCCCGTCGCAAAGCACACCGCTGCCGTCAACGGTCAGTACGCCGTAGATCGTATCGACGCGGTAGAATTCACCGTCGAAACTCAGCAGGTTGCCCGAGATCTCCACTGTGCCGTCGCGCGACGTCAGGGTGACGTCCTCTGCCGCCGCCCCAGCGACGTTGCACAATAGAATGAGTGCGGCGATGCCCGCCGCACGCAAAACGGTCATGGTCTGCCCGGCCTTCGCGTCAGTCGTTTGACGCGAGTTTCAGGTCTCTGAGGATGTTTTTCAACACCAGATATTCACCGACGGCATCGCAATCGGGCATCGCGAGGGTCAGCGCTACGGGTTGCGCGGTGGCACCGTCGCCGATCTGCTGGGTCTCACCGGCGATCTTGAGCCCACAATTCTCGGTTGTGACCTCGGCCTCTAGGCTGAGCCGGACGACGCCGTCCTGAGGGGCGCCATAGGTCGGGTAGGTGTAAACCTCGGCCACGTGGCCCTTGCCGATGCTGGCGTCGCCGAGCACGGTCAGGAAACCGCCGCTAACGCGCGCGGCGCTGTCGGGATCGCGGGGGGCACCGTTCCAGACATGGCCGGCTTCCCCGTAATCGGCGCCGAATTCGCGGGCATGGATCTGCAAGCCGGCCTCGCCACGGGATTGCAGAAGTACGCGCTCGACGGCGTCGAAATCGGCAATTTCAACGAATGTGCCGGTCGTTTCCCCGTCGGGGAACTCCACCTCGACGGCGCCGTCGGCCAGAAGCGCGGGGATTTGCGCGGCGTAGGTGCCAAGCTGGTCCATCTGCGCCGAGAATGTCAGAACGCCGTGGCGGATGACAATCGGCTCTTCGCCACGGCAGGGCGCGGTGAGGGTGACGTCGATCATTGCGGCCTGGGCGGGCGAGGCGGTGAGGATGATGCCGCAGGTCAGGCCGAACTGGTTGCGCGGAGGCTGTTCGGTAATCGGCTCTGCGGGCGCCTCGCTGGCGGTGGCAGTGATCCGGTCGCGCAAGTCGACAGCGGGTTTGTCGAGAGTGGCGGGGATCAGCGCATCCTCGGGCGGATGCGGCATGACCAAGAACTCATCGCCCTCGGGCACGATGGGTGTTTCGGACAGGACAGTGGCGGGTTGGACAGTCGCGGGCGCATCTTCGACCGTCACCGCGCTTTCGATCACCGGCGGCTCGATGACCGGCACCATGGCCTCGGCAATCCTCTCCGGCTCGGCGGAAGGCGGTTCGATGATGGGCACCAGGGTCTCGGCGGCCATTTCGGCGAAGGGGTCGGGCGTCGCCAGGGTGGAAGAGATCGTCTCCGGCCCCATCTCACCGGTCTCCGTCGAAGCGATCAGGGTGCCTTCGAGGGATGCCGAACCAGAAGCTTCGGTCACGGGCGACTGGACAGTGTCTTGATCAGCCACGCCCGGCATCATGACAACCGGCGTCACACTCGCGGCAGAGACACCACGCGACGCCTCGGCGCCATTTCGTTGCATCAAATGCGCGGTGAACGCGGCGGCGAAGATCGTCACGCAGGCGGTGATGAGTTTCTTTTTCTGTTGCATAGGCCCATTCCCAGAGCGTCGGGTCCGGGCATCTTTGCCATCGAATTGGGGAAATCCTGTGGCAGAGCCGGGAAAATTCGATGCAATTCTGCAACATATCCACAGGGGCGCGAGCGTTGCCCGCGAACCTTGAGTGGTGCGGTCCGGCTCAGGTCAGCCGGCCGTGGCAGTGCTTGAACTTCTTGCCCGATCCGCAGGGGCAAAGCTCGTTCCGGCCGGGATTGCCCCAGGTGGAGCGGTCATTTTCATCGAAGCCGGGATGGGCCGCGGCGGGGTTCGCGTCGGCGCCCACGGTTTCAAGCTGGGCCGCGCGCTGCGCGGCCTCTTGCAGCTGCTTCTGCTGCGCCAGGACCTGCTGCATCATCGCCTCGCGCTCTTCCTCAGTGAGCGGGCGGACCTGCGACAGCTTTTGCGTAACATCTTCGCGCAGCGCGTCGAGCATGCCTTCGAAAAGCTGGAACGCCTCGGTCTTGTATTCGTTGAGCGGATCGCGTTGCGCGTAGCCGCGGAACGCCACGACGGAACGCAGATGTTCCAGCGTCAGAAGATGCTCGCGCCACTTGGCGTCGATGGTTTGCAACAGGAACTGTTTTTCGATGCCGCGCATCTGCTCGGGGCCGAACTGCGCGGCCTTGGAGGCCATCATCTCGTCGGCGGCGCGGTAGAGCCGTTCGCGGATCTCGTCCTCGTCGACGCCTTCCTCGTCGGCCCAGCCGATAACGCCCACGTCGATGCCGGATTTTTCCAGCAGCGCCGCGTAAAGCCCCTCAACATCCCATTGATCCGCATAGCTTTTCGGCGGGATATACTGATCGACGAGGTCGTCGATCACCTGGTGGCGCATGTCCTCGACGGTCTCGGACAGGTCCTCGGCCTCCATGATGTCCCGGCGCTGGCTGAAGATCACCTTGCGCTGATCGTTCATCACGTCGTCGAATTTCAAAAGCTGCTTGCGGATGTCGAAGTTGCGCGCCTCGACCTTGGCCTGGGCCTTTTCCAGCGACTTGTTCACCCAGGGGTGCACGATCGCCTCGCCTTCCTTCATGCCCAGCGTGGACAGCATCTTGTCGAGCCGTTCCGACCCGAAGATGCGCATCAAGTCGTCCTCGAGCGACAGGAAAAAGGCCGACCGTCCCGGGTCGCCCTGACGGCCAGATCGGCCACGAAGCTGGTTGTCGATGCGGCGGCTTTCATGCCGCTCGGTGGCCAGAACGAAGAGTCCGCCCGCGGCCAGTACCTTGGCCTTGTCGTCGGCGTGCTCGGCCTCGATCCTGGCGCGCACCTCGTCGGGGTGCGCCTCGGGATCGGCGGCCAACGCCTCGAGCACCTTCATCTCGACATTCCCGCCAAGCTGAATGTCGGTGCCGCGCCCGGCCATGTTGGTGGCGATGGTCACCGCGCCCAGCTTCCCAGCCTCGGCCACGATCTGGGCCTCTTTCTCGTGCTGGCGGGCGTTCAGGACGTTGTGCTTGACCTTCGCGCTCTGCAGCATCTGCGACAGGAACTCGGACTTATCGATGCTGGTGGTGCCGACAAGCACAGGCTGGCCGGCATCATTGGCCTTCTTGATCTCTTCGACGATCGCCTCGTACTTTTCCTTGGACGTCCGGTAGACCGCGTCGTGTTCATCTTCGCGGGCGATCGGCATGTTTGTTGGCACCTCGACGACGCCCAACCCGTAGATCTCGGCAAACTCCTCGGCCTCGGTGGTCGCGGTGCCGGTCATGCCAGAGAGCTTTTCGTAGAGCCGAAAGTAATTCTGGAAGGTGACGGAGGCGAGGGTCACGTTCTCGGCCTGAATCTTGCAGTCTTCCTTGGCCTCGATCGCCTGGTGCAGCCCGTCCGAGAGCCGCCGCCCAGCCATCATTCGGCCGGTGAACTCGTCGATCAACACGACCTCGCCATCGCGAACGATATAGTCCTTGTCCTTGGTAAAGAGCTTGTGCGCGCGCAGGCCCTGGTTGACGTGGTGCACAATGGTCGTCGATTCCGGATCGTAGAGCGACTGCTCCTCGGGCAGGATCCCGGCCTGGTGCAGCCGCGCCTCGAGCCAGTCGTTGCCCTCTTCGGTATAGGTGACGTTGCGGGTCTTTTCGTCGAGCGTGTAGTGCTCGTCCTCGATCTCGGGGATGATCTTATCGATGGTCTGGTAAAGCTCGGACCGGTCCTGCGCGGGCCCCGAGATCACCAGCGGCGTGCGCGCCTCGTCGATCAGGATCGAGTCGACCTCGTCCACGATCGCGTAGTGATGGTCGCGCTGGTTCATCTCTTTCAGCTCGGCCTTCATGTTGTCGCGCAGGTAGTCGAAGCCAAGCTCGTTGTTGGTGGCGTAGGTGATGTCGCAGGCATAGGCCGCTTGTTTTTCCGCCTCGGGCTGTTGCGGATAGACGACGCCCGTTGTCATGCCCAGCGCGTCGTAGACCTTGCCCATCCATTCGGCGTCGCGCTTGGCCAGGTAGTCGTTGACGGTGACGACATGCACGCCACGCTTCGTCAGCGCGTTGAGATAGGCCGGAAAGGTGGCGACGAGCGTCTTGCCCTCGCCGGTCTTCATCTCGGAGATATTGCCCTGGTGCAGGAAGATCCCGCCCATCAGCTGCACGTCGAAGGCCCGCAGGCCCAGCGCCCGCTTGGCGGCCTCGCGGCAATTGGCAAAGGCCTCGGGCAGGATCCCTTCAAGCGCCTCGCCATTCGCTACCCGGGCCACGAACTCGGCGGTCTTCTCTTTCAACCCTTCGTCGCTCAGCGCCTCAAATTCGGGCTCCAGCGCATTGATCTTTTCGACAAGTGGCCGGGTCGACTTCACTTTGCGATCATTGGGGGTGCCAAAGACCTTTTTGGCGAGTGTTCCGATACCCAGCATGCTTTCTCCGCGGATCAGCGAATTGACGTCAACGTGTGAGACGAGGGATTGCCCGTCCCCGCGTCGAGCCATAGGAATGGCGGGGAAAGAGCGGCCTGTCGCGCTTCAAGGCGATGTAAGGGGCCGCTTGATTAGTGTCAACGTCGCGGGGCCCCGCGGCCCCTTTGAGGATCCGTCACAATGTTCAATTTCAGGCCAGTTTTGCTGGGTGCGATGATGACTGCGTCGCTGTCTCTGCCCGCCGCCGGGCAGGACGCCGTGAGCGCCGACACCGTGGTCGCCCGTGTCGGAGACAATGAAATCACCCTCGGCCACATCATCGCCGCCATCCCCGCCCTGACCGAGCAAGAACAGCAGCTTCCCGATGGGATTCTGCTCGAGGGCATGATCGAACGGCTCGTGCAGCAAGAGGCGGTAGCCTCGGCGGCGACCGAGGTCACCAAGGTGGTTAGGCTTAGCGTCGAGAACGAACGCCGGTCCCTGATCGCGGCGGATGTGGTCAACCGCCTGGCCGCCGAGGTCGAGGTCACCGAAGAGGGGATCAAGGCCGCATATGATGCGCGCTTCGCCGATTTCACGCCCGATCCGGAATACCGGCCGTCGCATATCCTTGTCGCGACAGAGGAAGAGGCGCAGGCGGTTCTGGAAGAGCTCCGCGCGGGGGCCGATTTTGCCGAACTGGCGAAAGAGAAATCCACCGGTCCCACCGGTCCCAATGGCGGCGATCTTGGCTGGACGCACCTTGGCCGCACGGTGCCGCCGTTCGAGGCGGCGATGGTCGCGCTTGAGGTAGGCGAGATTTCCGAGCCGGTACAGACCCAGTTCGGCTGGCACGTGCTCAAGCTCAACGACATCCGCCAGCCTGGCGTGCCCGCGCTTGAACAGATACGCGGCGAGATCGAGGCCGAGGTCTGGCAGCTGAACCTGCGCAATGCGATCGACGAAATCGTCGGCGCGGTTGAGATCGAGCGCCCGGACGTCTCGGCTATCGATCCGTCGGTGGTGCGCGACCTGTCTCTGATCCAGAACTAACGGGCGGGGAGGCCATGGGCTCCAAGAAGACAATCAAGAAGCTGAAGGCCAGGCTGAAAAAGGCCAGGGCCGAGTTGACGGCGCTGCGCGCGGCGTCGAGCGGCCCGGCGGTGTCTCCCCTCGCGCCCGACAGCTTCCCCGACCTGCCGGTCATCGGCGGCGTGCGCTTTGCCACCGCCGCGGCGGGCGTGCGCTATGCCGGGCGCACCGATGTGATGCTGGCGAATCTTGCGCCCGGCACCACGATCGCCGGGACCTTCACCCGGTCCGCCACCCGCGCCGCGCCAGTGCTGGATTGCGAAGTGAAACTCGGCGGTGACCCGGCGCCCGGCGCCGCGATCCTGGTCAATTCCGGCAACGCCAACGCCTTTACCGGCGATAACGGCCGCGCTTCGGTCGCGGCCCTTTGTGCGGACGTCGCGGGCCTGCTTGGGATCCCGGCCGAGCGGGTGTTTACCTCTTCAACCGGCGTGATCGGAGAGGTCCTGCCCCATGACCGTATCACCGCCAAGCTTGCCGACCTGAAAGCCGCGTTGAGCGCCGGTGGCATCGCCGCCGCTGCCGACGCAATCCGCACCACCGACACCTACGCCAAGGGTGCTGCGGCCGAGGTCGAGATCGGCGGCCAGACCGTGCGTATCGCGGGGATCGCCAAGGGGTCCGGCATGATCGCGCCGGACATGGCGACGATGCTGGTCTACATCTTCACCGACGCGCGGGTCGCGCAGGAGGATCTGCAGAACGCGCTCGGCGACCTCACCGAGCGGACTTTCAACTGCATCACCGTGGACAGCGACACCTCGACCTCGGACACGCTGCTTTTGGCCGCCACGGGCGCCTCGGGGGTCGAGATCGGACACGGCGACACCGCCTCAGGCAAGGCGTTTCGGGCCGCGCTGCACGGCGTGATGCTCGACCTCGCTCAACAGGTGGTGCGCGACGGCGAAGGGGCCACGAAATTCGTCGAGGTCGCCGTGATCGGGGCCGCGAGTACCGCAGATGCCCGCCGCGCCGCGCTCGCCATCGCGAATTCGCCGCTCGTAAAGACCGCCGTCGCCGGCGAGGACCCGAATTGGGGCCGCGTGGTGATGGCCGTGGGCAAGTCCGGCGCGCAAGCCGACCGCGACGCGATCTCGATCCGGTTCGGCGACATCCTCGTGGCCGAGAAGGGCTGGGTCGCAGACAGCTACCGCGACGAGGACGGCGCGGCCTATATGAAGGCCGATGAGTTGCGCATCGAGGTCGGGCTGGGCATCGGCGACGCCGAGGCCACCGTCTGGACCTGCGACCTCACCCATCGCTACATCGAAATCAACGCCGACTACCGCTCATGAGAATCGTCCTGGTCGCCGCCGTTGCCCTGATCGACCGCGACGGGCGCATCCTACTTGCGCAACGGCCAGAGGGCAAATCCATGGCCGGGCTATGGGAATTCCCCGGCGGCAAGGTCGAACCGGACGAAACTCCGGAACACGCGTTGATCCGCGAGCTCGAGGAAGAGCTCGGTATCAACACCTGGGAAAGCTGCCTCGCCCCGCTCACCTTCGCGAGCCACAGCTACGAGGAGTTTCACCTGTTGATGCCGCTTTTTGCCTGCCGAAAGTGGGAGGGCATCCCGCACGGTCACGAGGGGCAGACGCTGAAATGGGTCTCGGCGAAAGACTTGCGCGACTATCCGATGCCTCCCGCCGACATCCCCCTGATTCCCGTTTTGCGCGACTGGCTATAAGCCTTAAGGCGAGTTTTTCAGCGATAAAGACATGACTGTTTTCTAAACGTGCGCAGCGTTTACGCATTATTAAGATCAAATTGATGAAAATGTTGATGATTTCTCAACAGAACCGGCTATGTTCTGATCAAGCGTTCCATTGGGGAGGATCGCCGCATGCTGCGAACCATCGTGTTAGGAAGTTGTGTGTCCGTGCAGGGGACATTCGTTCGAGCGCTCGCGAACGGCAAGATCGTCGTCCGCGTAGAGGGCCAGGACTACGCTGGCTACCCGGTGCTGACACAGCAGGCCGCCTGAACAATTCCATCGGGACTGCACGAAAAAGGGGAAGGCCAGGCGCCTTCCCCTTTTCATTTTTTCTGACGCTCGCGTGGCGGCTTAGCTGAGCGTGCGTTCGACCTCTTCGCGTTCGAAAATCTCGATAACGTCGCCCTGGCGGATATCCTCGTAGTTCTCGAAGGCCATACCGCATTCCTGACCCGACTGGACCTCGGCGACCTCGTCCTTGAAACGCTTGAGCGTCTTCAGCGTGCCCTCGTGGATCACCACGTTGTCGCGCAGAAGACGTACGCCAGCGGACCGGCGGGCGACGCCCTCGGTGACCAGACAACCGGCAACGCGCCCGACATTGGAGACCTTGAAGACCTCCTTGATCTCGGCGTAGCCGATGAAGTTCTCGCGCACCTCGGCGCTGAGCAGACCCGAAGCGGCGGCCTTCACGTCATCCACAAGATCGTAGATTACCGAGTAATACCGGATCTCTACGCCCTTCTGGTTCGCGGCATTCCGCGCAGGCGCGTTCGCCCGGACGTTGAAACCGAAGACCGGCGCGCTGGAGGCCTCGGCAAGGCCGATATCGCTTTCGGTGATCGCACCCACGCCCGAATGCAGCACGCGCACCCGGACTTCCTCGTTGCCGATCTTCTCCATCGCCTGAACGATAGCCTCGGCAGAGCCCTGCACGTCGGCTTTCACCAGGATCGGCAGTTCGGCGACGTTCTCATCCGCCTTGGCGTTGGCCATGAGCTGTTCCAGCGTCGTGGCGGCCCCGGCGGCGGCGCGTTTGTCCTTGGCGGCCTGCTCGCGGTATTCGGCGATTTCGCGGGCCTGCGCCTCGGTCTCGACGACGTTGAGAACGTCGCCCGCCTCAGGCGTGCCGTTGAGACCCAGAACCTCGACCGGCACTGACGGCCCGGCCTCCTTCACGCGGTCGCCCTTGTCGTCGACCAGCGCGCGGACCTTGCCCCACTGCTCACCCACGACGAAGATATCGCCCTGTTTGAGCGTGCCGTTCTGCACCAGAACCGTGGCGACGGGCCCGCGGCCCACATCGAGCTGCGCCTCGATCACGGCGCCGGATGCGGCGCGGTCGGGGTTGGCCTTGAGCTCAAGAATTTCGGCCTGCAACGCGATCGATTCCAGGAGCGTGTCGAGCCCGGTGCCGTTGATCGCCGACACTTCGACATCCTGCACCTCGCCCGACAT
>JAAUYB010224526.1_pt1 | contig 11732 bp, 4 predicted proteins | sample 7278071 | NCBI WGS metagenome assembly JAAUYB01 (sample SAMN14350121, study PRJNA611818) | marine sediment metagenome | isolation source: surface marine sediment (1.8m) | place: French Polynesia: Moorea | collected 2018-08 | reverse complement strand
TGCGGCAGCCGATGCGCTGGCCCTGAGCGCTGGCCAACGCTGGTCGGCGCTCGGGCTCGATGGACTTGGCGACGGCGAGGAGCAGGTTAGCTTTGATCTGGCCGCAGAGACCGCGCTCAAGCTGCTGTACCGGCCGCTCGGAGATCTGCTTTACCTAGCGGCCACACCGCTCGACGACCGGCTTGCCACATGGGTGGATGGCGTGTCTCACGCCGCTGCAACGACCGGTGAAGATGACATCCTGGAGACATCGCTGGTAGGTGCGGATCTGCGGGACGCCATCGCGGCACTCTGGAAGGACAAGTTAGGTGCGCGTCGTGCGACCGAAGACGACGATTTCTTCGCCGCCGGCGGCGACAGTCTGCTTCTCATGCAACTGGTGCCACGGCTGACAACACTGGCTGGTGTCCCGCTGTCGCTGGCCGACCTGCTTGCAAGTCCCACGCCGAACGGGTTCGCCGTTGCGATCGAGCGGGCCCGTGACCGGACGCCGGTCGACGCCGGTAGCGATTCCGATGCCGCAGACACCCAGATGGAAGAGGGCGAGTTGTGACCGGGAGGGCCATCGCCTCTCTGCTGGCCGATCTCGGTCAGGCGGGCGTCACGCTCTGGGTCGAAGATGGCCGGCTTCGCTATCGCGGTCCGAAAGGCGCAATGACGGCGGATCGGCGGGATGCGGTCAACCGGATCAAGCCAGACCTGATACGCCACCTGGAGGGCCGAAGGACAGCGCGCCAGGCCGAATTCCCGCTCTCGGCCAGCCAGAGCCGCTTTCTGATGATCGAGGAACTGGTGGATGTCGGGTCGATCCACACCGTCGGCGGCGCCGCCTGGCTGTATGGCCCGCTCGACGAGGCGGCGCTGACCCGCGCGTGGCGCGCCATTGTCGATGCGCATCCGGCCCTGCGCACCACGTTCGACCGCTCGGAGGGCCGGGCCCGGCAGATCGTGCACCCGGCAGGGAACGGCGCTCTCGAGGTCCGGGGCCCGGTGTCCGCCGACGTGGCAGTGGCAGAGGCGACCGCTCTGATCGCGAGCCCGATAGACCCGTTTTCGAAGAGTTGCGTTCAAGGCGTTCTCTGGCGCGTGGATGCAGAAAGCGCGGTGCTTGGCGTCGCGCTCCACCACGCCATCGGCGACGGCTGGTCCGTCGGGCTCATGCTGCATGATCTGGCCGCCGCGTACCGGTACGCGGCCAGCGGTGCCTCGCCTGTCATTCCTGGAAGACCGGGTTACGTAGAGGTCATCGCAGCACAGGACAAGGCCCGGGCGGGCGACGTACGCGCCTGGTGGCGCGACAGGCTGCGGGACTGGCCGCACGTTCTGGACCTACCGACAGACATCCCGCGCCCGGTGGTGCAGTCGTTCAAGGGCGATGTGGTGCGTGAAGTCCTTACTCCAACCGAGGCAGCAGCCATCCAGACGCTCGCGCGCGATCTGCGCATCAGCACATTCTCGCTGCTCTCCGCCGTGTTCGGCGCCGTTCTCACGCGGACGGCTGGGGCCGACCGCATGCTGCTGGGCGTCGGGGTCAGCGGGCGTGACGCGGCAGGCCAGGAAATGGTGGTCGGCCCTTTCGTCAACACTCTGCCGCTGCCGCTTGCATGCGATTGGGCGGCGCCCGCGCGGGAATTCCTGACCGCGACAGCAACGGAGTTCCGCGCATGCCTCGCGCATCAGTCCGTGCCCTTCAACACCCTTGTCGAAGATCTTGGACTGCCCCGTGACGTGTCACGCCCGCCATTGATCCAAACCCTGATCACTGAGCAGATCCCGCATCCACCGCCCGATTTCGGCGCGCTGAAGCTCGATCCAATCGAGGTGGAGACCGGCGCCTCGCGAATGGATCTCTATCTTTCGGTCGAATGGGCCCGAGACGGGTGTGTGACACTGGACCTCGAATTCTGCGTTGCGCTGTTCCAACGCGAACGGGCCGCCGCGATCCTGTCCTGCGTGACCGCCGCCCTGCGTGAGTTGACCTCGCGGCCGGACGCGCCGCTCGCGGATGTGCTGCTGGGCGTGGACCGTGCCGGTTCGGTGCTCTCGGGCAAGCCACTCGCGACCACGCGGGGTAAGGGCCTTAGTCAGCGCTTTCTGGATGTGGTGCGCAGAGCGCCCGGGGACGTCGCTATCTTCGCGGCTTCCGGCGACGGCGGACCGGGCGGTCTGTTAAAGTTGACTTATGCCGACCTGGCCGGGCGCGCGGAGGCCCTGGCCAGCCGCTTGCGCGCCGCTGGAATCAAGCCCGCCGATCTGGTCGCCATCGACACACGGCGTTCGGCCGACAGCATCGTCGCGATCCTCGGTGTGGTCCTTTGCGGCGCCGCCTACCTCCCCCTGGACGCAGAGCACCCGGATCCGCGGTGGCCTGTCATGCTGTCCAAGGCCGGCGTACGTTTGATTCTCCGCCACGCCGCGACGGCCGGGCGGGCGGGGGTCGGCGCGGGCCCGCCAACAATGATGATCGACGGCACGGCGGCCCCGGAGCCGCGGGACGGCCACCTCGATCCGGTCTGGACGAACCTCGGCGAAGACAGCTGGCCAGCCTATGTCATGTTCACAAGTGGCTCCACAGGCGAGCCGAAGGCTGTCGCCGTCGATCAGCACGCGGTTCTGCGACTGGTGGACGGCGTAGCCCCCAGCGCGGCCCCGGACTGTGCGGCGATCGCCCCGCAGGTCATGCTGGCGGCTTCCTCGTTGGGGTTCGATGCGTCGACGCTCGAACTCTGGGTGCCGTTGTTGACGGGCGCCACCATCGCGCTTGCCGGTCCGGACCTTGTCGCGCCCGAGGATCTGGCGGAATTCATGGAAACGGCCGGGGTCGATACGGCATGGTTCACCGCTGGTTTCTTCCATGCGCTCGTGGACTCGATTCCGCACAGCCTTGCCAAGCTCGACACCGTGATCGCGGGCGGCGATAGCCTGAGTGCACCGCATGTGGACCGGCTGTTGCGGGAAATGGCCGCGGGCGGCAACCGGCGAGGCAGGGTGCTCAATGGCTACGGCCCGACTGAAACCACGACCTTCGCCACCTTGCACGGGATGCGGTCGGGGGATCGGCTGCCCGCCGCTCTCCCCTTGGGCCAGCCTCTTGGCGGCACTGAAATCCGGCTGCTCGACGATGCGCTGCGCCCTGTTCCCAAGGGCGCTGTCGCCGAGATCGTGGTCGGAGGCTCCGGGGTTGCCGCCGGATACCTGGGCCGGCCTGAATTGACCTCCGAGCGATTTGTCGACCTTCCCGACGCGCCGGGCCGGTTCTATCGGACCGGCGATCTGGGACGCATCGGAGAGGACGGTACCCTGCGCTACCTCGGTCGTCGCGATACCCAGATCAAGCTGCGTGGTTTCCGGATCGAGTTGGCGGAAGTCGAAGCGGCGCTTGCCGATCAGCCCGGCGTCGCCGCAGCAGTTGCGGCCATCAAACAGATCGGACGCGTGAATCAACTCGTGGGTTATGTCGTCCCGGCGGGCGAGGCGGTCGACATTGACGCCATTCGATCCGCGCTCGAGACCCGGCTGCCGGATTACATGACGCCCGCGCGCATCGAGCAGATACCGGACGTGCCAGTCGGCCGCACCGGCAAGGTCGACCGGACCTGCCTGCCAACACCAAATGCCGAAGCAAGCGCAGAAAATGCGGCGCCGGAAGGCGAGCGCGAGCAGCTTCTCGCCTCGATCTGGGCCGACACGCTCGGCATCGATCCTGCGTCGGTCGGGCGGAACTCGGATTTCTTCGGTTTGGGCGGGGACAGCATCCTGGCGATGCAGGTGGCGCATGCGCTCTCGGCCCGGGGATGGGAGATGTCGCTCGTTGATCTGTTACGCCACCAGGACGTCAGATCGGTGGCCGCGCGCATGTCTCCGAAGACGGCCGCGCGGATCAGCGTTCCGGACGATTCTGGGCCGTTGGACTGGTCCCCGATTCAGGCCCGGCTGCTGGCCGCGGCGGACAACACTAACCAGTGCTTCGCGCAGGCGCTCTGGCTTGCGATTGCCCCCGAAATCAGCCTGCGCCAAATCGAGGAAGGGTTGCGCAGCGTCACAGAGCAGCACGCCAATTTCGGCTTGCAGCTGGTGGACGACGGACCTGTTTTCACCGAAGACCGATCCATCAGGGTGAGGATGTACACAGAAGACATCGCCCCGAAAGAGGTCGAAGAGGATATCTTGCGCGGGATCAGTCTGCGAACCGGGCCGGTCCTTTCTTGCGGAATCGTGGCGCGCGGCGATGTAGCCACCGAGGTTTTTCTCGCTGCGAGCCATGCCGTGATCGACATCGCGGCGTGGCGTTTTCTGCTGGCCGATCTTGTCGAGAAACTCATCGGGCAGGGGCGGCTCAACGCGCCGCGCCCGACTTGGCGGGGGTATCTGCAGGACCTCGGCAAGTTGGCCGTCGACAGGGCGGACGGCGTGGAAACCTTGCCGCAGCCCGACGGCGCGGCGCGACCGCCAGAAACCCGGACGTGCGACCTTCAGACAGCGCACGGGCGCTTGAGCGCGTCCCAGACGCGCCGCATTCTGGCGATTGTCGAACAGGTGCCCGGCGCGCGGCTCGAAGATGTACTCGTCGCCAGCATATCCGCCAGCCTGTCGGACCGGCTCGGCGACGCCGCGCGGCGCGTCGATCTTGAACGCCATGGCCGCGACTTGCCAGGCGTTTCGGCCGTCGGGCTGGTGGGGTGGTGCACGGTGTTCAGCCCGGTGCAGCTGGACAGCCGGCCCGATCCTACTTTGCGCGCTCTTGCCGCTGCGGCGGGGGCGCGCAAGGCGATGACGCTCGAAGGCAAGCTGTGGCTTGCCTGGCAGACACTGGCCGACGACGCGGATGCCCGGGCGCGCGCTCGCGCCGTGCCGCCCGCCTGGGCGCTCGTCAACCTGCAGCGCGCGGATCAATCGGAGTTCGCGGAGGTCGAGAAAGACAGCCTGATCCGTCCGCTCGACCGTCCGCTTCCGGAGACCGAAGGGCCGGAATTGCTGCGCGCGCACCCGGTGGAGATCGCGGCGCGCGTCGAGCAGGGGGTGTTGTGGTTCGACGTGCTTGCGAACCCAGCCGCGATGAGTGCCGAGCAGGTTTGTTCCGGAATGACGGTATGGCTGGAGCGCCTGGCGGAAACGCAGGACCGTCCAGCCTTACCGGTGGCGGATGTCCGGGTATTCCCGCAATCGCCGCTAAATCAGGCACAACTGGACCGGGTCCTCGAGGGATGGGCCGCAGTGCCCGATGCGGCCGTCATCGGGGATGTGTTGCCGCTGTCTCCGCAGCAATTCGGGATGATGCTGGAGACACTCAACGCCCCCGATCCGTTGCAGCATCTCGAACAATTGCGGTTGCGTTTCGATCGCCCCCTCGATCCCGCCCGGCTCAACGACGCCTGGTGGCGTGTCGTTGCCGCGCATCCGGTGCTGCGGACGGCGTTTGTCGAAGACGGTGGAACATGGGTCCAGATCGTACTGCGTGATCCGGCGGGCGCACTCCGCGTCACCGCGTCCGTTGCCGAAGCCGCCGCAGCCGAAGACCTGACGCCGTTTCCCGAAGGATCGGCCTGCCTTTGGCGGCTGACCCTGTCAGAAGGCGGACATGCGCTCTGCCTCACCGCGCATCACGCGATTCTGGACGGTTGGTCGATGGCGCGCGTGCTCGCCGGTCTTCAGGCCGCCTACGCGGACCCGAACTGGACACCGGCCTTCGATCCGGGCCTCGCACCCTATCTCGCCTGGCTGGCCGGGCGCGATCCGGCAAAGACGGACGGCTTCTGGTCGGACTGGATGGCGGGGTTGCCGGATTGGAAGCGGCTGCACCTCGACGATAACCGCCGAAGCGACGGACACGAGACCCTCGTCATGACCCTGCCGCCAGGGCTCGCGGATGACCTGGCCAGAGTGGCGCGCCAAAACAGCGTTTCATTGGCCGCGCTCTTCCAAACGGCCCTTGCGGCCACGCTGATGGCTACAGAAGACCGCGCCGAGACGGCTCTTTATGTGACCGATGCGGGGCGGCCGGAGGAACTGCCCGAGTTGGCAGAGGCCGTGGGACTTTTCATCGTGAGTGTGCCGATGCGGTTTGCGGCCTCTGAGGACGGCGTCCGCGTTGCGGCGAAGGCAGTCTCCGAAAGGTTGCGCGAGGCGGTCGAGCACTGGCCGCCGCCGCCCATGTCGCGGCCGTTGTCCGAAACGCTCCTGGTGTTCGAGAATTACCCACGCGGTACGGCGCAGTCCGTGCCCGATGCGCCGCATGTGGTTGAGATGGGCAGCACCGGCGCGCGGACGCGGTTTGCCATGGCGTTCCTTGTGGTGCCTGGCGCGGCCCCGGCGCAGGACGGGAATGGACCGGGCGACCCTTGGCGGATCGAACTCGTCATCGACCGCAGCCGCGTTTCGCGAGCTCAGGGCGAGGCCGTGCTGCGCGCTGTTCAAGCGGCTCTCGTTGCCCTCAAGGCCGATGACGCAGGCTGGGCCAATGTCATCTCCGCCGCGCGCGCCGGGCTTGGCTCTGACCGCCTGGATTACTTGGAGCGGCAGCACCTCGAACCTGACAGCCTCACCCCGGAACAGGAGGCGATCTCGGATCTTTGGGCAGAGGTTCTTGGCCACACCGCCTTTTCGCTCGATGACAGGCTGGAAGAAGCCGGCGGCAATTCGCTGGCACTCGCTCTGCTGCTTGCCGCGATCAAACGCCGGCTTGGCCTCGATGCCGTTCTGGCCGACCTTGCGGCCCAACCGACGGTGCGTGGCCACGCGGCATTGATCGCGCGGTTGAAGAGCGGATCGGCCGCGATCCCACGCAGACCGTTAGCGCTCACGACCCTGCGGGACGGACAGGGGGAGGGGCCGGAACTGTTGATACTGCCCGGTGCGGCGGGTGACCCATCGGCCTATCGCGACCTGGCCGATCACCTGCCCGATGACTGGCGTGTCCTGGCCGCGAGCTATGGCGATGCCGGCGACCCGGACGCGCTTGTGCCTGTCCTGCGCAAGGACCTTGTGGCGCGCGGCGGGCGCCGCCCCGTCGTGCTCGGTCACTCCTACGGCGCGGCACTCGGCGCCTCGCTGGCCGCGTCGATGACGGGCGGTCTCCTGGGCCTTTGCGTTCTCGATCAACCGCTTCCCGTTGAGCTTCCGGGTCCCGAAGGTATGACCGACGCCGCGCTTGCCGCCGAGATCGCCCGCGCCGCGGCGAGCTACAATGACCGCGCTGTCCGGTTGGATGGCGAGGGCCCGCCGGACGCGCAGCTGGCCCGCGCGCTCGCCGCCGAGGGGCTCGTGCCCGAAGGCACCGGCGCGGAGTTTGGACGGCTGGTCATCACCCGCTACCGCGACGCGATCGCCGGGCTGTCGGATTGGCAGCCGCCCCGCCTCGGTTTACCGCTCCTCGTGATCCGCGCCTCGGAGAGCGAGGCCACCGGCGCGACGAAAGCCCCAGACCTGGGTTGGTCTCGTCACTCCGCGACACGCCTCGATTGCGTCACGGTCCACGGCGGACATATCAGCGTGCTGCGGTCCCCGGCGGTCTCATCGCTTGCCCGGGTCGTGACCCGGTTCGTCCATGAAAGGTACACCACCACATGACACAGCACATCGTCCTGGTCACCCTGGGAACTTACGGCGACGTGTTGACCCGTATCGCGCTAGGCGAAGCGCTGATGGCAAAGGGCATGGACGTCACCATCGTCACCTACGCCTATTTCGAGGACCTCGTCGTGCAGTCCGGCGCGGCTTTCCGCGCGGTGCCTGGCGATCCGCGCAAGGTGATCGACAACGCCAAGCCCGAGACCTACGCGGGCGCCGCCGAGGGCGACTCCAAGGCCTATTCCGAGGCGCTCGCCGCGCATATCGAGGAGCGCCGCATGCGGGCGCTGATGGTGATCGACGCCGCACACGAGGCCTGCGCGGACGCGGATCTCATCGTCGCCGGGGTCACCTCGGTCTTCGCGCATTCGATTGCCGAGGCCCATGGCATCCCGTCCCGGTCGGCCTTCAACGTACCCCTGACGCCGACCGATCAGTTCGCCTCCGTCATCGCGCCGGTGGACCGCTATCCGCGCCCCTGTTTCACCAAGGCCAGCCATCGCCGGTCGAACCGGCACATGGGCAAAAGCTACACGCCGCTTATCAACTTTTGGCGGATGGAGCGTGCCGGGCTTGCCCCGCTGCCGCCCAGCGGACCGTTGGTCTGGCTGGAAAAGACCGGCGCCGAAATCGTCTACGGCTGCAGCCGCACGATCGTGCCCCAGGACCCCGCCTGGGGCGCGCATATCGAGGTGACCGGTCCCTGGCGTCCGCGGGTGATGGCCTCGGACGCACCCAACCCCGAACTGACCCGATTCATCGAGGACGGACCGCCGCCCGTCGTCATCGGGTTTTCCTCGGCCAAGATATCGCCCGAAAACCAGGCACAGCTGACCAAGGCCGTGCAAGACTGCATCGCGAAAAGCCCGCTTCGCTTCGTCGTCCTGTCGGGCTGGATGGAGCTGGACTTGTCCGGGCAGGCCGTAGACCGCCTGCTGATCCAGTCCGTGGCGCCGCATGACTGGCTGTTTCCAAGATCCGCCTGCGTGGTGCATGCGGGCGGGGCGGGGTCATGCCACGCGCAGCTCGGCGCGCTGGTGCCCGGCGTCATCATTCCGCTTTGGGGGGACCAGTATTTCTGGGCCCGGCGCATGGCCGCCGCCGGGCGCGCGGTTAACGCGGGCCGCGTGCAAACCATGACCGGCGACAGCCTCCGGGCGTCTATCGAAACGGCCATGGGTCTCGACACGAGCAATTGGCCGCCGGAGCCCACGGACGGAGGCGAACGCGCCGCGCGCCGGCTGATCGAGGCACTGCCGCCCTAGCCGGGGTGGTGTGAAATCAGCGGCGAGGCTGTCACAGCTTCAGGTTGATTTGTCCGGCTCCACGTAGACGATCACCGAACAGAAAGCCATTTGAGGAACCCATTATGTCAGATCACATTACCTCCAAGTCGCGCCGCCGGTTTCTTGGCATGACCTCCAGCGCCGCGCTGATTGCCGGAGTGCCCTGGCCCGCCCGCGCGAATGTGGACCCTCAAAACGCTTATCCGGCAGCACCCTCCGGCGCGCCCGTCGCGAAGGTGAGGGTCTACCCCGCGATCGGCATCTGCCGGGTCGGTGGGTCAGACGAGTGGTTCTATGCGCCCGAGGTGCCGGGGTTGCCGCCGATGCCCGAGGATGGAAACTTCAAGGACGGGCTGGAGAAGATAAAGAAACAGGTCCAGCGCTTCCGCGTCTACGCCTTCGACGCCGAGGACAACATCATTGGCGAAGTGACCGGCGACGGCATCACCTGGAGCGTGCATCTCGCGAACACCAAGGCCTATTGGTACGGGTTCAACAACCCGCTCGACAATGGCGAACTCGCCCCGGGATTGCCCTCGCAGAAACGCAACCAGTACTTCGTGTCCGATCAGGACCGCGAGGAGAACCTGATCATCGACGGCGGGGTGGTCGACATCACGGGCCTCGATACGAATGCGTCTGGCACCGACCCGGACTATGCGTTCGAGGGTACGTTCTGGGGCGGCCAGCCGACGGCGGCGCAGGTCGGCCTCGGTCAGCTTCGGACTGACGAGGCCGGGCGCCTGATGGTTGTGCCGCCCGACGGCGTGTCGAACTCGCCCAGCGGCGCCGGCATCACCAGTTTCGCCGACAACGACGCCTGGCATGACGACTGGTGCGACGGGCCGGTCACGGCGCAGGTCACGATCGACGGCACGGTTTTCGAGGCAGAGCCGTCCTGGGTCGCCTGCTGCGGCCCGAACTTCGCGCCGGAAATCCCGCCGATCACCACGATGTATGACGTCATCGAGGATATGAACGTGCAGGAAGGCTGGTCCGCGCTGCCGGAGCTCCCGCTTTCGTTCATGAAATACATCTATCCCACGTTCCGGCGCGTGGCGCTGATGCAATGGGTCACGCAGGCCGCAAACCTGCGGCGGGGATGGCTGGCAATCGGCGATCTGACCGATCCCGCCTACGTCGCGCGCCTGGCCGACCCCAGCCCCGAAAACGCTGCCTTCCGCCAGAAGATCCTCGATCTCTTCCGCGACCCCTACAATGAAAGCGACACGGCCTACGTCGAAGAGCGGCTCAAGATCCCCTATATGCTCGGCGACGGGGTGAACTATGACGGCAGCCCGCTGCAATGGTTCCAGTTCCCTAAGCTGCAATACGACATGCTGCGCGCCTGGGCGGCCGGAGAGTTCGTGGACGACTACGAGGGGCAGGTGGCCGAGGACTCCACCGCCGAGTACGCGGTCTTCGAGGATATTCCGCTGGAACTGCAGCCGGGCGCCTTGACCCAAGCCGCGCTAGAGCCCCTGTCGGGCGGCGCGTTCCACCCCGGGGTTGAGCTGACCTATTACCTGCGGCTTAAGGAGATGTACGCGCATCACTACGACGAGAGGGCGGAGCTCTTCCGTATCGCGCATGGGGACCGGGACAGCCTGAACCAGAATCTTGGCCGGCTTTTGACGCCGGAAATCGCCTTCGAGGGGTTCGGCGACACGCCACCGCCGATCGGTCCGCAAATGGCGGGGGACCTCACGCGGTGGATGGGGCTGCCCTGGCAATGCGACGCGTTCAGCTGCCAGCAGGTGCTCTTGCAGCAGAACTACCCCACCGCCGTCTGGTGGCCCGCGCTGTTGCCCATCGATGTGCTGCCAGAGGCTTACTATACCGCCGGTCTGGACGAGGAGTTGTCCGAGGAAGAGCGCGCGAAGTTCTTCGACAGCCGGGTCAGCTGGTCCCGAGGCGTGGCCGGGATCGGGTATCATGCCAATGCAAGCTACTGGGACGGGATCACCAACATGATCACGGTTTGGGAGCGGATGGGATTCGTCGTGCGGATGCCGTCGCCGCAGGGGACGTCTTTGTGGAAGTGCAGCATGCCGACGACATGGAAACCCGGTTCGACTGGACGCCAAGCCAGGGGATGCTGCCGAATTGATCCACCCGGTCGCTGTGCTGGGGGGCGGCATTGCGGGAGCCGCCGCCGCCTTGCGCCTTGCGCAAGGCGGTCTGCGCCCGGTCTGGATCGCGGCAGACCGCCGGGAGGTGTTCAAGCCGGGCGAGCACCTGAGCGCCGCCGCCATCCCCTTGCTGAAATCCCTCGGCTCGGAGGCTCTCTTGCGCGCGGAGGTCCATCGGCACGCGCATGGCACCTATTCGGCCTGGGGCAGCGACATGCTGCTCGAACGCAACGCGATCGTGCAGCTTGAGGGCCCGCCGACGGTTCTGGACCGAGGAGCCTTCGAGGAGGCGCTGGCGGCTCAGGCGATCGCCGCCGGCGCCAAACGGATCGCCCGGGATTTGCGCGATTTCAGCATCGAAGATGGGCATTGGAATCTGAAGACAGGCGAGGGCCGCATCAAGGCGGGCTTTGTCTTCGACGCCACGGGGCGCAAGGCCCTCGTCGCCTCGAGATTCTCGACCCGGTTTCAGGCGGACAAGCTTTGCTGCCAATACGGCTTGTTCATCTGTTCGTACGGTCAGACGCCCCGGCCCGTCACTCTGATCGAAGCGGAAGCGAACGGTTGGTGGTACCTGTCCCTCTTGGACGACCGGCGCGTGATCCTGAACTTCTATTCAGATCCCGACCTCCACACTTTTGACGCCGTTGAATTCGAACCTCGCGCGCGTGGAACCAAGGCGATCTCTGCATACCTGGCCGTTTAAGGCTACGAGACCTGCGGCCCCGCAAAGCGCCTCACTACGTAC
>JAAUYB010115218.1_pt1 | contig 11732 bp, 12 predicted proteins | sample 7278071 | NCBI WGS metagenome assembly JAAUYB01 (sample SAMN14350121, study PRJNA611818) | marine sediment metagenome | isolation source: surface marine sediment (1.8m) | place: French Polynesia: Moorea | collected 2018-08 | reverse complement strand
GCAAACAGGGCCCTGGCCACCGCGTTCCAGCTTCGGGCCTGGCCGGAGCCGACATTGAAAAGTCCGTTGACCTCGGGATGGTCCAGAAAGAAAAGCGTCAGGGCCACGGCATCCTTGATGTAGATGAAATCGCGCCGCTGCTCGCCATCGGCGTAATCCGGACGATGCGACTTGAACAGACGCACGCGCCCCTCGTCCCGCACACCAGGGTAGGCCTTGTTGATCACGCTGCGCATTTCGCCCTTATGCCCTTCGTGGGGACCGAAGACGTTGAAGTACTTGAGCCCGGCGATATCGGCCAGCCAGCCCTCGCGCCGGGCTCAAGTACTTCAATGTCTTCGGTCCCCACGAGGGGCACAAGGGCGAAATGCGCAGCGTGATCAACAAGGCCTATCCCGGCGTGCGGGATACAGGGCGCATGCGCCTGTTCAAGTCGCACCGGCCGGAATATGCCCATGGCGAGCAGCGGCGTGATTTTATCTACATCAAGGATGCCGTGGCCCTGACGCTTTTCTTCCTGGATCATCCCGCCGTTAACGGGCTTTTCAACATCGGCACCGGCCAGGCCCGGAGCTGGAACGCGGTGGCCCGGGCCCTGTTTGCGGCAACCGGCCACGCGGGTGCCATCGATTACATCGCCATGCCGGACGAACTGCGGGATAAGTATCAGTACTACACCTGTGCCGACATGACCAAGCTTCAAGCGGCTGGCTGCACCTGGCGCTGCACCCCGCTGGAAGAGGCGGTCGCGGATTACGTCCGCAACTACCTGCGCACCGGCGTTTGTCTGGAAGCCGATTGACCCCGGCGGATGCCGTATCGAGGCCTTGGCGCAAACCTGAGGAAAGGGGCAAGCATGTTCGAAGCGATCCTGGCGGCCCGGGAGCGACTTGAAGGGCAGGCCCACCGGACGCCGGTTATGACCTCGCGCACCCTGGATGAACGCGTGGGGGCCGCCGTACATCTGAAGTGCGAGAATTTCCAGCGCATGGGGGCCTTCAAGTTCCGGGGGGCCTTCAACGCCGTCGCCCGCATACCGGTCGGCGACCGACCGCGGGGGGTCGTGACCTTTTCTTCCGGCAACCATGCCCAGGCCGTGGCCCTGGTGGGCCGCATGCTGGACATCCCAACCACCGTGATCATGCCGCGCGATGCCCCGCGGATCAAGCGCCAGGCCACCGAAGGCTACGGCGCCGAGGTGCGGCGCTACGACCCGGCTACGACCGACCGCGAAACGCTGGCCCGTGAAATTCAGGCGCAACAAGGCGGCATCATGATCCCGCCCTACGATCATCCGGACGTCATCGCTGGTCAGGGGACGGCCACGCTGGAACTGCACGCCCAGGTCGGCGATTTGGACATGCTGCTGGTGCCTTGCGGCGGAGGTGGTTTGCTGAGCGGCTCGGCCGTGGCGGCCCGGGGCCTGATGCCCGGCTGCCGCGTGGTGGGCGTCGAACCCGAACTGGCCGACGACGCCGCCCGCTCGTTTCGAACCGGGGTGCGGCAGACCGTCCACAATCCCCCGACGATTGCCGACGGCACCCGCACCCCGTCGCTGGGACGCCTGACGTTTCCGCTGATTCAGGATCATGTGGATGATTTCGCGACGGTATCGGAGGCCGCCATCCGGGAGGCCGTCCGGTTTCTCTTCTACCGCCTCAAGCTGGTGGTGGAGCCTTCGGGCGCGCTGGGCGTGGCCGCGCTGCTGAGCGGGGCGCTCAAGCCCCGCGGCCGGGTGGGGATCATCTTAAGCGGCGGCAATATCGACGGGCCCACGATGGCCAAGATCCTGCAGGACGAGGCAGATTAGCATGCATGCCCATCCGCCCATGCGGCTGGCCTGCCGGCAGGCGACTTTCCGCTACCCTCAAACAGCATCCGCCGTTTTCGAAAACCTTGCCTTTGACATGCCCGGCCCGGGATTCAATGCCCTGTTCGGACCCTCCGGTGTCGGCAAGACATCGCGGGCCCGGCTGCTGATGGGCGAACGCGACGGTTTCTCCGGTGAACTCCAGATGTGAGGCATTAACCGTGTGCTCTATACCTACAACACCGAGCGGCTTCCCGGATGGGCCGCGGTGGGCCAGCATCTCGAACGCATCATTGCCCCCCGGCAGCGTGAACAGAAGGACCAGTTGGTGGAGCTCTTCGACATGACCGCGCACCTGGGATCGCGGTTTGCCCAGTTGTCATTAGGGCAGAAGAATCGCATCAACCTGATCCGCTACCTGCTGCAGGATTTTGAGATGCTGGTCATGGATGAAAGCCTGGCCAACGTGGATGAGCCGACCCGCGAGAAGATTCTGCTGGGGATCAAAGCGCGCTTTCCGGACAAATTCTTCCTCTACATTTCGCACAATGTCATTGAGGTCGCCAAATTCTGCAGGCATATCTTGGTGATGGCCGGCAAGGGCCGGACCCCGTCGGCCGCGATGGTGGCGGGACAAGACTTCAGCCACGATCAACCCCTCAAGCGCGACCCGCTGGAACGCACCATGCTGGAGATCATGAATGCTGCTTAGGCGCATCTACCAGTTTCTGATCATCTATTTTCTGGGGCTGGCCATTCTGCTGGGCGTCAAATACGCGCTGCGTCTCTCCAACTATGTGATCCCCGATCCGCTGCTGCTCGGGTTGACCTTTCAGAGCGAAGCCCTGCGCTATTTCAAGGATGTCCTCGACACCATGTCGATCGCCATTATCGGACAGGTCCTCTCCATCTGTCTGGCCGTTCTGATCGGGATCCTCGGCCGGCAGACCACCTGGTTCGGCTCCTTCGTCAAGGTGGCGGCCTACAACGTCCAAGCCTACCCTATCGTGGCCCTGGCGCCGATCATCTTCATTCTTTTGGGCGACGGATTTCTCTCCCGCTTGCTGATCGCGGCCATGATCTGCTATTTTCCGCTGCTGCTATCGGTGCTGGGCATCATGGCCGAACCGATTGGGGATATCGAGCATTTCTACCGGATCACCGGACGCATGCGCTGGCAGTTGGAAGTCAAGATCCGCGCTTTTGAGAATCTGAGCAAATTGACCACCGTGGTGGCGGGCAGCGCCACCCTGGCCATGGCGGGCACGATTGTGGCCGAATTCATTGCCGCCAACGCCGGAATCGGCTATAGCATCCGCATCGCCCTCTACCAGAGTGATCTGGGCAAGATCCTGATCGCGCTGTTCTTGATCGGGATCTCCTTGTCCGTTTATCAGGGGCTGCTGGAGTGGGCCGGCGCCATTATTCGCAAGACCTGGGAAAGCCGGTAGGCCGCGCCCCGGGAGAACAGGGAGGATACCGTGATGTTACGACATTCCGGCTGGGCGGCAGGCCTCATCGTCATGCTGACGATCTTTTGGGCCGCACCGGCCGCCGACGCGGCGGATCCGATCAACTACCGCCTCAAATGGCTTTTCAACGCCAGCGTGGTGGGCGACCTGTATGCCGATGTCAATGGCCATTTCACTGAGGCCCGTCTGGCGGTCAAGGTCAAATCCGGCGGTCCCGAGCGCGATGCCATCAAAGAACTCGAACTGGGCCTGGCCCAGTTCGGCGTGGCCTCGGCCGACCAGGTGATCCGGGCCCTGGACAAAGGGGCCCCGGTGGTGGTGCTGGCCCAGATCTTCCAAATCAACCCGCTGCAATGGATCTACCGCCGTTCCGATCCACCCATCAGGCAACTGGCCGATTTGAAAGGCCGTGTTATCGGCATCACCTACGGCGGTAACGATGAAACCATCATGCGTACCCTGCTGGCCCAAGCCGGCCTGGCGGAACCGGAAGTGACCCTCTTCAACGTGCGCTATGACTATACCCCTTTTTACCGGCGCCAGGTCGATATCTGGCCGGTCTATCGCAATACCCAGGGCATAATCATCGGGCGCAAGATGCAGGCCGAAAACGAACCGGTGCGCTTCTTCATCCCCGGCGAATTCGGGGTTCGGTTTGTGGCCAACTCGGTGGTCACCTCGCGGCGCATGCTTCAAAACGAACCGGCAACCGTCAAACGTTTTATCCAGGCCCTGCTAGCGGGCTGGGAAGCGGCCCTTGATCCGGCCAACACGGTCCGCGCCCTCGACACCCTGCAGCAGTTCGACCGGGACACGCCCCGTGAACAATTGGCCGAACAGCTCGACATCACCCGGAGCCTGATTAAACCCACGACCGAGTTCAAGATCGGGACCATCGATACCACTGCCTGGAAACAGACGGAGCAGATCATGCTCACCCAGAAGCAGATCGAAAAACCTGTCCAGGTCGAAACCGTTCTGCATCCGGCTTTCGCCTTTTAGGCCGGCGGATGGGAAGTGAAAGCGCATTGCCGCGCGACCTGTTGGAAAAGATTCTGGAAGCCCACGGAGGACGCGCGCGCTGGGAGGCCGTCGATCAGCTGCGGTTTGAAGCCCGCTGCGGCGGGCTGGCCCTGACGGCCCGCTGGCAGAAGAACGCCTACCGGCACTATCGGGCCCGGGTGTCCACGCGCGCGCCGCAGGTAAGCTTCACGCCTTTTAAGAGCCAGCGGGGCGTTTTCACGGCTGACCGGGTCTGGATCGAATCACCCGGCGGTGGTATCCAGAAAGAACGCCGGTCGCCCCGCAGCCTTTTTCCGGGCGGCCGCCGCGCCCTGGTGTGGGATGCCCTCGATATTCTCTACTTTGGGGGCTATGCGATCTGGAATTATTTGTGTACGCCCTTTTTGCTGGCGCATCCGGACGTGCAACTGATCCGGGGGGCGGACTGGCCGGAGAACGGCGAAATCTGGCAGCGGCTCGTCGCCCGGTTTCCGGAAACCCTGCCCACCCATTGCCGTGATCAGGTTTTCTACGTCGATCACCGGGGGTTGATCCGGCGCCACGACTATACCGCCGAGGTGATCGGCCATTATGCCCGCGCAGTTCATTATTGCCGGCGGCACCGTCGCTTCGATGGGCTCGTGTTCCCCACCCGCCGCCGCGTCTTTCCCCGCAAGCGGGACAACCGGGCGTTATCTTTTCCAACCCTGGTCTGGATCGATATCGACCACATCGAATGCGGCCCGGACTGAATCTCCAGCAGTTGTCCGGCGCCCCACAGGATGGAGCGTGAATGGAACCTGTTTTCTGGGAATGGTGGCAGCACCTGCCGAGCCGTATCGATCCCGTGCTCTTCAGCCTGGGCGGTTTTCAACTCCGCTACTACGGTTTGATGTATATCGTCGCCTTTGCCATCACCTACGGCCTGTTGATCTACCGCACCCGCCGCGACGGTTTCGACTACACGCCTGAGATGGTTCAGGACCTGATGGTCTGGCTGATCGTGGGCACCATTCTGGGGGGGCGTCTGGGCTATGTGCTCTTCTACGACCCGGCCTATTTCATGCGCCACCCGTGGAAGATCTTTCTGCCGGTGGATTTCTCCCAGGGCTTCCGGTTCGTGGGCATCTCCGGCATGTCCTACCACGGCGGCATGCTGGGGGTGATCCTGGCGGCCATCTTGTTCGGTCGCCGGCGCCGGATCGCCTTCTGGGAGATCGCCGATTTCGTGGCGCCGGCCGTGCCGCTGGGCTATACTTTCGGGCGCATCGGGAACTTCGTCAACGGCGAGCTTTTCGGCCGCGCGACCACCGTTGCCTGGGGCATGTATTTCCCGCTGGATCCTTCCGGCCAACTGCGCCACCCCTCCCAGCTTTACGAAGCCTTCGGGGAGGGCCTGCTGTGCTTCCTTCTCCTGTGGTGTCTGCGCAATGGCCGGCTGCTGCGGGGCACCTTGCTCGGTCTCTATCTGGTGGGCTACGGTCTGGTGCGTTTTGGCATCGAATACTTCCGCCAGCCGGACGCCCACCTGATGTTCGTTCTGGGACCTTGGACGATGGGGCAGGTGTTGTGCGGGCTCATGGTCGTACTGGGTATCGTGGTGGCGCTTGTCGGAAGGCAGGCCCGCCGGCTATCGCCGGCCTGAACCAAAATCGACCATTAAGGGATGGACATTAGCGCAGACAGCTAATTGGCATCATCGCCGCAGCCGTTTTTCTTCCCAGACATTCATACGCATGGAGACCGATCAGCGTTTAACCACCCGGGCCTCATATCCGGCACTTTCCAACGCCGCCACGGTCGGTCTCGCCTCTTCGGGGCTTTTAAAACCACCCACCAGCACGTTGTGATCATCGTCGCCGGGCCGACGGTAGGGTAGAAAGCCGCTGGCCAAAAGCTGGTTTTCAATGGTTTCACCACGGGGGTCGTGATCCGGTGGTCGAATCACAATGGCATAGGGAATCATGGTGAGGACAGCCTCCGCGAAGCCGTCGTCGTTGAGCTCGGCGCGCATGTTTTCAGCTTTTGCGGGTGTGGGGAAGCACCCGACATAGACCCGATACCAGTTGCCGGTAGTTTCCCGGCGGCTGATGCCGATGAGCGCCTTGCGGCCCATGCTGATGAGTTCGACGCCCAACTGAAAGGCCTCGTTCTTTTCGCGGTATGACTTGATCTGATAGGCGTAAGGGTAGGTTGGGCGTATTTCTTCTTCCGTCTCCGGGACGAGGGGTGGTGCGGCGGCCGATGGCGCCGGCTGAGGCGGTGCGAGCGTCGCGGGCGACGTCGCCGTAGGGCGCAAGGCGTCGGGAATGCGGCGAATCAGCGCGCCTTGGAAACGGGCGGCATCGAGGTCGGCCAATCCCTGACGGGCTGCCGCCAGGGTGGGGTAGGCGTTGATGTAAACGCGGTACCAGATCCCCTTGCCCGGGATCTCGACGGGATGGCTGAAACACACGAATCCTTCCAGCCGCAGTTGGGCAACTTCCCGCGCGGCATCTTCCGCCTGGTGGTAGGATCGCACCTGGATCGCGTACTTGCTCTCCGGGGTCAAGCCCTCGGGAGGGCTCACCGTCGGCTGCGGCGAAGCGATTGACGGCACCGTCGCTTGCATGGGTGCGGGCGGGTCCTGCGTGGCGGGTGCCGTTTCCGCAGGTTTCATGGCGGCCGTACCGGGCGCCGGTTCGGCCGGCAGGCTCACGGATGGGGTCGGCATCGGATCGGCCTCGGGAGCCGGCGGCAGGTCGGTTGGCTTGGTGACCGGGGCGGGGTTGGCGGTGGGTGGTTGTCCGGCATCTGGGGCGTTCGCTGCGGGATGCGCCCCCACGTTGATGACGACGGTGGCCAGACGTGATTGGGCCACCGCATTGCCGGCCCGGAAGGTGAATCGATCGGTGCCGGTGAATCCGGACCGCGGTGTGTAGATCAGGTGTGGCATGGTGCCACTCAGGGCGCCCTGGTAGGGCACCGTCGCGATATCGAAGGTGATCGGAAGGCGGTCGGTGGATTCGGCTAGCAGCGTAATCTTGACCGGCTCCCCGGCGATGGTGAACACGGTTTGGTCCGTTACCGTGATTTCCCGGCCGGCGGCAGCTGACGGGGTCAGGGGCGGCGGTTCCGCCGCCTGCGGGGCTTTTTTGACCTCGGCGCGGGGTGCTTCGGTTTCCCGCGAGGGGGGAGCGGCATCCGGGCGCTTTTCGGGCTGAATCAGGCGGTCCAGGGTTTCAAATTGGCGATCGAGGTCCGTCACGGCGCTCAGCGGTTTGATTTTGACGGGATCGCGGTAGGGGCGTTGTTCTTCAAACAAACTCATGCGCTCGACGTATGGGCCAAGTTCGTCGGCGGCGCCATTGGCCGCCAGCATGGAGATAACCCGATTTTCCATGGCCACGGCTTCATCGAAGCGGCCGGCTTCGGCATAGGCCGTTGCCAGCGTATCCATGAAATTGACATCGGGCGTATGGGCCGCCGCCTTCTCGGCCAGGGCCACCGCCCGGCGGCCGTCGCGCAGGCGTCGGTCCGGTGAAGTGGCCAGGATCCAGGCGATGTTGTTGTAGACTTCGATATAGTCCGGATTGACCGTCAGGGCCTGGATGTAGTCGCCCAGGGCACCGGCCGGGTCGCCCTGGCGATCGCGGGCAAAACCGCGGTTGTAGAGTGACTTGGCTGAACGCGGGTTTATCGCCAACGCCTGGCTGCAATCCGCGATGGCCCGGTCGTAATCCTCACGGCGGATCCAGGTCAGGCAGCGATTGCTGTAGGCGTCCACATAGCGGGGATTGATGGCGATGGCCCGATCGAAATCGGCGATGGCCGCTTCGTAGGATTCTTGGAAAATATAGGCGAAACCGCGGTTGTTGTAGGCTTTGGCCGAACCGGGATTAAACCGGATGGCCTTGGTGCAGTCGGCGATGGCACCGTCGTAATCCCCGGTATAGATGCGCGCAAAGCCGCGGTTGTTCAAAGCCTCGAAGTCATGCGGGACGGTTTCGATGGCGATGGTGAAGGCGTCCACGGCGCGCTGGTAATGACCCTGCCGGAGTTCGACCAGACCCCGTTCAAACCAATTTTCCGACGCCCCCACCGATCCGACGTCGAGCAGGACGACAACCAGTAAACTGGCCAGCCGCAAGTGTTTGCGCTTGATTGCGGCCTGTCGCCTCGTCATCTTGACCCCTTGTCCAATCAATCTGAATCCTTCCGGTTCGCGTTACCGGTCCGGGCCGTTGGCCGCGTGCCCGCCGTCGGTATCAGGCGGCGATCCCCTGGTCGGCGGTATCACGGCCACCCCGGCGTTCACCGGAAAGCTGGAAGCGCCGCATAAAGCGATCGTCGAGAAAATGCTTCAGCCAGAAGGCCGGGCGGTGTCCCAAGGTCAACCGGCCGCGGTTGAGGATGCCGGTACCGTCGCCCATGTTGAGGATCAGCAGATAGTCTTTCTGCGGTGTGAAGGCCTCCAGGGCGCGGTCTTCGAGGGCGGCGGGCAGATTGTGCAGCAGGACCGGGTTCTGGCGCACGGCATAAACCCCCACCCGCTGCAGGGGGCGGGGTTGAAAGGCAATACAGTCGCCGCCGCCGAAGACATTGGGGTGTGAAACCGATTGCAGATAGCGGTTGACCAGTAGGCCACCGTGTTCATCCGTGGCCAGACCAGCTGCCCCGATTAGGGATGAAGGGCGCGTTCCCACGGCGGGGAACAGGAAGTCGCAGGCCAGCCGTTCGTCGTTGGTCAGGCGCAGGGTTTGGTCTTCGACGGCGACCAGCCCCGTGTGCTCCATCACGCGGATGTCCAGCTGCCGCAGCTTGGCCAGCGCTTTGTGCCGCACAACCGGCGCAAAATGGCTCAGCAGTAATCCGCGGGTCAAAAGCGTGATGGCGGCCCGTCCGCGCTCGCGCCGCGCGAGGGCGCGCAGATTGGCGGCAATCTCGACACCGGCCGGCCCGCCGCCGGCCACGGCGATGGTCAGATCGCCATCGCGCAGCCGCTGGCTGATCGCAACCCGCGCGTCCCTGAAAATCGCGACGGGTTTGGCCGGGTAGATGCAAATCGAGGTGGTGGCCGGCCGTGGGAAAGGCACATCGCTGCCGGTGTTGAGGCTGAGGACGTCGTAGGTCAGCTCACGGCCGGTGGCCAGGGTCAGGCGCTGGAGCCGGGGATCGATCCGGGTGACCCGATCGTCCCGGAAATCACCTCCGCGCCGGGTGACCATGGTGGCCACATCAAAACGGACCTCGGCCGGTCGATAGCGGCCGGCGAGCAGGCCCGGTCCCATGCCGCTGTAGTACTGGAAACCACCGTCGCTGACGACCGTTACCCGGTGGCCCCGCGCAATGAGACCGGCGATTTCCTTCATGACGGTCAGGTGGGCATGTCCGGCACCCACAAGCACCAGGTGTTTGGGCATGGGCAACTTCCCCCGCAAGTTGGCTGCGTTGCTGCGCTACGGGATGACAATACACCAAAAACTAGGCCAACTCAATTCCACAGGCGAGGATTGGGCTGCCAGGGGTTGGTGCCGCCGCAAAGACCGCACGGCGACGCAAGCCAGGGGTTATCTCTAGCGATCAAAGGATCTTTTTGCGGGCATAGTCCTCGGCCAGGTTGCCAACCCAGGGAAGTTTGTAGCGTTCCTTGAGGCCGGCCTTGATCATCAGGATGATCCACAGGGCCAGGCCGAGCAGCGACAGCAGCGCCCCGACCAACGGCCCTAAAAAAGGCAAGGCCTGGATGACGATGCTCAGTACGGTCAAGGCCCCGAAGGTGATGACCGACTGGGTCGCGTGAAAGCGCACAAAGTCGCTTTCTTTCTCGATCAGGTAGAAAATCAGGCCGCTGATCCAACCCAGCAGATAACACAGAATGCCGGCGATATGGGCGGGAAGTCCCGTAGAGGATTTTAACATGCTTGGCTCCATCTTCCTGGGTTTTTCGTTTGGCGTCGCCTTTATGATCTCCAACGCGCTGCGGTTGGCGGCGGCGTTAGAATCGTGCGGTCAATCCACGATGCCGATGGTCTCCGCCTCGTCATGATCAAAATCGACGGCCGGATCCAAACCGCGACCTAGCGCGGTCCCGGCCGAAAAGTATCCCGCACGAAGGCCGCAATCCCTGTGTTGACAACCGCGGGTTGTTCCAACGGGACCATGTGACCCGCCTCGGAAACGCTGATACGGTGCGCGTCAGCGATGTGCTCTTCCAGATAGTCGCTGTATTTCGGCGGTGTCAGCGGGTCGTCGCTGCCATTGATGATCAGCACGGGACGCTTGATTTCGGCTAACCGGCCCATCACGTCGAATCGGTCACAGGCGCGGAAATCTTGCTGACAGACCGCGGGCGGACAGGCCGCCGCCATCGCTTTGACAGGCCTGAGCCGGTCGGGATCGGTTTGAGGGGAGGCGCCGCAAAACGCCATACCATCGGCGAAATCGTGGTAGTCATTCGCGATGGCCTCGAAAATGGTGTGATGGACGCGCAGGCGCGCACCCGTGCCGATGAGGATCCCGCCGGCCAAGGCCTCAGGGTAGTCCAGCAGCATCTGCAAGGCGATCGCACCTCCCAGGCTGAGTCCGCAGGGGATGGGCTGCGGCACCCGCAGGACGTCGATCAGGTGCATGACGCGCGCTGCATAATCCTCGACGCACTCGAATGCCGGCGCGTCGCTTGCGCCGTGGCCAGGCAGATCCAGGGCCAGGGTGTTCACGTGCGCGGCCAAGGCGTCGGTTTGATACTGCCAGAGCCCCTTGGCCAGCCCGGATCCGTGAATAAAGACAACGCTGGGCCGGCGCGGGTTCAGGGGCCAGCAGCCGGCCTGATAGGCAATGCCCTGATCCTTGCGGACGATCATGCGGTCCTCCCGGTGAAATCGACGTCGAGTTGCTTGTATAATCCATACAGGGCCATTTTGCCAAGCCTGACAGCCACGGATGCCGGTTCGGCCAACGGAAGGTGTCGAATGGTATGGTCATGCCGAGCCGTGAGCAACCGATGTCCCTTGCGACACACCCCCCAACGGGTGTGTTTGATATGCCTCCGGGGTATGCTATGAGATCATGGTCGGGAGACATGACGCGGTTGACCTTCGGCATACACGCGGGAATTTTCCCCGGTAATGTTTCGGATGAGGCGGATATGAAAATCGAAGATCATTTCAAGATGCTGGCCTGGTTCCATGATTTGTTGGCGATGCCGCGCACTTCTGAAGGGAGGAACGATGCTTGATTTGCCCATCAGCAAACCAGCCGTGCTGGACGGTGGTATGGGACGTGAATTGCGCTTCCGGGGGGTCGATGTGCCGGAAACGATCTGGTCGGCGGGGGCCCTGATAACCGATCCCGAGGTCGTGCGCCAGATTCATGTCGATTATATCGCCGCCGGGGCCGATGTGATTACGACCAATACCTACGGCATTATCCGCAGCGACCTGTCCAATGTCGGCATTGCCGAGCGTTTT
>JAAUYB010063447.1_pt1 | contig 11732 bp, 11 predicted proteins | sample 7278071 | NCBI WGS metagenome assembly JAAUYB01 (sample SAMN14350121, study PRJNA611818) | marine sediment metagenome | isolation source: surface marine sediment (1.8m) | place: French Polynesia: Moorea | collected 2018-08 | reverse complement strand
TGGCCCCATCGCCTCACCGGACCTGATCCAATGGGCCCCGGGCCTGCCAAAAACCCGCTCGGGCAAAATCATGCGCCGCATCCTGCGCAAAATCGCCGAAAACGACTACGGATCCCTCGGCGACACCTCAACCCTCGCCGACCCCACGGTCGTCGACGACCTCATCAACAACCGCATGAACAGGGCGTAAGACGATGGACGGTACCATCACCCCGACCACCGCCCCGGTTCTGATCCTGTTGGGCCCTCCGGGAGCTGGCAAGGGCACCCAGGCGCGGATGCTGGAAGAGCAATTCGGCCTCGTGCAGCTGAGCACCGGCGATCTGTTGCGCGCCGCCGTGGCCGCGGGCACCGAAGCCGGCAAACAGGCCAAGGCCGTGATGGAAGCCGGCGATCTGGTCAGCGACGAGATCGTCATCGCCATCCTGCGCGACCGGCTGGCCGATGCCGATTGCGCCCGCGGCGTGATTCTGGATGGCTTCCCGCGCACCAAGGTGCAGGCGCAAGCGTTGGACGATTTGCTGGCCGAAACCGGACAGCAGATCGACGCCGCGATCAGCCTCGATGTGGATGATGCGGCAATGGTGACGCGAATCGCTGGCCGCTACACCTGCGGAAACTGCGGCGAGGGCTATCACGATAGCTTTAAAACCCCTGCAAAATCAGGTGTTTGCGACAATTGTGGCGGTACCGAGTTCAAGCGCCGGGCCGACGACAACGCAGAGACCGTGGCAAGCCGCCTTGATGCATATCATGCACAGACGGCGCCCTTGATCGAATATTACGCCCAGGCGGGCGCGCTGAGTCGCGTCGACGCCATGGGGAGCATCGAAGACATCGCCGCTGATCTGGCGGCGATTGTGAAGACGGCCACCGCGTGATCGCGCGGGGGTGATGCGCCCTCTTTCCCGAGGGACACAACGCGGAACGCGCAGGCACCGGGCAAGCCGGGGTGTGCGCATTACGGAGGAAGAGGAGGACCGCCATGGCGGATCAAACATCTCAAGAGGCACAAGCCGCCGAAAAGTCCGATGCGGGCTACTGGGCGGCCAATGTGCGTATCATTATCGTCAGCCTGGTGATCTGGGCGCTGGTGAGCTTTGGCTTTGGCATTCTGCTGCGCCCGATGCTCAGCGGAATTGCCGTCGGCGGCACCGACCTGGGCTTTTGGTTTGCCCAGCAAGGATCGATCCTGGTCTTTCTGGGCCTGATCTTTTTCTACGCCTGGCGGATGAACAAGCTCGACCGTGAATACGGCGTCGAGGAGGAGTGATCACAATGGATCAGTTTACCATCAACCTGCTGTTTGTGGGCGCCTCCTTTGCGCTTTACATCGGCATCGCGATCTGGGCCCGCGCGGGTTCCACATCGGAATTCTACGCCGCCGGTCGCGGCGTGCACCCGGTCACCAACGGTATGGCGACAGCGGCGGACTGGATGTCGGCGGCCTCGTTCATCTCGATGGCGGGCCTGATTGCCTTTACCGGCTATGACAACTCGACCTTCCTGATGGGCTGGACCGGTGGCTACGTGCTGCTGGCGCTGCTGCTTGCACCTTACCTGCGCAAGTTCGGCAAGTTCACCGTGTCGGAATTCATCGGCGACCGTTTCTACAGCCCGACCGCCCGCGTGGTGGCGGTGATCTGCCTGATCGTCGCGTCGACCACTTACGTGATCGGCCAGATGACCGGCGTGGGCGTGGCCTTTGGCCGCTTCCTCGAGGTCTCCAACACCACCGGCCTGCTGATCGGTGCGGGTGTGGTCTTTGCCTACGCGGTGTTCGGCGGCATGAAGGGTGTGACCTACACCCAGGTCGCACAGTACTGCGTGCTGATCATGGCCTACACCATCCCGGCCGTCTTCATCTCGCTGCAGCTGACCGGCAACCCGATCCCGGGTCTGGGTCTCTTCGGCAGTGTCGAAACCGGTGAACCTCTGCTGGCCAAGCTCGACCAGATCGTGACCGAGCTGGGCTTCAAAGAGTACACGCTGCATCACGCTGACACCTTCAACATGGTGCTCTTCACCCTGTCGCTGATGATCGGTACCGCGGGTCTGCCGCACGTGATCATGCGCTTCTTCACCGTGCCGCGCGTGGCGGATGCCCGCTGGTCGGCTGGCTGGACGCTGGTTTTCATCGCGCTGCTTTACCTGACGGCTCCTGCTGTGGGTGCCATGGCGCGCCTGAACATCACCGAACAGTTCTGGCCCAACGGTGCCTCGGGTGAGCCTGTGTCGGCAGAAACCATTGCCGAAGATCCGGCTTATGACTGGATGGCCACCTGGCAGAAGACCGGCCTTCTGGGCTGGGAAGACAAGAACGGTGACGGCCGCATCGCCTACTTCAACGACAAGGATGCGGACACCGTGGCCAAGATGGAAGCGGCTGGCTGGGGCTCGGAAAACGAGCTGACCAACTTCAACCGTGACATCCTGGTGCTGGCCAACCCCGAGATTGCCAACCTCCCGGGTTGGGTGATCGGTCTGGTCGCTGCCGGTGGTCTTGCCGCTGCTCTGTCGACCGCGGCTGGCCTGTTGCTCGCCATTTCCTCGGCGGTGTCTCACGACCTGATGAAGGGTCAGCTGACGCCGAACATCTCGGAAAAGGGTGAGCTTCTGTCGGCACGGATCGCCATGGCGGTTGCCATTGTTGTCGCCACCTATCTGGGTCTGAACCCCCCGGGCTTTGCGGCGCAAACCGTGGCGCTGGCCTTTGGCCTCGCGGCAGCCTCGATCTTCCCCGCACTGATGATGGGCATCTTCACCAACGTGAACAACAAAGGTGCTGTCGCAGGTATGGTCGCCGGCCTTCTGGTGACGCTGCTGTACATCTTCCTGCACAAGGGCTGGTTCTTTATCCCCGGCACGGCAAGCTTCTCGGATGCCGATCCGCTGCTGGGCACGATCAAGTCCACGAGCTTTGGTGCGATTGGTGCGATGATCAACTTCGCGGTGGCCTTCACCGTGTCGAAGATGACCGCCCCGATCCCGACGGAGATCCGCGAGCTGGTGGAATCGGTCCGCGTGCCGCGTGGTGCCGGTGCCGCTCAGGACCACTAAGACAATGCGGGCTGCCTGGGGTTTCCGGGCCGCCCGTTCCGGAATGGACGAAGCCTTCCCTGCGACGGCCCGTCCCCTCCCACAGCGTCCCCTTTCGGTCTATCCGTCAGGGGACGTTTTTCTTTTGCCCAGAGGCCCTTGTCCCATGTCCTTGACGCCACAGGCGCTGCAATCTTTCCTGACGACGGTTCACCCCTATGACGCGCTGGAGGCTGAAAAACTCGCGGCGCTGGTGCCGGCCTTTCGCCCGCACGCGATGAAGGCGGGTGAGCAGGTCTATGCCCTGGGCGAAGACCTCGAAGGGCTCTACCTGATCCATGACGGCCAGGTCGAAGTGCGCGACGAAAACGATGTCCAGGTCTCGCAACTCGGGTCGCGCAATTCGTTCGGCGAACGCGGCCTCAGCCGCGACGGCATCGCGGTGACCAGCGCGCGCACGTTGTCGGATACCACGCTGTTGGTGCTGCCCAAGGCGGATTTCCTGCGGCTGGTGGAAACCGAACCGGCGGCGGCAAAGTTCTTTGACCGCAGCCGCGCGCCCAAGCCGCGCAAGGCCGATCTGGCGACCAGCCGGGTCGAGACGTTGATGGCAACGCGGCCGTTGACCTGCGCGCCCACCGCCACGGTGCAAGAGGCGGCAGGCCTGATGCAAAGCGCGCGGGTCTCCTCGGTCTGCGTGACCGATGGCGACGTGCTGAAAGGCATCGCCACGATCCGCGATCTGTCGGGTAAGGTGGTGGCCGGCGCCCTGCCCTTTGACACGCCCGTGACCCAGGTGATGACGCCTGATCCTGTCACCCTGCCCCCCTCGGCCATCGGCTCGGACGTGCTGCACATGATGATGGAGCGGCGCATCGGCCATATCCCCGTGACGGATGCCGGCAAGCTGGTGGGGATCGTCACGCAAACCGATCTGACGCGCTTTCAGGCGGTCAGTTCGGCCGCCCTCGTGTCCGAGATCGCGTATGCCGACACACCCGAAGAGATGGCCAAGGTCACCGCGCGCATCCCGCAGCTTTTGGTGCAGCTGGTGGCCAGCGGCAACCGGCATGAGATCATCACACGGCTGATCACCGATATCGCCGACACCTGCACCCGCCGCCTGCTCGCGCTGGCCGAAGCCAAACTTGGCCCGGCGCCGGTGCCCTATCTCTGGCTCGCCTGCGGTAGCCAGGGGCGGCAGGAACAGACCGGCGTGAGTGATCAGGACAATTGCCTGATGCTGTCGGACGAGGTCAGCGAGGCGCAAATGGGCTATTTCGCCGAGCTTGCGCAGTTCGTGTGCGACGGGCTTAACACCTGCGGCTATGTCTATTGCCCCGGCGACATGATGGCGACCAACCCGCGCTGGTGTCAGCCGGTGAAGGTCTGGAAAGAGTATTTCCGCAGCTGGATCGCCAAACCCTCACCCGAGGCGCAGATGCTGGCCTCGGTGATGTTCGATCTGCGTCCCATTGGCGGGACCAAATCGCTGTTCGAGGATGTGCAGGAAAAGACTCTGGCCGCCGCCTCGCGCAACTCGATCTTCGTCGCGCATATGATCTCCAACGCGTTGAAGCATACCCCGCCCCTGGGCCTCTTGCGCGGCTTCGCGACTGTGCGCTCGGGCGAATACAAGAACCAGGTGGATCTCAAGCATAACGGCGTGGTGCCGGTGGTCGATCTAGGCCGGGTTTACGCGCTGCAGGGCAAGCTGGCGCCGGTCAATACTCGTGCCCGGCTTGAGGCGGCGGTGACGGCGGGTGTGCTCAGCCCCACGGGCGGGCAGGATCTGCTGGATGCCTATGATCTGATTGCCGAAACCCGGCTGGAACGGCAGGCCGGCCAGGTCAAGGCCGGTGATAAGGTGACCAACCACCTCGCCCCGTCGGACCTGTCGGACTTTGAGCGAAGTCATCTGCGCGACGCCTTTGTTGTTGTAAAGTCGCTGCAGGCCGCGATTGGCCACGGCAAGGGGGCGCTTGGCTAGGTAGCGCCCGGTAAAGAACCACAAGCGCCCGCAAAGGGCCCGGAGGAAGACAGATGTTTCTTGAGCTGATCGCGGTGTTCATTGCGGGGTTTGCCGGTGCCGGCGTGATGATGCTCTTGTCAAAGCTCACGGGTGGGAACCTGCCGCGCTGGATGGTACCAGTGGGCGCCGGCATCGCCATGCTGGGCACCGCCATTTCCAGCGAATACAGCTGGTATGACCGCACCGCTCAGGCCCTGCCCGAAGGGTTTGTCGTTGCCCAATCGGTCGAAAGCCGCGCGCTCTGGCGGCCCTGGACCTTTGCGGTGCCGATGATCGACCGCTTTGTCGCCGTCGACCAAGGCAACCTGCGCCCCAATGACCAGACCGATGGGCTCTACCTGGCCGATCTCTATTTCTTTGGCCGTTGGCGCCCGGTGCAAAGTGTCGAGGTCATGGTGGATTGCCCGGGCGGCCGCCGCGCCGACCCGGCTTTGGGCGACGGCTCCCCGCCGATCTGGCGCGACGTCGGCGCCGAGGATCCCATCCTGAAATCGGTCTGCCAGGGGGTCTGACATGTTCACACAGCTCAGCCTGCGCCTGCGTGTCTTTCTGTTCTTTGTGCTGCTGGCTCTTGGGGGCACGGCCTTGGTAATCGGCGCGCTCTGGGTCGGCCATTCCCGCGCGCTAACCTCAGACGTGACCAACGGTTTTGTCTTTGCGGGCATCCTGTCGGCCTTTGGTCTTGTGGGGCTGACGGCCGGGATCTGGCTGCTCTTTGACGAAAACGTCGCCAAACCGATCGAAAAGGTTGCCGCCACCCTCCGCACCCGCGCCCATGCCGGGGTCGAGGCCGAGGTCGACGCCCAGGCCGCGCGCTACCTGGGCGATCTGGCCCCCGCCGCCGAAGCTGTCAGCGCCGCGCTCAGCGAAACCACGATGACCACAGCCCAGCAAGTGGCCGCCGAAACCGCCCGGCTGGCGGATGAAAAGGCACAACTGACAGCGCTTTTGACCGAGATTCCGGTGGCGACGATGCTGGTGAACGCCAGCGACCAGATCGTGCTTTACGATGGCCAGGCGGCGGATGTGCTGGCGCAGCTGGGGGTGCCGCGGCTCAACGCGCATATGGACGAGTATTTCGACCCCGCGAGCCTGCAGGACGCCCGGGCCAAGATGCACAAGACCGGCAAGGATGTCAGCTTTTCCGCCAAGGCGCGCGATCACCGGCAATCCTTCACCGCAAAGATGCGGCCGATGGAGGGCGGCGGCTATATGCTGGTGATCGACGATGCCGAGCTTACGATGGCGCCCGATGCCGCGCGCCCGCTGGTCTATGACTTTGCCCTGCTCGAGTCCCGTCAGACCGCCGCGATCGAGGATATGCCGCTGATGGACTTGTGTTTTGCGGTGTTTGACACCGAAACCACCGGGCTCTTGCCACATAAGGACGAGATCGTGCAGATCGGCGCGTTGCGGGTGCTGAACGGGCGCATTGTACCCGGCGAAGAGATTGACCTACTGGTCAATCCGGGCCGGCCCATTCCCCCCGCCTCCACCAAGGTGCACGGCGTCAGCGATGCGATGGTCGCGGGCCAGCCCGATATCACCCATGCCGGACGGGTGTTTCACGACTTTGCCCGCGATGCGGTGATCGTGGCGCATAACGCGCCCTTCGACATGGCCTTCCTGCATCGCTATGCCGATCGGATCGGGGTGGCCTGGGATCACCCGATCCTCGATACGGTGCTGCTGTCTGCGGTGCTCTTTGGCGCCAGCGAGACCCACACTTTGGATGCGTTGAGCGAGCGGCTCGACGTCACCATCCCCGACCACCTGCGCCACACCGCGCTGGGAGATGCCCGCGCCACGGCCGAGGTGCTTGTGCGCATTTTGCCGATGCTGCATGCACAGGGGATGGAGCGGTTTGGCGATGTGCTTGAACAGACCCGGCGCCATGGCCGGCTGCTCGAAGACCTGAACTGACCGCTTCGCCCGTGTAAAAGAGGCCGTACTTGGCGCACACATCGCAGACCCCGACAAAGACCAGCTATGACATCGTCATCATCGGCGGTGCGATCATGGGCGCGTCGACGGCGTGGTTTCTGTCGCAAGACGCCGATTTCGACGGGCGGGTTTTGGTTGTCGAAAAGGACGTGAGCTATGCAAATTGCTCGACCATGCACACCAATGGCTGCATGCGGCAGCAATTCTCGACCGAGCTCAATGTGCGGATTTCCCAGTTTGCCGCGGACTTCGTCAAGAACCTGCCGGACTACATGGGCGATCCGCGTGTGCCGCAGCTGTCGATCCGCAGTTTCGGCTACATGTACCTTGCGGATAACGAGGCCTTTGCCGACATCCTGCGCGCCAACCAGTTGGTGCAACGCGCCGCCGGGGCAGCGACGCAGCTGATGAGCGCCGAAGAGATCCAGCGCCACTACCCATTCTACAATGTGGACGACATCCTTTTGGGCTCGATCAATCTGGTGGATGAGGGGCTTTGGGACGCGACGGCGGTGTTTGAGGCCTGGCGCCGCTCGGCGCGCGAGAATGGCGTCGAGTTCGTCGAAAACGAAGTGGTGGCGATCACCAAGAACGTCGCCGGGTCGCGCGTGGAGAGCGTGACTCTGAAATCGGGTGAGGTGATTGCCTGCGGCCAGGTGCTGAACGCCTCAGGCCCCCGGGCGGCGCGGACGGCGCGGATGGCCGGCATCGACATTCCGGTCGAGCCGCGCAAACGCTATTCCTGGGTCTTCAAGGCCGAACGCCCGCTGGATCGCGACCTGCCGCTGACCATCGACCCGTCGGGCATTCATGTGCGGGAAAACGGCGGCGGGACCTATCACTGCGGTGGCCATACCGAGCCAGATCCGGCCGTTGATTATGACGATTTCACAATGGATTACAGCCTCTGGGAAAGCCATGTCTGGCCGATCCTTGCCACCCGCATCCCGCAATTCGAGGCCATCAAGGTCACCCATGAATGGGCCGGGCATTACGCGATGAACACCTTTGATCACAACGCCATCATGGGCCCGCATCATGAGGTCGAGAACTTCTTTTTCCTCAACGGCTTCTCCGGCCACGGGTTGCAGCAATCGCCCGCCATGGGGCGGGGGACGGCGGAGCTTTTGGTGCACGGCGCCTATCGCAGCCTTGATCTGTCGCCGTTCAATTACGACCGCATTGTCGCGGGCCGTCCGATCATCGAGAACGCGGTGATCTAAGCCTTTGCCGGGGGAGCCAGCGACTCGCGTCGGCAGAGCCGCGCCTCCAACTGCGTGCGGTCTCCGGCGGCGTTGCCGGCCACCATGTCGACCAGCATGCGCGCGGCTTTGCGGCCCATGTCGCGATGCGGGACATGCACGGTGGTCAAGGCGGGGGACACGACATTGGCGAGTTCGATGTCGTCAAAACCGGTGATCGACACGTCACCTGGCACGTCCAGCCCCATCACCCGCGCCCGCTTCATCGCGCCCACGGCCAGGACGTCATTGCCGCAGATAACCGCCGTGGGGCGCGGGTCGGTCGTCATCAGCTCTTCGAACGCCCGCGCGCCGCTGTCGATGCTGTAGGTCGTCTCGACCACCGGCATCGCGGCGGCGTCGAGCCCTGCGGCGTCCAAAGCGTTCCGCACACCCGCCACCCGCTCCCGCGCGCGGTCATTGCTTTGCGTGGCGGCCGAGATCACGGCGATGCGCTGGTGGCCAGTGGCGACGACCTCATCCGCCAAGGCCCGCATACTGCGCCGGTTGTCGAACCCCACCGACGGCAGGGCGGAGCCATCGTCATGTGACCAGGCGACCACCGCGGGCACACCTTGAGTTTGCAGGAAGTGGTGAATGGCCGCGTCCCGGTCATGCCCGATCAGCAAGAGCCCTTCGGCCCCGCGGGCGACAAGCGAGCGGATCTGCTCTTCCTCGGTATCGAGCCGATAGGACGAGCTGGCCACCAACAAAGTATAGCCGCTCTGCCGCAACTCCTCCTGAAAGGCCTGCAACCCCCGGGCAAAGATCGCGTTTTCCATCGTCGGGATGATCGCGCCAATGGTGTTGGTGCGCTTGGCCGCCATCGCCCTTGCGCCGAAATTGGGTGAATAGCCCAGGGTCCGCACCGCCGCCATCACCTTGTCGCGCGTCTCGCGGCTCACCCGGTCGGGAAAGTTCAGACAACGCGACACGGTCGCTGTCGACACGCCGGCCGCCCGGGCGACGTCGTGCAATTTCGGAGCCGCGCGCAGATTGGTCATCAGCATCACCGTCAACACGAACAAAGGGCCCGCGAACCGGGCCATCCGGCGATAATGCGGCGCGACAGGGCAAATGTAAACGCTTGCCACAGCGCTATGTAAGCGCTTACAGTTTCCGCCAGAGCCGATTCCATCAGGAGCCTCAGCCCATGTTCCTTGCCGCCGCCATCGTCACATTTGCCCTTTTTGCCGGCAATGTTGCACTGGGCGCGTTCGCCGGGAATGCCGTGCTGGGGGATGTGGGAGAGATGGTGGTTCTGCTTGCCGCGTCGATCTTTTTCGTCGTGGCAATCTTAAAACGCGAAGCCGATCGAAAAAACAAAACAGACGGCTGAAGTCCACAGGGAGGACATGATTTGACACGCGAAGACAACGAACTGAAGTCGGCAGAACGCCGCAACTTCCTCAAGCTCGCGGCGACGGGCGGGTTCACTGCCGCGCTGGTTGCGGGGGCGGCGGGCACGCTCTGGTCAACCGAGGCGGCCGCCCAGACCGCCAATGAAGAGCGTGAGCGTGAAAAGGCGGCGGATCATGTCATGACAATCGCCACAGCCTATGTGCTGGGCGCGACCCGCAGCTATCCGATCATGCAGCTGGACCTGAAGGAAAACATCCAGAACGCCACCAACGGCAAGGTCTATGTCAAGCTTGCCCCGGGTGGGCAGCTGGGGGCTGGCGGCGCCCTGGTGCAAAAGGTGCAGGGCGGCACGATCCAGGCGGCGCAACACTCGCTGTCGAACTTTGCGCCCTTTGCCTCGACCGTCGATCTGATCAACATGCCGTATCTCTGCGGGTCGAACCAACGCTTCACCAACCTTGTGACATCGGATTTCTGGAACGCCGAGGTGCATCCCAAGATCGAGGCCAACGGCTTTAAGGCGCTGTTCTACATCAATATCGACCCGCGGGTTGTGGCCGTGCGCAAAGGCGGTGACGCGGTGCTGTCGCCGGCGGATATGGCGGGTGTGAAGTTCCGCGTGCCGGGATCGAAGATGCTGCAGCAGTATTACCGCATGGTCGGCGCAAACCCGACCCCGGTGGCCTGGGGCGAAACCCCCTCGGCGATCAAGCAGGGTGTGGCCGACGCGCTGGACCCGTCGGTTGGCGCGCTCTTTGTGTTTGGTTTCAAGGATATCCTCAGCCACGTGACCTTTACCCAGGCGGTGCCGGACAGCCAGGTCTATTCGTGCAACCTCGAATGGTTCAACTCGATGCCCGCCGACGTGCAGGAAGGCATCATGTGGGGCTCGGAAATGACCGCGCATCAGAACCTGTCCAAGGTGCCCTCGGCCCGTGCCTATGCGATGTCCGAGCTGACCAAAGCTGGCGTTCAGTTCCACTCGCTCAGCGACGATCAGTTGAACGCGTGGAAAGAGGCCGGCGGCTACCAGCGCTCGGAATGGGATGAGTTCAAGACGGAGCTTGCCGGGTCGATGGACGCCTTTGCCAAGATGGAAGAGGCGGCCGGGACGCAGGGCAAATACTACGTCCACGACGCCTAAGCGCGATTGCCGGTGCCCCAACCTCGGGGCACCGGTTTTGACCTCAGAGACCCGCTGACACACGCAGCCCGGCCGCGGCCGGCGCGGCTGCCCGGTGGCTCTGTCCCTGACTGCAGGTACCCCGATGACCCTACTTCGCCGCATAGACCAGGATGCCGAACGCTGGCTGCTGCTCGTGTTCTACGTGATGCTGGTGGCCACCATGGCCATCGAGGTGCTGAGGCGCGAGATCTTTGCCTACAGTTCGATCTGGGGCGAAGAGATCGTGCGCTACTCCTTCATCTACCTTGCGTGGATCGGGGCGGCGGCGGCGGTCAAGGAACGAGGCCATATCCGCATCGACGTGCTGATGCACTACCTTGGCCCGCGGCCCAAGGCGGCGCTTTATATCTTTGGCGATCTGGTGATGCTCGTCGTCGCCGTCATCGCGCTCTACTGGTCGTATGAGACCGTGCATGTCTCGGCCAAGTTCGGATCGGTCAGCCATGGGCTGCGCATTTCAATGGTGTGGTTCCTGCTGGCGGTGCCGGTGGGCTTTGCGCTGATGATCTGGCGCCTTCTGCAATCCCTGCGGCGTGATTTCCGCAGCCTTCGTGACGGCACCCCCGTCTACGAAGGCGACAAGCTGTTCGATTGAGGAGCGGATCATGCTGTGGCAACAACTCAATCAAACAGTCGAGCTGGGCTGGGATTTCTACCTGCCGGTGATCCTCTTCGTGGGCCTCATCGCGATGGCGGTGCCGGTCTGGGCCGCCATTGGCGCGGCCGCGATCACCATGCTGCTGATGTCCGGCGACATGCCGCTGAGCGCGGTGGGTGAGAGCCTCTTCACCGGGATCGACGCCTTTGCCCTGACCGCCGTGCCGCTTTTCATCCTGACAGGTGACGTGCTGGTGCGCACCGGGCTCAGTCGCAAATTCCTCGACGTGGCCGAGGCGCTGACGCAGTTTGCCAAGGGCGGCTTTGGTTC
>JAAUYB010177238.1_pt1 | contig 11744 bp, 12 predicted proteins | sample 7278071 | NCBI WGS metagenome assembly JAAUYB01 (sample SAMN14350121, study PRJNA611818) | marine sediment metagenome | isolation source: surface marine sediment (1.8m) | place: French Polynesia: Moorea | collected 2018-08 | reverse complement strand
CTAACTTTTGAAGACCTACCTAAGTTATTCCTATGACTTTAAGCTAGGAGGTCATTTAGGTGCTCAAAAAATACATTCCCCACCACCACCACCAACAACAACAACAACAACAACTGAGAGTATTACTTGACCTGACGGCTATCGCCGCAGGTAAAAAAAGAGTCCATATTGTACGTGAGAGAAAATATTTATTTTGCTATAGGGGTTTTTGGGTGTAGGAGGAGTCATCATTGTGTACTCCGATGGAGAGAGGTTGTGGTGGGAACTGGGAAATAAAGAATGGGAAGACATTCCACACGCGGAAGAAGAGAAAGGCGGGGAAATTAGAAAAGAAGGACGAAAGGGGGGGCTGACCGAGAGGGTGGTGTACCGTCAGCCGAACGAAAACAAATATAAGAAGGGCAGTTTAAACTCCACAAAAAAAAGTCGCGGCCACCAAAACTACTGCCGTCGCCTCGGCTACAATGTTTCCCCTGCGCTTCTCCGCCTTCTTCTTCTTCCCCCTCGTCCTCCTCCTCCTGACCGGGCTCGCGCCGGTGCCTGGCACGGCCTCCCTCCCCCAGGAGTGCCTCAGGAAGGCGAAGGCGCTCCCCGTGGGAGAAGCCCTCGAGCGAGGATTCCTGCTGGACAGAGGATACGGTAGGAGAGAAATATATATCATCAAAGGGTACAAAGGCTCTTTTCAGTTCTTTCCAACCGGCAAAACAAATGAAACCATTTCTGGGCACCACAACAGTGTTGTTCTTGGGTGGCAGATAAAGTTTAGAAAAGATTGTGTCAGTAATTACCTTTCCCTGTTGGCCTATTCCACTTCAAGTTGGCTTTTTAATTCATATTTGACCCCCGTCCGCCCAACATAATTTTGGGTTGCTCAAGATTTTTATGTTTTGTGGGTTTTTTATGACGCTTCTTTGGCCAAAAAAATGCAAGTAACTTTTTTTAAAAAGACAAGATTATTGGTGGAGGGGGGGATGCATAACATCAGTCACAACAGCAACTGCCTAATGCGGATCTTGTTTATTGCTTCAAATATCGCAAAAAATTATCCCATATTTTTCTTCTTTTTGTTTTTCAGACCCGAGCCGTGCCATTGTGTCCGAGGAGACGGAAGAGCGCCTTCGGGGTGCGCCACAGACGCTCGTGGCCGACTTTGCAGGAGGGAATAGGGAGACGGGGTCCGCGGCTGATGCGCTAGAGCGCTACGTGTGGGACAGGGTGACGGCCTGCCTGGTGGCCGCCGAGTTCAACGACGACGTGGAGGAAGACAACTCGGGAGACAAGAGCTGGGCCATCTTGGTGACCGGAGTGGCAGCCGGCGTCATGTCCCCCCTTCTGCTGCTGCTGGGCGCCTGGCTCTGCTGCTGCTGCTACTGCAACGGCAACGGCCGGCGGAGGCCCGCGAGGCGAGGATCGGGGGCGGAAGAGGACTTGGAGATGGGGCCAAGGGTGGAGTTTCCGCCAGAGGAGATGGAGGAGGAGCAAGAGAGGGGAGGGGTGCCCTCTCTGGGCTGCAATTTCCCAGTGGTTCGTTTTTAAAAAAAATAAAAATATGCGTGACGGAAAAAAATAAAAACAATGATAGCATTTTGACCATGTTTTGACTCCAACAACTCTTCGCGTTCTTTGTTTCGTCGCAAATTGCTTGTCTCTAAAGGGCTTTTGAGTCATGACTAATTATTATTTCTTTGGGTATTAGCAACGTGTGGCCACCCAACATAGCAGAGTGCTCTGATTTTGCGCAAAATAAAATTGCGTGATTGCGCAAAGTTTCTGTAGTAAAAAAGTTTATATCAGGTGCAAAATCAACGTAAAAACCACAAAATGTAGAAATTTTGCGCGAGTATTAACTATTTTTCTACCTATTTCTTAAGATAGGCGCAATATCATTGTAAAAACATAAAAATGTAGATATTTTACGTCCATTTTGCACGAAAAATATGCAAAAAAGTGCTGGCATATACGGCCATATACGGCGATTTTGTGCTAAGATTATTTTTTTACGCAAAAACTAGTTCACTTTTTATTGGGCAAAATGTCTGGTTTCCCGATTTTCTGTGTTCCATTTTATGAAATAGTTGCTTAAACTATGCTTTCCGCCACGGACGGAGTGGTGGACCTGGCCCTGGCGCCGCTAGGCAGGAAGGAGGAGAGCTCGATCTGGGCTTTTTTCCCACTCTTCTCCCTGCTCCTCCAAGTCAGTAGGTGCGTTGGGCCGGTCTTGGGGACAGCCCCAGAGGTGGGGGTGCCTCCTTCAAAGACGGGTCTCATGCGCAGGAACTTTCCTTTTGGTGTTTCCTGGAGGAGGAAAAAGGGTGTGGGGGGGCATAAAACTATAAAGGATTTTTATATAAAAATAATACCTTAGGGGATGAGGGAAGTCCAGGAACGTTTGGGTCTCCGACGGAAGGAGGAGGAGGTGGAGGAGGAGGAGGAGGAGAGGGGGGTGGGGGAGGAGGAGGAGGCCGAGGAGAGCGGCGGCACTTCCTCACGCACCAGCGGGTGAGGAGGAAGACGTTAGTGGCAACCGAAGTTATCACCAAGATGAGCTAGCAGAGATAGTGGGAGGAGTTGGGTGTAGAGAAGGAAAAGGAGATTTGGCAAAATTTTGGTATTTTGACAAAGTTGTGAAAACAGGAGCATTTAAAAAAGTTGAAAAATGTCAAGGCAAAAAACATTCAATTGGTGAATTGATTTTTTGCCAAATATGAGATATTATGGGAAAGAGGTTCAAATTTTGCGCAGTTTGTTGTGCAACTATTGTCTACAAATCTTACTTTGTACAGATTTTGGTATTTTGCTAAAAAAAAAGAAAAAACAGAGTACTAGAATATCATCTTTGACATTTCCATGGATTGGGCTTTCCCATTGACAAGAAAATATTGGCTAATATTGGTTATAAAGGAGACTGGTTTCTACATACCACGGTAGTGTAGGAGAGCAAACCAACTTCTCCTCTGAGGGTAACAGAAAGAAAGGAGATTTCCTCCTCGCACTCATGGGCGCTCTGCTGGGACACCTGCAAAAGTTTTTTAGAGAGAGCGCGGGGAAATGGGCGAGTGTGCAACAGTTTGCTTGTCTCTGGAAAAAAGAGGATCCTCCCAAGTCTCAGGGGAGAAAACTCACATCTCGGCGATCCCGTACCATCAGCCTTCCGTTGTCATTCCCTTCTTGACCAGGGAGGAAAGAAGAGGTCGTTGTCTCCGGCGGGGACGACGTTACTGTATTCATCATTGAGTAAGTTAAGGAGAAGGAGAAATAAGTTGAAGGAAAAAATGTAAGTATTTTATTAGTTACAGACCAGATTCCCCGCCTTGGATATCCCGCAGGCCGATCAGATCTTCTTCGGCCAAAAGACCGATGGGCTCCTTCGAGGACGAGTCTTCCTCGGAGGGCTCCCCGTCGCCTCCTCCCTCTTCTCCTGTCGGGGCGATGTTTGTCGAGAAGAAAGTCGCTGGCGCGGGGGGGCTCGGGGCAGAGGGAGACGTGGCAAAGACTGGGGGCAATGAGGTCGTCGAAGACAAGGGCGAGGGGGTCGTTAAGACCAGCGTGGCTGGGCCATCTAGATCAGACTCCCCCATCCCACCTTCCGCAAAAGATGGGAAGAGGTTATCCGCCGCCGCCGCCGCCGCCGCCGCCGCCGCCACCGCCGGCGCCGCTGCCGCTTCCCCCCCTGTACTACTGGCCGTCGGGCTCGCGGGAAAGGCCTCTGTTCAAGAAAACAGGTGAGACAACATAAATAAGACTTTTGAGAAATCGGCTTTTCAGAATATTTTCTTCTTCCCTTTAAAGGAAAGAAACAGGCGAGGAGGGCGCAGGAGCGGGAAGTGTAGAGGCGGACGGCACAAAGCCCAGGTAAAAAGCTAGTGTTAAATAAGTGCAAGGACGGTGCCTTTTTTAAAAAATAACCCCTCTATGCATTTTCATTTTGAAAAAAGCTTTAAGAAGGAAATGGCAAGACGGTATGTTCCTCAGACAAAGGAAAACAAGACATTTTCCAACAATAACACTACAATTTGTCTGTCCCTAACCCTGTCCTCCCACCCCTTCCCCTTTTGGAAAATTAGGTATGTCGAGGAGAAGAGAGAGGAGGGGCAGAAAGAAGGGGAGGTAATGGGAAGTAGCAAGGGCGGGGAAAAGGAGAAGAGGAGGCAGGAGGATAGTCTGGCGCTTGAACATGATTTTGGAAAATTTAGTCTGGCTGAAAATGAAAAGATTTTGGTGACACCTGGAAAAATACTTCTTAGTGCCCTAACAGAGGCGGACAATTGGAACTGGGAGGAAAAACAGAAAAAAGAAAATCTTTTGAAGGGATTGGGAGCCAGGAAAAAAGCAAGTAACACGAAGGAGGGGGAATTGCCTGTGCGAGACGATGGAATGGTTGAAGAGGAAGGTGAAATCTGTTCCGAGATGGTGGCTGAGGCGGCCGACGAGGGAACCTCCCCGATCCTCCCCTTCCCGCTCCTTTCCTCCCCCGAGAAGGCGGCAAGCGTGGGTGGGGAAGAGCTCAGTGGGCTGCCCTGTCTCTCCTCGCCTGAGGGGAAAGCGAGAATAATTCCCCTCCCGAGGTATGCTGCGTAATTTGATAAAGGGAAAAAGGAGAACCTTGGCTGTCTCTTGGCAGGACCATGCTCCCTGGGGATGACCGGGGCAGGCCATCGTATCTCATTCTCACGGAGGACGAGAGTAGGCCTAACATGCGGGAAAAAATGGGGGAGCGGTAAATATTAATATTTTTCTATCGTTTTAACAATATTAAAATGGCCTTAAGATTTTGTTTTTAGGTGGGATTTATACGAACAACATAGTCTTGTGTTTCTGACCTCGAGCTGCAAACTGGACCTGTTGGAGGTGGAAAGGGGGGTGGGTATATTTGACTGAAGGAGGCATTGGCAGCCATTTAATTTGAAATATCTTAGGGCGGGCTCAGACTCCTTCCTCTCAGCGGAGCAGGGGGGAGATGGAAAGCAAGAGGACATAAATATGGCATCCACTCATCGCGACACCCCCTGCAGATAGAAGTTCAAGGGGTAAAAAGAGAGGAAAATTGCGAGGAGGAGGAGGGGGGAAGGGGGTGGGAAATTCCTTTTTTTCTTGTAGGACTCCGTTTCGGGCCATTCATCAACCTTGGTTTTCGGGGGGCCTCCCCGCGCAGCCCTCTTCATTGTCCGCGCAAGCTGTGCCGCGAGCGTTACAATAAGGGGAGCACTCCAGGTAGAGTTTGACCCCATAATAAGTTAGGTTTTCACCTGTGTAGGAAAGGCACCGTTCCTTCGTGATCCTGGCGGGCAAGCACCTTATCACCGCCCTGAAAGTATGTTTTTATGTTGCAGGGCCTGATGTAAACAACTACACAGGACGGCGGAGACAAGGTCGGGAGGTTACCAACTGAGAGAAAGGGACCGGAAAAAAAGTGACGAATCAAGAAAATAGGGGCAGGAAAAATGTGTCAAGGCAGGGGGGGGCCATCAGTGTAAGAGAAGAGGAAAAAGAGGAAAATCCGAATTTTGTAAATATTGTAAATATCTCTTCCATTCATGATTGAAAAAATCCAATTTTTCTGAATGTATGTAAGTGGCAAGTAGCAAGAACCGGTGGGGGAAAGGAAAAAAAAGAATACGGCGGAAGACAAAAGGGGGTTAGAGCCGTAGTCTTTTTTTAAAAAAAACTTAAAAAAGGGAGAAATGGCCGAAGACAAAAGGGGGATGGGCCAAATTCCCTTAGGCATAATAGTAAAATAGTGTAGGACGGCATTAATCTTGAAACCTCTGTCATTTTTTGTTCATCTCAGGCAAAACAGTAACACTCAAACGTAATTAACTTTTGACCTACACAGCATAAAATTACCTTACTACAGCACATACCTTACTACAGTACATACCTTACTAAATACCATACATATATTGCAAGGAAACAAAAAAATTGGTAACACCGCCATGGGAGGACGACTTTGAAAGAAGGGGGGTGGGAGAAAACTTTTGCAAAGCCCTCGGCCGCATGGCGGGAGATAATTCTTTAGTTTCTTTTGTTGAGGAGGGTGAAAACTGCGTATTTCTGCATGCTAATATTGTAAGTAACACTGTTTTGGAAAAAAAATAAAAGGAACGTTCCCCCAAAAAAAAGGGATGTGTATTTTTACTTCTCTTCGGCAAGGGGGCAGATGGCGCAGCCAGGCTGGCTTTCGTTGACGTCGTCCGTGGGAGAGCAACTGAATCCGCGGGCAGCGAGGTCGGGTGCTACGTAAAGCGAGGTCAGGCACGCGGCAACAACTTCTACTGAGGCTTGGAACCACATGGCTATTGAAAAGACGGTATTTGTCGTATGTGGGAAATAAGACAAGGTGATTAAACAACGCACCTGTTGGAATGTTGGAAAAGAGCTAGGCGAACGACGGACGAGTGTGGACTGAAGTTTCCCAATGTTACTTGATCAAAAAAGGGAAAGATTGCAGTTTTGAAAATGTATATGACGAGACACGGACCGCATTTTTGGAAAGAAGAGGGCGGAGAGGACGAGCGGCTGCAACTTCAGCGAATGCCATTTGATCCGATTGAACGAGAGCACATTTTGGGCAGAGAAAAAATTTTTCGTGTATTTGAAAAATAATATGCGAATGGAGAATAGGAAGGAAAAATGTTTACCCGGAGAGGCGAGAACACAAGCCGTAAGGAAAAACGAATAGAGGAGGACAGATAGCGGCGAAAAATGTTTTGTCTGGAGATGAGGAAAAATGAGAAAAATATGTATTTTTCGGCAACGCTAGAGACAGAGCAATAATATTTTTGTGCACAACAAGGCGAGATATATTTGAATATTTTTATTTTCTCGGAAAAAATTATTTATTGCCGCCAGCACCAAAAAACAATGTGAAGCAAAACCCACCTGGTTTTTATAGAAGAAGCGCCATCTTTCGGAAAAAAACTAAAACTTGCGGGGAAAGAACATACCTATTTCATGCAGTAGGAAAGCTTTTTAAAAAGTGGACAGAGTTTTTACAATGATGCGGAATGAAAACAAGAATATTTCATGCACCACGAGAGCAAGGCACAAATTGTTTTAAAGGGGGAGGGGAAGATGGTGGTCTTTGGCATCCTTTTTTACCGTTTTTCTTGTTTTTTGGCAATTTATAACACGGAAACAAGATAACTTGGCAAGTCATTTGGAATGGGATTATAAATTCATTTTATTAGCATGAAATATTCTTGTTTTTATTCCGCGAGGTCCGCTCCTCCTACTACTAACCTTGCTGACAATTATGTTCAAACAGTACATAAATAAAGTGTTATGTTGTCCAATTTGGTATTCTACTGGGCATTCACAGATCCAGTACCTACAACTTAAATTTTCTCGCCCTTTTCCTCTTAACTCAGGCAAGCCAGGCCAAAACAGCTGACAACCAAAAGAATCACTTTGAACAGAAAAGAGACAAGAAAAGAGTGAGATTGAGCTGAGCAATGCCAAATCCAAGTTTTACTGCTTGGGAAAGAGGGCCAGGGCCAAGTTCTACATCATGGGAGAAGGGCCAGGGCCAAGTTTTACTGCATGGGGGAGAGGGCCAGGGCCAGGGCCAAGTTTTACTGCATGGGGGAGAGGGCCAGGGCCAGGGCCAAGTTCTACTGTGAGGGGAAGACCAGGGCTAAGTTCTACTGTGTTGTTGAGAGGGCCAGGGTCAAGTTCTACTGCATGGGTGGACCAGGCCAAAGTTTTACTGCAATGGGGAGAGGGCTAGCGCCAGGGCCAAGACCAAGTTCTACTGTGCGTGGAGGACCAGGGCAAAGTTCTACTGCATGGGGGAGAGGCCAGGGCCAGACCAAGTTCTACAGATGGGGACCAGGGCCAGGTTCTACATCATGGGGGAAATCACCAGGGCCAAGTTCTACAGCATGGGTACCAGGGCCAAGTTCTACAGCATGGTGGGGACCAGGGCCAAGTTCTACATCAAGGGGGAAATCACCAGGGCCAAGTTCTACGGCATGGGGACCAGGGCCAAGTTGTACAGCATGGGTAAAGTGGCCTGGGCCAGGGTCAAGTTCTACAGTGTGGGGAAAGAGCTAGACCAGGGCCAAGTTCTACATCATGGGGAGGACCAGGGCAAAGTTCTACAGCATGGAGGAGAGGGCTAGAGCCAGAGTCAAGGGACTCCAAGGAGAGGAAGGAGGCATGGTTTCATGAGTACAAGGACCACATCATCAAGGCCAAGGGAAAGTGGTCAGTACTTAGTCGGTAAATGGTCAGCACTTGTGCAAATACATGCAGTTATTTTATTTTCAGCCCGACAGATGTGATGAAGAGCAGCTGGAGAGGAGGGCCAGAAAGGAGGACAGCCTAATCAGGGACAAGAACCACTCTGGCCTTTTTGTGTAGTGGTCAACAGCGTAGAAAGGGAGCAAGCAAAAAAACAAACAAGAAACAGTAAGAATAGTTGGTAAATGACCAACGACTGAAGAAATATGTATCATTTTTTTACAATTGTCAAAAATTTCTTTTTAATTTATTCCATGAGTACTTTGATCATATATTAATGACACTGTGAGGAAAAATACAGCTCCAGTTTTTTTTTGATTATGTTCTGACTTATTACCGACATTTGCGGTAGGATCTGGCTCCAGTAGGCAATGGGTTAAAAACACTGGGAAAATGCTGACCTCATACCAGGAAAAAAATGGGTAAAATTACTAGGAAAATGCTGACCCCATACTGACAATAACTACTGACCGTATACAGACTTGTTCTATGAACGGTATTTTGGTTGGCAAAAAAAAAATACCGACAAAACCCCAAAGGTCGGTAGTGGCCCGGCGCTTTTCCCGGTAACAGGTCGGTCCTAGCCAAACGTGTCACGCTTAAGTGGTCACTGAGATCAATTTTTTTGTCAGTACTAGCCCAGTACAGTACATAAATACTGGCCATTATTTGGCCTCAAAATTCGTCAGGAGATAGGCTGCCAGGACAGGTCGATGGTTGCCAGCAGCATTGACAAGCACATGAACCTCAGGACTCATATCCCTGGCTCCCAGGGGGAAAATCAAGTCTAGCACACTCTCTCGGTGACCCCCAGCCTGGAAGCTGTTGTGGGACCTATATGTAGGGATGCTGGTGCAGCACGGACAAGAATGGGGCCGCGTCACTTTTCCTAAAACCCTTAGGAGTTACATCTGCTGACAGTCACTTCTACAAATATTAGGGTCAGTCACATTACCTATTCCCAAAAATGTGCAACAGTCATATCTCCTACACTAATATTGTGAAGCTGTCACATCTCCTACTCCCAAAAATGTGAAGTAGTCACATCTCCTATCCTACTCTGCAAAATTGTATGACAGTCACTTTTTTTAAAGTTTAAAAAAGTACAAAGATTTTGTATCCTTTGTGCAAAATATATTATCTCTCCGTACTTTTATTTCCCTTAAGAGTGAACAAACAACTCCCCTTCTTCTTGCCCATCTACTTATTATCTACTTGGTTTCAGTAAATATTTCACATAGTAATTCTACTGGAGAAAGGACATTTGTAGTAGGTGGGGGGGAGGAAAGGGGGGAATGCTTAAATATCCAAACCACTACTGGCCAGGGTGTAGTATTTTACCGCCCCTTGCCACCTGAGGTGGCTGAAAATTTTCAAGTTTTCCAGAAACCTAGAAATTTTGACTGTTTTTTCTCCATTCAGAGAAAATTTTGCCCTGGTCCATCTCCCTCTCACCTTTCCCCAGACAATTTTTTTGAAGAAACTTTTTTTTTGTAAAACTTCCCTTTCTCTCTGGTAAACAACTGCTGTTCCTCCAATACCACAAGCAGTCAATTTGTAACTTTTCCCAGTCTTTGAGAAGTACCAGTAGGAGATTTGACTGCTGCTATATGATAATTTAGGAAATTGTGACTGGTCATGTACAAAACTGTAGATGTGACTGGTCATGCAATAAACTGTAGGAGATGTGATTGTACACCTGTTAGGAGATATGACTGGTGGCACATGAAATTTTAGAAGTAGGAGATGTGACTATGCTCCCACAAGATTGTGTTAAGCATTTGGCGTAGTCTCCCCTTTCCCCACTAGCGCAGGTCGTTAATAGTGGTTGTACGAATAGTTGTATTAGGGAGTTCTTAGAAAAGGAGTAATCTGCTTCAATTTTACTTATTATTTTAGTAGTTCAAGAAGTTATAAAAGTAAAGAGTAGTTGGTTACTACAAAAATAACTCCTAAAAAAAATTACAAAGAAGTAATCCATAAAGATTGTTGATTACTTCACACTGAACTACTGATAGAAACAAAGCCCCAACAAATGAATTCAAATTTAAACCTTTTATTTTCATATTTTCCCCATTTTCTTCCTTTTCAGGCTGCCAAGCAAAAAAAGGCCATTCATTAAGCATCCGAAATAATGTTGGGAAGTATCAACAAAATGCTTGTGATGGGAAGGAAAGATTTGCTTTGTCAATGTACAGAGAATTATCGATAAATTTTGACTAATTTTCTCCCTCGTTATAGTTTTGAACCTTATTCAACCTCTTTTTTTTAAAAAAATACATTCTAAATTAAGCCTTACCAGAGATATTTTATTTCTAGGTATTTTCCCATCTTGTATGTGCTTGTTGCTACATAGGTTTAAAGAATTGTTTTAAAAAAAAATTCCGCAACACGAAACATAAATATAGCATTAAAAAAGAGTTGGGAAATGAAGTGAACATAGTTATATGTTTGTGAAAATTTACTGAATGGCGGGATCTTAAAAACAAATGATTTGCTGGTGGCAGAAGACCTCTGGAAAGAAAAAGAACCATGGAACAGTGTCCAAGTCAAAAAGGCAACATATTGATGGACACAATAATCTCCCAGTTACACAGGTGCTGAATTCTCAAGGATGGTTCAAGCTTGCAGTCCAAGCTGTCAGCATGAGAACAACATCACATTCATGTGCATTGATATTTTTCCATGTTTTTTTTCACATGAACCTGTATGGACACCAAAAAAGACCAAACCAGCTTTTAAAAAAGTTAACAGATATGTCACCAGAAAGAAGCAAAAAAACTCAGCATTTTTAATGATTTTGACAAAACAAAACTTTTTTGAAGTGATCATTCCGGTTTCTGTTCATTCCAAAGTCAAATTCAGGATGAACATGTGTTGGATTTAGAAGAAGTTGGGCATTTCACACACATGGGCCGGGCCCATTATTTTTTGACAATGTCTAAATATTCCACCATTTTTCCTCTTTTTACCCTCATTCAAAAAAGCTTGATTTGTATAATGCAATGACATAAATCAACTGAAAGAAACAAAATGGACATATACTTATCAATTTTTTTGGCAGAAAGAAGGAATAAGAACATACTAAGTTTTATTACCTTTGGCAAGGAATTACATGACAATTTCAAAGATTGACAGTTAAAAAGGACTGTGCAAAAAACCACCCAAGATCTTCATGACTTTAAGCAATTTTGCTTTTTTTTTACCTTTTTGACCTCCAAGTGACCTTGTGACAATAATATTTGACCTGATTCACCCAGCATAATTTGGGATTGCCCAACATTTTCAACATTAAAAAACTTCCTGTCAGACCTTTCCTTGGACCCTAAATTTAAGAATTAATTTTTTGGTGGTTTTCTCACAACTGGTTGGGCTAGTCACACCAAGGAACGCCCTCGGTATCACATAAAATCTGGCACTCTCTATTTGGCTAAAAAGAATAGAGTCTTGTTACTGTCTAATTTTCTAGACTATTGGTATTGTCTAATGAACAGAGTCTCTTT
>JAAUYB010105726.1_pt1 | contig 11749 bp, 4 predicted proteins | sample 7278071 | NCBI WGS metagenome assembly JAAUYB01 (sample SAMN14350121, study PRJNA611818) | marine sediment metagenome | isolation source: surface marine sediment (1.8m) | place: French Polynesia: Moorea | collected 2018-08 | reverse complement strand
AGTCACGGTAACAAGGTTTTCTGAAGTTACAGTGAAGTTGTAGTAGTCGTTGGTATCTCGGCGACGACCGCGACCCCGACCAATACTTTCGTTTTGCGCTATTTCGTTGATGGGAGTAACTACACCCAGGTCTATTCCTGGCTTGGTGTCATCTTGTTCCTCAATAACTGCTTCTGCACTGATACCAAGTCGATAATCAGTTTTGGCGTTACCTTTAGGTGTAACCTTGATGTAGTAGTCCCCTGCTTCTAATGTTTCGTTGATTTTTTCCTGCCTTTTGCCTCTGTTATTAGACTTATATAGGAGGCTACTACCATCACTCTCTAGGATTTCTACATCTGCGTTTCTTTTGAGCTGGTCTAATGTGAGAGAGATGTCACTTTCGGCTTCCAGACTAAATTTATAATAGTCTTGTTTATCTCGTGAAACACCACGACCAAAACCAATTCGGTCGAGTTCGGAAATTTCTTGCGGGCTGAGGATGCCTAAGTTTTTCGCAGTATCAATGCTGTCTTTTTCTTCTGACATTTCCTCTGCTTGTAAACCTAAACGATATCTGGTTTTTTCTAGACTTTCGGTGTAGACTCGGGCTGAATATTCACCTGGTTCTAGAATTTCCGTAATTTTTTTTTGGCGAGTACCGCTTTCTGTTGACTGGAACAAAATTTTGTCGGTCTCGGTTTCAACTATTTCTACCTTGGCGTTTTGTCTTAGTTGATCGAGGGTGAGGTTGACTTCACTTTCTTTGGTTAACTCAAATTCATAAGTATCTACAACGTCACGGGTATTATTTTCTGTAAAACCGATATTGTCTGTGGTTCTGTAGTTGCCTTCGTTGAGAATACCGACTTGAACTGGTACTTCTGTCTCTGGTTCTAGCCCCGGTTCTGGTTCTGGTTCTGGTTCTGGCTCCGGTTCTGGTTCTGGTTCTGGCGTTGCTTCTAGCTCTTCTACTTCATTAATTTGAGCTATTAAAGATACTGCTGCATCACTATAACCAGGAAGATAAGAAGTGTAAAAACGATTGCCTAATACTGATGTTTCCCCTTCATACCCCGGAAAATAAGGAAACTGCTCAAAACCAACCAAGTTTATAGAATATTCTGTACCATCGTACTCAAAAGTTTCATTAGTCCCCGTCTGTGGTAAAAAGTAAACACCACCCCACTGTCCATCAGCAGTAGCATTTCTGGTACTAGACAATTCCAAATCAAACTCAAACGTTTGGTTTATTTCCTGCGGTCCATCCAAATTTAGTTGCACCACCATTGGCACCGAGTCAATACCAGTTCCCTCATCAATGTAAGAATTCCAGGTGGCTAAATTCCCTAAATTAAAACTTTCTCCAACTCCAACACTAAATGGTAATGGGGATTCCACAAAGGTAATTTTATTATTATCAACCAATTGCCCATTCTCAATGATGAAGGGAACGGTTACATTACCCCAGGAAATTTCTTCAGTACCTACACCCCGGAAAAATGAATTAGAATTAGAACCTTCATCTGGTTCGCCCCATGTAATTTTAGCTGAACCCTGAAAAATCGTCATATTTTAGATCGCTCCTGATTTATAAATTTTTGCTTTGTTGAGATTTTCCACCTCTATAGGAATTACGCAGTACAATGTATTTTCGTCATTGCGACCGATAGAAAAGCAATCTCAAATCATCACTTTTTGTACATCAAAGGTATTTTCGTCACTTTTGGTACATCAAAGGTATTTTCGTCACTTTTGGTACATCAAAGGTATTTTCGTCATTGCGACCGATAGGGAAGCAATCTCAAATCATAACTTGTCGTACCTCATGGGTAAGTCCTGTTCTAGACAATAGAAAGACTATAGTCAGTTTGAACAGTCTCACTACCTGGATAAACCCGCAAGAAGTATTGACCCGCGTCAATGGTTGCTTCAATAGACTCACTATTACTGCTACCAGCAGAACGTTCAATTAAAGCACCATTACTATCTAATAATTCTAGATTAGCATCTTGGTCTATGCGATCTAGAACTATAAACACATCCTCAGTCTCATCCACATTAAATTGATAGTAGTCATTTTCATCAACTACTCCATTTTCCTTAAACCCAATCTTGGTATCAGAGGTAGTAAGTTCATCTACGCCAAATGTTCCTAAGAAAGTTGCACTTGCTAATGTACCGTTCGGGTCTGTTGTATCTCCTGTAATTGGATCGACTTCTGCTGTAAGTTTGTATCTTGTAGCACCCCCACTTTGGATATCTACCAGTGCGAAATATTCTCCCGCATCTAATACCTCACTAATAACTTCACTATCTCTACCAGAGTTAGTTGAGTCAGCAATAACTGTACTACCATCACTATCTACTAACTCTAAGTCAGCATTTCTTTGGAGGTTATCCAAATTGAGATTTAATTCCCCAGTTTCTGAAAGAATGATTTTGTAGTAATCTTGAGTATTCCGACTACCATCTGTTTTTACATCACCCACTCGTTCTCTAACTGGCACTCCCAGATTCAGGTCGAAAGCTGTTTCTGGAGCTTCTCCCTCTCCTAAACCTTCGGTTGCTACAGCATCCATACTCAGAAAATATCTGGCTTTAGCATTCCCAACAGGGAATATTTCCGCAGCATAATTTCCTGGTTCTAAAGTCTCAGTAATACTTTCCGCTCGACGACCACGGTTAGAAGAACTCAAGAGGCGATCGCCATTTTCATCAACTATAGTAACATTTGCATTACCACTCAGTCCATCCAGAGTCAAATTGAAGGTACTTTGTTCATCTACAGTAAAGTTGTAGATATCTTTAGTATTGCGGACACCACCAGTCGTAAACCCAACTCGTTTTCCGCGTCCGCTTTTATATTCGCTTTCGCTAAGTTCCCCAACTTCAACAACATCTATACCCTCTACTACAGCAGTAGCATCAAATTCTACCCGATATTCTGTATCTGCTGCTCCTACTGGTACAACTCTTAAGTTGTAGTTACCAGGTTCTAAAATTCGTTCCAGCAATTCAGGAGTGCGACCTGACTCAGTTGCACTAACAATAAAATTGTCGTCGCTGTCTTCATCCAGGTTTCTACCACTGTCATAAAGTTCCAGGTTAGCATTACTGTTGATTTGGTCTAGGGTTGCCCGAAAATCTATTTGTTCGTCTAGATTAAAGCTATAAATATCTTGGGTATTCCGTTGACCGCTACCTTCCCCACCAATTTCATCAATATTACTGACAATTTCACCAGTGAGATTGCCCAACTCAAAGCGATCTATCTCCTTAATAGGTTCCTCAGCGTTCAAACTCAAGCTATATCTCGTGCTAGCATTACCTTGGGGCAATACCTTCACAAAATAAGTACCCGCTTCTAAAGTCTGATTAATATTTTCTGGTCGGGAACCTCTTTTGGTAGACTTATCTACTAGAGTTTCCCCATCGCTCTCATAAATTTCTACATTAGCATTACGTCGTAACCCATCAAGAGTCAGATCGAGATTTTTCTCATTGCTGAGAGTAAACTTGTACCAATCTGCTTGGTCTCGGAAACCCGTCAAGATTAAGTTACCAATATTACCTGACTTTTTAGTTGTAGTTTCGGTAATTTCTCCTAAGTCTACCGCTGTTTCTGGAGTCGGACTACTCTCATCTAAATCTTGGTCAAAGACACTTAACTCCAAACGATAATCAGTTCTGGCGTTCCCTACAGGTCTTACCCGTACTGCATAGTCACCTTCCTCTAAAACTTCCCCACTAATAATTTCGGGTTTTTTACCTTTGTTGTTAGATTTAAACCGTAATTGACCTAATTCGTTCTCATCGGGGTCATATTCATAAAGTTGAAGTTGGACATTAGCGCTCAACATATCCAAGTCAGCAAAAAGGAGAGCATCTTCATCCACGCTAAAGGTAAAGTAGTCATTCTGGTTTCTGGTAGTACCTCTTCCAAAACCAATTTCTCCTAAAGCAATCGTTGTTTCTGTTTCTCCTGTTTCCAACAAATTACCTAATTCGACACCAGGTAATCGATTCGTGATTTCACCAATATTAGCATCCGCATTAATCTCTAGTCGATAGTCTGTTCTAGCCCGACCTTTAGGTTCTACTTCAATAACATATTTCCCTGGTTGAAGAATAGCATTAATAGTTTCTTCTTCTCGCCCTCTATTAGTAGACTTAAACAACAGACTTTTACCATCATCCTCATAGAGTCGAACATCTGCATTTTGTTTTAGTTGGTCCAGAGTCAGACTAAAGTCACTTTCTTCATCAATAACAAAGTTATAGTAGTCAGATTTATCTCTTTGATTCCTTTGAGTAAAGCCAATTTCATCAGTAATAACAACCCCTTCTTCAATCTTGTTGAGGAAATCATCCCCCAGACGAATACCAGGAGTTGTGTCATCTTCTGTAAGATTAATCGGAGCTGCACTCAGGTTAATCTGATAATTTGTCTGAGCATTACCTCTAGGAAAGACCCGAACAAAATATTCTCCTGCTTCTAAGTCCGCATCAATAATTTCTGATTCAATACCCCTATTAGTAGAAGAAAATAAAATATCTCCATCACTATCTAATATTTCAATATTAGCATCTTTGTCCAACCTATCCAGGGTAACAGTCAGGTCGCTTTCTTCTTCCAGACTGAATTTATAGTAGTCATTTCGCTCTCGGACACCATTAGATTGTTTAAAGCCAATTTTTTCATTTTCTTTAATTGGCGTAGTAGTAATAGCACCCAGTTCAAATGCAGATTCTAAATTATCGTAGGCCATAGTTATTGTGACTTGATTTGAATAATTAACTGTCAGTAAAATTACGGTAATTAATTACCAAAGGTTTATATCTTGGTAGTCAAATCCCGTAAATATGGAGTTAACTATGTTATTTATCGTGAATAAGTTAAGTAGGGGTTAAAATTTGTCGCTATGTAACAAAATGTAAATAACCTTTCAACTCAAATATTTGGAAGAGCTTGGAGTTAGTTTACAAGTCTTAATATATTTAAGCTTTTCCGGCGTTGCTGACGCGTGGCTATGATTTTTTGAGAAACCGGGTTTGTATTAGATGGCGATACATACTGATATCTGTCTCCAAACCCGGTTTCTGATAACACCAGAGCGATTATTTCATAGCTCGGTTCACCAATGCCACTTTTTGGTCCCTATCTACTTAACTTCACGACTTGGTATTACTATAGCCTATCCAAATAAAAAAAATGTCGATGATCGACAAATATCTACATTTTTTTACAGAATTATTGAAACTAACTTATAGCAAGCATTCACCATAAATTAATAGAAGATAGACAAAAATATTTTTAGATTTTGTCGATCATCGACAAAATTTAGCAACAAGTGTGCTATTAGACCCCTCCATAAATTACAGCCATTTCGTGGGCCAGTGAGGTACAAAATTTTTGGCAGTTCAAGCATCCTGCTTGTTACAGCCTCGAAGGCTCAACTGCAAAGATAGAGATTATACTAATTCAATAAATGTTTGCTACAAATGGCTAGGGGAATTTTTAGGAGTCAGGAGTTGTAGGGGCGATTCGCTTGCTCGCCCCTACAGGAGTCGCATGGGAATGGCTTCAATTCCATTTTTTAGGCCGTAAATCATCCTTTTTGTCAAAATGACATCTCCTGTAAAATATTTTTATCTACCTTACTATCCGTAACATTCTTTTTTCAAATTGGTATTAATCTTCAACTGTACCTTACCATCCTCATGCATTGCTGTAATATTACTGACACCTGTCTCCAACTTTCCCCGGTTTCTTAAAATTAGAACTTACCCACGCGCGCACTCGGTTTCTACAGTAAATCATTGCGCATGAATAATAGACGTCTACGCTCGTACCGGGTTTGGGGGGTTCGCCTGGGTAAGTCCTGTTAAAAAGAGAAAGCGATCGCTATCTCATAAATTTTTTTGAATTTTATTAATAACAAGGGTGTCAATGGCTAAAAAAGGAAAACCTACTTATGTCCTCACAACACTAGGAAAAAGTAAACGTTGATGACAAATTATCTGAATTATCTCAATTATTTGAGGTTAAATATACTCATACTAAAATTGCTGAATAAACAGGTTTAGACTGCACTACTGTCAAAAAAATTATCAAGACAAATGAAGGAGTTAATTTCAAAAGTAGATATGATTTTTTAGTAATCTAGCGGGTGCATCTCAATGGGTGAAGAAAGCTAAAAAAATATCGCTTTTAGGGAACAGGGAACAGGGAACAGGGAACAGGGAATAGGTATGGAGGAAAAAAGTATTTTGGCAAATATTGAGATGCACCCAATCTAGCTATAGATTGAGAAGAATCTGATTATGAAGAAAAAACAGAAAAAAAGTGTAACAAACATCGATCACGCTTGGTATTATATGCAGCGGATTCTATCATAGTCAGGTGTCTCTCTCACAAGTAAGATGTCTGTGCTATCATAGTCAGGTGCGTCTCTCACAAGCAAGATGCTTGTGCTACCAGAGTCAGGTGTGTCTCTCACAAGCAAGATGTCTGTCCTACTCTAAATTATCAAAAAAATTGACCCCGCCTCGATCAGCGAAATGTTTTTGGAGCGGGGCGTAAATCCCCGTTACCAAAACAACTTCTGTACGGGTGATTCGCGTTTGCGTTAGCGCAGCTCCTCTGCAAGAGGGAGCATTCCGTAGGAAATCACCCCTACTGACTTCGTTAAGCAACTACAAAAATCCAGATTAAAATCCGGAAACAAGAAGGAAAATGTGTAGCAAACATAAGAAAATACTCGAATAATCTTAAATTCGGTTAATACTTAAATTCTGACTAAAAGGGAGGTACTGGGGGACAGTAGGAAGTTTTATTATTATTTATAGCAGTTGTCATTACTGTACTGTTAGGAAATTCTCAAATATAGTCACAGCAAAAATGTAGGGGCTTGCTGGCCATTCGCCCTGACTTCTGACTTCAGCTATAAGTGATGCTCAGAACCTAATATAAAATAGTGGTAAAAGTTAAAACTTGGAGGAAAGTCCCAATTAATTAACTGCTAGATGGAGAAATTACAACTTTTCCTCAAAGTGTAAATTTTAATACACACTAGCAATATTGAATTATCCTTTCGGGGCAAAAATTTTAACACTCAAACCAAACAAATTTAAAATTAACTCACGGTAAGTAAATGTTAAAGCAAAATATAACAAAAGTTTCTATAGTAGTAGTTGCTTCTATTAGCGCTCTGTTACTGGGAGTTTTTCTACCACAACTCACCAGCAATAATAAAATCTCCCAAAACGCCATCCAACAACTCAACCAAGACTTAGATGTAACAAACTTTGTGTCACTGCCACCAGAACAACGCCGGAGTAAGTTGGAGAGGGCGATAAAAACAGGAAAATCTCTTAATACAAGTCGCGCTCGTTATATTCTGGCTAATGATTTAATTCAACAGGGAGAGGAGGAGTCGGCGATCGCTAAACTTAAAAATTTAGAAAAAGAATATAGAGTTCTAGCACCTTATGTTCTGGTTAAACGGGCGCAAGTTTACGAACAAATGGGGGAGACAGATAAAGCACAAAAAGCTTGGTCAGAAGTCTTAAAAACTTATCCAGAAGAACCTGTGGTGGCAGAAGCTTTGTATGTGTTAGGAAAAGAAAACCCGGAATATTGGGATGAGGCGATCGCTAAATTTCCGGGTTATCCAACTACGGTTAAAATTGCTCAGGAAAGATTAAAACAAAATCCTAATCAACCTCAGTTATTATTGCTCATTGCTAAGTATGGTTTTCATGTGCCGGAATATGGAACCGTATTGGAACAACTTAGAATAAAATATGCCTCTGAGTTAACTCCCGAAGATTGGGAAATGCTCGCTTTTGGGTATTGGGAAAAACAAGATTATGGTACAGGTGCCCTTGCTTACGAAAAAGCAGCTAAAACACCAAAAAATCTATATCGTTATGCTAGGGGTTTATGGTTAGGGGGAAAAACCAAAGAATCCCGCGAAGCTTATAAAACTTTAATTAATACATTTCCCAATGGGGGAGAAGATACAGCTTTGGGTTTGATTCGTTTGTCGAGGTTAGTCGAGCGCAAAGATGCTATACCTTATCTTGATAGGGTAATTGCTAATTTCCCTAGTCATGCACCTGAAGCTATGTTAGAGAAGTCTAAGTTGCTTGATCGACTTGACTCTGCTAAGTCAGCTTCACTGACACGTCAACAATTATTGAGAGAGTATAGTAATTCTGATGCTGCGGCTAAACTGCGGTGGGAGTTGGCAGAACAAGCTGCTAAAAGTGGTAATTTACAAGCAGCTTGGAAGTGGGCGCAACAGTTGACGGTGAATAATCCTGATAGTGAGTTAGCAGCGCAAGCAGGTTTCTGGGTTGGTAAGTGGGCACAACAACTTGGACAGACAGAGGATGCTAAAAAAGCTTTTGAGTATATGATTTTACGGTATCCTCACTCTTATTATGCTTGGCGATCGGCGGTGATGTTAGGTTGGCCTGTGGGGGATTTTACCACAGTTAGGGATTTATCTCCAGAGGTTGTACATACGAAAGGGCGCGATCCACTGCCTTTTGGTTCTGAAACATTGCGGGAACTGTATCAGATTGGTCAAGACCGGGATGCTTGGAAACAGTGGCAGGTAGAATTTGAGGAACGGATGAATCCAACTGTTGCTCAACAGTATACTGATGGTGTATTGAGGATTGGTGTGGGGGATAATTTGGATGGTATTTGGATGTTGACTAGCTTGAGTAAACGGGAAAAACCGGAGGAGATAGCTGAGTATAAAGCTTTGAAAGAACAGCGGACTTATTGGCAAACTTTGTATCCTTTTCCTTATTTGGAAACTATTGTTAAATGGGCTGATAAACGAGAGTTAAATACTGTTTTGGTGACTGCTTTAATTCGTCAAGAATCTCGTTTTATGCCGAAGATTAAATCGGTTGTGGGAGCAACAGGATTAATGCAAATTATGCCGGAAACGGGAGCAGAAGCAGCTAAGAAAATTAATCTTGTTAGTTATGATTTAGAGAATGTAAATGATAATGTTAATTTGGGTACTTATTACTTTGATTTTACTCATCAAGAGTACAAGAATAATTCTATGTTAGCAGTGGCGAGTTATAATGCGGGTCCGAATGCTGTGAGTAGTTGGTTAGAGCGGTTTGGGTTTAATGATGCTGATGCTTTTGTGGAGAAAATTCCTTATCCGGAAACGAGGGGTTATGTGGAGTCTGTGTTTGAAAATTATTGGAATTATTTACAGATTTATAATCCTGAAGTTTCTCAATTAATGGAAAGACATTATGCTAAATATAATAAAAATAAATAGGAAGAGTATGACACGAATTTTGCCACGGATTTCATTAATTGATAATTGATAGTTGATAATTGATAATTACCTCTGGTTAAAACCATCGGATTGACAAGCTAAGGAAAAAATTTATTTCTCTTGGTCGATTAGAGATGGCGTTTCGCGGAGCGACATGAAAAGCGTTCGCGGCTCTGATAAGAGCGGGAAACCTCGCCATCTCTCGACCGCTTTTTTCCCCTTGAAAGGGGAGGCGAATATTGCTCAATTATTTAATTAATAATTATTAATTATTAATTACCCGGTAAGGATGATTAGAGAAAAGTTAAAAAGTTTTTGTTTGTAGTAAAGCTCTAGCCCCAAGTTATATATAGGGCTGAGAGCTTTACTAGAAGCTTTAATTATAAGTATTCAACAGGACATAATATTATTCAGTTATCAGTACCGATTGCTGAAGTTGGAGGCTTCAAATACTGAATTGGAGTTTCTTCATCTCCTTAAAAGGGGTAGAAGACCTTGTTTTTTGGTAACTCGCCCCTACAATTTTTTGATACAGAAATTATAGTCAAAAAATAATATTTTTTAGGGTTTATTGGGATGGAACAAAAGTCAAAAACACTCTGTGTGGTAATTGATACTAATATATGGAAAAAAAATACTAATATTTTGTTAAAAACGCCTTTAGGAGCAGCATTACTTTATTATATAAAACAAAAGAATGGCTGTATTGGGTTGCCAGAAGTTATTGAAAATGAAGTGATAAAACATACGATTAAAGATGGATATAAAGCTGTTGAAAATATCAATAAAAACTTTAAAATAATTGAAATTATTATGGGAGAACGTTCTGATTACGAAGTACCAGATGAAACTGCAATTAAAGAGTCTATAGAAAGCAGAATGAAAGAAATTGAACCGTGGATTAAAAGAGTTCCATTTACTTTGGAACAAGCTAAGTTAGCACTTCAGCGCGTAGATGAAGGAACGCCACCTAATGGAGAAAAAAATCAACAATTTAAAGATTCAGCTATTTGGGAAGCAATACTTTCTCTACTGAGAGAAAATTACGAAGTTCACTTTGTAACTGAAGATAAAGGTTTTTTTAAGAATAGAAATGATAACTGTGGTCGGCTGGCTGAAAATCTTGAGGAAGACTGCAAAAATTTAGGTCAAAAGGTGTTTATATATAAAGATTTAAAATCATGTTTATATAAGCTTAAAGCTGGTATACCAGAACTAGATAAAACAAGTATTCTTCTAGGAATAGATCAAGAAATAAATTCTAATTTATCTCAAGATTTACTTTCGGAAACAGGCTTTGAAATAACAGAATTTTATCAAAATAAATCTTCAATTTCAGCTTTTTATACAGAAGTTATAAATAAACTAGCTCTAGAGTTTGAATTAAAGTATCATTTATCAGATTTTCAAAACATAGAAGAAAACGAAAGACATAATTCTATATTGACAGTTGAAGGAGAATGTATGTATGACTATACCGAGAAAAATTTGAGTGAAATTATTCTCAGACGTGAAACAGTAAATTGGTTATATGCTGATGGTACACCAGGTAGAAGAGGTGAAGTTTCTCTTCGTGGCACTTGCGTTATAGGTGGTAGAAATGAGGAAATTAAGTATAAATTTCGGGAGGATTTCGGGAGCAAATTTAAGCAATAAATTAAACTGAGAATAGATATGAAAAACATAAATTTTTGCCTGCTAAAGTTAACTTAGGAATATTTAATTTTGCTACTCATATCAAATCCGGATAATTACTATACCCAAGTCCGCAGCGACTGGAACAGAGTGGAAGGAAGCAATCTCAGGAGTCCCACGAGATTGCTTCCTTCCGTCGCAATGACGAGTGTTCAATCGGATTCTATATCAAATAAAAATTATTGAAATTATGTTTACCAAAAAGGTTTCTCTCAATTATAAAGATGAAAAATCAGATAAAATTTATGAAGTGGAAATAGTTTACCTAGGTTGGGAAAAATATCAGGTTAATTTTGCCTATGGTAAAACAGGGAGTAAACTTAAAACTGGTACAAAAACAAATACTCCTGTTTCTTTAAAAGAGGCTAAAGAAATATTTGATGGTCTAGTTCATTCCAAACAGAATAAATGATATAAAATTTATTCTTCTCAATATTTTTCTTATGATGATTGGTTAGAAATATCCTTATCTGACAGACAAAAAATTATTGATGGCATTAAGCAAAAAAAAGTAGATAATTTTTTAGAATAACTTGAAAAAGCCGGATTAAATCCAGGAGGATATTTGGTAGGACTTGACTTAAGTTATGCTGATTTAAGTAACCTTGATTTAAGTAATTGTAACGTAAGCATTCAGCTATTACCTGTCAGCTATCAGCAATAAGACCAAGCTTTTCAAGCTATCCATTATTATCAAATCAAGTTTGATCTTCAAAAAGATGTTTATAAAAAAGTATAGTCTTAAAGGTAGGTTT
>JAAUYB010045998.1_pt1 | contig 11749 bp, 10 predicted proteins | sample 7278071 | NCBI WGS metagenome assembly JAAUYB01 (sample SAMN14350121, study PRJNA611818) | marine sediment metagenome | isolation source: surface marine sediment (1.8m) | place: French Polynesia: Moorea | collected 2018-08 | reverse complement strand
TACTCTGCGCATTGTGAAGGATCTCTAACAAATTTAAGGAGCAAAAATGGCAATGGGTAATTAAGGTAAATATAATTTCTTGTGTGGTAACAAACACACAGTTTTTGGACATAATTCATGCTGCGCTCCCTCCCCTCAGACGTCTGACTCCACACTTAACTTTGATGGTACCCCCATATGATCTTTACACACTTCTAATGCAGATGTGATTGGCTTAAACACTTTTACCAATGTGACTGTCTTGGACCATAATCAGTTACCAATATAACTGCCTTGGACATCTTTTACCAAAGTGACCAAAACAGATTTTTATTTTTTACCAATATGTCTAACTTGACTTTTACCAATGTGTCCAAGGTGGGATTGTCTAAAAAAATTACCAATATGTCTGCGCCCCATAACGCCGGTAAAAAACTGGCCACAAGTTTAAAAAACAATTTACTTACAAGCCGCTTCTGTCTTTGCCTGTCAGGAGGAACGCCAAGCTAGCGGAGGGCAAGGCAAGGACAGAAGAAGCAAAGCTAAAGGACAAACGGCACACCCTGTGGGATTGAAGAGCGGCAGGGAAGAAATGCTGCCAGTTTGTGACAAGCCTCTAAAATGTTCAAATGTTTCTTATGTTCTCTGTCTGTTTTTCTAACATTTTCGACAAGCAAGCTAAAGGTGAATTTATGGAATTTTTTTCCTGAACAGTAATTTCAAACTTTTCTCACATGTGTTACACGTTTCCCAGAAAAACCCTACTTTTACAAGATAATAAACTTGTTTATAGAATACTTCTAGCAAGCGACAAAAAATCCGTTTCTTCACTTGTCGCACACCTTCTAGTACCCTTTTCCTCGTTTTCCGGAGACCAGCCGTTGGTTTCTTATCACTTGTTTTTTAATACTTTCCTTTGGTTTTCGATGTGCGGAATATTAGGAAATCGCCCCACAAACGGTAAAAAAATAGGGTGCACTTTCCCCTCGTTTTTTACCCACTTGTGAGCTAGAAAAAGGGACGTACAAGCTATCTAAAAGCACTTGATAATTCTCACATTCAATTTGAGGGTTTACCAAAAACGATGCCCAAAAGCAACCTGCAAATGAGCCCTGGGTGACAAGCAAAATTGGCCCTACTAGCTTGCGGATCTCAATTTGCCAGAGACCTGCGCAGCGATTTTGGCTCGATTGCGCAAAGCTGTTTTGTAACGCTTCACTGCCCATCCAGAAAACAAAACTTTGGTTGGCAAAAGTGCAGAACCAAAAACCATTCCACAAACGACTTGGCTTGTCGGGTAGTCCAACAGTCATACGTGGGCGTAGGGGGGGGGGCAGGGGGGGGGAAATCCGCCCTGACCGTCCAAAAACCACTTCCCCCCCAGGGAAAGGCTTTATGTACTGATGCCCCCCCCTGGCCGCCAAAAACAACAAAAAAATAGAAAATTTGTTCAAAACCAAGTTAAAATTAGCAAATTTTTTGCCACCTTTGGCGGCCTGCAGAAAAATTTGCCTCTTTTCTCCCACTATCTCCTCCCTGGCAAAATTTTCTTCTTCCCCCCTGAGGGGTCAAAACCCACTCCTCCCCCCTGACCGCTGACCCCACGTCCAGGTATGCCTACAGTTGTCCCACCATCTGCTCTGACAACCCTCAAGTAACAGCCAGAAAGACCACAAATGTTTATTTGAGACTGCAGTATAAAAAAGTAGAAATAACTACTAGATATTTTTTCTTTGGGATAATGCTTACTAATGGATATGATTTGTTTTCAATTATTTGAGCATGATCTTGTGGATCTGATTCAGGTGGTAATCCACCACGCTTGACGCACCATTTGTTGCACATGTGATATCCACAAAGAATCAACTTGAAGCCATGTTTGAGGAAAGGCTTGTATACCCTTTAAAGATATCTTTATCCATTTGCATAATGCATATGTTAGACAGATACAACAAACCTGGTATATTTATTGAAGTTGTTAATAAGGAAGTCTTTAGTATTTACCACATCATAAAATTCCCGGCAGGTTTTTTTTACCTAAGGCAAACAAATATCATTTATTTACTTTGTAAAATATTTGAACTGTATCTCAGCATGGTTCTTTTTGTGATTGTGCCACATGAGAAATCCTCCTCTCTTAGGTTCAGGTAATATCTAGCTGTGTAAAAAATGTCTCTTATGTATGTATTTTGTGCTACCATCGTCGAAAGGATACATAAATTGATGATTGATAAAAGTATCCCCACTTAAAGCTGTTTTTTCCGAGTAACAAAACAATCTCTCCGTCCTCCCAAAAGCCCCGTCGTCTCCCTCGAACATGGTCGTCTCTCCTGCCGTTGAAAAAGGTCCCATCAGACGCTATATAACCAACTGATACCCGGCAACTGAAGTCTTTCTAGTTTGAGCGCAGGGCACTTTTTCCCAGAGGTGGACCGACTTCTCCTCCGCCTCCCCGCAGACCTTGCAGGTTGACAAGAGGGACTCCCTACACCTTGATAGGTGTCCAGGTGAAAAATTGGTGAGTTCCTTTATACTCACCCGCTTAATAAACTTTCTATGTTGAATGGTGGGAACAGCAAAGAATGATTTGGCGGTTCCACCTTGTGGAATCGTTTGACGTACCTGCTGCCATTCTTACTCAGCAGATACCCTAATTTTTTTTTATTCCTTCTCCGTCCGAGGAAAGACGGGGTATGGAGCTATCCACCACCTCATTCCCTGTTACGCCTGAGTGTCCATGAACCCACACCAATTCTACCCGGCACCTGAGTTTTGCTGACACTAACAGTTCTATTGTATCTTCCACCAGTTTGCTGGTGGGCTTAAGGGAGACAATTAACTGTAATACAGATTGTGAGTCTGACCACAGCTTCATCTTCATCCCTTTGAGTTTTTGGGGATTCGAGATCAGCCATAACAGTCCAGCCTGTATGGCTACCACCTTTGCTTGAACAACAGAGGTAACTCCGAGGGCACCACCTACCCCCGCGTCGATCACCACATCCCCCCAACTAGCCAGAAAAGCATACCTGGCAGCGTTGCCTTTCTTAGAGGCAGCCGTAAATATTTGCACCAGTGCGTGGGTGCGGAATGCAGTCATTCTGCACCCAGTTATTTGCTCTACTACCCACATCAGTTAGAATCTGAATTGGGCAGTGTTGATTCAGGCGGTCATACAGCGACCTCCTGTGACTTTTCTCCTTCTTGTCCCACCTATCCCATCGGACGGGTGTGGAACTGAGAAGCTTCTGCCAGGGCACTTATGTGGAGGCGAATCGGAAGAATTCCTAGAATCGTCTCCAGTGCCGCCAATGGAGTAGACCAAAGGAAGTGAGAAGCTCCCATGAGTCGAAGTCTTTGAAGTCTATTCAGGAGTTTATTGATGGTCTGATTGAAGCTGTGAGTCTCAACTGGGCAGCAGTAGGTTGGTTAGTTTTGGGCGAATTATGGGCTAATTCTGACCAAATTCTTTAAATTGTCTTTGTCTTTGGGGCCCCCGGCTTCCTGGTACCACTGCTGCTTTGCAAGTAGGGGTCGGTACCTTCCATGCAAGTGGATTTCCACTCACCCAACTCAACCCCCAAAGGGAAGAGGGAGAGAGGAAGCTAGGCCAGACTCTCTGCTGAGAGCTTTTGGGCAAACAGTGGGTGGATAATGTGACGTCACCCTCGCCCTTTGTTGTTAGGGGCAGGTTTGGAGATTAATGCCTGTATGGACACATTCAGCTGGGGACCTAACCCAGTGAATGGAAACCAAAGCCTCCTGCCTTCATTGCTTTGTGGTTTTGACACCGAAGCTAAACAGAGGGCTCTCCTGTTTTTTTCCCCTCCTCCCAGCTGCTTGGATTACAGGGGGCGCCATCTCCTTCCGGAGAAATCAAGGACTTATTGGGCTGATTAAGGAGAGTTTCCCTTCTCCGGTAGTTCTTTACAGCAGTTTTCCATCTGCATCCCTCTGAAGGGTTGTGTGCCTCTGGCTTTTTGCCTTATCTCTCTCTCAACCTCCATGGAATGACCCCACAGCTCTTTTCCAGGAATGAGCCCACCACAGCTCTTTTCCTTGAACCGATCCTAATCCCACAAATCTATGACCGGCGGAGAGAGAGAGTGAAAGAAAGGCAAAATTCACAAACTTTCTGAAAGGGGGTGGATTCGAACCCACAACAGAATTTTCATGCCAGCCAGATCGGTGATTGAATCTGAGCGCCCCGACCGCTCTTCCGACTGAGCTATGGGACATGGCCGCCAAATTCTTTGCTTTTTTAGATGATAGGTACATTTACGCACCCTACTTTTTATATGATCAATCCAGCTCAGCCTCTTGCGGAACATAATCCCCAGATAAGTCATTTTATGCAAGTATTGAAGGCACCTCCCCCCCATGTTTAATTCTGGGGAGTAGTTGCCCTTGCAACCGCGGTGAAACATCACTGTGGTTGTTTTATCGACTCTGAATGCAAGGCCGCGGTGGTCCCCCCATTCACACACCTTCCTTAGCGCTCGCTCCATCAGCAAGGCCATGGTTGGTGGGTCGTCCCCATTAACAATAAGGATAACATCGTCCGCGTATCCTATTGCATTCACGCCCTCCCAAGGGAAGATTGATAGCAAGGAATTCATTAAAAGTCATTAAAAGAGTCCACGTAGGTCTTGAGGGAACTTGACTCTTCAAAGGAGGAAAAAGCAGTGTTCATTTCCTTTTCAAACTTCTGCAAATCTACTTTTTTATGCCGCAAGTGAGCTTAACCTCCTCGACAATTTCCCTCAGCTCAAAAGCGAGGTACTTGTGGTTGGAAAAACTCTCCTCCGGGAGCACCCCGCAGTTCTTTGTAAGGAAACTACTAGGTGTTAGAGGGTTTATAAGCATAATTTCAATTATGCTGTTCCCCCTTGAGGTGCAGAAGGTGTAATCCCCTCTCCTTTTTTGCCACAAAAAGGTTAAAACACAAGATGAGGTCCTTGAAGTCCTCGCCCTGCTTCATCTCCTTGCAACCCCACAGCCCCACAGCAGGCTGTGTAAGTTGGAGTCCGCTCCCACGATGAGGGGGATCCTCTTTGAGTCACAGAACACCAGGAGTTGGACAACGTTTCGAAGCCTAACAATAAGGTTAATAAAAAAAACCGCCGAACAGTAAGTAAGGTTCCAGTCCCCGATGCTCCATGATGCCACAGTGCTGACGTTTGACAATGAACTGTAGTGGCTCTCCGCCCATTGCTTCCCGAACCTCGGGCTCATGCTCACTTTGGACAGGCACTGGTGCGCGCTGCAGGTGGCCAAACCCGCAACAGTTGAAGCACTTGAACTTGGCACCGTCACGCACTGCACCGTACCTGTCCTGCGCTCCCCTGCTTCTTGTTGGTGTCCTTGGCTTGGTGACACCCACCCGCGACGAACCACTTGGACCCGTCGTTGTCGTCACTGCCCATGTCCGTGACCTGGGAAATGGTTGTTATGTTTCACACAGTTAGTAGGGGTCTGCAAGACTTATCTTTCGTGTGAATTCCTCCTTTCCCCTCCCAGAGATCCTCCGTTTGTTGATCTTAAGATTTGTTGTGCTCTGCAACGACTGCTTGGAGCCCTGGTAGAGTAGACCCCGGCCTCGGACTGCACCCTGGCAATGCCCGCAGAGGTCACACAGTGTCCCCTGACTGCCTAGACATTAATTATGTAGAAGAGCCCCAACAAACACATGTTTTTACTCCGGCAACAAACAGCTGACCCTCTGTGCAATACAAACTCCACTGGTAAAAACACCATCTAACATTTGACAACCCAGGCAGCCAACTGATGTCTGCTTGAAGATACTGTACAGTGATGGGTGATTGGCACAATTGGCAATTGTGAACTTCCCCCCAAGAAATGAAAAAATGATAAGAATGAAAAGTTCACTCCCGTAACAAAATGTACAAATTTTGTGGCCAAAAGAGACACTCTGTTCATGGCGGGAATGTCAAGGTGATGTTTACCCGGCACTACCAGGTGCGTCGGAAGTCAGTGTAGGTTTATGTTGAACAACGTGATCCAGTCCATGAACATGTACATTGGCAATTTTTTGTCTTGGCTAAATGAAAGAACTTCTAGCTTTAATTTGCCGTATTTTGCACTGCTCTACTTTAAAAAACATAGGAGCAAGATTTTTTTCAAAAATGGCTTTGAAAAAAAGCCGCGCGGCTATGATATAAAACTTACGTAGATTTTTTTAACAAACAACATGTTTTTTTTATTTTTTGCATGAAAATGGGCATAACTTTAGTAAGGTTAGGGGAACAGAGACAAATTTTTCAAGCAAGGAAAGCTTAGAATCTCCTCTTTTTTACCATTCAACATGTTCCTGGGCAACATGAGAAACTAGTTCACCACCTCCACCAAGTGGAACAGGTTCAAGTTCAGGGCCACTACGCTCGTGATTTTAGATATTTGGGGTTGAAATTTTGCACAGAGATCCTTGAGATAGTTGGCTTTGAGCTGTTAAAAAATTGAAAAAGTCCAACATCATGGACAACTTCGCGAAGTCTATAAAGTTGGTACACAAAAACCTAAACCAACTTCCGACGCACCCGTATTCTGCATGAATGCTTTACAAAATTGGCACCACTGTGAAAGTGCTGGGAGGGAGGAGGGAAAAATGAACCATTTCATGTTGGAGACCCTTTAAAATAAGGAAATTCCTGCTTTTACCTGCGGCAAAGCCGACAGGTCATAGAACGGTGAGAGTGTTTGTTGTTGTTGTTGTTGTTGGGTGACTACTTTGAGGTCACTACCTTGGAGGTAAACCTAAGGTCAAGGTCAACTCAACCCTTTTGTTCTGTTCCCCTTATCTCCTACTCATAATTTTTTTCATGGTGGAATTAAGTGGACCTAGACCAGATTTCTCTTCAGGGTGGCATCCGGCAGACCAAGACCAAATTTTTCTTTGGGGTGGGATCTAAGGCTTTTTGATAAGATTCCTCTTCAGGGTGGGATCCATTGATCATTCAGCCTCTTTTTATTCAAAATCCATTTGAGGGGTGCTACTCCTTTTTGTCTGATCCTTTTTTACTTCAATATATATTGTCGCCGCAGGTCTTTGAACAAGGTCTGTTCTTGTTGGCTACAATATCTGGGCTTTGTTATGCCATGAGAGCCTGTGCACAAAAAATCACTGTGATGAACACAAAAGTAGTGAAAATCAATATATACAGAGACATATAAGCTGGACTTGCCGGTAGCCAAAGAAGACCTAGAATCAATTAATTTCAATCTGTGTCAAGTGTACCAACCACCACAGTTATAAAGTATAATTTTGCGATTTCTAGCTTGGGCTTTGTTTCCTTGACACCGGCTGATTAGAAACACAGCAATATGCATGGTATTTATAGGACTAAAACAGCTTTAGTTGTGTGCCAACCTCAGATCCTTTTATTGCTGTGTAGGGATTTTCACATGCAGAATTAATCCAGACTCCAAGACAATCGCACATCCTTTGCTTTTGCCATCTTCCTTCCACTTTTTCTACAGGACAAGAAAATTTGCAAGGGAGTTAGGGGGCGGTTGGAGTTCTAGCGACGTAAGGCGAGCTTTACTTTTCTTGTACAGGGTGCGTAGGGTCAACTGAAAAGTTCCAATTTCCCTTCATTTTTTGGCGCATGCGCTCCTCAGATAAGAATGGTCAAAGAAAACAAAAGCTGCTGCTATTTTTGCACTCTTTGGTTCATTTTATGTAAAAGTGGAGTATGACGCCGGATTTTTGCTTCAGGACCATGAACAGGATCAGCGTTAAGCCATGATCCTTCATCTCCTGCGCCGAGGGGTCATGCCGGCGGCAATAAAGCGCCAGGCAGGCGCCATTTTCTGGACTATTCAGTTGGAGGGCCAGCACCAGACGACGGAGAAGAGGAGGAGAGAGCCCATCGTGGTGGAGGCGGCACAGTCACTGCCGAACAATCCACGGCAGAGCATGAGGGCCATGGCAAAGGATCTGGGCATGTCGAAGGGGACGGCGCACACCATTGTGAAGGAAGACCTCGGCTGCAAGTCGTACACCAGGCCAAAGAGACACCTCATCAGCCCTGGTGCAAAAAGCAGGTGCCTGGAAAGGACCAACAAGCTGGTCAACAAGCTCAAGCACGACGAGGCCAGGCTCAACATCTTGTTCTCTGACTTTCTAGCCCGGATTGTGCACCCCTCGACTACAGTATAGGGACCACATTGACGGCATTTTGTGCAAGGAAAGGTCCCCCAACATGGCAGAGCTGAAGGAGCACATTAACGTCGAATGGGCTGCCATGACCCCCAGCTTCATCAAGAGGGTCACCGGCAGGTTCCGGTCCAGGCTTGAGTGTGTTGTGGCAGCAAGGGGCGGCCGCATAAAATAATTCATAAAAATCATTTTTTCTACGTTAATTATTCTACAAATTTTGAAAAATAGAGTTTTTTTTTGTAGGATTCACCTGTTTTGAGGAAACGACAAATTTCGGTTTTTTATCTGAACTCATCGGTTGACCTTACGCACCCTGTAGTTAACAAACAAGATCCGATCGGTTTTTTTTCAGAAAGGGTGGGGGAGGGGCTGAGTTTATTAGGTTTTCAAAGTTGAGTCCGCACAAACTTGACACAACATTTGACCTAACTTTATTGCCTCTTTCCCACAAAACATAATGCTTCCTCTTGCTAAAGCTTGTTTTTGCATTTGTTTGGACTAAGCTTGGAAGCAAAACCAATCTTTCAAAAGGAGAGAGCAGTGGTTTGGTGTACCTAGAAGATTACCAAGCTTTTTAAGATTCCAATCCACAAACAAAAAAACTTTTTTGAATTTTCAAGAAATATTGATACATTATTACCTGGATAGGCAATGACACAGGTGGCGGTGGTCCCACACTCAAATATATTGTGATGATAGTTTCCTTTTTTCATGCTAAAGTCCCCCTCATCAGACTGGACACAGTTTGTATACTTTGTCTTTTTTTTCCTGTCCCTTACAGTCCTGGAACCAAATCCATAGACACAAAGTTACATCATAAACAATTAAATTTTGACGTGATCAATGACTGGTTTTGCTTCGTGACACTGCCAAAAGTTTTGGAATACTTTTAATTCATAGAATTTAAATTATTTTGTAACAACCTTATTTTAAAAAACATTATTCACAAATTGTTGATTGGAAATGTTTTCAAATGCCTCATGGAGTCCCATGCTGTGATCTTTTGCCACCTGGAGGTTGACGCTGTCGCTTTTACAGTGCATTGGTCCCAGGTGATGCCTTTGCCCATATTTTCCCTGATTGCATGGCATCAACAAATGCTTGGGCGTCACCTTTTGAACCTTGACTGTGATATGGTCCGCACTGCTTTGTTGTGAAGCACAACTTCCAGTGGGGACCCAGCACTACTTTTTAGACTCTAGTAAGGCTCTTCTGTGCTTCTAAACCCAAAAATAGAAATGCAGATTCCAGCCAAATTTTTCAGTAGAAAAATATTGTGCTGATATCAGTTTGCCAAAAAAGTTGAATAAAGAAAAAACTGTGTCATTAAATCTTATCACCACAGAATCACAACTTTGTATTGATTCACGTCAAAATCTTGGTGCTTTGCGTATATGGAATTGGTCCCTGTTGGCAAAAAAAAGTCCTACACTGTGGCGAAGCATCAGATTTTCATTCGTGTTTTGAGGCTGAGTGTGTGATCCTTCATATGCGGACACGATGCACACCTTTGTAGTGATGGCCAACAACAGAATTGTCAATTGTTGCATCAGGATATCTTTTTTTCTGACATATTACCAAAACAAAAAGGTGCTACGGAAGGGAAAATATCCTTTGATGTATCTAAGAAAATTTATGGCATGCCGAGTTTTTTTAGCACTGTATGTGTATTGCTTGTAATCCAGAAGTTTTTATCAGATATTCTCAAGTCAACCCTGACCATCCATGATTGACAAAAAACGGGCCTTCCTTAAAAACGTTATGGGAGGGCATTTGGACGGTATAAATTAGGGTTAATAATAAGATTCTTGTGAAAATTAAAACAGTCCAAAATTCCTACTAATTGTTTTTACGGAATGAAGAAAAGGACAACAAAAAGGTACCGTTATTTTCTTTAATGAGGGCATAAAATGTACCGTCGGGACACATTTTCATAAAGCGGATAGGGGGCAAAAATGGTAACGTCAAAGAAGGCAAAAAACGGGCCAAAAATTTCTTGTTTTCCTCTGTTTTGGGTTCCAAAAACGGTCAGTAAAATAGGGGGGGAAATGAGGACACAAAAACGGTGAAAAATAGTCCTACGGATACTGTGGTTGGTCAGGATCCCATAAAATACAATAATGATGGAAAAGGTCCCACATCTTACAGGTGTCACACCTGACAAAAATATCTTTTGTGTTTGTGTATTTGAGAAACACATCACAACTGATTCCTGTACATTATACACTGTGCTACATATGGTACATTTTACTCCTCTCTTTCATCGCGAACGGTAACTTGAACTACCACTCATCCTTTTCAATGCACGAGCGCACGAAACCCATCCCACGTTGAGACTGACCTCAGGAGGTCACCTCTTTCTTCAATCCAAAAGACATTAAGATCGATACAAAAACAGCTTCTCATTCAATTCCTCTTTTTGATGGCTGTAGTGAAAAAAAAGAGGTGACTGCAAAAAAAAAACTAAAAAGATAAGGCATGTTGAGAATGGCTGGCTGAGGCGCCCCACTGTCAAGGATGGAGTCTGCGATAAAATATTCTTAAAAGATGAAACAGTAACTTTTCCTTTTTTTTTCTTACCCATCTGCTTTTTGTTGTCTCCAGTGGACCCGCTGCTGTCCTCCCACCCGCCTGGAGGAACGTTGCAAAGGTTGGAGGTGCACATGGTCACGGAGAGGTTGAACTTCAGGAAAAGCCTGGGGGGGGGAGCTTAGGCAAGGACACTACATACGCTATGGTACATATCCAAAGTAGACAAGATGCTTAAAATTGTAGTAGCTATATCTAGCTTCAAATGCCATTTGAAAAAGTAGATTGTCCTCACTTGATTTCCCTGCAAATGAATAGAACGAAATCCAAGTTCGATTTGAAGTAATTTAGAGCACTGGTAGTCCAATGCCTCTTGCCCTCCTTCCTGCTGCTCTTGAAGCACTGGTCGTTGGCGATGTCATACGTCTTCTCGCAGATTTTCTTTACATAAAATATGTTAAAGAAATGGCAGTAATTTCGAGAAAAAAAGCCTTAAATCACTAACATCCTGCATCCTCTTGAACGCCGTGTCTAAATACTTGCACTGGTCCCACCTCCACGAAAAGAGGCAGCCCAGCATGGGGAGGTAGGTGTCTTCGTAGTCGTCGTCGTGTTCGGGGGTGACTGTGTATAGAAGCAAGAATGAGTACGAAAATTACCTGTTCGTACAGAAATGTAAAGTTTGGGTCCCAGCCACAAGGAAAATGATCATACATATTTTTCAACTTGCACTCGCAGCAAAAGCGCTTCTTTGTGACTCTGTGGAAATTTTTGCGGCGTTGTTGCGCAAAAGGTGCCGCAAAAGCGCCGCAAAATATCTACGTCAAGTCCCAAAAAATATGTTTTGGCAACACGTGCAAGTGAAAAATACAGGCCAGAAAGTCACCATGTGGCTGGGGTTGACTGAGGTCGGGCTCACAGAGTTGTCAAAGGTTAGGCTATCCGGTAGAGAGGCAAAGGGAAAAGGTCCCAAAAATCTCCCAAAAACAACGCCAATTTCAAAAAATACTTACCGGGCCTTGCCACGACGCAGGTCCCGCACCTGCACTCGCTGTCGACGGT
>JAAUYB010050649.1_pt1 | contig 11752 bp, 5 predicted proteins | sample 7278071 | NCBI WGS metagenome assembly JAAUYB01 (sample SAMN14350121, study PRJNA611818) | marine sediment metagenome | isolation source: surface marine sediment (1.8m) | place: French Polynesia: Moorea | collected 2018-08 | reverse complement strand
TTGGAAAAGTGAAATTTTGAAAACATTAGAAGGGGTGCATATGGCACACCAAATGAATCTCCAGATCATGGGGATTAAGGATCTGAAGTCATATGTGGGTGTTAGTTTATAACCCAAAATGAATATTTTTAGTTTTGGAGCAGGGGACTTAAAGGGCCAATCAGAGGGCTGGATGCCATTAAAGAATAGGGGTGTGCCGGATAAGAAAATTTTAAAAACAAGTCGAGCGGAAAAGTTTTGGTGTTCAGGGGAGTCAATATTAGTGTGTATAAACCGGATTTACATTATGATTTAGAAAATGAGAATGCACGCGCATATGTGTATGGCCAGGCGGAATTTCGAGCCGAGTACGACGTGGGCCATCCCTAGTCACGCATCAGCTGAGGGGGGTGCTTTCAGCTGTTGCGACTGATGGGGGGGAAAGGGAAAGCAGAGTAAAAGGGAAAGTTTCAAGGGCAAATAAAGCGGCGTGGCTCACAAGCCACTTTCAGGCGGAAAGTCTCGACTCCCAAGGGCCTAGATCCCTTGGGAAATTGGAGAGAGGATCAAGGAACGAAGAGAAGGAGCAAAAGTCGCGAAGTCGCGAGTCGGGTTGGGCGCCGGTGGCGTGATGGACTGCGTGCCGCGGGGCGACCAGGTATCAACCGACGGCGTGGGGTGATAAAAGGGTGTGTGGGTAAGGGGGATAAAAGTAAAGTTTGGAGGGATAAAAGTAACGTTTGGAAAGTAATACAAAAGACAGAAATTGGTTAGGTCGTGACATATATGGGGACTGGGGGGCGACGTCAGGAGGTGCAACGGCCGGACGAGAGAGGCTGCACTTGTCAGGTGAGCAAAGATAGGTGTGTATTGTGAGTTGAGAGAAAAAGATCAAAAAATAGTGTGGGGAACAGGTGGGACCGACCAGAACAACGGCACAGGACCGGCGTTAATTGGATTAGCGGCGCAACGGCGGCAGGCCGGAGCAAGGCCATCTTATTGCCCCTGCTGGCACAGGTAAGAGCAACTAATGATTGTGGTGAATTCCAAAGAGAAGTGTTTTTGTCTTTTGTTTGTAGGTGGACAATCAGTCCAGTTCGCCCGATGGACAAGACAGAGCGGGAGGCGCTGGCGCCGACCACAGGGGAGGGCCTATGCCTAGCCCCCGGTCGGCTGCGGGCGGACAAGAACCTGCTGGAGGTGCTGACGACGGGGACGGAGGGCGGCGCCCGGTTCCCGGTCAGCGAGGACAGGATCTCAAGAGGGGTATAACCCTTGGGAATCTAATCATTGTTTTTCCCTTTTAACTCGCATAGGTTCGTCCTCATGTGGATAGAATTTTTGAAATTGCTATGGAAGTGGTGGGATATGTGAGGCAGTCAGTAATATTGGAAATCAGGGTTCTGTCGGGGTTGGCGTTCCCGTCCGCTGCGACGTGGGGCAGGGGATGGAAGTCCCTGGGGGCTGCTTTGAGGGGAAGGTCGGAAGGGCAAACGCTGTTGAGGGAACACAGGGGCCCGAGGAATTGGGGAGGAGAATCGAAACTGAGCATTTGGGGAGTAAGGGTGTGACCCAAATGACACATGTCTGGGGTGAAAAGGGGGATGAATCGGGGACCTTAAAGGGACAGTATGTGAAGGCTGCCATCGGGGAAGTGGGGGGTTCGTAGAGTAGTCTAGGTTTTCAGTTTGTTGTCCGCGAATAAATTGGCGGGGTGTAGCAAAAGTCATATGTGAAGAGGGGCTTTGCACGGAGGGGCCTTGTTGGGAACTACGCTCTGAACCCGAACTGGCTGTGCTTGGGGAAGATGAAGGGGATTTAAAGAGGTCTCTCATTCGAGAAAGGAATTGGTGATATCTCTGGTTAGCTTGGTATGGGGTGGAATGACGCATTGGAGAGCCAAAGGGGGGAAGAGAGGAACCTGAGGTGGTGTCGGTACTGTCTGAATTTGCTAAAAGGGCTGTTATAGTAGGAACAATTTTAGCATTTTGTAAAGGACCTGATTCGCCGTCAAAAACGTAGTCAAACCCTGGGACAGCACCCATAGACGAAACAGCCTTTTGCGAAGGTGCGGTTGGTTCTGGCCGCGAGTTACTGGCATGGCGGGGAGAGCGCCGAGGAGGAGTGGCTTTAGGTTTGGGCCATGTTTGTCTGAGCCCCGCAGGTAGTGGCAATTTCTTTTGAGTTGAATCCTTTGCAGGAAGTCGAATGCTCCCGCCCAAGTGAGCTTTCAAGCTGGGGGAGAGCCCCTTAAAAATTGAGCTGGCTAGTTCTACCTTTTTCACATGTGCTATATGAACGTGGGAGAGTTTGAGGCGGTCCGAAAAGACCGGACGAACGGTGACTTGTCTTTTCTTAATGGCAACAACAGTGTAAATTTGACTTAGGGAATTGGGGTGGTACTTGCGCCGGGGTGTGTCACGGAGGACCACAAAGTCATGCACTTGCAAGTTGCAGGCTTTTTTGAACTCCGTGTCATCAAGCTCGGCAAATCGTGTGAGCTCTAGACGCACAGCGGCTTGATGCAATTTTAGGACCTCATTCCTTTCTTTTAGTACTGCATGAGGAATGGGACCCGAGGGGAATGCTTGGCGAAGTGTATCGTCGAGGGTGTAAGGGCTTTCTAATCCGTGGAGAAATTTGTACGGCGTCATAGTTACTGTTGAAATGACATTGTTTTCATCGGCAAGACGGTATTCCCGAGGCAGGGAGCGAAGTGCCATATTGATTTGGGGTAGAAGAGCTGTCCATTGGCGAGTTTTAAAGATAGTTAGGAAAAAGGTAGCTATGCGAACGAACAGTCGGTTTTCAGACTCCGTGGAATGCGACCATGCAGTGTTAGGAGTGTGGAGGGAGTGAGAAATGTTGTTTTTTGCCAAGAAAGCCTCATACTCCTTGCTTATAAAGCACGGTCCATTGTCGGTTGAAATTTTGCGGGGGATCGCATGACTGGAAAAGAATCCGGTTAAGACCTTGATTGTCTCCGTCGCCGTCAAAGTTTTAAGGGGAAGATAGAAAGACATTTTTGAAAACGTATCTTTGATTCCCAAAGCATGGGAATAGGTTTCTCTGGGTCCTTCACTAGATGGAAATAGGGTGACATGGTCCATGGTCAAGTGGTCATATGGGGAAAATCCCACTTCCTGCCGCCCTGGCGAGTACCGTCTCGCTGTGCTAGTCTTGTTAAGTAGGCACACTAAGCAAGATCGCTCTACAAGAGCAGCGTAGTGAGAAATGTTAGGAACGAAAAAATGCCTTTTTAAAATGGTCACCATTTGTTTTGCGTTGTTATGCGCAAATACATGCACTTGGGCAAGTAAAAGAATGGCACTGGCTTCAGGTAGCACGATTTTATGATTGGCGTTAGAGTCAGAGCGGCGAGCTAAGAGCAAAGAGGGAAGGAGTACATATTTTTTCTGAGCCCTCTTGGACAACTTTGGGGCAGGAGAAAGCATTTCTTTTAATATTGGCCCAAGTACTGCGTCATCATGTTGGTCTTTTTGTATGGCCTCGAAGTCTAAGTAGGATTTTCGCCATACAGAAATTAGGCGGTCTTGTACCTTGCCGGCGGGGTTGTTGAACATGTCTGCATTGGAAGTGGAAGCCGCCAGGATTTGTTTTACCGCGGGATTTCCCTTTTTGGCACAAATTGTTGGTGTTTTAGTTTCCCGTGTAGCTAGAGTTGTGTACAAATCCGATAGAAAGCCTTTCATGACGGTTTCGCCCAAAGGTGGGCCACCGCTGCAGTCGGGTGTTGCGAGGCTGCAAATGTTGGCGATAAATTCAGAAGCGGTTTCGTCTTTTTGATTTTTATGAACAGGAAAAAACCCGGAGTTGAACATATTTTTTAGGGCCTCAAGGTTTATGATGTCCCAGTCCTTGTCTGCCACGCCCTCAGGAAGTATTAGGTGCGAAATGTCGTCTGTGTATTTTTCCTTTAACTGTGTTTCAATTTTAGGCCGGCTTAAGCTGCCCGGCATAAAATAAGAATAATGGCGAATTCTGCTCAGGGCGTCTGAAATCTTAATCCTTTTGTCTGTCCCAGGGCGCCACCGAAATCGGAGCTGGATGGGGAGGGCTCTGAGCATATTTAGAATTTTATAAAGTCTGCCGTGCGCAGGCAGTTCGTCCATGGTTGATAATCGCCACAGACTGCGGGCGTCCGTGACAATTATTGTTGGTTTTTCTCTTTGTACCCAGGAGGGGCTGGATAACAAAAAGCTGGCGTACCCGTAAAGCTCCTTTTCGATCGCGCTCAAACTCGCACACAGTGTGGGGGGGAGCGCGATGGAATAATATCCCCCTATATTGAATTTTCCACTCTTACAAGTCCATCCCAAAGTGATTCCTACAGCAATAGCACTGGCATCAGACACCAGTACCAAGTTAACGTTGGATGGGATTATTTTTAAGGGGGGGGCTGTGATAATTTTGTCAATTATTACCTTTACAATTTTCTTGTCAAGGGGCTTGATTTCTGTGGTGGGGGGAAGGGATAAAATGTTATATAATGGTCTGCTCAAGTGAGCCAGACCATTAATATGTAGACTTAAATTCAACACACTACCGAGGAACTTTTGTATATCTTTTACGGTGCGAACATTTTTCACAAATTTTTGTAAGAAGGGTTTCTTATCTTCCACTATTTTAATATGGTGGCGGTCGAAAGCATGACCGTAGAAGATCGTGTCCTTAGAGGACAAAAACTTACTTTTCTTTAAAGTTAACTTGGTACAGGTTCTCCTAATTCCTTGCAAAAAGTGTGCTACGTGCAAAAGGTGCTCCTTTGCCTCTTTTGCGTCGAATTCGTCGTCCGTCGTGGTGGGGTACGAGGGCATTTCTTCCTGAAGGCAAGTTTCGTGTAACACCCCCTTGTTGATTGGGAATGTGTTGTAAGTCTCTATAATATATTCCTGGGGAAGGAGGCCTAAAGGGTCAAATTTGCTAAACAGATCTTTCATGATGTCCATCCGATTAGGTGGGATGGAGTTAATGCGGAAGCGTTTGTTATCAAAATATTCTTGTTTTACTTCTTCGGATTGCGAAATGGGGATGGGGATGCACCCCTTACAATAGGGAACATGGCAAGTGCAGTTTTTACCTTCATATTTCACAAAGTTGTTCCTTCCCGCGTCCTCTATCTTTTCGCACGGGGGCGGAGTTTCCTCTTCCTCCTCCCTTTGTTTTGGCGGCGAAACGGTCAAAAAATCATCGAAAAAATTAAGAGTTGAGCGAACAACCATGGGGTCTTGTTCAAGCACAGAGCGCATGGACATGAAGTAGAGTACCGGAGCCGTCTTAATGCCCATGGCGAGGGTGACACTCCGAAAGGGGTTCATTCTGGCCACCTGCATGCCCAGCAGTTCGCGGTCTTTGGAGGAACGAATAATACAACTGTTGAACGCAAGACTGCAGTCCGTTTGAGTGGTGAACGTCGAATTATGCAAGTGGGCGGCAATATCGTATGCTGTAAGGCTGCGAATTGAGTAGTTTGAGTATTCATCCTCCAAAATTTCATTAAGTTTGGTGCAATCTGTTACCAAGCGGATGTCTGATTTTGTCGGATTTTCCAATTGGTTTGGGTGAGTGATTTGGTTACTCCCTTGGGATGAGGTCGCCTCACTTACACTACCGTTTTCTTGGCCTTCCTTTTTCTTGTTGGCTTTGTAGGAACTACTTCTTAAGACTACAAAAACAGGGGAAGATACAGAGATTCTTCGATTGCGCTCCCAAAGACCCAATTGACAGTATTGTGCAACGATCTCTTCTAAAACGGGATATAATCGCTCTGATAAGTTGTACCCCTTGGAGAAAATTCGTTTTCCTCGAAATTCGGGTTTTACTCGAAGGCGAGAAAGGAAAGAACGGCAATGTCCAAAATCGGTTTCGTGGATACGTAAGGTGTCGCGAAAACACCAAAGAAGAAGACGTAGTGGTGCAACGAGGCGACTGTCGCACAGGGTCGCAAAATTATAAAATTTGTCGAGGTCAGACAGCCTGACACCCTCATGGCAAGTTCGCGGGATGGGGAGAGCAGAGTACAAATTTGAATTTATGCTGGTGAAAATATTATGCCCAGTCGCAAATGCGTCATTAACGGCCAGAAGTTCATCGGGTAAATCCTGGGTTTTTTTGGCAGAGAGAAGTGAGTCTTTAGCTATGGAGTACGGTATGTCCCTTTTTTCCTCGCCAACCGACATACTTGCAACTTTAATTAATGTTTTTGCCTCTTCGTCCAATTTTTCAAAATCCGCTACAAATTTTTCCAATTCGCTCTCAGAATAGGTTGGCCAGGGCCCACTGTAAACTTGGCGTAACGGCACTTTATTTTGGCCATTCCGCAGCAAACCTAACTTGGTGCTGCAGTACGTACATGAGCATGAGGAGATAGAAAGGTTGGTGATCTCCGTGTCTAGGTCTGTTTTCTTTCGCCGCTCCGTTTTCTCGGGGAATCCTGATTCATACCCAGGAAAGCTTCGGGAATGCTTAAGAGAGCGGGCAAGGGTGTTTTCAAAAGTTGAACACTCATCCAAAATGTTTGAAAAAACACTGAGTGTAGCATAGGGCCAAACTCGTTTTATTTGAGAAAGGACCAAATTTAAAATGTTGTACACATAGTCCTCGTTTGCGGCGCGGATCTCAAAAAGGTGTATAAAGACTGTGGCCATGTATGGAGACGAAAGATAGAAGTTCACCTTATATTCTTGAAGGGAAAATGTCAAAATTGGGTGTGATTTTTGTTTAAAGAAAACTTGGTGAGTGTTCACATCGGTGTCAAAACCATTGGCAGAGGGAATTACAATATTTAATTCCCGCACAAAAGTAATTGCCGGAAAAATTGACAGTGAAGAGAGGGTTTGAAAACGGCACTCGTTACACAACTTGGCCAGGTTGCTATACCGTATGTCAATGTGTATGTACTTTCTCATTTCGGCAATGAGGGCCATTAGACTTTGAGTGACCATCAAAGGCTCACAAGCCACAATGGTCAAAGAGTTACCTTTTAGTTGTTCTTTGTATTTTTTCAAGAAATCTGAAATAAAATCCCCGCGCATAAGTGAAAAGTCTTTAAACTTGTCTGGGACAAAGAAAAAATGTTCCCCCACTTTGAATATACCCGTGTCCTGGTGACAGTCTTTCCTCAAAGTGAGTGGGGTAGGGCCTAGATATGTGTAGCCATGATGGGTAGAAGCGAAGGCAACCGAAGTGAATTTTTCTAACTCACAGTGGCACAACTCGAGTTCTCGCGGATTGCACAAGCTTGTCAGCCCCAAACACTGGGCTAGTTTGGTGACCTCCATGGGGTCATGTTTTTGCAATAAAGAGGCCACAAAAATTGTCCTGTGGGGAACAAGAAGGACAGGCTCATTTTCCTTTGCCATGACGTTTACCGTTAGTTTAGCCTTCCTTATTGTGCTTACTTCCGAGAAATTTAGATTATCGTCATAATTGGGTGTTTCTAGAAGAACACGCTGGTTGTCAAACGAGCAGCGACTAATTTTATGCGCATGTGGCAAAGCAAGACGAATTGGAGTCCAGATTTTAGGTTCTATCTTGATGGCGGCGGATTCCTCTAATTCGAGATGGACGAACTCATTGTCCATCAGCGTCGCAGAGAGTGTCCCAAAGTTGGGCACTCTCTTAAAATTAACAAAGGCAGTTGGGCCATTATAATCTAGGCATATATCGAGCCGATTTATAATGTTTTGCCCTAGTAGAACTTGAAATTGGGACGAAGCCACATACGTGGGCACAGAGTCCAGATGGAGTGTATGCCCTTCTTGACTTGTAAACGAAAAGTCGAGGGAAACAGTTCCGCGATTTTCGACGGGGGTGTCAACGGCGACTCCTACTAGCCGGTGTTCATTTGCGAGACGGGTTAAGGGAACGCCCAAGCAGGAATTTAAATGTTCTAAGTAGGACTCACTAATGACGGTGGCCATTGACCCTGTGTCGATCAGGCATTCCGTAAGAATCCCACAAACTCTGGCCTTCAAATAATAGCGGCCCCCACTTATATCTTTTGGCGTAAAAGTTATTCGAAACGTGTTCTTCTCCTTCTCCAGTGTGGCGGCATCAACCCGGTGCCTAAGTAGTGTTATTGCCCTCTTCCTGCTGGCGTGGGCCGATATAAGCTTCTTTTCCAAAGTAATATTTCCAGGAAGGAGAGGGTTTTCATGAGGGCCCCGGCTGGCTCCCCTTAGGGCTTCCAGATCGTACCCTTGGAGATAGGCAATAAGGGTGGGAACTCTACCAAACGGACGCCGAAGGCGGCGTTTTTCAAATTTACCAAAATCGTTAAAAAGCCAGATAGCATTTTGCACCCACCCTAGGACCAGGAAGGTGCTCAAAATAGCATGTTTCATCGCATTGAAGGTGAAATCAAGGGTTAGGCCAAGGAAAATCACAGTGGTGAGCACTAGTTGCGCAACCACTCGAATAGTTCGCGAGAATACCAGTCGGCTTGGATTAGAAAACAAGCTCCAAATGCGGGATGCCAGACTGATGTGACTTGACTCAGTTTCTCTCGCATACGTACGATTAGGAGGGGGAGGAGGCGATCGCCGTGGCGGCGGCAGGGCGCCAGGAAGGTCAGGCCATGGGTTTTGCATCCTATCTTGCTGATAAGGGGGGGTGGTATGACTTATGTTCTCCGGGGTGGGATCAGAATATGAATTGGAAGTAAAGGGGTAGGTAGGGGTGAAAGAATGATAGTCAGAAATTTGATATTCTATGTCTGAGCAATCAGGGTCTGATTTTAGCGATTGATATTGGGATCTTAGGTCGGGGGGGATATATCTTTCAGACAGTGAGTCGTACGAATAATCATCAACATTTTTCTCCGTTTCAAAGGTCTCTTCTAGAAAAGAGCTGGTATTATTTCCCACAGTCAAAGGAAGAAAGGACACAGGGAGGGGTTCCCCCCTTTTTAGGACACGTATCTTTTTAGTTTCCCCAGCAGATTTTTTCTCTTTATTTACAATCTTATTTGCTATGTGGCTTGAATCATCTGATCTGGGCGCCAGGAGTTCTTCTCTAGGCAGTTCAACTTTAAAGGGCAAGGCCTGTGGGGACTTAACATTTCTACTATTTACATCAAAGGCCTCTTGGGCTTTTTCCCTCTGCTCTTTTGGTAGAGATTCCAGAGACAATTTAACTAGATTGCTTTGGACTTTAGAGAGAGCAAGGGGGGACTGGTTTGAACTCCTTTGCCCTTCATGTCAATACTGACGACGGGGCGGCTGGCGGTAGGAGTCATTGCGCCAGTTTTGGCCGCGGCCTTGGTTCTGACCCTGGCCCCTAAATCCGTTTTGAGCTCCATTATAGGAACGGCCTCCATCGCCAAACCCACGAGGCTGGTAGTTTCCGCTGCTGCCTCCTCGTCCTTGAGAGGCCGGGGGAGGAGCCTGGCTCTGGCGCCGGTTGGGCTGTTCGCGTTCATTGGAGAAGAAAAAATTGCGAGCCGGGGGCGGCCTATCCGGCCTTACTCCTTCAGGGTATATTTCCCTCAATGCCAAATGGGCATTGCAGTTTTCGGAGAAATGTGTGTGTCCACAGTGGGCACACACAGCCCTCTGCTCCCCTGGGGCTAGGTGGGGGTAGCGGTGGCATGGTAGCCTGGAACCATCTTGCCCAAAAGTGGGGTGACGCCCGCAACGGGTACAATAGTGGTTTCCTCGCTGTCCACCCTGTCCACCCTGGCGGGGGGGAGGGGGAGGACGGCGAGGTGGGGGGTTTGGCGGCCGGTCACGCTGCGCATCGTAATCAACGAAGTTAAAAATTTCTTGCTGTTGCTGTTTCTGCTTCTTGCCCTTCTTTGTTTGCTTAGAAACAAGGGAGGAGGACTTCTCAAAATCCTCCAACTTCTGCTTCACATCAGCCACTGCTGCAGCCATAGCATGAAAATCCCAGCGTTGAACTGAGCTTGCATCGGCGCCTAACTCGAGATCGTCGGCAGGGGTGCCGCCGACAGCTCCATCAACTGCAACATGGTGGACTTTTGCATGTTTGGGTGCAACGTCCCCTTGTGATCCGACAAAAGATTTATTGGCGTGCTGGGCAGGCTCCAGAGCATGGAGGATGCTGACCATAGCTTCGCTGAAGGCCGAAACCGGGCACCAGGAGTGCATCTTGTCCTGGGCCTCATCAAATTTTCCCTGCCCCTTAAGGGCATCAACTTCTCGGTTTAACTGGAGCTGCATAGCTGCGTACCTACTAGTAACAGCTTCAAGGGACTGGGGCCACCAGAGTAGCACCAATTGCTGCAAACTTTGTCGACATCCCGACTCAAAGCTTATCACCCTCTCGGACTTGGGCAACTGCTTGCTAATGGATCGATGGAGATTGATCACCTGAGCTACAATAAGTCCAAGGGATTTATTCCCAGGTCTAGTATGGATAAGGTCCTGCAGCTTGGAAACGAGACTGGCGGTCGAGGAGGAGGACTGATTGATAACTTGAATCAGTCTAAAAAAGGCTTCCCATTTATACTGGGAGGCCTCGTACAGGGTGAGCAAGTCAAGTGCGTCCTCCTTGAAGGACGGGCGAACTAGAGAGAACGCCGCCTGCGGACTTAAATCGTACTTAGTTATGATTGCATTAGCTGCTCCCAGGATGACGCGAAGAGAATTTTCACCCCTAGAGGAGCTAGGCCCACCATAAGTTTGGTTGGCAGAAGCGAGAAGGTATTCTTTCCTGTACGCAGTGTCGACCGTGTCCATAATCCCTGTTGCAGCAGGGGAAAGGATATCTGCCTCCTTGCGCCTATCCTGCAGGCTTTCTACAGTCCCTTCCACCAGGGTTGCCTTGACTAAGTCGTCGAGGGCCTGGCGGAGCGGACCCGCACGGGATCTTTTCTTAAGTGCTAACTTGGCTTTCTCCTTATCGGCTGCAGAAGTGTCATCGTCGGTAAGAAGGTGGTTCAAGAACTGAATCTCGAGACTAATTCGCTCAAAAGCATACTTAGGAGGAGTGTGATCGGGCAACCAGACTATACTCCCCTCTCCAGCCTGCGCGTTCCCCAGTCGGACTGGGTACTCGTCGGCAGAGGACGTGGACGACATTTTCTGTTGCCCTCACACAGCCCTCACTTCAGTTTTGAACCAAGTTTAAGTTTTCAATAGGTGTCTTCGAAAAATATGGGAATGATTCAAGCCCAAAAGTGTGTAAGTGGAGGGCGCAAAGTGCGCAAAATTGTAAAACATCAAATGTGTGAAAACAATAAAAGTAAGCCCCGAAAGCAGGGCGGCAAATGGGACAGCGCAGAGCGCGACGTAAGTTCAGAAAGGGGAGAAGGGGGGGGAAGTCGGGGCGTACGAAGAGGGTCTTTTATAAACGAAGAATATGGGGGGGGGGAGAAAGAGATGAAAGTGATGGTAAATGACTCAACTCCTGATTCTCATCAAAATATTTTTCTAACTCCCCCAGCATATTTTTACAGCATTTTTTCCCAACGCCCTACTTAAAACTATGGCATGCGACAACAAAATCAGGGTTCTGCATTTGGCTCTGGCGCGGTGGTCAATTTATGCGTGGTTATCTTTAGGCTACTTATGTGGCTACTGACTTATGTGTCTACTGCTGGTAATATTGGTAGGGGTTTTACTGCTTTGTATTGCAAAATATGGCCTCAAAAGGTGCGTGAGCAAAGTGGAATGCACCAGCTGCAAAATGAAATTGCCTCCTCGAGGAGTGCTTCGGATACGAATGAATACAGATACACGCGAATTAGTTTCTTTCCATGGCACCTACCTGAATCCCTGGGGAAGGGGGT
>JAAUYB010055335.1_pt1 | contig 11759 bp, 12 predicted proteins | sample 7278071 | NCBI WGS metagenome assembly JAAUYB01 (sample SAMN14350121, study PRJNA611818) | marine sediment metagenome | isolation source: surface marine sediment (1.8m) | place: French Polynesia: Moorea | collected 2018-08 | reverse complement strand
CTTAGAGGTGTGGGCTGGTTTATTATTAGTAGCGATTTTAACAGGGTTAATGTTTGCCCGTTTTTCTCGACCAACTGCTAGAGTTTTGTTTAGTAAAGTGGCGGTTATTTGTCCTTTGAATGGAGTTCCAACCCTAATCTTTCGTACTGCTAATCAACGGGAAAATCAAATTTTAGAAGCACAAATACAAGTCAGTTTAGTCCGTAATGAAATTAGCAGTGAAGGTCATTTTATGCGTCGTTTTTATGATATTAATTTATTGCGATCGCAGACTCCTATGTTTGGCTTAAGTTGGCAAGTAATGCACCCTATTGATGAAAATAGTCCGCTTTTTGGTGCATCTGCTGAGATATTGGCTGAGGAAGATACGGAACTTTGGGTAACATTAACAGGACTTGATGAAACCTTTTCTCAAACCATTCATGCCCGTTATTCTTACACTTATCGAGATATTTTATGGGATATGAAATTAGTTGATATTTTCTTACAAGCATCTGATGGCAAATATTACATAGATATTAGCCATTTTCATGATGTTATTCCCTTTCACCCAAAAGAGGTTAATTCAGACCATAGGAGGTTAACGGTGAGGGGAAAATAAACCCAAAAAAAGCCCGCTATTCACGGACTGTCAAATATTTCAGTAATAATTTTATCTTTTATACCGTCATAATATCCTTCTCTTTAGCTGTTAATAACTGATCAATTTTTGCTGTAAACTGATCAGTTATCTTTTGGATATCATCTTGTAAACCGCGAGATTCATCCTCAGAGATGTCACTATTTTTCTCTTGTTTACGCACCTCATCAATAGCATCTCGACGAATATTTCTAATGGCAACTTTTCCCTCTTCTGCCATTTTACTGGCTAATTTTACTAAGTCTTTCCGTCTTTCTTCCGTCAAAGGAGGAATATTAAGACGAATGACTTGGCCATCATTATTGGGTGTTAATCCCACATCAGACATATTGATAGCCTTTTCAATTTGACCCATACTTCCCTTATCGTAGGGTTGAATCATAATTGTGCTAGCATCAGGGGTGTTAATATTAGCCAGGGATTTTAACTGAGTTTCCGTCCCATAATAGTCCACCATTACCCGATCCAAGATAGCGGCATTAGCCCTTCCTGTGCGTAAGGTATTGAAAGACCGTTGAGTGGCATCAACGGATTTTTGCATATTGTCCTTAAGATCATCTAACATCACAGAAACCTCCCACAATGGTTCCAATAGTTTTATCACCTTTAATTGCTCGAACGATATTCCCTGGTACAGAGAGATCGAAGACAATTATCGGTATATCATTTTCTTTACAAAGGGCGATGGCCGTACCATCCATCACCCGTAAATCATGTGCCAAGACATGACTATAGGTTAAGCTTTGATAACGACGGGCATGAGGATTAAGCTGGGGATCACAATCATACACTCCATCGACCTTGGTAGCTTTAAACACCACCTCTGCATCAATTTCTGCTGCCCTGAGAGCGGCCGTGGTATCAGTGGTAAAAAAAGGATTTCCTGAACCAGCCCCAAAAACAATCACCCGTCCTTTTTCCAGATGACGGATCGCACGACGACGGATATAGGGTTCAGCTACCTCCTGCATGGCGATCGCCGTCAATACCCTCGTCGGAACGCCCATTTGTTCGAGAGCATCTTGTAAAGTCATGGCATTCATCACCGTAGCGATCATGCCCACATAATCTGCAGTTGCCCTATCCATTCCTGCTGAAGCCGCTTTCACTCCGCGAAAAATGTTTCCCCCACCCACAACGATCGCTAATTGGATGCCATGATCGACGACATCCTTGATTTCTTGTGCAATGTCGGCCACGACTTTGGGGTCAATGCCATAGCCCAGGTTTCCCATTAAGGCTTCACCGCTAAGTTTGAGTAATACGCGCTGGTAAGTCATCCCTCTGTCGCAACTTTGTAATTGAGCCTATGATATAACACCAGGCAAAGGAAGTATTTGATATTTGAGCAGCAAACCTTTGCCTTTCCCGTAGCGATATATCTGGGTAATAAGCATCAGATATCTTGTCCTTTTTGTCAAACTTGTTGTTACTGTTTTTTGTTCAAAGACTTTTTGAAGAGATAAAATAGATGGGAGTCAGCCATTATAGTTACTATAAAAATTCCCGCTTTGCAAAAATATCAAGATTCTGACCTCATCAAAATTAGAACTTTTAGAGAGAACGATTTAAAAGCGATCGCCAATATCTACAATCAACATATCGCAGACGGTAGCAGCACCCTTGACGGTCATTTTTACTCCCTTGAAGATATGAAATCTATCGTTGACAAATTCGATCAACGAGAAACAATCTTAGTCGCTCAAAAAGTAGATAGGCTAATTGGTTGGGGCAGTATCAAACGTTATAGCGGGCGCCTTGGCTATCGAGTTTGTTGTGAAACCTCTATTTATATGACTCCCTTAGAGACTGGAAAGGGATATGGACGGATGTTAGAAGACCAATTATTAAAAACAGTCAGAAACTTTGGTTATCATCATGTAGTTGCTAAAATTTTAGCCTGTAATCAAAAAAGCATCCAATTTCACCAAAATTTTGGATTTGAAATGGTAGGTATTCAAAAAGAAATTGGCTTTAGTCAAGGAAAATGGCGGGATGTGGTCATTATGCAGTTAATTTTCTCGGACATACCACCATACGATCAATAAAATTGCCAACTCAGCTTTTTTTCATCTTTTGTTACTGTTCCCATTCAGACTTTAGTTATTTAATTATTAAAAGGTAAGTATTTTTTCACTAGGGTAACTCTATGATGCAACTCTCACGTCAAACAACAACAAGTGACCAAATTAAAGATTTACCTGACAGTCTTCAAAATTTAATTAAATCTTTATCCTTGTATCCATCTTTAAATTCTGAATTAGTGCGTCAGTTGTTAATCAATGCGAAAATAGAAGCAGAAGAGCTTTTGCCTTGGGCGACTTATGACCATTCTATTCTTGATAGTTATGGACGTAAATTAGTTTATGATGGTGGCTATTTTGAAATTATGGTTATGTCATGGAAACCTGGAGATTTTAGTGCCATTCATGATCATGGGTTTACTCAATGGGGAGCAGTACAATCTTTTGGTCAAGCAAAACATATAAATTATCAATTCAAAAATAATATTTTATACACTCAAAAAGAAATGGACCTTAAAAAGAAACAAATCGTCACAGTTAATCATGATTTGATTCACCAAATGGGTAATCCAACAGATTCATATTTTTTGAGTCTTCATATTTATGGTTGTAATGATCGTCAAGGTGAAATCACTAGCAACGCTCGTATTTTTGATTTGTTTGAAGGTAGCATTCAATACAGTAATGGTGGCGTTTTTTTCTGTCTTCCTGAGAGGGAAATTTCTCAAAGAAATTATAATTTAAGAGGAGATTTAATAACGACCATTAGACATCATCAACAAATGTTAGATCGTGTTAATGCTATCATTCAATTAGGTCATGCTTCTATTTGTCAATGGCAAATCAAAGCCAAATTGCTAGAAGCAAAAATAGCAGAAATTAATTTACAGATCAGCAATAGTAAATTATAATTTACTATTAAAAGTTATCAATTAAACCATGGCTGAAGATCCACTCCTTTTTAGTAGAATCAACCCCAGATTTTTATTAGTTGGCTCCAGAGCATTGGCCGCTCTACGGCCTTCTTTGATCGCATTTCTAAGTGCTAACGAAAAACGATTAAGTGGAGGGAAGGAGCATGCTATCGAATTTTGCAATGTTCTTTTTGTGGGAAATTTATGTGCTTCCTTATTTATCGGATTTAAGTTTGGATTTAATCACATCATTAAAAATTTTTTATTGCTTGATAATAAGTTACGTTGGGGTTTACTGATTAATGGTTGTTTCTCGGCTCTTCTGTCTGCTTTGATTTTTTCTGGAATAGAATATACCTCTGTCACTAATGCTGTATTATTGGGGCGATTAGGTCCTGTTATCTATGCTTTAGCAGGTAGTGTAATTTTAGGCAGAAAAGTCAATTTTCAGGAATGGTTGGGATTTTCTTTAATTGCTATAGGAATTATTTTTCTGGTTTTAAAGACCAGTCAGTTTCAACTAAATATAGGAGATTTATTGATTCTTGCTTCAACTTTTGTTTATGCGATTAGTTCTATTTTAGGAAAAACTTTACTCTCAGGAAGCGTAAAATTGCCCTTAGTAGTATTTGCCAGAAATTTTATTTCTGCTATTGTTTTTTTTATAATTGCTAGCACAATGTTTGGCTTTCAACATTTTGCCGATGTTTTTGCAGGCCACCTTTGGATTATTATGTCTATCTATGCTTTAATTGCCATTGTTCTTGAGCAATTTCTCTGGTATTCTGCTTTAGAAAAACTAGAATCTATTGTGGTTGGACGCTGGACATCTATTAGTCCAGTTTTTGGTATTTTATATGCTTTGATTTTGAATAATGAGCGACCATCTTCAGTTCAAATTAGTGCCTTTTTTATCATCATGATAGGGCTGTTTATCTCAGCTTTGGGCAAATCAGTTACCAAAAAAGAAGAAAAAATTATAAAAGAGGAGATGGAGATGGCTCAAACTGCAGATTCAACAGCATCTTTTTAAAGCTAAAAATAAAGCTATAGCCTGAATTTATTATTGATTTGAAAAAATACAAATGAGAGTGTAAAAATGACGATAAAACTTTTAGCAATTTGCGAACCTGATTCCTATAAAAATTTTTCTGAAGATGTGCCAAGTTTTTATTATCATTTAGCAAGAAATAAAAGAATTGATTTTTTACACCTACCTACCCATGAAATTTATAATAATCTTTATGAATCAGCATTAGTAAAATTTGCTAAGATCAAGCATGAAGATTTAACCTACCAAAAATTTAAAAATTTGAATGCTCAAGTTAACAGCTTAGAGTCATTACAAAATATTGACTTAGTTTATTGTCGAACCCTTAAACCATTTCCTCCAAACTATTTAGAACGACTATCGCAATGGGAAAAACACACCCATTTTGTGAATCTTCCTAGCAAGAAAATAGAACAAATCAAAGCAGACTTTCTCTTAAAAGTCGCCCGTAACTATATTCCTGAGACAATAGTAACTGATGATTGGCAGGAAGCACTTACATTTTGGGAAAAACATCAAACTATTGTAGCTAAACAAGTTAACAGTTGCCGGGGTAGAGGTGTTTTCAAAATTAGCTATGAAAACGGTTCATTTTTAGTAGATAATCTGCTGTTAGGTTGCCAATTATTTAATAATTTTGGAGCATTAATTAAATATATTCAAGGCACAAGCCATCAACCCCTTCAATTAACCCGTTATCTGAGTCAAGTTATTCAAGGTGACAAGCGTGTTGTCGTAGTTGATGGTGAGATTTATGGTGCTTATCTTCGTCGTTCCAAAAGTGGCTATTGGGTTAATAATATGAGTGGTGATGGCGAATGTATCTTAACAGAAATTAGTGAGCTAGAAAGGGAGGCAATCACCAAAACTGTGGTACATTATCAACAGAGAGGATTGCATACCCTTGGTTATGATTTTTTACTTGATGATCAAGGTAGTTGGTGTATTAGCGAAATTAACGCTGGTAATATTGGCGGTTTCGCTCGATTGGAGCAACTTACAGGGAAACCAATTATGAAAAAATTGATTGATTGGTTAATTACATTTGCTCAACAATGTAATATTAAATTTCATAATCCAAAAAATCAAATATAGATAGACTCTCAGGTATTGTTATTTTTATTTATAACTTCGTGTTAATGATTAGAGACGAATGGTTAATTTCAAGCGTACCACAGAAAAAATGATGTAGATTAATGAGACAATAGTAATAAGGAACAATCATTAGGCTTGGGAGCATGAATATGATTCAATTGGCCACACGGGTAAAACAAGTCACTCCCTCGATCACCCTTGCCATCAGTGCTAAAGCGAAGGGGATGAAGGCTCAAGGAATTGATGTCTGTAGCTTTAGTTCGGGGGAACCAGACTTTGATACTCCTCAACATATCAAAGATGCTGCCGCCTTAGCTTTGGCTCAAGGTAAAACAAAATATGGTCCTGTAGCGGGTGAACCGCCCCTGAGACAAGCGATCGCCCATAAATTAAATAATGATAACAAGTTAAACTACACTGCTGACAATATTATTGTTACCAATGGAGGGAAACATTCCTTATTTAACTTGATGTTGGCCTTAATTGAAACCGGAGATGAAGTTATTATTCCGGCTCCCTATTGGCTCAGTTATCCTGAAATGGTAAAACTAGCTGAAGGCACACCTGTGATTGTCGAAACAACCGCAGAAACGGATTATAAAATAACCCCAGAACAACTCCGTCAAGCCATTACCAAAAAAACAAAATTATTTGTTCTCAATTCTCCTTCTAATCCCACGGGGACAGTATACAGTGCCGAAGAAATTAAGGAATTAGCTCAGATAATTGTTGCTCATGATTTATTGGTTGTTTCTGATGAAATTTATGAAAAAATTCTCTATGATGGTGCAGAACATATCAGCATTGGTTCCCTAGGAGAAGAAATTTTTAAGCGAACTATTATTAGTAATGGTTTTGCCAAAAGTTATTCCATGACAGGATGGCGTATCGGTTATTTAGCTGCGCCAATTGCTCTGATTAAAGCCACCAGTACCATTCAAAGTCATAGCACTTCTAATGTTTGTACTTTTGCTCAATATGGAGCCGTTGCAGCTTTAGAAAGAGACGAATCTCTTGGGTGTCTTCAAGAAATGGTTAACGCTTTCACCCAACGTCGTCAGGTAATCTTAGAAAGAATTAGAGCCATTCCTAAGCTTAGTTGTCCTACCCCGATGGGAGCCTTTTATGTATTTGTTGATATTAGTAGAACGGGGATGAATTCTCTGGACTTTTGTGATGCTTTATTAGAAAATCAAAAAGTTGCTGCTATTCCTGGAAAAGCCTTTGGAGCCGATAATTGTATTCGCCTTTCCTATGCCACTGATTTAACCTCCATTGAAAAAGGAATGGATAGAATAGAAAAGTTTGTCAATACATTAAAGTAAATCAACAAAATGAAGTATCAAAAAATTTTGGCAGCTTTGGACAATTCTGCCCTAGGAAAACTTGTTTTTGAACAAGCTTTGGCTCTAGCAAAATACAATGAAGCCTCTTTAATGTTGTTGCATTGTTTACCCATGGAAACCCCAGCAACCGCCCCTTATACCAGTCTTTATGAAGGGGAATTTTCTGATTTTTCTTATCTCATGCGAGAACAGTTAGAAACCCAAGCCACGGAAACAAAAAAATGGTTAACTAATTATGGGGAAATAGCCAGAGATCAAGGGGTTCCCACAGAATGGGACTGGAAAATAGGGGAACCTGGCCGCTGGGTTCGAGATCTGGCTAAAAGTTGGGATGCTGATTTAATTGTGGTGGGAAGACGGGGACTGAAAGGGGTTTCCGAAATGTTTTTAGGCAGTGTTAGTAATTATATTGTTCACCATTCCCCCTGTTCTGTTTTAGTGGTTCAAGGAGACATGATCCCAGAAACAAAACTTAACTAAATACAGTCTCGGAATTTGGCGATCGTTAATACCCTAACGCATCAATGCAACTCACTAAACTTCCCTTATTCATTTTCTTTTTTAGCAGTTCTTTAGTCATTCCCTTGTCCTCCTCCTCAGAAATTTGTGTCGGGGGGGCCATGGCCGCGGAAGTGAGAACTTTTGGTCAAAATGGTTCTAATGCTAGCAGTGGCACTTCGGGACAAGATGGGGAGGATCGTGATAATTTAACTATTTTTGCCGATGGTTCCCCCTTAACCCTTAATTTGCTAGGGGAAGATGGCCAAGCAGGGGAAATGGGTCAACCTGGGGAAGATGCTCAATGTGAAAATCAACCCCTTGGGGTTAAAAACAACCTACAAGCCCCTAGTGGGGGTAATGGAGGGAGTGGGGGCAATGGGGGAGATGGGGGCAATGGTGGCTCTTTAACTCTGTATGCGACGGATATTTCGAGCTTACAACAGATTTTTGTTAATGCTGGAGGGGGAAAAGGAGGACAACCTGGCCAGGGAGGTGCAGGAGGTGAAGGCTGTCGCTGTACGGAACCTTATTGGACTTTAGAAACCTGTAGCGGTAGTCCAGGTGATGCTGATTATCGTTGTACAACCTTAGAATTTCGCTGTCAAGATGGCAAAAATGGCTCTAATGGGGTAAGTGGGGCTTTTGGTAGAGAAGGTTTGCCAGGTAAACTGACTTTAATTAATTTAGATCGACCTTTAGAAGCGGATAAACCGGCAGCAACGGTGACTATGGCGGCTTTGAAGGATAAGGGTTATCTTTTATCTAAGAATATTTGGGAAACTCGTAATGGTGCTGCTGCTTTATTTGCTCAGGGTTCGGTGATTGATGATCAATATTTGGCCTTAGTTCAACGTTTAGAACGCTCTTTTTTATTGATTTGGAATGCTCCTCAATCTTTTAATCAATTTGCTCAAGAACAGGTAACTTTAAAATATGAAGATGATCAAGGCATTATAGTTAATGTTCCTGATGATATTTGGATAGAAGGAACCACTCAACAGCAAAATAATATTACTCAATTTGTGGTTTATAATGCTATTCGTAAAGGAGATGCCACTCGTTTAAAAAGTCAAGGACTCTCAGGAAGAGGAACAGATTTACAATTAAAGTTAATTGATGAAGCGGATCAATCTAATTTAATTGCCACTAAGTTTAATATTACTTATAGTATTACTCGTTCTGATCCTCGCTTTCGGCCAGTGTCTGATTATAGTACCAAATATAAAGGAGAAATTCCAGAAGATTTGGTGATTCTTGATGGCAATAAGTTTACCATTGATATTGGCAACTTACCTATTGAGTCTAACCATCTGCGTTCAGGGTTAGGGGTGGAAATTAAGTTATTGGTGACTCGAACTTTTGCTGGTTATACTGATGAACAAACTATTACGGTTAGGGATGTTCTTGGACCATTTCGATAACTCAATAACTCATAAGTCATAATTCATAATTATTGAACATAAAATAATTTTGTGTGCTTTATGGGGAAATTGTTTTTTCTATTTGGCGATCGCTCATTAATTGCATAAATTTATTTTCGTAGGTTTCCCAGTCTCCTTTTTTCTTTTTATAGTCATCTAAAATATCTTTAGTTGGGGCTAATTCTTGTAAATGAATGTAATCAATATTAGCAATTTTTTCTAAGAAGTAAATTAAGTCTTTTTTCTTAGCAAAACCTGCTAATTGCGAGACGTTATTAAGTCTAACATCAACAACTTTTTTGACTCCTGAATTGATTAAAAGGTTGAAAAAATTTTCGGCTGTTTTTTGAGTAAAGCCAATGGTATAAAGATTAATAGAAGTATTTTGCTTAATTTTTTTGGGGTTGGACATAAGCAATAGATTCTCCTTGTTGCTGATAAGCTTGTTGTAAACATTCTTCTTTATTTAAAGAATCTGTTTGAGACTCAATTGTATCAAATAAGGATAATTGTAAGGGATTATTATTAGGGGTAAATTGAGTAAAACCTTGTTGGGCTAATAAGCGATTTTCTAGGTCTTCATGAGTTTCTACTTCCCCATTAGATAAGATATGTTTTATGTTTAAATTATAAGATTTTAAGCGTTTACAAACTAGGATATTTCTCTGACAAGTCAAGGGATCTTTTTCTGCACACATCAGAGCAATACGATATTTTTTAATGCCTTTAATAATGCGTTCTATTCCTTGTTGAAATAGCTCAGTTGCCGCGATTTTTTCATAAACAGCTTTACCATTAATATAACATAATTCATTATTCGGTCTTGCTCCTAATTCTTGACCTAAAAATACATAAGCAATCTTTTCTTGTTTTAAAGAAATTTGGAAAGGTGACTTATTAAAATGAGACAAATAACGACTATAAGTATAAATATTTCTAGTTTAAAATTTAAGGATTATTTTCGTTTTAAACAACCAGGGATTAGGGAGTTTCCATATTACTGGATCTCACTAGCTCGCAAGAAACGCTATATAGCAAGTTCTTGAAGTACCAAAAACTTGCTATAATTTCTCACGGCAAATAATTAAAAAGATAAATAATTAGTTTTCCAGATCATAGTCTCTAAAATTGGTCTAATAACTTCTTTATTCTGACTTCCCTATGATAAACCCCTCTCTTACCCTACTACGACAAATTCAAGTTTTAGATCCTGTAGCCAATACTAATACTATCAATGATGTATTATTGGGTGCAGGAATCATTCACGCCATAGACTTCCGTCTTAATAATATTCCCCCAGAGACTCAAATTGTGGAAGGAAAGGGCTTAATTCTTGCTCCAGGTTTAATGGATTTGTATAGTTATAGTGGAGAGCCTGGCCATGAAGACAGAGAAACCATTAACACTTTAGCCGCTTCTGCGATCGCTGGAGGGTTTACCCGTGTTGCTATCCTTCCTCAAACCGTACCACCTATTGATAATTTAGCCACATTATCCCACTTACAACAGCAGACAAAGCTAATATCATCGGTAAAATTTGATTTTTGGGGAACCCTAACCTACCAAGGAAAGGGACAACAGATGACAGAATTAGCAGAATTAGCAACAGGAGGGGTAATAGGGTTTACTGATAACCAAGGAATTGAGAATTTAGGACTATTACGGCGACTTTTAGAATATCTCAAACCCCTAAAAAAGCCTATCGCTATGGTAGCAGAATTTCCTGCTCTCAAAGCCAATGGAGTGATGCGAGAAGGATATTTTTCTATTAATTATGGATTAACTGGAAACCCGGCCATGACAGAAGCCACCGCCGTTGCTACAATCTTAGAAATGGTGGCAGTCACCCAAACCCCTGTGCATTTAATGCGAATTTCTACCCGTCGCGCTGTAGAATTGATTGCCTGGGGAAAAGCAAGGGGTATCCCAATCACTGCCAGTACCACTTGGATGCACCTATTATTAGATAGCAAAAATCTTGTCAGTTATGATCCTAATTTGCGCTTAGATCCCCCATTAGGAAACCCCGAAGATCGTCTGGCTTTAATTGATGGCATTTCCCAAGGGGTTATTGATGCGATCGCTGTTGATCATCATGCTTATACCTATGAAGAAAAAACAGTCCCCTTTGCCGAATCTCCCCCAGGAGCAATCGGTTTACAATTAGTATTACCCTTATTGTGGCAAGAATTAGTAGAAACTGGAAAATGGTCAGGGTTACAATTATGGAAAGCATTAAGTAGTAACCCCCGCAAATGTTTAGGACAAAGCCTAACACCTATCAAAGCAGGACATCCCTTAGAATTCATCGTTTTTGATCCTACAAAAACTTGGAAAGTTGACCCTTTTAGTCTCCAATCTTTAGGTCATAACACTTCTTGGTTAGGAAAAGAAATCACAGGCAAGGTAATCACTGATTACACAAAATAATTTAATAATATAAATTCATCGGAAACGCTCTATCATGGGGAGCGATCGCAGTTTTGGTAAGGTGATCGTGAAAATGTGGACTCGATTTGTGAGCAACCCCAATGATCGTACCTCTCAAGCTTAAATAGAAGCAAACCCTTTTTTGCTGCCAAATTCTCCATGTCCGACTCCGTCACTCTCGACGACATCTACGCCCTATTTCAACCCTACAAGAGCGGCGATCGCATTGTTAGACGAGCCAAGCTAATCTTAGCTGCAGCATCAGGAGAAAGCAATAGTTCGATTAGTCGAAGATTAGAATTAGACCGAGTACAAGTGCGCTTATGGCGAGAGCGAT
>JAAUYB010144855.1_pt1 | contig 11760 bp, 4 predicted proteins | sample 7278071 | NCBI WGS metagenome assembly JAAUYB01 (sample SAMN14350121, study PRJNA611818) | marine sediment metagenome | isolation source: surface marine sediment (1.8m) | place: French Polynesia: Moorea | collected 2018-08 | reverse complement strand
CTCCTTATCGAGGATTAAGAAAATTTATCTATGTGGCTTTCGGAGCTTCTGGTTTTATTGGAGCTTTTATTTCTTTTGCCAAAATTCTTGCTGGCCAAAATCTCGATTCTGCTTTTCCTAATTTTGCTTTACAAGTTGGAGTTATGGCCTTGATGATTTGGCTGTTTCGTTTGGAGTAATGGCCTCGTGCCGCTACGCGGGAGTTAAAAGTCAAAATTCAAAAGTCAAAAGTAAAGTATTGATTAGTAACGCTTTTAGGATTTTGTCACTGGTCAGTTATTTCCGCCATTCTGCACTAGGGTTTTCGGTATCTTGCCACGATCAAATAATGTGTCGTATCTAATGTCCTAGTTAGATTAAATCCGCTCAGGTTCGGTGTAGACAAATGTTCGCAAAAAGCGCCATTGCCAAATCTGAACCCTATCTCCCCATCTCCCCACACTTCCCACCTACCCCACACTGCTTTATCTAATTACACCAAATACTACCAAATTTAATCTGATGAGTCCCATTATCCCAGCTTATATCCCAAGTCATAAAAGTTTATATTTGGCAATAAAGATATATATTTGGCCATAAAAATATAAAAAAATAAAGAAAATATTACGAAATTAGCGATCCCTGTAAAGTTATTGTTAAATTGTATATATAAATCAATTGAGGTCAGCTAATATAAAGACCTTAAACTTTAATTGGGGTTAACTAATATAAAAACCCTAAATATAAAAAATTAGTTTTTAAAAGCAAAATGCCTAGTTCTACTATAGAGCTAGGCATTTTGTGATATTCTATTTTTGCTTTAAGGATTCTGGTAAAATTAAAAAACTAACCAAGAAAATTGTAATTTAGGTTACTTTTTTTAGTAAGCTAATGTTTCCAGAGTTTCTCGTAAATATAAACTAACTTGTCGATCTAAGGAGATATTTTGCTGCTGATTATTATTAACTTTACGTTCTAATTGCCATCTCTGAAATCCTGAAGTTAAAGCGATCGCCTGCTTCAAACTATCCCAAATTCGAGGTTCTGCCTCATTTTTAGCAATTGCCTTGGCTGAGTTATTCTGCCAAGAAGTAGTATTAAAATTAGTCATAACATTTACCTAATTAATGAAGGACATACTTTTAGCAATGAAATTGCTGATATTTCAACTTCTTCTTTAAAGATAACTCACTACCCATAAACCAGGCATTCTGATCAGATTATATATGTCACCAAATCTTGACTTTTAGATTTAATATTTACTCAATTTACTCAATTTACTCAAAAAAAATCAATTTGAAAAAAGGGAGTTGGTGAATCAAGCTATGAAATCTAAGTTTGTACTATAAAAAACCGGGTTTATTGGAGAAAGATGTCAGTATGGTAAAACACCTAATATAAACTCGGTTTCTACGCTTAAAAAAAATCATATAGCAATTCCCAAGAAGCGTGAGGTAAAAAATTCGTTTGTTTGAGGGAACAGGGAATAGGTATGGAGGGAATAGGTATGGAGGGAATAAGGAATAAGGAATAGAAAAGAAATTAAATAGCTTGTGTACCTCATAAGCTTGAGAAACGCTATAGCCCAAATAACAAACCCCGAAAAAAGAATATTAAGTAGTTCTGCTTTTAGGAATTTCCTAGTTGAGGGAAGGAACACTTAACTGCGAACAGGGACTCAATAGGATGTGTAATTAATGCCTGGTTATGAACTTATAAATAATTAGCAAGGTTGAAAGATTTTAGGCATAATTTTTAGTCAAATAAAAGTCTACCCTAACTTTAACAAATGCTATAAATAGCATTTTTCATGTTTGATAGAATACAGAGATTTGGGTTTCCACAAAGAAGGCTTTAGTTATCTACGAGAGAATGAAGACAGAGAATGAAGAAGGAAGAAGTTTTGTACTCAACATGAGTGAAAACCGCTATAAGATATTCCTGTAGGTCTCCTAATTCCACACCCACTGAATCTTGACTTATAGCAATAATAACTATTAACTATTTCTAGCAAATATTTATCAAGCTAGTATTATTTCCATGATAGTTGATTCCCAAAAACATAGTGGTAAGCATGGAAGCAGTACACCCTGGAGATCGATTATTCCATCAATTATCAATTTCTAAAATTTATTACCGAATTATTCATAATTAATAATTAACTAGACAGTACAAAATTCTTAGAATAGCCATGGCTAGCCATGGCTTTCATAGATTCTAAGGTGAGAAACTCTCTATTCACAGCTATATGTGCTGTAAACCTTTACCAGTAATCTTTTCAGTCTTGAAAGTAAAACGTTTTTTCAAAGAACTTTGTACTCTCCAGTAATTAATAATTAATAATTAAATAATTCGCGCCTTGAATCCTCCCCTTTTAAAGGGAAAAAAAGTAAGTGCTCTTGAATTTCCTAATCTTTAATCAAGAGCCGTTTTAACAACCAGGTAATTATCAATTATCCATTATCAATTATCAATTAATGAACTACTCGCCATTCTTCAAGATAATTTTGGTCTAGCTCTACTTGCAATATCGTGATAAATACTAATTTAACGTTATCTAATTCTGTATAGTTATTTAATTCAGATAACGTTAAATCCTAGTTTGATCCTAACTAATTTAGGTAGATAGTTTCCGACGCTTAGTTACCATTTGATAAGCCTCAATTATATCACCTTCATTCCAATCATTAAAACGGTCTAAACTAATACCACATTCATAACCCGCATTTACTTCTTTAACATCATCCTTTATACGTCTGAGAGAATCTAATATACCTTCATATATAACTTCTCCATTGCGACGTACTCGCACTTTGCAATTACGAACAACCTTACCAGATAGAACATAGCAACCTGCAACAGCACCACGGCCAATTGTAAACACAGCACGGACTTCCACCTCACCTAATGGCTCCTCTACTAGCTCAGGATCTAACAGACCTTCCATTGCTCCTTGGACATCATCCAAAAGTTTGTAGATAACATCATATTCTCTCACATCTACTCCAGCCTCATCCGCTGCTTGACGGGATCCCGAAGCCATAGTCGTATTAAAACCAATAATTACAGCTTCACTAGCTGCTGCTAAATCAATATCTGTTTCTGTAACTTCTCCAGCTCCAGATAACAGTAACCTTAGTTGTACTTCTTTTTGAGGTAGTTGTCGTAGAGACGCAACAATAGCCTCTATCGAACCTTGAACATCCCCTTTCAGAATCAAGTTCAGTTCCTTGAGTTCTCCCTCCTGGGCACGAGCGGAAACAGCACCCAAACTGGTTCGACGCATAATCCGCGATTCTCTTTTCGCATCTGCTCTTTCTCCGGTAATAGCTGAAGCTTCCTTTTCACTCTCAAACACTTCAAACTCATCACCAGCTTGAGGTACATCTCTCAGACCAAGAACCTCCACCGCAAAAGATGGACTAGCCTTCTCTACTCGATTGCCCCGGTCATCAATCATGGCCCGTACCTTTCCATAAACTGACCCAGCAACGACAATGTCCCCTACTTTCAAAGTTCCATTTTGTACTAATAAAGTAGCTACTGGACCTCTAGCCTTATCCAAATTGGCCTCAATCACCGTACCTTTGGCCAAACGTTCGGGATTAGCTTGTAAGTCTTCTACCTCAGACACCAGCAAAATCATTTCCAGTAAGGTATCCAAATTTTGTTTCTGGATAGCACTAACTGGAACCATAATTGCATCCCCACCCCACTCTTCAGGTACTAGACCATGTTCCATCAATTCTTGTTTAACACGATCTGGGTTAGCTTCTTCCTTGTCAATTTTGTTAATTGCCACTATCAGTGGTACTTCCGCAGCTTTAGCATGACTAATAGCTTCTATAGTTTGTGGTTGTACCCCATCATCTGCAGCTACAACCAAAATAGCCACATCCGTAACTTTTGCTCCCCTAGCTCGCATTGCAGTAAAAGCTTCGTGACCAGGAGTATCTAAAAATACTACTTGCTGCATTTGGTCTTCATGTTCCACATCAACATGATAAGCTCCTATATGTTGAGTAATACCACCTGCTTCCCCTGCTGCTACTTTAGTTGCACGAATAGAGTCTAGGAGACTTGTTTTCCCATGGTCAACGTGCCCCATAATTGTTACGACTGGAGGACGACGTTGAAGACGTTCCAAGTCCGCATCTTCGAGCATTTCAGTTTTCTTAGCTGCTGATTGCTCTTCTGGAATTTCTATCGGTATTCCTTCCTCTTCTACCACCATTTCTATGGTAGGAATATCTAAACTTTCAGTAATATTGACTGCTATACCTTTCATAAACAGTCTTCTGATAATCTCTGTTTCTGGCACTACTAAAGCTAATGCTAATTCCTGTACTGTCATTGATCCACTAATCACTAACTTTTCAACAGGTTTTTGTTCAGCAGGTTGAGTTTTTTCAGTACTTTCAGACTTAACAGATTCACGAGATGGACTAGATTTCTTTTTAACATGGGAAATGTTGCTACCAGACTGGGGCTTATTGTTTTCGGCAAAACTTTTTGGTTTTGCTGGACGAGCCAAAGATAAGCTCATTGTGACTGGTGCAGGTTTATTTAAAAGTTCTTCTAATTCTTCATCTTCATCTTCTAGCAACGGCTTTGGACGACGTTTAGCCTTGGTAGTAGATTTAGCATTTTTCTCAATAATTTCGCTAGTATCTTCTTCCTCTTCTTCCCACTTTGGACTTTTCTTTGGTTTCGCTAAAGTTGGCTTATTTGGAGCTATAGCTTTTCGCCTTGGTTTTTCTAAATCATAATTTACAGTTTCTATAACATTATTTTCTTGCTCTTTTTCTTCTACATCTAAAACAATATCTGTTGCTTCTTCTGTAACAGATGTTGTTAGTTTCGGCTTTGGTGCAAGTTGAGGTTTCTTTTCTTGGACTTGCTTTAGTTTAACTGTAGGCTTCTCTCGATGTTTGGGCTTTGATTGAGGAGAAGTTTCAGGGACTACAGGAGATATTTTTACACTTTCTTTGTCTCTATTGGGCGTATCTTTATTGTCTTTTTTAGATACAAAGGGCTGTTTTTCAGTAGGTTTTTCTTCTTGATCTTTTCTTCTTTTACCTTCTTGTTTTGGTTTTTTATTTTTTTGATTCGGCTTACTAATGTTAGTATTTCGTGGATTTCGATTTAAGCTAGGAGGAGCTGGCCTTGTCGGTGGACCTACTAGCTTTGGTACTTCTGCTGTTTGCTTTTCAGTAGTATCTTTTTGATCGGCAGTATGGTCTTTGTTTGATGGTTTATTCGGATGTTTGATCTGAGCATTATTGCCTACTTCTAATCCAGATTTATCTTTTATTATCTCTGACTTAGAGGGATAATTTGGCTTTGGTCTACCGACTGATTCGATTTGCTTATCTAATGTTGAAGGATTTGGAGGAGTTGCCACTAAATTATTATCTATTTTGTTGTAATTTTTTTGTTGAGATTTTTCTAATAATGGTTTAGGTTTGCGTATTTCTAATATCTGCTGTTTTTTCTGTTCGTTATAATTTGCAGCTGAATCTGATGAGTTAGAGTTACTTTTTTCTGGAGCGACAGACTTACTAGGAGAGGGGGGTAAGTTTTCTGCCGTTGTGCGAATTAGTTCTGCTTCTGATTCTGTAATAGTGCTACTATGACTCTTCACTGATATGTTGAGCCTTTGACAAACTGCTAATATATCTTTGTTATCCAAATTCAATTCCTTTGATAATTCGTAAATTCTTACTTTTCCATTGTTCATCCACTCTAACCTCTCTTTAAAATATCTATTTTTACATTGCCATAATCTTGATTTAAGGACTACACTACAATCATACTAGCTTTATGTTCAGTTTGGTGGCTGAAAAGGTTTTTTTCATTTTTTACTTTAGTAGTTTCCCAACTTGGGAGTAATTGCTTGGTAATTTTATCTATAATATTTTTTATAATCAAAACTAATCATTATTTCATATATATAGAGTTAGTATTTCAAATAATTATTCTAGAATAATTACTTGAAGTTGGCTAACTATAACTATATATATTTACTTTAGAGCTTTAGAACTGATTTATCAACTAAATTTTAAGATACTGAAATCTTGGCTAGACTTAAGTTTTGCGAGTTATTCATATGGCAGACCTAAGTTCCACTAGAGCTAGTGCCGCTACGCGGAAGTTAAAACTCAAAATTCATACATTCAAAAGTCTTGATTAGTAAGGCTTTTAGGATTTTGTAACTGGTCAGTTATTTCCACCATTCTGTACTAGGTGAAATATATATATAGTTTATCTGCGGAATGCTGCGCCAAATCCCGAAGTTGACTAATCAACTCTCTTTACCTAGTTTAATGCCAAACAATAGAGGTCGGAACTGGCAACCAATCCCGACGTATTGTTAATGTTCGGGATGTTTACTTATTGCTAAGTAGGCTGGACTAAACATTTAAGCGATTTGAGCGCTTTGATTAGATTTGTGGTTAGTCTTAATAGTTTAAGTTGAATATATTATAGATTCAGTTAGACTTCAGGCCAGTTTATATTTTTTTTCTTTGAGGCTGTTAATTTTTATACCTATAATATTTCTGATACTTCAGTCAAGGGCTTGATTTTATAGAAGCCTTATAGTATCTAGTATCTATTTAATTAATAAGTTAGAAACTGAATCCACAACTTAAAGATTAAGACTTAAGAAGTGCTTAATGTTCGCTGGGTGGGGTGCGGAAACTTAAATAAATTTTGGCTACGATTCATAGTTATTTTCGCTTCACCCTCCCCACCCTACGCCTATATTTAATATTGCTTTTACAAAGAGTCTCTTATAAGTCCAATAGCCATCTGGCGTTTTATGATTCTAGCAGTTATTTTTCGTAATTTTTCGGTTTCCTGAACTCTTATAGTTGTTAATATCATCAAAACGGCTTTCCTGAAGACTTTGTATTTCAAGATAAAGATGCCATAAGGGTTTGATAGATATCACTTAATATACTATAGTAATACTAAATAAGTTGTGAATAAAACATTTGATCAAAAGGCAACAGGCAAAAGTTTCATTTCAGTTATCATTACCTTTAGCTGAACCCGGATGCTTGAAATACTTATGACGAATATTTTTTTCATCCCCTTACGCTTAAAAGGGAAAGCCATTAACCTGATTTTTTAGTCAGTGTTACTCAGCTAAGGTTCTTTCAAGATAAGATAAATCTACTTGTTTAAACTTTTCTCATAAGTTGAGATAAATTCCCTTTATCTCTCTATTATTTATTAAATCCTCAAATCATTTATCACCATTAGAGCTCTAGTTCTCTGTTGGCTTTACCTGCTATAAGCATAGACTTAAAGGGTCTAAAAATCCTCACAGCACAGTTGAGCAATATTTTAACTCTTCGTTCCAATTATATTTGCATTTATCACTGTGTACAACTTGTTAAACATAGCTTGACAAGTCTAATCTATCACACCATTACGGTAGTGAAATTTACTTTTGTATGGAGTTATTACAGATTCAACAGTCATACCTACTTTGATAGCTTTATACCTAGTAATAATAGTTCTAATTTATCGAAAATCTAAAAATTTATTAATCTGCTCAATTATTATTTCCAGAATAGCATTAATTCGGGAAATATGATTTAACTTTAATTTTGCTTACTATCCATGTTAGTTTTGGGGGTAGTTGCTTTTTTAGAAGTATTTTACTCCTGTAACTTGAGTGTCATAACAGTATTTGTGATTTTTGGCTAGTTTCAATACTCTCTTAGTTATCTATAGGTCTATATTAGATTAGACTAAATTAGATCCTAAATGTTTAACTGCTAGAGAATATACAAATTCAGAATGGTTTTAAATTTGTTTGGTGCAATTATTTTAAGTATTATCAGTAGTGACTTTCAGTAACTTTGGATAATGAGTTTTCCAATCTTTCCCATAGTGATTCGTATATTACTTTTGGTACATAAGCTTTAAGTGAACGGCCTAACTTATTTTTTTTATCGGCAATTTTCAAACATTCTACTTGTGGACAAATGTAAGCTGAACGACCTTCTCCCTCATCCAATCTAATAGTATCAGATTGTTTGTTCCGAACAACTCGCCAAAATTCTTCTTTAGGAGCAAGTTTTCTACAACTAACACACCGACGGTAATTTTGTTTCATTTCTACTCTGTTTTTTAGTGATTTTTTTAGTCAATTCTCTACCTTATCTTTGAGAAAAATAAGTAATTTCAGTTATCATTTATCTGTTAGCTTCCCCGGTCGTAATTGCATTAAAATCATCTCCGAATGAAGCTTGGCACTTGAAATAATGAAGTGAATTTTTTTTGATTCAAAAATAAAATACACCACTTCCTATTGTCCGTGAGGTACACAACTAACAGACAAGATACTTATTTTACAAGAGTTTTACTAGAGCAATCCTCCGCATGTTCTTGGCAAAAATATTACTGCTTTTTAGGGAACAGGCAACAGGTAGGAGTTTCAACTTTTTTATTTACTTTTTAATTACCCGCAACCTATTTAGGATTACTATATTTAAACTTGTAGGTCATTAGCCCAAAATATGCTTGAGAATTATCCCCCTTGATTTTATGCCTTATTTTTTTTCAATATAAACTAATATTTTTCGAGATATTCTCTATACTTAAATCGATGATTTTTATGATTATTGATTATTAAGTTTTCCAGTCAGGGCAATCAAAAGCATAAATCTTAATCTACTTCATTTATTGAAAATAAATATAGGGAAGATAAGCATTTTGGCAACAATAAAATTCAACAAGTTAATACCCATATAGAACCCATTTAGAATATATTAAAATTATAGGTTGAGAGTATAGGAGTAGTGTCAATGGTGAATATGGGGGTATTTTTATACTTTTTTTCCTCTATTCTATTTCTCCATTTCCTGAATTCAGGATACAGAATTATGACTTATTTGGCAAAAACTTCACCTTTGCAAAGATACGCTTAAGGCTTCTATAAGGTGGTATTAGGTAGGGTTTTTCCATTAATTATAAAAGCATTTACAGATAAATTTGTCAACCTTTTTTAGTATAAATAAAAGTGCAAAATTTTCGCTCCGAAGAACTATAAATGCTGAAATTTTAAGCAGACAATGACTAAAAATTTGATTGACAATTCTTTACTTCTGGCTGATCTGTAATTCCAATTTATCCTGACTCCTACCCTCGACAAAAATAGTTATTCAGGAACACCTAGATAGTAAATTTATCCTGAAATTAACAAAATATTCTCTGAGCAATAAATCTTAATTATTTAATCAACTCTTTAGATTAATTTATGATTTTAACTAATGAGCTTGAAGCATAAAATTATTAACGAAAAATCAAGATGAACCTATCCCACTAATAATATTTTTGCTGAAAAGCCCAAATTATTGTTAAAGATAAAAACGAAAAATCAAGCTTTTTACGAAAATTTTACTTAAGTAAATAAGCATTTTGAGAATAGTGGGATAGGTTGATATAAAGCCTATAGATTCATCGAGAAAAAGCCGTCATTTCGGCTGCTCGCAAAAATGAAAACCGAGCTTTACCTAGGATGGGATGGCGTTTCGCGGAGCGAGCGACTTGAATTGCGTTTCGCGGAGCGACTTGAAACGCGGCTCTGCAAGAGCGAGTTTATTTGCCATATCCAATCGACTAAGAGAAGAAAAAAATCCTTTTAGTCAATCCTTCTATTACAGAAAAGGTAATTATTAATTATTAATTGTTATTATACCTAAGTTAATTCCACAGGATATTCAGTTTCATCTTGATCAACTTCTAAAGAATCATCTGGTTCGTCAAAATTTTCGTCAAAACTATTTTCTATTACCTCTAACTCTGGTTCCTCAGTTCCATTTTCTTCTTGTTCAGCTAATGCCTGACGATAAGATATTTCAGCCGCAACTTTGCTATCTTCTTCAGCATGGTCATATTTAACAGTGTCCTTGATATCAATTTTCCAACCAGTAAGACGAGCTGCCAGACGCACATTTTGTCCTTCCTTACCGATCGCCAAACTAAGTTGGTCCTCAGACACCAAAATATGAGACCTCCTTTCCTCTGGATCGATCAAACGAACTTCATCTACTCTTGCTGGACTAAGAGAATTGGCAATATATATAGAAGGGTCTGGAGACCAGCGAATTACATCTATTTTTTCACCCCTCAATTCATTCACCACTACTTGAATTCTCGACCCCCTTGCACCAATACAAGCTCCCACAGGGTCTACATCCCTTTCTACAGTATCAACTGCTATCTTAGTTCGGGGACCAACGTGTCGGGATGGGGGATTTGCCTCTCTAGCAACTGCCACAATTCTCACTATTTCGTCTTCAATTTCTGGGACTTCATTTTCAAATAAATAAACCACTAGACCAGCATCAGCTCTAGATACAAGTAACTGAGGTCCACGAGTTGAGCCTTCACATACTCGCTTCAGATAAACTTTGAAAGTAGCATTAGCACGGTAATTGTCGTTAGGTAGTTGTTCTCGTTTTGGTAATTCAGCTTCTACTTCTGGTCTACCAAAGCCACTACTTACAGCTAAAATAACTGATTGCTTTTCAAATCTCAAAACTCTAGCTTGGAGAACTTCTCCTTCTAAGTCTTGAAATTCTTCTTGAATCATTTTTCGTTGCTGGTCTCGTAATTTTTGAGCTAATACTTGTTTTGTTTGTATGGCAGCCATGCGACCAAATTCATTTTTTTCTGGTGTAACATCTAAGAATACTGTGTCATTTAACTGAGCTTCTGAGGCTACTTCTAGAACTTCTTTGAGAGCTATATGATGATCTGGATTAGTTACTTCTTCAACAATGGTTTTAGTAGCTAATACTCGATAGCCTTCTTCTTCAATATCCAACTCTACCTCAAAGTTATCAAAGTAATCATCTGTGAAATGGACTCCATCTAGACGTTGAGTCCTTCTGTAGCGTTCATATCCTTTTAATAAGGCTTCTCGTAAAGCAGTCTGAACTGCTTGTTTTGGTAAATTGCGCTCTTTACTAATATTTTCGATCAAGTCTCTAAGTCCAGGCAAATTAACCATTGACATAATTTTTTATCCTCTAAATTTTTATGAATTATAGTTATTGAAGCTAATTAGTTTAAATCTTTGTCAGATGAGGGTATTAATAATTTAGGTATTCAAGTAGAATATCCTTTTTGTTTTTTTTGAGAGCTTATAGCGCTACGAGCAATTCAAAAATCATAAGTCAGAAGTAATCTCTGAGTGAGTCTTAGAATTTAATAATTTCCTGATGTTTGTTACGACTACATATATTGGATATAGAAATAGAAAAAACTAGGAAAAAGAAGAAATATTAACTATTGGTATTAGACTTGTATCTAGCTAGCATCGCTCCATTTTCACAAAACTATAGGATAGTAAAGGCAAAAGGCAATAAGGACAGCCTATAGTAGACGATTTTACTCAACTGGAGAATTGAGTAAAAAGCTAATTCAGGAAATCAATTTCCTACTATGTTCTTTATTATATATCTAAAGTTTTTGTGAGCGATAATTTCAGATTTTGATCAAACTTCATTGACTAAAAATTATCAAACAAAAAACCTAGACCATAATATTTGTTCCTATTTTATTTGATTTTATAGAGCTGCTATATACTCTTTCCTTGGTCATGCTCTCTAAACAGCATTTAGCAAAAAATTAGTATTTAAAAAGTCTGGTTCAATAATTAATAATTAATAATTAATAATTACCTCTTCTCTAATAGAAGGATTGACTAAAAGGATTTTTTTCTTCTCTTGGTCGATTGGATCTGGCGAACTTCGCAGT
>JAAUYB010044718.1_pt1 | contig 11761 bp, 6 predicted proteins | sample 7278071 | NCBI WGS metagenome assembly JAAUYB01 (sample SAMN14350121, study PRJNA611818) | marine sediment metagenome | isolation source: surface marine sediment (1.8m) | place: French Polynesia: Moorea | collected 2018-08 | reverse complement strand
TAGGTAATCCCCGCTACGCACCCGATACCTGATTCGGTCACTTTGTTCGAAGAATTGGGGTAAGGGTTTTTCCCTTTTGTTGAATTCTTCAGCAGCATATGCATAAATTGCCTCTTCGTTAGTCACGAATTTCCCAACAGCATCCACTGGAAGCCGCAAAACATAATTCTCATCTTTAACGACAGGGATGATTCCCAGTTTATAAGACGGATTCAGAAACTCCAATTCAACAAGGTCCATGTTCGTGACTGCCGCAACTTGCTCCAAGGAGATCATTTTCTTCACTCGAATCGTGTCCGTGGCGATGTACGGATATCGGGGCCCACTGCTTTTAAAACCATGTTCATCGGCATATTCAAAAATGTACATGGTCGCCAAAAATGCTGGCACATAACCGGCTGTTTCACGTGGCAAATGATGCCTGATGTTCCAGTAATTTGTTTTACCTCCTGAACGACGAATCGCCTTCGAAACATTGCCGGGGCCACTGTTATAAGCCGCTAAGGCAAGATCCCAATCGCCCAAGCTTTTGTAAAGGCTAGAGAGGTATTTTGCCGCTGCTTCGGTCGCCATTAGCGGATCTGAGCGCTCATCCACATAAGAACTTACCTCCAGGCCAAATAATCTTCCGGTAGAGAACATAAATTGCCATAGGCCGGTTGCTCCTACTCGTGATACTGCTCTCGGATTCAAGGCAGATTCTACGATTGCCAGGTATTTCATCTCAAGAGGAAGTCCCTGACGGTCCAACTCTTCTTCAAACATTGGGAAATAGTAATCGCTCAGCGCCATAAGACGAGCCATTGTCTTTCTTCTGTTCTTCAAATATCCTTTTATAACACTCTCGAGAGAAGGATTATACTCTACATGAAACGGAGTTCGGGCGTCGAGTTCTTTTAAGCGGGCTTTCAGTACTTCGGTTGGTAGCTCCTCATATTCAACCGGCTCAAATTCCATTTCGGTGATCGAGCCGTATATTTCCTCGAAAAGATTGTTGTTGTACAAAGCAGACAGCCACATTGAGTCCATCTCTCTCGCCCTAGCATTGTCCTCAAGGGCAAAGACAATTGTATCCCTTGATTGAGTTGTAACCACTGTCGTGGGCAGATCACTTCCCAGGTCCTTGATCGCGATAGTATCTGTAACCGTGATAGTGTTAGTTGACAGGGAATCCACACTTTGGTTAGCCTCAGGTTTAGAGTTGGTCAGCTCCTGGCCATACAAAATGGAGTTCAGAAATAGTAAGCAGGCAAATAAAAGCAGGTTCTTCATGAGATAATAACGAGGCAATTGCTATGAAATTTTGATAAATGTATGAATTCTATTTCTTTATCACAGTAGTAATTACAGGCGTTGACATTTCATTAAGAAAAATTTCGATAAAATAGAGGCCATTTTCCGAGGGTAAATAATAGTCTAAGAAACGGGAATTTTTAAAATTAAGAGATGAGATTTGCTGTCCCAAAACGTTTCGAATCACAAGCTTTCCTGAAGCAGAATCCCCAAGGTCTATTCGGATCTCTCCTGAAGAGGGATTAGGGGCTATGGCAATTTCTAAACCTTCCGAAATATCCTCCACGCCTAGTGTCTGGCCCAATCTAACGATGAAACTATCACGCAAACCATTGGATTCTAGTTCAAACATTCCAGCGCCCGGGTCAAAATCACAGGTCTCAAAGTATTTACCTGCTACCAACACATCGCCATTATTGCCCAAAGATATTGCGTTAGTTCCGGCAGGGAATTCTCCATTGAGCCCGCCAATTTGTTTTGCCCAGCGAAGATTCCCTGATGGGCCTAATTTACAAACAAATACATCGGTGTCGTCAAAGGCTGTTAGTTCAAAAGTGCCACTATTGGGGTCGAAATCAACCGTTTCCTCGAACCTTCCAGTGAGGTAAATTCGGTTAGAAGTATCCACAGTCAAAGATCCTACTCCATCAAGGCCCGCTCCGCCAAATTGCCTGGCCCAAATAAATTCTCCATTGGTGTCCAGTTTCACGAGATAAACATCGCTGTCTCCATTGCTGGTCAGCTCAGTTGATCCTGATCCATAATTGAAATCAACTGTGTTTGTAAAACCTCCGGTGATGTACACATGATCATCACTAAAAATCACAGCTTTCTCGGCGTACTCATTTCCCTCACTTCCATAGGTTTGCGCCCATTCATAATTTCCATCCGAGTCGAGTTTTACTATGAATCCGTCTGAGGAATTGTCCACAGAGTTAATCACATTTGTGCCGGAACCTGGATCGAAATCGCAATCCCCTAAATAAACACCTGAAGTGTAAACCCCACCCGAAGTATCCGTGCTCACATGTAAGGGCCAGATCAACAGGTCTCCCGATAACTGTTTGGCCCAGATAAAATCTCCTTGGTTGGTTAACTTACAGATGAAGCCATCATAGAAAGAAGGAAGGCTGGTATCCTCAAGAAAAAAATCACCTGGTCCCGGATCGAAATCCACGGTTCCGTAAAACCATCCAACAAGCAACAGGTCACCGTCAGCATCCATATTCACTAAACGTAAATATGTGTATCCATCGATAGACCTGATGTGCCTTACCCATTCGAACGAACCATTTGCGTCTAAACGAAGTAAATAAGCATCTTGATCTCCTTCCGATGTTAGCTCAGCAACTCCGGCTCCAGGGTCAAAATCTACGGAGCCTTGGAAATTTCCGGACACATACATATCACCCGAAGCAGGGTCCAACTCGATAGATCGAATTGCTACTGTTGTACTATTGTCAATCTGCAGTGCCCATAAAAATTCCCCTTGGGCATTTAATTTTAGTATGAATGAATCAATACTTCCTCCGGCTGTTAACTCAAATATCCCAGGCCCGGGATCAAAGTCCACGGTTCCTTCAAACCGGCCTGATGCATAAATATTCCCGGACTGATCGACCACTAAATCTTCGATATCATCCTGTTCAATCCCGCCGAACGAAACCGCCCATTGAAACTCAGCGTCCTGAGCAGTTAATAATTGGAACGCGCACAAAGCAAGCAGGAGTAACGAAGTCTTCTTCATAGGATTTTCAGAGTTAAATATTTTCTAGGTAAGGATTGCCTCGATCCCGGGCAGCGTCTTGCCTTCGAGCATCTCTAGCATAGCGCCGCCACCAGTTGAAACATAGCTTACTTTATCGCCAAATTTGAATTGCTTGACCGCCGCGACAGAATCACCTCCTCCAACAAGTGAAAATGAACCTGCAGCAGTTGCCTCCGATATTGCCTCACAAACCCCGATGGTTCCGTTGGCAAAATTGGGCATTTCGAATACTCCAACCGGACCGTTGAACAATATGGTTTTAGAATTCTTGATCACATCAGCAAATTTTGCCCTGGTTTGCGGCCCCGCATCAAGACCCATCCAGTTATCAGGAATCTCCATAATATCGCAGGTCTGTGTATTAGCATCGTTATTGAAATCATCGGCGATAACCGTGTCAACCGGAAGATGCACCGCAACGCCCTTTTCCTGGGCCGACTTTAAAATATCGAGCGCCAAATCTTGTTTGTCTTCTTCAACCAAAGAGTTTCCGATCTGTCCGCCCTGTGCCTTTGCAAAGGTAAATGCCATTCCACCACCGATGATCAAATTATCTACTTTATCGAGGATATTTTCAATCACCGTTATCTTGGAAGACACTTTGGCACCTCCGATGATAGCCGTAATTGGAGCTTCACCATCGCTCAAAACTTTGTTTACATTTTCTATTTCTGAAGCTAGCAAGTTTCCGAAGCACTTATTCTCAGGAAAGAATTGTGCGATGACAGCTGTCGAGGCATGTGCGCGATGCGCAGTTCCGAAGGCATCATTTACGTAGATATCGCCAAGCTCAGAGAGCTGCTTCGCAAAATCAACATCACCCTTTTTCTCTGAATCGTGATATCTTAAATTCTCAAGCAATAAGATCTCCCCGGGATTGAGGTTGGTCACAGCATCTGATGCTTCTTGTCCAACACAATCCGACGCGAACTTAACGTGAACTCCAAGCACGTCGGATGCCGTTTCTACTATATTCTTCAATGAAAATTCAGGCTCACGGTTTTTTGGTCGGCCCAGATGAGACATGAGCACGCAACTACCGCCGTCCTCTAAAACCTTTATAATGGTAGGTTTGGCTGCTTCGATACGTGTCGTGTCGGTTACTTTTAGGTCAGCATCCAACGGAACATTAAAATCAACACGAATGAGTGCCTTTTTATCTCTAAAATTGAAGTCGTTTATTGTTTTCATCGCATGTATTTTGAGGCACAAAGATACTCTAAAGTCTATTGAATTACCGCATCAATTTCAGCCCTCTCATATTCTTCCAAAATCCGTAGCTTTGTGCATGGATTTTTCTGAAATAATCGGGCACGAACACATAAAATCCCATCTTAAAACTACCCTTCAAAATGGCAGGGTAGCGCACGCCCAATTGTTTTCCGGACTTAGCGGGAGTGGTTTGCTGCCACTCGCTCTGGCCTATGCTAAAGAAATTCTCTGCGATAAACACGAAAAAGGTTCGGATGCCTACATCCGTTGTTCCAATAATGTAGCTAATCTTACCCATCCTGACCTGCATTTCGCTTTCCCGGTGAATACAAATGATACCGTCAAGAAAAATCCGGTATCCAGCTCATTTTCAGAGGAATGGAGGTCTTTTGTTAATGAAAATGCTTATGGTTCGTTATTCAACTGGTTCCAGTTATTGGGCATTGAAAATAAGCAAGGGAACATCAGCGTGAGGGAGGCAGAGGAGATCTCAAAAAAGCTCGCTCTCAAATCTTACGAAGGGGGTTACAAGGTGATGATAATCTGGATGGCAGAAAAAATGAATACCGAATGCGCGAATAAGATCTTGAAGTTGGTCGAGGAACCTCCTGAGAAAACAGTTTTGTTATTACTAACCGAACAAGAGGAAAAGATAATCAAGACCATTCACTCCCGATGTCAGAGGCTTCATATTCCACTCCTTTCTGAAAATGACATCGCACAAACGCTGATCGAAAAACATGAAGTTTCTGTGCCAGTGGCTAAAAAAGTAAGCCGACAAGCACACGGTGATTTCAATAAAGCGCTGCACATTATTGGCAAAGATGATGAAGATTCTGTCTTCGAGGGTTGGTTTGTTCTTTGGGTACGAACCGCATTCAAGGCCAAGGGTAACAAAAAATCGATCCAGGAACTCTTAAGTTGGAGCGATATGATGGCTGGAAAAGGAAGGGAGACACAAAAGAATTTCCTTTCATATTGCATGGAGCTATTCCGACAAGCGCTTCTAAAAAATTACAAGGCGGATGAGCTCATTTATTTCGAAACTTCCGATCCAAAATTCAATTTGGAAAGATTTGCTCCATTTGTTCACCAAAACAACATTTTTGAAATTGTTTCGGCATTAGAAGACGCGAGCTATCATATTGAACGAAACGGAAATGCCAAAATTATCTTCTCGGACCTTTCAATACAGCTAACCCGGTTAATTCACAAAAAAGAGCTTGTATAAGCAATTCTGATGCTTATTTTTTTCAGAATAAGATTTTTTTATAAAAATTAGCTTCATTTAAAGCCGTTTAAAGCACTTTCTCGATGGCAGCAATACAAGTTTACCTCTTACATGAAATCAGCCGCAGGCATCAACGTAAAGGCTTATTTTGACTTTTTGAAGCAATAGATCAGGGAAGAATACTCTCCTGTTCGTCTGGCGGACCAATTTGACCGCAAACCAACCCACAATGCTTTTAAAGAAAATGAATTTCTGGATCTGTGTTTTTCAGAAAGCAGGCTCACATAAAATGAATCGAAGACCATCGGTTTGGTTTCTATCAATTCCAAATCAGGAGAGATTAACTTTCGCATAGAAGTTTGTGAAAAATGCCAAAGGTGACGAGGCACATCAAATGCCGCCCAATGTGATTTGTAATATTGGGCATCCAATGAATTAAAATTTGGAACAGCCACAATTAGTATTCCATTAGGTTTCAATAAAGTTTGAATCTTCTGAAGTGAGTCTTCAAGATCCGGTATATGTTCCAGCACATGCCACAGTGTGATCACATCAAATTGCTTTCCCTGAAAATCGTCGATCGAATTTTTTAACTCAATGCCTTTTTCCAAAGCAATTTCCCTGGCCGATTCATTTGGTTCCGATCCGGAGACCGTCCATCCTTTATTCTTGGCGGCGCTCAAAAAGTCACCTGTTCCTGCGCCTATGTCCAAAAGCTCACCAATTCCTGAATTGCGTCTTCGGATAAGGGCCACTTTCTTTCTAAGCGAATACTTCTTAACCATTTGGTATAAAAAGGACATCAACCCCTTTTTGGAGTCGGTATGGGAAATATATTCCTGGCTTTCGTAATAGGAGGGAAGGTCTTCAGTTTTAGGACGGGGAACTGTCTCCAGGAAGCCGTATTGTACATTTGGCTTCAAAGAAAATTCCTCGCCGGAAACGAGGAAGTCTTTGATCTTATATTCACTATATTTTTCTAAACTGCTCAATGATTCTATAAACGTTCCACGTGGAACATATCTATTTTATTAACTGAATTTGCGCAAATTTATCTCCCCATATACACCAACAAAACCGAAATATCGTTAGGAGTAACACCACTTATTCTGGAAGCCTGAGAAATTGTAACCGGCTTAATTGCGGTCAACTTTTCCTTTGCTTCAAAAGAAAGTGATTTCAGTTTTGAATAGTCAAAATTGTCCGGAATTCTAATCCCTTCCAATCTGCTAAGTTTGTCGGCATTGTTCTTTTCCTTCTGAATATATCCGGAATACTTTACCTGTATTTCAGTTTGCTCTATTACTTCAGTATCGAGATTGTTGGCTTCAATATAGCTTGATACGCTTTCGATAGTCCGCATATCCTGCATACTAATTCTCGGGCGAGAAAACACCTTGAACATCTTATCACTTTGCTTCACCGGACTTGATTCTTTTGACTTCAGGATAGGATTAATAACATTAGGAGGCACGCTGGTTGTTTTAAAGAAGTTTACAAAATCATCACTTTGCTTTTGCTTCTTTTCCATAACACGCATTCGTTCCTCGCTGGCCAATCCAATTTCAAAAGCTCTTGGCGTCAATCTGAAATCTGCATTATCCTGCCGCAACAAAGTGCGATACTCCGCCCGTGAAGTAAACATGCGATAAGGCTCTTCTGTTCCTTTTGTAATTAGGTCATCGATCAAAACTCCGATATAAGCTTCATCTCGCTTCAGAATGAAGGGATCTTTTTCGTTAACCTTAAGGTGTGCATTAATGCCCGCCATCATTCCCTGGGAAGCGGCTTCCTCATAACCCGTTGTTCCGTTTATCTGACCGGCAAAAAACAGACCTGAAACCAATTTCGTTTCCAGGGTATGTTTTAATTGAGTAGGAGGGAAGTAGTCGTATTCGATCGCATATCCGGGCCGAAAGAACTTCACATTCTCGAATCCGGCACATTCTTTTAGCGCCTTGAACTGAACTTCTTCAGGTAAGGAAGTTGAAAAACCATTAATGTAATACTCGACGGTGTTCCATCCTTCAGGCTCCACAAACAACTGGTGTTTATCTTTATCTGCAAATCGGTGGATCTTATCCTCTATCGAAGGACAATATCTCGGGCCAATGCTTTTAATTGCACCATTAAACATAGGTGAACGATCAAAACCTTCACGTAAAAGATCATGCACCAGATTACTGGTGTAGCTCATATGACAATCCCGTTGTTCTTTCAAAGGCTCCGTTTCAGAAGAAAAAGAAAACTTCTGCGGATTATCATCACCAGGTTGCGGAATCATCTTCGAAAAATCAAGAGACCTTCCATCCACTCGAGGCGGTGTTCCCGTCTTCATTCTTCCGGCTTCGAAACCTAAACTAACCAGGTCGTGTGTAATTCCTGTAGATGCCTTTTCTCCAGCTCGTCCTCCTCCAAATTGCTTTTCACCAATATGAATTAACCCATTCAGAAAAGTACCATTTGTAAGCACAACCGTCTTTCCTCTTACTTCCAATCCTAATGAAGTTCTTACACCAACAATCTTATCCTTCTCCACTACGATTCCAGATACCATCTCCTGGTAGAAATCTAAATTTGGAGTAGCTTCTAACATAAGGCGCCAGGTTTCAGCAAAACGCATGCGGTCACTTTGGACTCGAGGACTCCACATCGCAGGACCCTTTGATTTGTTTAGCATCTTAAACTGGATAGCAGTCTTATCCGAAACGATTCCGCTATAGCCACCCATGGCATCAATCTCTCGAACGATCTGCCCTTTCGCAATTCCTCCCATAGCAGGGTTACATGACATCTGCGCAATGTTTTGCAGATTCATCGTAATAAGCAGGGTAGAGGACCCCATATTCGCGGCGGCCGCGGCGGCCTCAGAGCCGGCATGGCCACCACCTACTACTATAACATCATACTCTTTCTCAAACATAACAATAGTGTTCCACGTGGAACAATTCTAAAATTCCGGCAAATATATGACAAACAAGGAGTAATTCATAATAAATCTAACCTATTTATCTGATTATCAACACTTTATTCAAATAAGAGTTCAAGATACTTCTCTTCTAACTTCCTCATAGCCAGCTTTTCATCTTCTGTAGCGTCTTTATGCCCGCAGTAATGCAAAATTCCATGAATTATAACCCTGTGTAGTTCTTCTTCAAATGAAACATCAAGCCCTCGAGCATTGTCTTCAACTCTTTCAGTTGAAACATATATTTCGCCATTAAGTTCCTTACCTAAAGAATAGTCAAAACTGAGGATGTCCGTAAGCGTATCGTGGTCGAGAAACTCCACATTCAACTTCAGTAGATAATCATCATCACAAAAAACATAGGTTATTTCTCCTAAATCGAACCCCTCTGTCTTAATCACCGACGCAATCCACTCTTTAGCTATTTCAGCTTTCGAAAATGTGAAGTTGTTTTCAGAATAGAACTCAATCATTTTTGCCCTTGAAATACTTTTTCACCTCGGTTTTATACTTTTGGCGCAAAGGTAAGGCTTCTCTATTGAGTATCTCGGTGGTATTGAAGTATTTCTTGATGTCCTCTGGCTGCAGCCTTAAAGAATTATTGTAATCTCGTCTGTTGGTACGGGATTCTCTTCGGGATTCCTGTCCTTGTTCAAAATCGGCTTCATCCAATTTCAGCAACTCATACTCTAGTTTCAACATTCGCTCCAGAGTTCTTTGATTAAAACCCTTATCCAATAACTGCTGTTCAATTCCTTCCATCTCTCGAAGAAGTTCACCGCCCTTACCATCCAATCCTTCTTTACTCAATCGATCCTTTAATTGATTTCTCAACTGCTCCTGCTGCTTATAGATCTCATACAGATCGCCATTCAAATCCTCATTATACTGCTCTCCATTCTCACCATCTTTACCGCCTTTTCCATCATTGCCACCTTCGCCTTCTCCGTCTCCGGGTTTTCCACTACTGCCATCCTTTCCTGAGCGTTCATTCTCTCCTTTACTGCCATCACCCTCACCACCAGATTCCCCTTCAGCGCCATTGCCTTCACTATTTCCCTTCTCCATTCCTTCTTTCATTTTTTCTGAAAGGCTTTTTTGTTTCTGAATTATATCCGGCAACTGAAATCCTTTCCCTTGGCCCTGACCCTGACCCTGGCCTTGTCCTTGTCCTTGCCCGGAAGAATTCATCTGCATTTGGTTCTGCATATTGTTCAAAAGCTCACTCAAAAGAATCGCTAATTCATTTGCCCCGGTGATGGTATATTGCTGACTCGATATTCCATTTCTTATACGATTTTCAGCTAATCGCTCCAACGACTTTTCAAGGTTGAAAGTTACATCTGTAAGTGATTCGTTGATCTTATTGCTTATCATTGGTTGCCGCAGAGATAACGCAAACAAACTGTCGTCAATATGCTGGAAATTCAACTTCAGGTCGTTCTGAACATTCAATTTTTTTCCAAAATCCGCACTACCATAGTCCGTTAGTTTAAAGTCCTCCATGAGATCTTCCTGCTCGAAAGAGAACACCACCAGGTTATCAAGGATCTGTCTCATCATTTCTACATCTTCTTGCATAGTCTCCATTTGACCGGCCTGCATTCCCGCTTCCATCTGCTGGCCCATTTGCTTCATTTTCTGCCCAGCCTTTTTCTGGCTTGGGGATGCTTCACTCTTCTTATTCTGGTTTAGCTTCTCAGAGGCGTTCTGCTGTTCTTGCTTTACCTCCTGCTCGCCAGCCTTGTCCTGTGGTATGTCCATGGGCTCCTTCAAGCCTTCATTCTCCTTCTGAAGATCATTCATTTCCTTTTGGAGCTCTTCGAATTTCTCATTGAGTTCTTCCTGCTTTTCCTTTGTATTATCATCCTCAGGTGCCTCACCAAGTTTTTCTTGCTCTTCACCAAGTTTGAACAGTTCTTCAGCCAATTTCTCAGCCTTCTTCGCCACATAATAGCGCTTGGTAAGCTCAACTAGTTGCTCTAGGTTTTTCTCCTGGTTTTTGTTTTGTTTCGCGAGCTTCTCCAACTTCTCAGAGAGCTCCTCCTTGTCGATCTTATCCTGAATGCGCTCCAGTTCGTCCAACAACCTTTCGTTCTCTTCAAGGCGCTCTTCATTCTCCTCCAAACGTTCCTGCAATTGTTCTTTAAACGGATCAGACTCTTCATTCTCCGGCTGGAATTTCTCCAGATCCTCCTTCATCTCTTTTGAGAAATTCTTCATCATTTGTTCCTGTTGCTTTTGTCGCTTCAGGAAGTTCTCAAGTTTCTTTTTATCGTTCCAATTCAGTTCCCTTTTTTCCTTCTGAAGCTTATTCAGCTCCTCCAACTTCTTATCCTGGTCTTTTAAATTGTCCAGGGTCTTCTTCATGTCATCAATACTCTCCTCCTGGTTCCGAAGTTGTTCTGCTTCTAGCTCATCCTTGGTCAACTTTCTGAAGGAGTACAAACTACTCTTCGCCGATTTATAGTTATGAACGGCGTCGTTGTCAAAGACCTCAAAATAGTATTCGTAGGCAACTCCTTCCGGAAGATCTAAGTTCCCCGGGAAGGCATATAAAAACTCGTCCACGTTGGATGTTCCGATAGGTATGGCCAAAGTCTCCCAACTCTCTTCCTGACCTACAGGATAGTAAACCAATTGCAGTTTGGTCAAACCATAGTCATCAGACACTTCTCCCCGGTAATACGTCACCTGAGCATCAGTAGTGTCTTGTTTTGAATCTACATCGATCTCGGGGTATTCATCTCTGATCACACCCAAGGCATAAGAGAGATTCTCATATTCCTTTAAGCTCTCGTTGGACGTGGTGATGGCGTAATCAAGCTTTCTGTAGATTCCTTTTTGTAGACTGAATTCCTGATCCTGAGGTTTAAAGTCAAGTGTAGTATCTTTTAACTTAAGCTGAACCACGTCTGTATTCCTTGTATTCACCTTCCAGGTAACTTGTGTCCCCTCTGGAACAGTAGCATTTCCAGTGCTTTTTAAATACTCGTCCTTCTTTCCGGTGTACCCCGGATAATCGAGAAACATCTCGAACGCCAGCAACGATGGGGTTTTTACAACATCAAGCGTATACTCTCTCGAGCTGACCTTGTTCGCATTCAAACGAAACGTTAGGGCATCTGTCGGTTGTGAGAACGTGTATTCGAATCGGCCGGGAGCGGTCTGCTCCAGGTAATAGGTGTCATTATTAAAACTGATGGTGGCATTCTCGTGAATCACATCACCTTCAGTAACAGCTTTTAGCGTGAAATTCTTGTTTTCAATAGCCGTAAGATCATCATTT
>JAAUYB010221615.1_pt1 | contig 11764 bp, 13 predicted proteins | sample 7278071 | NCBI WGS metagenome assembly JAAUYB01 (sample SAMN14350121, study PRJNA611818) | marine sediment metagenome | isolation source: surface marine sediment (1.8m) | place: French Polynesia: Moorea | collected 2018-08 | reverse complement strand
GGAAAATTGTTAAAACTCAAACTAATAGTACCACGAAGGAAGTTCTGGCAGTCCTTAAGGGGATACCAGAAGCCTACACTGTACCATTAGGTCAGTGTAGGTAGTTCACGTCATCACTCAAGGAACTTGACTCTTCTCAAAATGTAAAGTTATATGATAAAACTATTGCAATGCTTCAAAAGTATTTAGAGTCCAATCATGAGCCAAGCCAACCCCCACCAACCTCAAGATAAACACAAAAAACAGATGCCTGTTGTGGTTTATGAACCAGACAGTCGTGTTAGGCACCCGGTTCGGTTCATAAAAGAAATGTGGTACGATTTGCTTGCTTCGCGTGAATTAGCGTGGCAACTCTTTCAACGAAACCTTCAATCTCAATATCGTCAGTCCATACTCGGTGTCCTGTGGATTTTTATCCCTCCTCTAATCACCGCCGCTGGTTTAACCATTCTTCGAAAAGCCAACATCCTGAACCTGGGAGAAACCCCCATTCCCTATCCTGTTTTTGTTGCCCTGAGTATGACCCTTTGGCAAACCTTTATCCAGACATTTAAGTCAACCATGGGAGCTGCTCGAACTGCCAAAGGGATGCTGATGAAATTGAATGTCCCCCCAGAAGCTTTCGTTATCTCAAAATTGGCACAAATTTTATTCAATTTTCTGATTCAACTCATTCCGATTTTTTTCCTGTTTGTCTGGTTTAAAGTCGGGGTTAGTTGGACCATTATACTCGCACCCGTTGCTTTTATCCATTTAATATTGTTTGGGACAGGGATGGGGTTAATCTTTGGACCGTTCTCCTGTCTGTATGGCGATGTCAATAGAATCATTGGCTTTGTGACTCAGTTTTGGTTATTTGTAACCCCTGTGATTTATACTCAACCTAGAAGTGGGATCTGGGCAATTTTAGTGGCCATTAATCCTGTTACTCCCTTATTGGTAACCACAAGAGACTTGATCATCACTGGAGATATTACGAATGTCGGAGGGTTTTGGCTCGCCAGCGCGGCTGCTCTGATTACCACGTTCTTTGGATGGCTATTTTATCGCTTATCTTTGCCCTTTTTAGTCGAAAGAGCGTGATATCTTCTTTGATTTTGAAAACAAAGTGTGGGCTTCTCGCTAATTAACCTAAAATCAATTATGATGGTGAATTGAACTTGAAAAACCCCATGGCCAAATTAGGTTGGGGACTTCACTTCACCACAATATTGACTACAGGAAAGATTTTGTGACAGTCAGAGTTCGTATCGCCCCGAGTCCCACAGGGAATTTACACATAGGAACCGCCAGAACTGCCGTTTTTAACTGGTTATTTGCTCATCATCACCAGGGCCAGTTTATCCTCAGAGTCGAAGATACCGATCAAGAGCGATCGCGTCAAGAATACACAGACAATATTCAATCAGGTCTGGCTTGGTTAGGCTTGACCTGGGATGAAGGCCCATTTTTTCAAACCCAACGCCTCGATCTCTATCGTCAAGCCATTCAAACCTTACTCGACAAAGGGTTTGCCTATCGTTGTTATTGTACCCCAGAAGAATTAGAACAGATGCGGGAGGCCCAAAAAGCTCAAAACCAAGCCCCTCGCTACGATAACCGCCATCGTCATCTGACAGAAGAACAATGTCAAGCTTTTGAAGCAGAAGGCAGAAAACCGGTCATCCGCTTTATTATCGATGATCACCGCGAAATTGTTTGGCACGATCTCGTCCGAGGTAACGTCACCTGGAAAGGTGGTGATCTCGGCGGCGATATGGTAATTGCCCGTATTCCCGAAAGTTCGGAGCAACCTTTCGGACAACCCCTCTATAATTTAGCAGTGGTGGTCGATGATCTGGATATGAAGATCACCCACGTCATCCGAGGAGAAGATCATATCGCTAATACCGCCAAACAAATTCTTTTGTACGAAGCGTTGGGAGCAACCGTCCCAGACTTCGCCCACACCCCCCTTATTTTGAACCAAGAAGGACGAAAATTATCCAAACGAGATGGGGTGACTTCCATCGATGACTTCCGTAAAATGGGCTTTTTACCCCAAGCATTAGCGAACTATATGACTCTGTTGGGATGGACTCCCCCAGACTCCACACAAGAAATTTTTACCTTGAGCGAAGCCTCCCAACAGTTTAGTTTAGAACGGGTGAATAAGGCCGGTGCCAAATTTGATTGGGATAAACTCGATTGGATTAATAGTCAATACTTACATAAACTATCGGGGTCCGAATTGGTGGATTTATTGGTTCCCTATTGGCAAGAAGCCGATTATACCATTGATGTGGATGGCGATCGCCCTTGGTTAGAACAAATCGCCACGTTGATCGGTCCGAGTCTCACCCGTTTAAGTGATGCTGACAAAGAAAGTCGTTTACTATTCGGTGAAACGGTAACCTATAGCGATGAAGCGACAGCCCAAATGGAACAAGAGGGGGTTACGGATATCTTACAAGCTGTTTTAGAGAAGATTCCCCCCTCGTCTCAGTTGACAGAAGCCGAAGCCAAAGACATCCTCAAACAAGTGACCAAATCCTTTAAAGTGAAAAAAGGATTAGTTATGCGATCGCTTCGTGCTGGCTTAATGGGTGAATTACATGGACCCGATTTAATTCAATCTTGGCTTATACTCAACCAAAAAGGATGGGATAGAAGCCGTTTGACTCATGGTTTGAGTTAACGATAACTGAGAAAAATTCTTCTTTTCTTTCGGTTTTAAGGTTAAGGTGGGCAATGGGCAAACTTACTTGCTCACTTGCTCACCCCACACAGTTGATGAAGATCACATCTAGCTTTTGTTAACATCACAATTAATTCAGTCTTAATATTGTTATAATTAGAGGATAATTATTTAAGCTAATTCAGACTTTTTTAAACAATTAAAAGCTCGAAAAAATGTGATAAAAACAAGGAAGTTATAATGTGCTATTCAGGTCACATCAATTCTCATGCCTATCTCATCACTCAAATTAAACGAGTTCTTGAAGAAAAGAAATTGACCTCGGTAGATGAGAAATATTTTTTAGATGCTATGCTTTGTAGCCAGCCGATTAGTCAAGAAGAATTAACAGGAATTACTAATATTTTTCAAGGATTAGCATTAGGTAATATTAGGTTAGTTGATGAAGATAATGGATGATAAATTGCTGAGAAACGGGCGTTGGTCTTTAATAAAGTAGGAAGATAATTAGATTTTCTTAATCTTTTACCTTATGTCTATGGAAAAAAATTGAGATTTTTTCTAGCATGATTGAAGTTAGTGAACTTCTTAGGTTAACGATTAAATGATGAGCAATCTAGTTAAGGATTTCTTCAAGTTTTTAGTGTTAATTGCAGCTATTTTATTTTGTTTGGGTTTTTCTTCCCCCAGTTCAGAAAATTTACCAGTTTCTCCCAATTTCTATCAAGGGATTTATTATTTAAAGCAACAAAACTATCAAGATGCTATTGTTGAGTTTACTGAGGTTATCAATAATAAGAATGAGTTACTGGCTTCTGCTTATAGTAATCGCTGTCTGGCTTATTTACAATTAAATAACAATCAAGCAGCTAAACAAGACTGTGAACAAGCTTTAGAAATTAACTCAGATAATATTGAAGCTTATCTGAATAAAGGATTAGCCGATTATCGACTCGAAAATTATCCTCAATCTTTGGCTGCTTATCAAACAGTTATAAAAAGCCATAACCATGATTATCGGGCCTATTATAATATGGGATTAGTTTATTCTAAATTAGGTGATTATCAGCAAGCCTTACACAGTTACCGTCAAGCTTTACAGAGTGATCATCAACATTCTGTAGATGATAAAACTCTCATTTATTATGATCAGGCGTTAGCTTATTTAAAACTAGAAGACTTTGACAAAGCGATCGCTAATCTTACCCATGTTCTTATTTTAGATCCAAAAGATGAGCAAGCCTATTATCAGCGAGGTTACGCTTATCAAAAATCAGGAAATTATCAGGCTGCGTTGCAAGATTTCAGCGAAGCAATTACCCTAAACCCTGAGTTTACCATTGCTTATATTAACAGAGGAATTATAGCTGGAACTTTGGGCTATATAGACATGGCCTGGGAAAATTTTAAAATCGCCCTCAATCAGTTTCAACAACAAGATAACCAGATCGGTTACAACAAAACACTGAATTTAATTCGTCGATTTAAACAAGCGACTTCGAGGGTTTATCAAACGCCCATCGCTTAAAAAATTACTCTTTCCCTTCTAACCCAGGTTTACCCAACTCAAACCACAATGTCATCCCTACCCATCCAATCACAGCAACCAAGGCCAGAATACCAAATTGAGTAATCCAATGGATTAATTGATGTAAAGGCACTAATTTTCCAACAAAAAAGGACAAGGTTACCATAATTAACGCCCAAACTGTCGCCCCTCCCAAATTACAAATTAAGAATCGATAATAAGGCATTTGGGCAATTCCTGCAATCGGACCGGCAAACACTCTTAATAGGGTGACAAAACGGCCGAAAAAGACAGCTTTATCCGCATTTTTACTAAACTTTTTTCTAACTTCTTCTAGTTTTTGGGAAGAGATGTTAAAAAAGCTGCCCACTTTGATTAATAAAGGCCAACCCCCCCAACGGCCAATCCAATAACCAAAATTATCGCCGATCACCGCACCGGCGATCGCACTTCCTAAAACAATCCAGTAGCCTAATTCTCCGCTTCCCGCTAAAAAACCACCTACAATGGTGATGGTTTCACCAGGAATAGGGATTCCGGTATTTTCTAAGGCAATGCCAATAAATACCGCCCAATACCCATATTGACGCGCAATTTCTTGAATGTTGTCCAGTGACAGAAGTTCTATTGACATCTAAGCAAAACTTTACAAAGATTTACGATATATTAATATCTTGACGTATTTTGCTAATGACTGTCAATTATGTAGGAGAATTATTCATGAATTATATTATTGCAAATTAATGGTCTTGATCAAGGACTTGTTAAGCGATCGCCCAAGACCGGGGAAAACAAAGTCCTTTACTGTCGAACAAGTAGTCCAAATTGTGACGCACCGCGAAGCGGATCTCTTCGAGGTCGCTTGTGAATCTCCTGAAAAATCGGGGAGGCCTATAAGTCATTGGACACCAAGAGAGTTAGCAGAAGAAGCAATAAAACATTGATGTCCTCAAGGAGGCCACCTTGAGAACTCCTTTTTATTATCGAACAAAAACTAAAGGGTGTATCCGTGATCCTAAGTTAAGCCTTATGATCGAAAAGAGGGGATAGGAAAATTTTTGTAAAAGATATGTATTATTTCTTAAAACTATGAATTAAAATGAAAAAGGAAAAAAACAGGTATTAAAAATGAAAAAAGCTATAAGTGGCATTGCAATTTCTTTATATCTTTTACTTTTTACTGCGACTGGAATAATTACTCTTTTAGGAATTATTGATAAAATATCTATTAAAGATGAATATTTGGATAAATTATTTGTGCTTTTAATATGTGAAGTAAGCGTAGGGGTAACAACACTTTTTAAAACTTCTGTAATTGATCTATTTAAAAACGATACTGATATAATAAGTGGATATTGGTGGGAAATCATCAAATATCAACAAGAAGATGCTATTAGTTTTGTGGAAATAAAATACCTTTTGAATAAAAACAAACTTGATTTAAGAGGGGATACATATAATGAAAAAGGCTATCGATACTCTAAATGGTCGGCTATTTCTGCAAGTTTAGATCCAAGGGACTGTGAAATTTATTATTGGTGGAAAGGTGATAAAGAAAAAGAGAAAAGCGACTATCGAGGAATTGGTTATTTTCACTTTCATAAAGTACCAAATACAAATAAATTGAATAAAGGAGATGGTTGGTTTATTTCAGATGAAGTAAATACTTTTCAAGCTTTAAAAGCAAAGACAATTCAAAAAGTAGACTTACATAGAGCCAGCGCAGAGGATATAAAAATAATGCAATTAGAAGATCATGAAACAAAAAAAAAGAATCTAATATCAGTAACTTATTCAAAGCTAGGTGGTGTTGTTTAAGTAGTAAAGTGAATAATAAATATTGTCGGGTCATCCACTCATAGCTTTAGAAGAACGGCGTTGACGCAAATGAGTAATGGGGGAATACCGTTAAGGATTATTCAGTCGGAATAATTTTAGCCATTTTTCGGGATTTTCAACACCCTACTCTAGATCCCGATTTCGAGGGTTAGTATGCGTCGAAACCACCGGTGATTTCTATCCTGAGTGAAAAACCTTCTAGTTGTTTGGGTATATGTTTTTGTGCAGTGGGATTACTCAAGTAGACAACAATTTCATCATCTCCAATTGCATTTCTCTCGATTGCGACAGCAACTACTCCGTCTATCGATAATAACTTCTGTTCATTGGCTTGCTTAACAGACATTATTTCAGAATCAACTAGAGATTCTTCTTCTGCCTCTGGTGAGTAGAGCATGACTGCTTCTTCCATTGCTTGTGTTTCTTGATTTCCCTCCAACATACTGATGAGAGGAGGTTCGTCAAATTCATCGTTATTTAACCAATCATTATCTTGAGTCATAGGACAATTAGTTGACAAATAATAAATCATATCGAAAGAGTTGTGACGGCGGTTTCATCCCTACCTAAAAGATGAGTATTTTTGATAGTATTTTTAGGTAGGGACTTCTTTCGACATTTTTGTTAAAATGTGCCGTCACAACATCCACTTAGAATTCTTTGTTTTTTGCGGAGATGTCAATTATCTCCTCCCCTGTACCACCTACTTTTTTGCTGATAACCTGTAACAAAATCTACCAAAAAAGCGATTATAATATTTATAGGGAGATACTAGAAGTTTTTAGCAGATATTGACAGATTATTGGCTCCTAGAAATAGCAGAATCTTCAGGTATAAAGGTTAATGTCCAAAGCTCGTATTACCCTGGTCATCTTGTTGGCAATGGTTATTCCGCCACCACCAGCAAATAGTAAACCAACTGGATAGCGTCGACTATTCCAAGTCCAAATAACCGAACCGGAATCGCCACCAGCACTGAAAGTACGACCGATACCACGAATGGCAATTTGATCTCTGAAGAAAGCGCGACGACCACGTCCGTAATTTACGTAACCGCTAAAACTACAACTAATGATGCGGCCTCGAGTCAGTCCTGTTGTTCGCCCCGCTTTACCCACGATGGTATTTACCCGACAACCAGCAATACGACTGTTAATGCGGAACAAACGATTACGTCCTCCTGGTTCATAGAGCATTTCCCGACGAACACGTCTCGGCCAACACCACCCAGTGGCAGCGTCAACATAGTTAACTTGTCCTCGGCCAAACTTAATGGGGACAAACCGTTCTAAAATGGCAATGCGATCCCGTGGATTACGACCACCGTCATAACGCCCTGGCTGGAGAATCGAGTCTCCAAACTTTGCGTTGTTTGAGTTAGCAAGAACGTGATTGTTACTTAACATCAAGATCCGTCGATTTCTGGGAGACCGTCTTCCACGAGCAAGACAGCCTAGTGTTCCGGCAGTGACTCGAGAATGGCCTACTGATACCCCACAAGGTGAGGGTCGGTACTTAGCTCGATGGTTTTGTGCATCGATAATTCCAGATACGACAACGCTCAGGGGAAAGTCATCGCTACTTGCTGCTGAAATCCCCATGGAATCAACAATAGCAGATTTTACGTCGTCTATGGATGTTGGTTCTGCCACAAAGACGAGGAGTGAGGGCTCGCCGGGTGCTGTCATTAGGCTAAAATCATCTTCTGTATAACCTAAACCAACACCTTGAATATTACCGACTCCCTCCAAGGCATTCTCAGCCAGGACTTCCCCATCTACATCAGTAACCATTTGACCGAGTTGTTGCTCGATGTCTGATTTAATCTGAAGTAGACTGTCGTCAAATTCGGCATATTCCTGCTCGTCCTCCATAGTAACCGTTTCTGAATCAAGTTCCTCCTCACTCTCTGGAGGGGCTACGGCCTCTTCTTCTTCCAATACAGTTTCCTGTTCATATGCTGCTGGAGGATTTTCAAACTCTTGACTCATACCAGTTTCTTCGGGTGTATTACTCATGACTTCACCTCAAGTTACTTCCTAGTTCGTTGACTTAGTGATGGAAGTGAGTTACTGGATTTTTTGTGAGCCTATTTCTCTTTATCAAAAGAGTTATAAAAAACGATATGGATTGGGGTAAACAGTGGATTCTTTGCAATCAATAAACTTACTTCACCACTGTCATCAGTCTAGACAGTATCGTCAAAAAACGTCAATAGGTTTTTAAAAAAACTTTACATAATTAAGAATTTGTTAAGGGAGTTGTATTCTTTATCAGGAACTTCCCTTGACACTGACAATAAAACATACTACATACCTTGTAACGTTGCTAGAATGCACTCTCTGTAATATGTTAATCCCATTTTTATCAAAAATGTCGGGCTGAAGACCCCACCTAAAAATACTATACATAACTTACAAATTTCTTGTAACATTCTTCGTTGCGAAATTTTTGCCCTTAAAAACTCTTTGATAATAACAGCAGTATAAGCAATAACGGATATTTTTCCTGTTAATGGAGAAATCTTAAAATCTTCGAGACTTTGATTAACATAATAGGTTACTTCTTGGCGATCATTAAGATGACTTAACCCTGCTAAAATACGAAGATTAGCACTATCATAACCTAAACTTAATAACTCAATAGCCCACTCGATAATATCTGCTAAAGGAACATCCAAAATATTAAATACTTGTGCTTGAGTAAACATCAATAGAAACCCATGAGAATAATTAACTCTTCTAAGATAGAATGAAGAAATGGAATCTATAATAATCAGTTAAATGTCCCAAGCAAAATCAAAATCCTTAATCATTCCTCAATTAATTGTCGGATTGGGAAATCCTGAACCCAAATATGAGAAAACTCGGCATAATATTGGCTTTGAAATAGTAGATAGTTTGACCGAAAATTGGGGATTTCCTTGGAAAGAAAACCGTAAATTTCAAGGGGTAATTGCAGAAGGAAAAAGTAGGAATAACGACAAAATTTATCTCCTCAAACCCTTAACTTATATGAATCGTTCCGGTCAATCTGTGCGAGCCGTCACCGATTGGTATAAACTACAATCAACGGATGTTTTAGTTATCTATGATGACATGGACTTACCCATCGGTCGCATGAGAATGCGTCTCTCGGGGTCAGCAGGGGGACATAATGGCATGAAGTCCATTATTTCCCATTTAGGAGGGCAAAATTTCCCTCGTTTGCGCGTTGGCATTGGTAAGTCCAATCAAGTCGATAATACCATTTCTCACGTTTTAGGCAAATTTTCTCCCGAAGAAAGAAAAGTTATTGATAAAACCTTTCCTTTAGTCGCTGATGCGATTGAAACCAGCTTAAAAGAAGGGGTTGAAAAAGCTATGAGTCTTTTTAATAGCCAAACTGTGACCCCATAGGGTATAATGAACTGTTGTCTATGACTAGATATGTTTGTCGTTTGTTCAACCGGAGGGGCAATTGGAGCCTAGATTTATATTAAAAGTGTTATGGTTAGATGCTAACGTAGCGATCGCCGTAGATCAGGTAGTAGGAAAAGGAACCAGTCCCTTAACTGCTTATTTCTTCTGGCCGCGTAACGATGCGTGGCAACAATTAAAAGACGAATTAGAAGCCAAGCACTGGATATTAGAAGCCGAAAGAATCGACGTATTAAATAAAGCCACCGAAGTCATTAATTATTGGCAAGACCTGAAAAATCAAGGTAAAAGTATTACCATGAAGGAAGCTCAAACGAAGTTTCCTGAAGTGACTTTTAGTGGCAGTAATTAAAAGAGGCAGGAGTGGAAAGGCAGGAGGCAGAAGAAAAAGAAAAACGCCGTGGTGCCGTTATCTTCTTTTCCCTGTTCCCTGTTCCCTGTTTTCTGGAAATCGATAAACCCGATAATCAATCTGGGGAAAAATATTATCGATGGCCTCGATGCTTTCTAAGAAAATAGCGTTGATCGTGCCGAGTTGAAAGTCATCATAAATCTGATTAAAGCGAAGTAAGTGGGTTTTCGTGCGTTCAACGGCGTAAGTAACCATGGTTCCTGTCCGCATAATAAATGCCCAGTCCGACGCTTGAACAAGCAATAGTTCTCGTGCTGCTTGATTTAAAGCCCGTTCTTCCAATTCATCAGCCGGTTCTAAGTTACTCAATTCTATCATCCGCTCCGTCGCTTCGTGGAGATGGGGATAAATCCAAGTATTAGACTCATTCAGCCAAAACTCATGAAATCCCTTGTAACCCCAACTCGACTGGGAGAGACGACATAACTGTTGAGTCGGGTTATGACGGAGATAATCGGCCAAATGGACCATATCGAACGTATTTTGATCGTACCAAGTTTTTCGGAACAAAAAATCCACAAACCACGGCCCCTCGTACCACCAATGACCGAACAATTCCGCATCATAGGGGGCGACCACCACAGGTGAACGTTGCATCATATTGGCTAAATGGGCAATTTGTTGCTCCCGATTGTACATAAAATTCCCTGCGTGTTCAGCGGCCTTTTCTCGGGCCCAATAGGGGTCATAAAGGGACTTATTCTCCATATTGCCCTGAGTATTCGTAATCTTATGGTATTTAATCCCCGTATTCTTCCGTTGACCATTGGGCATAATATAGGGCTTAATGTAATCGTAATCAGCTTCCCAACCCAAATCCTTGTAAAATTCCCGATATTCTGGATCACCCGGATACCCCATTTTAGACGACCACACCTGACTAGAAGACTCGTGGTCCCGACCAAAAGCGGCCACCCCCGACTCTGTAAACACAGGGGCGTAAGTGCCGTAACGGGGGCGAGGATTAGCGTATAAGATACCATGACCATCGATAATAAAGTAACGTAGGCCCGCCTTGGCCAGCATGGTTTCTAACCCTTCGTAATAGGCACATTCCGGTAACCAGATACCTTTCGGGGGGCGACCAAACGCCTCATGATAGTGGTCGCAGGCCACTTTAATTTGCGCCCAAACCGCTTGAGGGTACATTTTCATCAAAGGGAGATAACCATGAGTTGCCCCGGAAGTCATAATTTCCAGGTTATTGCTTTCGAGGAATTGTTTAAAGACAACCACTAAATTCCCGTTGTATTGTTCCCAAGTTTCACGAATTTGAAGAAATTCTCGGTGATAGAATTCAGCTAAATAACGAATATGACCATTATGTTGATTATTCTCAATTTCTTTAATAATTAGTTCTTGTAGCTTAGCCAGATGATGGTTATAACGTTCTTGTAATAAAGGATCTTGTAACATAGACACCAAAGGCGGTGTCAGACTCATGGTCATTTTAAAATCGATCCCATCCCGTCGTAGTCCTTCAAAAACCCGAAGGAGTGGGATATAAGTCTCTGTAATGGCTTCATAAAGCCACTCTTCCTCTAGGACATAATCCCGTTCAGGGTGTCGTACAAACGGTAAATGGGCATGGAGGACAAGAGCAACGTAGCCAAGAGCCATAATCGTTTTCAACCATCACAGTGAAGTTTTTGCCATTAAGCTTTAATATTAAGTGTAGTTGATTTTATACTATCTTAAGAATCTAGACTAAAATAGATAGCAAAAATCTCTGATTCCCAGAACCTTCTGTCTCTGTCAGTATATAGTGTCAAGTTGCAGTGCTAGAACCCCCAAACTATCAAACAAACTCTGAAAGCGATCGGGCTGCATCTATTCAGTTATTGTTGTTTGTCGATGAGCGTCCCAGTTCCCATGAATATATTCAACCG
>JAAUYB010008328.1_pt1 | contig 11765 bp, 9 predicted proteins | sample 7278071 | NCBI WGS metagenome assembly JAAUYB01 (sample SAMN14350121, study PRJNA611818) | marine sediment metagenome | isolation source: surface marine sediment (1.8m) | place: French Polynesia: Moorea | collected 2018-08 | reverse complement strand
GCGTTTTAACCCTGCTGCCCGACTGATCGACCATGACCGACACGGCTCTCGAGAACGCCGCCCCCAAGGTGTACGTGCCCCTGACCTCCCGCCCGCTGTCCCCCTCTGCCCTCGACGCCTCCGTCCGCGACCCGGTGGATGCCAGGGAGATCTTCGACCTCATCCGGGACCTCAACGACCCTGAGCACCCGCTCACCCTGGAGCAGCTGGGGGTCGTCTCGCTGGAGCAGGTATCCGACGCAGGATAGTCCAATCTTGTAGTTAAGGAGTACCCCTCCGCATTTACGTGTGTTTTACCCGCAGATTTATCTAGCCGGCCACTCGAAAGATAAATACTTGCATATGTTACGTTAGATATAGCATACGAATTCCCACCATTCACCCATTATTTGTATTTTGGGTTTGAAAAATAAATTTGAAACACACTTTGGTTTCACAAAAACATAGTTTTTCTTTTTACCTGCGGCGAAGCCGACAGGTCATAGAACGGTGAGAGTTGTTGTTGTTGTTGTTGGGGGGGGACTACTTTGAGGTCATGACCTTAAAAGCCAAGGTCAACTTTTTTTGGTCAAGGTCAACTTTTTTTGGTCGAGGTCAACTTCACTTTTTTTCTCCATTCTGTTTTCCCACCCTAAATTTTCTTCGGGGTGGGATCCAGGGCTCTTTGACCAGATTTCTCTTCGGGGTGGGATCTCGGGCTCTTTGACCAGATTTCTCCTCGGGGTGGGATCTCGGGATCTTTGACCAGATTTCTCTTCCGGGTGGGATCTGTGACTTAATAGAATTTCTGTCTAATCCCTCACTTACAAAGGTGAATACTTAATACATAATCATAAGAAGATGGTGCAAACTTTTTTATTTTTAAAATATGTTATCCCTTTTGTAGTTATTTTTATTTTTTTAGTTTTGTCAATGCCGCAGGTCATTGAACAAAGTCTGTTCTTGTTCGTCTTTACACCGACTGTCTCATTTTCGGGGATTGGAGGGTGAGAAAAATTTGACTTAAGTTAAACATAAGAAATTTTGAGGAAAGTTAAACATGGGGTATTTCGGACATTTGTGGGTGGTACTTTTTCGAGCTAACGTAGGCGCATCAGAAAAAGGCTTTCTGGTTGTAGAAACGGTGCATGGGGGAAAAACCGTGGAAACGGTTCTCATACCCCGTTGGCTTCCGCGACAGCTTAGAAAAGCCCGATAATACAGCATATTTTTGCGTTTTACTCTGAGCACCACTGCTCTTTACCCTGCCATTCATTCGGTTTTTTTCGCTGCGCAAAAACTCACCTCCTCCAACGGCATGGTGAGACGGTGCTATATCGCAAACGTCGCTTCTCCACTTCCTTAATGACCGAAAACGCTGGCAGAGGAGGAGGAAAGCACAATATTTGATGCCACAATTGTCTTCACAATATGACGGCAATGCGACACCGCCACCTTGTTTCTGTACTAGGGGATGTGTTGTGCGATGATGTCAGCTGTGACAATGGCAACGGTGGCAACGGTGGCCGAATCGAGTAGTTGCCTCTTCCTCCACCTCAGTCGCCAGGTGAGAGAGAGGTACGCAGAATAAAACTGCCTCCTCCTCCTTTTCTTCCTCTGGAAAAGGAGGAGGAGGAGGGGGAGGAGGAAGGGCTTTTCAGCGCAAGCATGCAGTGCGGGGAGGGACTTGAGGGAGGGAGGGAAACCCCTTTGACGTTTCGGAGGAAATGAGTCACGGTATCATGAGATGCATACCTTTAAGAGTCCTTTGGGAGGGATAGGGGAGAGAGGAGGATCGATTCCAGCCGGGTCTTTGATGTCCAAAAGAGGGAGGGGGAAGGATGTTTCAAACTTTCTAGGCTCACCTCATGGCAGAGCAGCGGAGTCTCCTCGCTCGACTCATAGTAGCTTCTTTTGTTATTATTGTTGTTGCTGCTATTGTTGCAGTTGCCGCCCACCAGGATGCTCAGGACAAATTCCGACAGCGCGTCACAGAGTCCTTTGACGTCGATTCCAGTGGAGGAGGAAGCTGTCCTCTTCATGGGAGAAGAGAAGTGAGGCATTGTGCCCTCACCTCACAGCACGAAAAGACAAATTATAATTAGGGTCTAACATGCATCACCTTCTTGTGGTTATGTAGGTGTGCTGCGCAATTTGTTTAGCTGTTGATGATGAAAAGAAGACTTTCATGTCTTTTGACCGACCGACGGACGTTGTGGCAATTTCTCGGTCTCTCGTCGCTGGGGGCGGAAAACCCGTTCTCGCCCGCGCACGAGAGGCGGAAATGAAACACAGAACATTTTTCATAACAGATGCTATGGTGCTTGTTGTGGGTCACTGCTTGCTGTCGTGCCATATTTTGCATTGATTGGACTAGTTCAACAAAAATGCACGTATACGTTGTACTTGTACCATGGTTGGGGCATACGTAAACAAAGAAAGCGAGCAAACTTCATTTCCTTATGGTAGGAAACTTTGGGGATTTGTTATAATCATAATGTAGGTAGAATTGAGAACACACAAGTTTCTATACTATACTGGACCTTTTTTAACAAATCATTTTCGAATCTTTTCGAATATGGTGCTTTCCCTTCTCTAATTTATTATTTTCCAAACCTACGATCTGAGGCATGGTGGTGCTTACCGTACAAGTAGTACGGCCTACTGTGACTTCTGGTATTTCTTCAATTAGTTAGATCAAGGGAAAAACGAGAACGATTCCTTGCAAAGTTGAACTGTTTGCCTACTGAGTACAACAGTGCACAAATGCAACAAAAATGCAACATATTTTATTAAATCAAGAGTCCAAAACTACATAATTGAACCAGAACTTTCAAATCTGCTTCCATGGGTGCAGAGGACGCCTTTTCTACGTATTCTCTCTCAACCTCTTGTCCTCCCCTTTCTCTTTTCCTCCTTGTTCGCTCTTGCCTTATTTGGTGTGCAGCCAGGGAATGCCAGAACCGCCAAAGATGCCAAGAAAGGAAAAGGGAAAGTGCAGAGGTGGTCGCGAACAAGAAATTTGCCTCGAGACAGGACTCTCTTCCAAAAGATTACATTTGACAGTATTTTTGGACGATTTGAAGTTCAAAGGGAACTGGTCAAGATTGGTGGACCGTGGTGGACCGGGTTTACCAAACTTTTTCTAAGGTCAAAACAGCTTTGCCCAAAAATGACAACATTACCTTTTGAAAAAACCAAAATGTGTGTAAAATTAGTTGGGTTTTGATGATGGCTGAGCGGGAGCAAAGCCATCATCAAAACCCAACTAATTTTGGCACATTACCTACCATTCAAAGATTTGATCATGACAATCACACATGGGCACAGCTTTTTCAAAGAGGAGGAGAATAAATTTTTCTGTGTGATTATGGGTAAAAAGGCCTTCAGGGGAGGTGATGCTTTTGGCTGCCATAGCCTGGGAGAAGGGGGGGGGGAATTTTTTCTATTCACAGAGAAAAAAAGTTTATTGAGAATTTATCGAATATTTTTTTCTTGAATTTTCATCAATTCTAAACTTCTTCAGCATAGAATAGAAAGAAGCAGGATCTGCACAATAAAAATGGTGCAGCTTCTCTGGCCAAAAAAGGGGTATACCATAGAAAAGACCATGTTTTTTGTTATGGGTACCCATTTTTCATTTACAGGGGAGGGGACTTGTTTTTGACACACAGTGGGGGGGTGCATCCCCTCCCTCCCCCCCCCACCCATTTCTTTTTTAGTGATGTACAAACTTTTTGAGACCCTTATGTACTGTGTTCCCCCCCCAACCACTCAAACCCAAGCTCATCTATGCCCTTCTTGCCCATGTGTGAATTTCCAATGTCGGAAAAAGAACTATTTTTTCGGATGACTCGAATTGCATCGAGCCCAAGTTTTCGTCGCGCCTACTATTAGTTTGGAGGAAAAAGAAGTTGGGAGGGGATTCACCAAAGAGAAACAATTTGAGAGTTTTTTGGGAAGGACATCGAGCCTTTGAGTGTTGGTAGGCTTCCGCAAAAAGACAGTTCAAGTTATTGTTGACTCCCGTTCCTTGTGTCTACGCCCAAGCCAAGGTGGAGCAGAGCAGCAACCAGCAAGGCAGGCAGCAACGTCCACCACGGCACCACCTGAGGAGTGAGGAGTGAGGAGGGCACTCTTTTGGGCTCCCTACCTCGGAGGAGCCCTGTAGGCTGTAGCAGTGGAGCCGTGCCCATTTTCCCTCTTTGGGCTGCTGCACAGGGAAGGAGCGACGCCCAAAAGTGAAGGAGGAGGAGGAAGAGGAGGAGGATCTACCTGGGCGGATTTTGGGCCTGTGCGCACTCTCGCCTTGTGTCCTTCGCCTCCGGAAGAGACTCCAGCAGATCCGACTCCAATAGAGCATCTACACCGACGTGGACCCGCCCAAGAAGGCTTCATCTCCCCCATCCTCGTCTTGTGCCCGTGCAGTGAGGGCCAAAGCAGCTCGAGCTCTGGGCCTTCCTGGAGAGCGACCCCACGACCGCCACCTCCACCTACTGGGCCTAATTAGCGAGGTAAGGCTTGATCCTGTGCTCCCACTCATGGATTGATCCCGTTCTGGCCAAGGTTATTTATTCGGGGAAGAGACTATCTATTGCCCCTTTCCCTGGCCCGCCTCAATTTGAAGTCTGCTTGGGGCAATGCCAAAATCCCTTCCTGTACACTTTTGAGATGAGCAAAGCTGTTGCCGACGACCCCAATTCCTTGCTCTCCTGGCATTTTGAGCAAAGCGATTCCGCCATGGAGGATGGCCCTTGCCACCGCGACTGCGTGAGCGTGCAGTACAACGTGGAGAGCAGCCTCTCTTGCGACCACAGGAGGACAGAGCACTTCTGTGCGGGACAAAAATCTTGTTTTGCCCAAATACTGTGTAGTAATTCAAAACGGATAGTTGAGAAAGATGAAAACCGCGTAAATTTAGTCACTTCAAGTTTTTTTTTGGCTCCTTTTCAGGCTTCGTGATCCCTTCTGTACAGTCCAGCTTCCACCGCCAGTCTTCCTTCTACGAGTACGAGCCGGCGGCGGAGGCAACAAAGGAGCAAGCGGAAGAGGAGGAGGAGGAGGACGACGGCAGCGTGTCCGTCCTCAGACTGCGGAGGAGAGCAGAGTTTGATTCGCATCAGTCTCCCTCGTTCGCGTCCTCGGCCACTCTGTCCGTTGGAGCGGCGGAGGATGAGGAGGAGCCAGGGGCGATGAGGGAGCCGCAGTCAGCCAGCCTGCACGGACAAACACAGCAGAAACAACAACTCCAGCAGCAGCAGCTTCCCCTGACGCACCTCTCGGTGCAGCAGCTGCAGGAGATGGCGCAGAGGCAGCAACAGCAGATCGAGGCCCAGCAGCAGATGCTGGTGGCCAAGGAGCAGAGGCTCAAGTACCTGAGGACGCAAGACATGCGGCAGCAACAGATGGTGGCCGAGTACGAGAGGCTTCGAAGGCTAAGAGAAAAGGTATGAGGTCTACTGCTTCGATTGTTGTTGTCACATATTGTCATTTTTAATGTTAACATTCCTGTTTCGTTGTATATACGTAGGTTGAGGCTCAAGAGCTGAAACTCCGTAAGCTGCGTGCCCTCAGAGGCCAGACGGGGGGAGGCGCCCCCAACGTCCCCGTGAACATGAACGCCAATGCCGCTATCCTGGCCGACCTGGAGTCCATCCGCGGTTTATTCAACGAGAAGGAGAAGGAGCTCTCCGTCGCCGTCAGGAAGGTGGACGAGCTGACCCACCAGCTGGAAGACCTGCGGACCGGTCGGGTGGTGTCCGGGGGAGGACAGGGGCCTGGGACGGGGGGAGGAGCGGCCTACCCGCCGCCGCAGATGGTGGAGCTGGAGCGCCTGAGGAGGGAGCTGGCATACAGAAAGCAGCTCAACGAGCAGCAGAACAACATGATCGCCCAGCAGAGGGCACAGCTCTCAATGGGGCAGGAGGAGATGATGAAGATCGACAACAGGATCATGGAGCTGCAAGACAGACTGGCCAGGAAGAGGATGATGAACCAGCAGCTGGCCAGCCAGATCACCGCCGCCACGTCCGCCAAGCAGGCCCAGCTCAGGGCCATCCAGCAGGGGGCAAACAAGAACAAGAACAAGCCGGTGTCGACCGTGGAGCCCTTCCAGAGGCAGCAGTCCCACCCGGTGGCGGCAGCAACAACAACAGGACATGCCATGATGCAGGACGACGTGCAGAACAAGATCAACAAGAACGGCGGGGCGCCCGCCCTAGACGCCGCCGCAGACCCCAAGTACCAGACCCTGCCGTATGGCACAAAGTTCGGGCAGATGGGAGGACCGCCGCAGCCGCAGTTGCAGGCCATGGGGTCTTCAAAGGCCCACAAGATCGAGCAACTCAAGCAGGAGAAGGAGAACAACAACGTACAGTTCGAGAGCGACCTCCCGCCTCCGCCTCCGACCGGCAGGCCAGCATCGGCAGGATTCCTGGATCACCAGGGAAACTTCAGTCAACAGCAGGTCCACGCCAACGCAGGCGCCGCAGACCAGAGGCCCGTCAGCAGTGTGGCCCCGGTCTTTAACAATCGACCGTCCGAGCAGCAGCAGAAGCCGCAGAGGCCGACCCAGCTCTTCCCGGACAACTTCAACTTCCCCCAGCAGCAGATGCCCGACGGCTCCGAGGCGTCATCGTCGGCCAAGCCCAAGCCAGCTCTTCCTCCGAAGCCTCTAGTCTCCAAGGGCGGTCAGCAGGGCCAGCCGCCGCCGTATGTGCCGGCGCCCATGCCAGAAAACACCAGGCATCTCCAGCAGCACCACAAGGACCACGGGGGCGCCTCCTCTTCCAACGACGACTCTTCCATCACCATTCGCGGCAACCAAAGCTACCACCCTTCCAGCAGCAACCTGTCCGTGTCCGCCGCCCACCCGGAGGAGGGCACCTCGGTGGACGACGACACCCCATCGGACGACGGAAGTGGAGGAGAAGGATCCAAGGCCGGATACCACTCGGGCGGCGGCAACCACAACGTGCACGTCAGCATCAACAGGCGCATCGAGATGCCGCCGGCTTTCCACTTCCCCGAAGACCAGACCCCGCCCTCAGACCTCCTCGGTCACGAAGGCGACTCCACCCCACAGGACGTGGGCGACAACGCCTCCGCATCCTCCCCTATGTTTCCCATGATGAACCAGATCTATAAGGAGTTCGACCAGCTCAGCATCGAGGAAAAGGACCAGCTCTTTGGCGGCGGACGGATGCTGGAAGAGGAGGACTTCGACGCCAGCCAACTGCCGGTGCCAGAGTTCGAGTCTGACCACGAGGAGCGCGAGATGCCGCCAGGGATTGTTCGCACCACCAACCTGAAGGGCCACGAGAGCTCCACCTCCCACAACAAGCACGTCTGCTTCGACCCCCTGGCGCTGCTGTTAGACGCCTCCCTGGAGGGCGAGCTGGAACTGGTGCGCACGACGGCCCGACAGGTTGCGGACCCGTCCGCCGCAAACGACGAGGGCATCACCGCCCTGCACAACGCCATCTGCGCTGGACACTTTGACATTGTGCGCTTCCTGGTTGAGTTCGGCTGCGACGTCAACGCGCAGGACTCTGACGGCTGGACCCCGCTTCACTGCGCCGCCTCCTGCAACAACCTGCCCATGGTGCGATTCCTGGTGGAGCACGGAGCCTGCATCTTCGCCACCACCTTCAGCGACCACGAGACCGCCGCCGAGAAGTGCGAGGAGGACGAGGAGGGATTCGCGGGGTGCTCAGAATACCTCTACGGCATCCAGGAGAAGCTGGGCGGAAAGGAAGGCGGCAAGGATGGCGTCGGCCGCGTCTTTGCCGTCTTCGACTACTCTCCTTCCTCCCAGCCGGACGAGCTGCCCCTGGAGATTGGCGACGCGCTCGCGGTGGCCAGGCGGGGCGACGACGTAGAGAGGGACTGGTGGTGGGCCAGGAGGGAGAGGGACGGCAAGGAGGGGTACATCCCCAAGAACTTCCTGGGCCTCTTCGCCAGGGTGCAGCCGGGAGGATCAAGGAAGGAGGAGAGCAGCGGTGGCGCCACCAGCAGCATGTCCGAGGGAGGGAGCAGCGAGGAAGGGGAGCCGGACTCGCCCAGGGAGGAGAACAAAGAGTTCGCAGCCGCAGCCGCCTCATCCAAGGGGGGCGTTGGAGACCAGTAGAGAATTCGGAGGCAAGAAAGAAGAGAAACCGGGAGTAATATGTACCATAGTTGCCACCGCGCTGACCTGTGTACTACTTTCAGTACTTTTGGTACTGGACAGTTCCATATGGAAGACGCGCGGAGTTCAAGTTTATGAGATAAAGATAATATACCGTACGGTACTGTGCCGTACTATATACTTTAAGGTTACCACCACCTTCATTGGCCATCAGGAGGTATGCCAAACAATTTTAAGCAAGAGTAAAAGATATTGGAAAGATCCTTATCGTTGACACAGATCCCTTTTACTAATAAAAATATTGCTAGTATCATGAACAGTCCTCGCGCAACACCGAACCTTCTTGTGTAGTCTACATGACTTTTCCGATCATTTCGCGTCGCACATATTTTTTTTTGTGGCCGATTGCTTTTCATTTACTTTTGAGACGACTCAGGACTGGACAATCTTCACACCAACGTTTCGTCCTTGTGCAGTCCTCTGATTAGCACAGTTTGTTTGGCCACCGTCTCCTCTACGTCCCCTACGGACACGATAATCTTGACTGTGGCATTGCCGTTGGGGGAAGCGGAAGCGTTGGTGCAGGCGCTGCCGTGGCGACCGCTGCGGCCGGACGCGCTGCCGGGACCGTTAGAAAGGGAACCGTCTCCGTTGATGCCTGCATAGGAATTCAAAATATATACCGCATAATGGTTTTTTTCGATCGCTGAATTTCCATGCGATAACTGATCAATCTCGCTATTTTCTCACCTGTTTTAATGGTTTGGTTGGCACCGGGAGCCGTGGTGATCTCCGTCATCTCTGTCGGCCCGTTTCTATTGGCCGAAGGTCGTTCAGGGAAGCATCGGTGGAGTCCAAACGTAGTTTTCAGGACAGCTCGGAATTTTTCGCCTTGTGTAGAAAGAGCAGCTTCGGTTTAGGTGTGACCATATTTATTACAAAAATTTACACCCCTTATCCCTTTAAGAAAGTATAAATCCAATACTTACACATGCTAGCATATTTCCCCCCCTGATGAGCTTTTCTTGTGAACAAAACCCAGTCTGGGATGGGCCCCCAGTGTAAGTAGGTACAAATTACTGTGGACAACAAAATTGGTTAGGCTCACCTCGCCAAGTATAGATGATGAAATTGGCGGAAGAATTGATCGCCAGCAGAAGGTGCGAAATGTCGATGAGGCTGTCGACCACCGTGTTGGACTTGCAAGGTTCTTGCAAGCGATTGGCCAGACCGCAGTTGACCACCTCGTAGAGATCTGGTACTATTTTTACTGATTGGCACAGGATGAAGAGAACGGATATGGAGATCAAGACGACTCCCAAGTTGGCTTCTCTCTTTTGCCGCGATGTCATCTCGGGATCCAGTTCAATTTCCTACACGAAAAGAGAAAATTGATTCAGCGGTAAAGTAAGGACACATTTACAAGAGTAATATGGAAGAAAAGCGCAAGGAGCGTAAATGTATTTGAGTTCACGCTACGTGCAAAGTTGTAGATTTTTGCTCTGATGAACTGTTTCTGGATGATGCTTGGAGAGATTCAGACGATTTCACTGAAGCGCTCGGCGTTTTTTCGTCGTTGTCATCCCCTACGTTGAAAGTGGAGAACGAAAAAGTCTGATTGAAATTTCTTTTCACTTGAACTGGGCGTTTGATAGGCACAGATGAAGGGTTCTTGCATGCCCCTTTGCATGGAAGGTTGTTCGTAGGTGTGCCCTCGCATAGCTTGTTACAAAAGCACCTTTTCTGGTCGTTGGTATATTCTCGAGGACAGGCCACGTCGGCTCCACAGGTGTACTTGGGAAGCGGGTTTGTCATCACCTTTTGAAGCTTCTGTGGAAACATGCCCGACATGCTCGTGTATGAACCCAAGTCCAGCTTTCTTTCGAAACGAGGAATTTCTGTGATGGGTGCTGCAGAAGAGGGAACGTCCGTGCAGACAGCAGTGACGTCTTGGTGTTCCTGGCTAGCAACCGAAAGATCTCTTGGTAGACAAGTAACATCTTCCTTTGAAACAGACAAGCCTTCAGAGTTTGGACCATCTCCTTTGAAAGCTGATGCATTTTGAACTGTTGATGGTTCCGTGTCACTGTTCACTACGTTATCACTGGAATAGAACGAATTCGTGGTGTCAATGGTTGTCAAAGGCGTGCTGACAATGCTCCCTTGTCCGCAACAGGCATTGATAGGATTTGATGTAGCAGTTGAGTTGTCCAGAAGTTGAAATCCATCATCTGCCCTCAGACAAGCAATGTCCCATACATTATGACACCCGAGTCCACTTGAGTCGATTTGGTTGGTCGATTCACTCATAAACTCCTCTGTGATACTCGGTGTCAACGTGGTGCTTCCCATGGTACCTCCCTGATTGGGCGAATCTCCTGTTCTTGAGGTATCTGCTGTGGGAACATCTTCCACGGAAACGCTCAATTTAGAAGTTGACCCGAAGCCCTCGGATCCTTGAGTGTCTTCTGAGGCCGGTGTTTCCATTGAAGAAGTAGATGCAGCAGAGTCATTCTTGTGAACGTGATCTCCACAAGCCTGATTGTGGTCGTGAGGGACCTCGGCCAAGAAGCAGCAACATCTAGCTTGCTTGCTCTTGCTGGGAGGAGTTGGCTCCTGGACCTCTTCCGGAGGAGGCTGCTCCATCTCCATCTGCTGGCTAGAGGTGGGCGGAGCGGGCTGAGGCCTGTTTCTCTCGGAGGACGTCATGGTGGGAGGCGTCCTCTCCTTGTAGCCTTTCAGGTACTCGGACTCCTCCTTGTCAAAGTAGTTGTACAGTCCCTTGCTGTCCCTGTGGTTGTCGGCGTTTTCTCCGCACCGGGCTGGGAAGAACGCCACCTTGAGCCTAAGCCTCCCAAACTGCTGAGGGACGGACTGCCCAAAGAAAGTCCATCTCTTCAAGACGTCTTGCTCTGGCACTAGCATTGTATCGTCATGAAGACACAGCTCCCTTGGCACGAAGAGCTTGGTGGCCCCATTGTCCTTGCCCATGTTGGTGTGTCCATGCCGCTTTATCTTCCAGGCGTAGGGCTCGTCGTCGGTCAGGTCAATCTGAAGGCTTATCTTGTAGACGTATCCGATCGGTCCCTCGATAAAGAACTCTAGGTTGTCGCTCTGTGGGTTGTACTCTCCGTCAAATTTGAACACCACGTTCTCCCAAGCATGGATGTAGAGCGGCGGAAGCTTGTCGCCAGGCTGGAGCACTGAGGGGAACACGAAATATGTGGCGATCTTTGCCTCCGGACTGTTCACTTCGTAGATTTGCCGTTCTTGGTTGAAGGACACTTCTGACATCGCCATTTTTGTTTCAATTTATCTTGCATCACTAAATATTCCCACAAAAAACTATCTCTTTACATATAAATTTGGCGTGTATGTGGTTATGGTTTTTACCTGCAGATCTAACTGGCCGGACGCCCGAAAGTTAGATCTGCGGCGAAATGAGGTGGTTTTTACCTGCAGATTTAACTTCCCTTTTTTCTGTGTAATTGTGTGAGTTAGATCTGCACTTACAAAAGTTGACTTAAATCTGTAGGGAAGAACAATATAAGTGAATAGTAGTTATTGAAGCTCCGGTAAGAACAAACTTGGTGTATCTCATGTCAACACCTCACAAGCACTTCAATCATGTTCCACTAAATGCCGTGAAGGAAACCGG
>JAAUYB010158681.1_pt1 | contig 11766 bp, 11 predicted proteins | sample 7278071 | NCBI WGS metagenome assembly JAAUYB01 (sample SAMN14350121, study PRJNA611818) | marine sediment metagenome | isolation source: surface marine sediment (1.8m) | place: French Polynesia: Moorea | collected 2018-08 | reverse complement strand
AGGTCACATACCAACCTCAGCTTGAGGGTTACTCACCTACCACTAGACCCCTATACCTGCCGACTGAATATCATAATAACCTGCAAGTTATAGGTGCAGCACAATATTTAGATAGTATAATGGCCACGAGTCCTACACAAGGTAATAGGCTTAAGTCATCTATAATAACCCTTCGATAATGGCAACTTATATGACTTATAACTAATGCTAATACTTAAGGGGTTGACACCCAGGTTAAATAGTGGCTATATTAGGTACATAAGCAAACGAGGTAACTCAAATGTCAAAGAAACGAACTAACTACGACCGTTTAGATGCAGCCTTAGCTGGTATAGGTACACTAACAACAAAGGTTGACTCGTTACTACACACTGTGGATGTACAGTCAGATAGAATTGAGTCCCAGATGGCCAAGATTGACGCTCAAAATATTAAAATAGAGGCCCAAACCAAGACTATCGAAGCTCAGAATATTAAAATAGAGGCCCAAACCAAAACCATAGAGGCTCAAAATATTAAAATAGAGGCTCAAACCAAGACCATAGAGGCTCAAAAAATTAAGATAGACGATTTAATGTCCCGTATTGAGACACTAGAGGCCGAGAACCTAGTCCTAAAGCAACGTCTAACTAAGATAGAAGATAGGTTGGCCCTACTAGACCACCAGTTGGCCAACTTAGCCCCTACAGTACGTAGCCTATTAGAGGACGAGCATAATATCCTACTAGACCAAGACTACCGATTAATTCGGGATAATGAGCCAGCCGATGTGTTTAGTAGCAGCCGAGATTTGATTGTATCAAATAACCTGGACACATCAAGCTACCCAACAGGGTTACAAGGGGCGAGCCAAGAGATAGGTAAATCTTTGGCCAAGTTCTACCGCCTGGTACTAGGGTACTCACCCCGGTTAATCAAAAGCCGTAATATGTACTGGTCAGATATCGAAAACCCGGTAATTGACCCTCATGTAAGACTATCTAAATCACTCAATCTAGCATGAATATAAAACTCAACGAAGGGCTACCTGTAGATTACGGGGGGTACATATTCCTCCTAACTACAGGAGACCTACAGGAGGGATTTTACGACTCATACGCCCACCCACACGGTACAGCAGTAAAAGTATGCTACGACTACGGGGACGAGAGCTTCGAGTATTACTCAGATTCAGAAATATTAGGACACATATATTATGACTGTCAGGATAGCGGAGGTACGCCGTAAGTTAACGAAATTAAAACTAGACAACCCAGGGATGATACTACCTATCCCATTATGTGGCAAAGGTGTTACGGCTAAAAAACTACAGGAGGTGTACAATGAGTACAGCAAAAGACAAAATTCAGGAGAAACTGGACAATTTAAAAGATAGTATCGATAAAGCCGAGGAAAACTTAGAAAAAGCCAAACAGGAGTTAGAACGTAATGGTAGACAACATCAATCAAGTAATTGATAAATTTACCCCATTAGGGGCGGTAAGAGCTGAGGTAGTGTATTATGGTATGCCGTTTGGGTGGCATGGTGAGCTGAACACTAACTGGACAGGTATATTAATTGCGTCTAGTTATCTATCCGACAGGTATAATGTAGACCTACATTCTCTTTTAAGTAAGGGTAAAGTCGCTAAAAGACTAGACCCTGACCAGAGTCTTGATATGGCTTTACTTGATAAGACTCGGTCACTTATATACTCCGCAAGCGGGATACAGGACCGATATGTATTCTTTAGGCCCACTCAATCCATTATTGGGTTATCTAACAGAAAGACTATAGCTTCGTCAATACCACTAGAGTTAGGGGCTGACTTTAATACATTTCTATATCAATTGGACTGGTCCGAGTTGAGTATCGAGAATGCCGTGTTTTTAGAACGTGTCCTTAATATACATATAATCTAATCACAAGGGGTTAACTACCCCCACACCACATGAGGTAATACCATGGTAACAAAATTAGTTTTCAAAAAGCTATTCCCCGGTAAGGACTATAAACCGTCGAGATATGACGACTCGGTGGAGCCCAAAGTCCTACCTCTAGCTAAAACCGGGGTTGTAGGTAGTCTAGACCGCATGGCCTCTAAACGGTTATCAGGTTACATGGGGGAGCTAGAGGGGTTACTAAAACTAAAAGTATCAGCGCCAAGCACAGTACCGACATATGAGGAGCAACCAGATGGCTGGTCAAAATTAGACACACTAGAACCTGTTGACATACCACCTGGTAATGTACGAGTTATAGACGTTGAGACTTTAGTCCAGTTAGGGTCGGTACCCGTAATGGCGGTAGCACTGGGGGTTGACGGCCTGTATATTTGGAAGACCCCCAAGCTAGGTACTTTAGTAGATATCGGCAACCATAAACTGACTATCGGCCATAACGTATCCTATGATATGGCCAGGTTTACCGAGTCCTACCAAGGGCTGGATGCCGAGCTGCACTGCCTAGACACCATGACATTGTCCACCCTGGTGAGTGGGTTTTGTAGCTCCCAGACATGGGCAGAGTTCAAAAAAGACACTAGTGATAAGTTACCAATATGGGCATACAAAGGTTTTGGTAAATCTAACTATAAGTCCTTGAAAGATGCCTTTAAGTTCTACTGTCGTGGCTCCAAGATGGCCACCCCGGATAAGACCATACGGGATAAGTTCGTTGAGTCACCGGACTTAGACTCACTGACAAGTGACTGGCCACAGTTGCTGTTATATAACATACTGGACGTTATTTACACACTAAAGGTTTTCCAGAAAGTGTACCCTTTGTGGCGCAATAAGTCCCCTCACGATACCAGCCTATATGGGTTAATGTGTAGCGGATTTTACAGATTACCGTTAAACACAGAGTTTAAGGAGTGGGTGGGCAGTACAGAGGAGAAGTACCACCAGACGGTAGATAATATAACAGCTGACCTAGAGCAGGTAGCCCTAGAGTGGGTTGATAACTTTACCGTAGTGGCATTAAACCTCCTACATGAGTATATAGCGCAAGTTACTCACCTACCAGCCAGGTACTTTACCTCTGTATCAGATAGATACTACAACCTCTTAATGTGCCACTTAAGGTACGGTCCGGACCTGGAGGACCAGTGGTCTACAATGTTAGACTGGACAGTTAAGACCCGTACTCGTAAGTTAAAAGGCTACCCTGAGTGGTACAGAAAGGCTAAGTCTGGCCAAAACCCTAATATCACTCTAAAATCCCAGTTAGCACCTTATCTATTGCGTCTAGGATTCGAGGGAGAGCCAGTCATACACTCCGGGGACCGAGGGTGGCATACTAGGGTATCCGACATACCACACCCTAGTGGCGAGGGTAACGTAGGTTATCTATTCTCCAAAGACTTCCTAGGTATGTTCGATAATGGTATGTTGTGTAGCCAGGATAGCAGGTGTCAAGTATTACTGGACAGGGCTATTGGCATCAGTTATTGGACTTCTGTCAGGTCCAGGGTAAAGGAGTCCACAATCGTCAATAATTGGACATTACCGGAAGTTGGTGGAGGTACAGTTACTGGCAGGGTGACAGACCCCCTCTGGTTAACCACCTGTGACCCTAAAGGCCATCTGTTAGGTTCTGAGTTAAAAAGTCGTATCAAAGCACCTGACGGCCATAAATTACTGATAGCCGACTTCAGCAGCCAAGAAATGCGTATAGCGTGGACTTTAGGCGATGCTAGGGTTGGTAAAGTAGGTGGGACTCCGATGTCACTCTCCGGTATTAAGGGTAGTAAGTCAAACGGTACAGATGCCCACAGTATGACGGCCACAAAGATATCCGAGATTACAGGTAAAAAGTTTCCTCGGCAAGGGGCCAAGATTATCAACTTTAGTATGCTGTATATGGCTGGTGTAAAAACCGTGTCTAGTTACATACGTCAGGTATTACCAGAGGTGTCTATAGCAGACGCTAGAAGCATAGCTAAAGAGACTTTAGAGTACAGACGAGGTAAAGTAACCTATAACGACTCTAATCGCGAGTATAGCGGGGGTACCGATAGCGATACTTACACAGCTATAGATTATATAGCCTGCCAACCTAAGCCGAGGACCCCATTACTAGAGCGGGAGATGCCTGACCCTTTATGTCCGTTATACTGTAACTCTGATTTCTACACTACCCGTGCTAATTGGACAATCCAGGCTACAGCAAGGGACCAGTTAGATTGTCTGACCACAGCGTTTAACTTCATGGCCAACCATGCCAATATACGTTCAAAAATAATATGGTCTCGGCATGATGAGGTACTGGTATTATGTCCAGAGTCGGAGGTGAGTATGGCCTCGGAGCTATTGCAACAGGCCCATATATTCACCTGGGCTGCACTACATGACCAATTAAAACTGTATGACCTGCCTAACCATGGCATGTTATTTGATGAGATTAACGTAGACACAGTCTGCCGTAAAGAGATTGATAAGGCTATAGTTACCCCGTCTATTGACGATAAGGAACCTATAGGTTATTATATAAAACCAGAAGAGATAAACGGCTTCAGTCAATGGGCCGAATTACAACAGGAGATTACCAATGAGCGAAAGTAAGTCACACCCCTCCTATGCAGTTATCCAGTTAAATCGGGTAAATGGGGACCAGGGATGCTTTATGTCCCGGACACAAGGGCCAGGTTATGTGGTTCTGACAATAGACCAGGCAGATTACATTAGCGAGGGTAAGGCCGTGGGTACAACTCGGCTAGTCCAAGTAAGGTTAACAGTTGCCCAGTATCTTGAGTTAATTAGTAGTTTTAATATCGGCACTGGGACACCATGTACCTTATCATACCTACAGGGGCCAGTTGAAGAGTATGAACCAGAGCCTAGCCAGTACGATAGTATCGATAAATGGTTGAAAGATGAGATTGATGCTATCCGGATTGATAGTTCTGATATTACTGATTACCTATATTCTCTAAAAGAGAAAGGCCGGGCATCTAAATCGGACATCCTGGAGGTAGAAAGGTTATTACGTAACTTACTCGTCAAGGTGAATTTTAATTTACCCTATATTGCCAAGATGTGTGCTAAGACCATAGCCAAGTATGTCCAGGGGGCCAAGTGTGAGATTCTAGCTTATACTTCTAGGCTATTTGATAAGCAACACTAATGTAAAAGGGGTAGACATTCTAGGTCTACCCTGTATATAATATACATATAAGCAAAAGGAGAGGCACGATGACACACTCTAGAAATAACTTTACTAACGCTATTGCTGGGTACTTAGAAAATCATGGTAATCGCGTCAATATGTATAGTTTGGCGACAAGGCATACATACACTCTAGTGGTAGGTGACTCTAACGTTAAACGGTCTGAGTTAAATTGTGAACAGTTAGACCTGATTAGCATGGTAGAGGATTTAGCAGCCTCTTATATTGCACTAGAAGGTGTCCACCCAGTAGAAGCCGTTGAGTTAGCATATCAAGAGGTTATGGCCCGGGACGTTGTAGCTCTAAGCGTATTATTCAAGTTTACATCTTTACCGTACCGTGACAGTAAACTACCTAATATGTTGCTTCTGAGACGTCAAGCTATGTTAGAGTTGCTGATGAGTGTACCAGATAACGATAATTGGTTGTACGAGGGTAATGAGGATGCCTGGTTACACTACAGTTACTCGTCGTAGTCATATAGTAATGCCCCCACGGGGCTACCACTAAGGAGATAATTATGGAGAATATCGGCAAACATGAGGCAACTTATACCGAGAGTGGGGTAAGTATTACCGTGACATATAATGTGTATGATAACGGCCAGGTACACGTATCCTATAGTTCAGACTCCCAGTGGGTCCATATCCGTGACCTACCAAGCAAAGTGCAAGATAGTCTACCCTTAGACAAGGTAAATAACGTACGAGATGACCTTGAGGAGGCTATAAAGGGTATGACCAGGTCCCAATTACAAAACATACACAAACAGACTTACAACAGGTTTCGTAAAAGTACATCACCGACCGAGGAACTACGCGGGGAGATAATAAACGGGTTATGGAGCCCCCAGGTTCAAGCACTTGTAAGGGAAGAGATGGGGTAGATATAGTAGAGTATAGTAATAGAGTTATATGAGGTACACAGAGATAACTATATTAGGTAGGCGTATAGTGGGGTATGAGTTAGAGCAAAACCTATGGTATGTAGATTTGCATGATATCACCGACTGGTTATTTATAGACTACGAGGTATCAGAAGTACAGCAGGTATTGACCCCTAATTACGCTAGATATCTAATCCCAGTAGAGGACTTAGGTAGGGCTATACTACTAGACCATATCTATAATCCTAGGCTAGAGTCTCAGGAGTTATTAGAGGCATTGCTGGCCACTGACCTGTCCACCTTATTTACTATGTCTGTGGTAGGTAGTATACAAGACCTAATAGATTATTTGGAGAGTTGTTATGAGCAGACATGATTTGGAACATTAGGTTCTAGTATCGCAATAAACCCCTGTACTAGGTAGTCACCACCCGGCTACCTATGTTATAATATAAGTGTAGTTTAGGGGAAACCCAGTATGTCCAATACCAAAGCAACTGTAGCCCAAGTATCACTAGGTGACTTTACTTTTGACGGTTTACTTATGCCAAATGGCGAGTACCGCATTGGTGTAAGTCAAGTAGCCCACCTAAATCTAGTTACTCCAAATAATGCCACAAAATCGGTGAAAGCCTTACTGGGTAAGGATGTCAAGCTACTACAAACAAAATCCGAACTGAACCGAAGCTCTGTAAATACTATATCTATCAGTGATTTTACTAACCTGCTGTATAAGATAGCCTTTAAGGGTAATAGTGTGGCCCAGAGTATGTTATTAGCTTTGGCAGATATGAGTATGACCGAGGTATTTAACGATGCCTTTGGTAAAGAGACCACAGCACGAGGACGTCAAGCCTTTATCAAGACCCGGTTATCTGGTATCGTACAGCGTCGTAGCTTTACTGACAGTGTAAAGGCGTACAATGAGGTCACAGGGTCAGATATTACCCCTAACTATGCCCAGTTAACCAACCTGACCTACTTACTGCTATTTGGTCATACAGCCTCCGAACTAGAGGTACTATGTGGTAAACCAGTACGCGACCACCTATTACCTGAGCAGCTACACTTACTAGATGCCGTAGAGAATATGGCCAGTAAGTTAATAGAGAAGCAACAGGTAGACCCAGAGTCAGCTATACGTCAGGCTGTAGAGTTACTAAGGTAGCATAGTAATGCCCTCTACTATGTAGCCACCACTGGGTAGAGGGCATAGTCATATAATAACCGCTGAACTTAGTGTAGTCACATAGTATAGCCCCCAAGTATATGACTATTAAGCTATAAAAACTCAGCCAACTTGGGTATATCTAATTAGATTAACCCCCTAGTGTAACATGGCAGACGAGAGAATAGTAATACATTTTGCTACAGAAGGTCTCCCCCAAACCCAGAGAGACATAGATAGGCTACAAAATAATACTGAAGGTAAGTTTTCTAAGTTAAGTAAACAGTTCGAGGCTTTTCAACAAGCATTATCCGGTGTCCAGGCAGTGGCCACTGGGCTTTATAGTTCGTTAATAGACTCAAACGAGAGATTAAACGCGGAGTTATTGAAATCCCAAACCAGCCTAGCATCCAATCTAGAGATTTACAGGGAGGGTAAGGAGATAGTAGATATCACCGAGAAGATAACATCTACTCAGGAGGTACTCCGAGAGTCATTAAAGCAGATAGAGAAGGACACCACCGAGTTAGTAGGCGTAACTACAGACAAAGTCAACGGGGTATTCCAAGTGCTGTTACAGAACAGCCAGAAGTTTATAGGTCAGTCTCAGGAGTTTACTGACCCTATAGAGGCAGCCACAGCAAGTACCAAGAATTGGGCAGCAGCCCTAGGTAATCTGGGTCTGCCATTAGAACAGGCCAACCAGGAGATTAGGAGTATCCTACAGGGTGACGTTAACAACCCTGATTCTGTTATTGCCAAGACATTACAGATATCACGGGAGCAGTACGACCAGTGGGTAGCTAATGGGGAACTAATAGACCGACTAAATGATAAACTAGAGGTATTTGCTGCGGGTAATGCCCTAGCATCGAAGTCAATAGCGGGGGTTACAAGCAACATACAGAGCTTCTTCGAGGACACAGCTAGATTAGCAGGTGCAGACCTCTTAGCACCCGTTGTAGATTCACTGAACGCCGTATACAGCATATTAATAGATAACCGGGATTTGATAGAGAAGTTAGCCGGGGATAATGTTAAAGAGCTGGTAGACCTATTTGACATATTAAAGGAGACCACAAGGGGTGTAGCAGAAGCTATAGATATCGATGCTGAGGGGTTCTTTAAGACAGGTTCTGAGACAATATCAGCCATAATAAAGGCCACAGAGGGCCTAATAGTATTAGGGGGTGGTCTAACCGAGTTATTCGGACCTGGGCTAACGAGAGCATTCAATGACACTCTAGGGGTAATCAACCTGAGCTTGGAGGGTATTGGTAAGTTAACCTCGCTACTAGGTGAGGTAACAAGTAGTGTAGCCTGGTTCTCTAATGCTGTTCGGGACATATTACCGGATATTGGCATAGATGATGCTCTAGGTGCAGCCCAGTCTGGTGTAGCCAGGTTAACCGGAGAGTATCAGGACTCTGTAGAGGCAGTCAAGACCTACTCGGACATTACTACCGTACTACTAGCTCAGACCGAGAAACTAACTACCTCAGGCAAGGCAAATGCGGACCAGATAAGAGGCCAGATAGAGCAACTACAGCGACAGAAAGAAGAGATATCGGATGTCAAAACATTCCGAGAGGAGGATGCTGAGGCCATAGGTAAGCAGAAAGAGGCCCTAGACAAGGCCATAGTAGGTCTTGAGGAGATGGCAGCTAGTACAGAAAACTTAACATTCAAGGCTAGGGAGCTACAGGAGTTAGGTACTATACTAGAGGACCTCCAGAGCAAAGCTAACTCAGCCCAGACAACAGTAAAAAACCAAGGTGCAGGAGACGCTGCGGTATTCGGTGAGGCCGTAAATACATTAACTGAGTTGACAGAGAAGCAGGTTGAGTACGGCCAGATTACAGTCGATGAGGCCAGGACAAGGTTAGAGGCGATACTAGATAATAACAAAGTAGAGCTAGAGTCACGGGAGGGGGCACTAAACACTCTAAAAGGGCTAGAGGAAGACTATACCAACTTTAAAATAGGACTCTTAGATGAGGAGATAGGGGTACTAGAGAGGCGTGCCCAGGTAGGGGAAATAAGTGCTATAGAGTCGGCTGAGGGGCAATATCAGGCCGAGAATGAGCAAATCAAAATACAGCTAGACCTACTAGACCAGCAAATAGAGAGGCAGGAAGGTCTAGGTATGTCTACAGAGCAATTATTAGCTGAGAGGCAGAGCCTAGTGAACCAAAGCCTACAGCTAGAGGTTGACTATGTAGAAAAGGTAGGTGACTTAGAGCAGACCAGAGTAGAGGAGTCTTATAAGAGGACACTAGATGCAGCACAGAGTGCCGAGGTAGCTCGTACAACAGCCCTTAAGCAAGCCTTATTAGACCGTAGTGTATCCCAGGCCGATTATGATACAGCCACATTACAGGCCACCCAAGATAGGCTACAGACCGAGTTGGAGGCTGAGCAAAATAACATAGCCAATATAGAGTCTTTGTTGGCCTCATCAGGTACTGCGGACCAAAGGAAAGAGCTACAGGCTGAACTAGATAGTGCCAGGTTAAGGTCTCAGGAGATATACCAACAGACAATAGATAACGAGATAAGTCTACAGAGGCATTCAGAGGCAGTGGCCCAGGAAGCTAATGAGGCAAAGGCCGAGGCAGCTAGACGGTCTTACCGAGACACTCTAGATACAGTACAATCAGGTGAGATAGCCCAGACAACGGCCCAAAAGCAAGCTTTATTAGACCGTACTATAAGTAGAGAAGAGTACGCAGCTCAGGAACTACAAATAACACGGGACACTTTGGATAAGCAGTATCAGGCAGAATTAGACAATATCTCCAGGTTAGAGGGGCTATTAGAGGGGGCTTTATCTAGTGACCAGCGTATAGCAATACAAGATGAGATTGACCAAGCCAGGATAAAGTCTCAGCAGTTGAATCAGCAGTTAGTAGATGCAGACCTAGACCTATTAGACCAACAGGAGTCTAGGGCTAAGCAAGCAGCCCAGGAGCAAATACAGGCGTTAGAGGAGCAGTACAATAAGAGCCTAGCCACCGTATCAAATCGGGAGGCGGAATTGACCAATCAGCTTAAAACATCATTAGCAGACCGTAGCATTACCCAGGAGGAGTACAACCAAAGGGTACAAGAGGTGCAGCACCAGAGGCTAGAGGCGGAACTGAAGGCAAACCAAGAGCAACAAGTCGAACTATCCAAGTTATTGGAGACCAGCACCGAGAAGGAGAGTTTAGAGAAGAGGTTAAACCAAGTTAGGTCGGAGGCTATTGGTCTAGAGTCCCAGTTAATAGACATGGAGTTAGCAGGCAATGCCCAGAGCATCCAGCAAACCAAAGAGGCAATATCTGAGAAGTCACGGCTGCTTAACCTAGAGTATAGCGAGAAAGAGGCCCAAGTCAGGGCTACTATAGAGTTAGAGGAGGTGGCCCAGGCCAAGATAGCCGAGCTAGGTGTAGAGCGTATAAACAAGCAAATAGAGGCTGAGAAGCAAGCTCAGGAGCAACTAAAGGCATTAGGAGATATAGAGGGTGTTGACGAATCTAAGCTAAAGTTACGAGAATTAGCAATAAACTTAATTGATGCCGAGATAAAGGCCGAGAAGAGCCTCCAGGGGGTCATAGAGGGGCAGCTACGTGCATTAAGAGAGAAGTTAGATATAAAACGTCAAACCAGTGAAGTAGACCTGTTAGAGGAGGAGCTAGCAATATCCCAGGCAGTAACAGACGGTGTGTTAACCAAAGAGGCAGCCGAGAAGGCCAAATTAGAGTTAACTAGAGCTAGGGTGCTAAAGGAGATAGAGCTACTACAGCAATTAGAGGGGCAAGGTACCGAAGCTGACCAATTAAAAAATCGCCAAGAGTTACTTCGTAATCAAATAAAATTAGAGGGAGTAGAGCAGCAGTTACAGAGTATAGGGGATAAGCAGTATACTACCAAAGTAGATACACTATCAGCATCCAGGGTCATAACAGACGAGGTATTGGCCCAAAAGGCTGGCCTATCCGCAGTAGGAACCCAGCAAGACATAATAGATAGTAAACTGAAGGAGATAAACTCTAAATACGAGGCAAATACCTTGTTATTGGACGAGGAAGTAGCCAAGTTACAACAGATAGCCTCCCTAAATGACTTACAGAACCAGTCAAATCAAAGGCAGGTAGAGCTAAGACAAACCCAGTTAGGGCTAATGGCTGCCCAGGAAGGTGCTGTAAGTTCTGGACTTGGAAACGAGCTATCATTGGTAAACCAGAGCCTCCAGGTACGTCAGAAGTTAAATGCTGTGACCGAGGCGTTGAACCAGGCCGATGAGATGGGCCCTGAAAGGAGGCTTGAGTTAGAGAAAGAGGCCACGGCATTACGAGAGCAGTTAAACGCCCTAGGTGTAAATGGCACTAAGGAGGAGACTGAGCTATTGGAGCAACGTCAGTTAATTCAGAGGCAACAACTAGAGTCTGAGCAAATCAGGTTAGATTTAAGTCGTCAGACTGCCACTATAGAGGTAGCCAACCAAAGGGCACTAATAGGGTTAGACCAAATAAAGGCGACCAACCAAGCCCAGGTGTTAAAACTAGAGGCCGAAGGGTT
>JAAUYB010026070.1_pt1 | contig 11767 bp, 9 predicted proteins | sample 7278071 | NCBI WGS metagenome assembly JAAUYB01 (sample SAMN14350121, study PRJNA611818) | marine sediment metagenome | isolation source: surface marine sediment (1.8m) | place: French Polynesia: Moorea | collected 2018-08 | reverse complement strand
ACCACCAGGTCCTTTAAGCGAAGCTTGACGCCAATGCTGCTCTGGCCAACCGTGACTTTGATCTGTGAGTGGGAGAATTCAGTTAGTTTCTTTTCTCTATTTGATTTCCTCCTCCCAAAAATAGGGGTAGTTTCATGCGGGAAATGTGGTGACGCAAGGCATTAGACGCTACAAAAATAATGTAACGCATTACAGTTACTGTTCCTTTTGTCAAAAAGTAACTAGTTCCCGTTACAGTTACATTAGTAAAAAAAGTAACTAGTTCCCATTACTTCGTTGCATTTCATGATTTTTAGATTTCTTAAGCCAAAATTTTAAAAAGAGTACTCAAACACTCAAATAGTACTAAAAAGATGCTGCAATTTAGAACTTTGAAGTTCAAAATTAAGAGAACAACTATATTTTGAAGGGGAAGATCTCCCTAATTAGTATTTTTCTGTATTTTTTGGTAAGAAAAAAAAACAAATTTCCGTTCCTTTTTTGTCGTTACAGTTACCGTTACAGTTCCTTTGTTTTTTGGTAGTTACTTCGGTCATGACACGTCTCCGGACTATCTCCGTTACTTCGTTACTCAAAAAGTAACTAGTTACAGTAACGCCGTTACTTGTAACGCGTTACTCCAATGCCCTGGACTGGTGAGTGGTGACGTCGTCGACAGGGTGACCAAACCTTGCGATAAATCGCAATTCTTGTGATTTTAGACTGGCGGCTACGGAAAAATTTCGATATTTTATTTAGTCCGACTTGTCCGAAAAAAGTTTGGTCCCACTGTTCTTCGGCCGGAAAATAAACAGTGACTACAAAGTTCCCCATTTTTTCATCCCGTCAACATACCTGACTTTGGTAGACCTTGCTGGCTGATGCGACCAGTCTCATTGCCAGCTTTGAGGCCCTGTCCTCGTCCCTCTTCATGGCCTTGTAGAGCGAGTGATCCACCATCACCAGCATCTCGCAGACGCTCCCCCTCTTGGCTCGGCTCAGCCTGGCCGTCGTCGCCTCTCCCGGACCTCCCACCTCGCTCACCGCCACAGCCGAATCGTGCTGAAATGTGCTTTTCCTTCTGCTGGCGGCGGTGCCGTTATTAAATCGCTGCCTCCTGTCCATCCTCTTTATCTTCATTTGACCCGTCTTGGCGTCGTCGTCCTGGTCCTCTATGACGAAGAGGTCTGCCCCTCCTACGTCGAATTTCCCAGAGAATGTCCGCCTCCCTGAGAGTTATTTGCGGTTTTAAGTTGGAAGGAGGGGAGAAAGAGTTGCGGTATGTATACATGTAGAACGGGAAATATTTTTTGGCAACCACTTCTGAATCGTTTTGCTTCCCGGAGCTGTTGCCTCGCGATGACAGATGAAAAAGGGGGAGAGGAGAACAATTGTGCACTGTATGTCCGTGCATGAAATAGCGCGTGTGCAGAAAAAAACCTCGCCCCCTTTTTACAACAGTTACATGACTAATGCTCTCAATCCGCATCGTTCCGTGAAATTCCCTCCCTCGTGGCACCTTGATATATAAATACACGGGGCGAAGCCATAATTGAAACACCCACCTTTGTCGTAAACGAGGACCGCGCTGCCCCTTCCCGTTTGACGGGGAAAATTCTTCTCCTCCGCTTCGCCGGTGAGAAGGAAGAGCAAAGATCGGTTCGCCTTTGTAGGGATCAATTTTGATGACCTCAATTGACCGCTTCTGAGGTCCTCCTCCTCCTCCTCCTCTTCTTCCAGGAACAGAAGGAATTTCCTCCCGAATGCGGCCACCTCCACCTCTAACATCTCTTTTTCTCCCGCTCCTCCGAGGTGGTGGTCATCGTCGTCCCATGGCAAGGGCCCTTTCGGTTCGACGGATGCCGTCGTGTTGCCGATGCTAACGGTGCCGTTTCCGTCTAACTCCGAGAGGAGGAGCAACATCTGCTCGGGATCGCCGCGGCGAACTCCTTTGACGCTGCCGTCACTTGGGGCGGCGGCGGCGGCGTTCGCGAAACAGGCCGAAATTAGCGTAGTGGCGAGAAGCGGGAGTGCAGCACGGAGGTTGTTGCAACGACGCCGCCGGAGAGAGGGATCCGACGGCTCTGTCATCGTCGCCGCGGTGGAGGGAGGATGCCAATTAATCTCTTTCGCCTCCGCCGCCGTTGAGTCAGGGCGCGACGGCGGAAAAGGGAATAAAGGAGGTGGTGCTTGATGGGAGGAAGAATGTAGAGTACACGTCGAGGTGAAAAAAGTTGGAGGAGGAGATGCAATTAATAATGAGAACTTTTTGCGCTCCTCCTCCTTTTCGTTTATGGGACCTCTGTGGTCGTCGCGGGGGCACTTCGGAATCGGACTCTTTTGTTAAAGTGCTCGACGCCTCTCCCTCCTTGTTGGGGCTGTGCTATCAGTCAATTCCCCTTAAGAACTTCCGTCCTCTTCTTAAAAAGGAAATATTTACACTCGTTGTCTCATCCTCATTTTCTGAGGAGAGCAAGAAATATGTCATGACTAATTTTTTTTTCGGAGGAACATGTCAAGAAGCGATGGAAAAATGGTGCACCGTTCGTTCGTCGGCGATTCGCCGTTGCGCGTATGATGTGCATGCAACGGGGAATTACGCGGGAAGAAAAGAGCGACGACACGTCTTCATGTCACTTTTTTCATACCTTGCTATGTAGCTGCAGACCCAACTCACTACCCAATGAAACATAGGTTGGCAGATATTAAATTGCGATCGTGACGCAGAACGGAATGCATTCGTAAATACTTTTTATTGGGTGGTAGTAAGGTGAAATAAATAAAACATCTGAAGGTAGTTTGCATGTTTTGAGGAGGGGCAATAAATAGTAAATATAAAGTGCTGTAGCAACAGCAATAGAAGGGAGGAGATCATCAGTTCGATCCCAAAGGAGCGGCGCGTGCGTTGGCGTCGTCGTAGGTCTCGTCGGGTGTAGGCTCGCTGTCGTCAAGACACCACTCCGAGACAAGGGGCTTGGTCTCCTTCCTCGGGCTGGAGAACTTGAGGTTGCAGGTCTCCTGGGGGACAATGGTACACTCCGCCTTGGGCTCCAGGGAGGGGGTGAGCTTGGTCTGGAGGCGGCAGGTCTTCTGTGGGTTGAGGTCACAGACCTCTTCAGGAACATCAGTGAGGGTGTCAATTTCCTTGTCGTGGCACTCCTCAGGTCCCTCCTCAGTGACACAACCAGCTCCGCAAATTTCCACAGGAAGCTTCTCACAGCTGGTGTCACCAACAAACTTGCCAGGCATTTTCTCAATATACCTGGTGGTACAGGATGATTCGTAGAGGGTACGACACTCCTCCTTTCCTTGGCCATTACAAACCTTGACAAGAGGCTTGTAGCACTTCTTCACAGTCTCACGGGTGGCCTCCTGCTTGAAGGTGATTTGACAGCTCTTCTCAAAGTTCTCCTCACAGACCTCCTCCTGAGCAGGGTTGAAAACTGTGACATAGGTGTAGTGGCACTTCTCCACGTTCTTGTGGGTGCACTCCAGGATGGGATCCTTGGCCAGGGTCTCAACAGTGGACTCCTTGGTGACGCAGATCTTTCCGTCCTCCCTGCGAGTGCCCTGTGAGAAATCGACTCCTCCGGGGGTGGCGTCGGTGTTTCCTCCAGTATTTCCTCTGGGAGCTGACGGGGTTGGGCGCCTGGGAGTAGAGGGCTGGGGCCTGGCGGCGGGGCGGCGGGGAGCAACAGGCTGGGGCCTAGCAGCAGGGCGAGGAGCAGGCTGGGGTCTGGGTGCGGGACGGCGGGGAGCAGCAGGCTGGGGCCTAGTCGCGGGTCTTCTGGGAGCGGCAGGCTGGGGAGCAGGTCTTCTCGGAGTTACAGGCTGGGGCCTAGCGGCAGGACGACGAGGAGCGGCAGGCTGGGGCCTGGCAGCAGGACGGCTGGGAGCGACAGGCTGCGGTCTCGGAGCCGGTCTTCTCGGAGCAGCAGGCTGGGGCCTTGCGGCGGGACGGGGAGCAGGCTGGGGAGCGGGACGCCGGGGGGTAACAGAAGGCTGGACATTGTTGTTACTGCCCGTGTAGGAGCTGGCGGGGGCGCTGGACCTCACACCGCTTCCAAAGGAGGTGGAGCCAGAGGAGCCACCGAAGGAAGGAGTAGAGGAAGAAGAACCGGAGGAACCGCCAAAGGAGGACGTGGAGGAAGAACCCCCGAAGGAGGAGGAGGAGCCGGAAGAGCCGCCGAAGGAGGACGTGGAGCCGCTGGAAGATCCGCGGAAGGAGGGGGAAGAGGAGCCGGAAGAGCCGCCGAAGGAAGAAGAAGAGGAACCGCCGAAGGAGGAAGATCCCCCGAAGGAGGAAGAAGAGGAGCCTCCGAAACCTCCGCCATTGGATCTACCTCCAGTGTAGACGGGAGCAGCAGGCGCTGGTGCAGGGGCGGGAGCAGGAACGGGGCTGAAGTTGGAGGCTCCTGCGCTGTAGCCATTGCCGGCGGAGGAGGACGGGGAGGAGCGGAAAGAGGAGGATCCACCGTTGTTGAAAGACTGGGAGCTGGAGGAGGAGCCGCTGAAGGAGCCGCTGCTTCCGCTGCTGAAAGAGGGTTGAGAGTTGCCCCTGAAGGAAGAGGAGGAGCTGCCGAAGCTGGGGGAGCTGCTTCCTCCGAAGGAGGAGGAGCCCCCGAAGTTGGACCTGGCAGAGCCGCCGAAGGAGGAGCCGCCGAAGCTGCCGCTCACTCCTCCTCCGCCTCCTGTGGTGTAAACGGGGACGGAAGGCGCTGGGGCGGGCGCCGGGTTGGAGATGACAGGGGCGGCGGCAACGCCGTAGTTGCTGAGGGCCTGCTGACCGCTCGAGAGGGCCACACAAGAGGACAGCAACAACACGGAGGCCTAGAAATTAATAGCAAAAAAATACCAAATAATTTGCTGATGCTTGTTATAACACTTCAAAATTACATTTGCTTTTGCTCTACTTCCTGCTACCGCTCTTCGAGTTTATTTCACCGTTGGTTTTGCCGCACACAAATAATAATGTAACACTACTCGCCTTGAGCCAAGCCATCTTGTTGCGTCAGAGTTAGAGTCTGCGTCAGGTATGAAGCGTCATGTGTTGCCGCTGACGCCTTTTATAATCTTGCCGGCCGGGAGGGTAGGCATGATTACCTCCCTCCTTTCTGCCGAAGGGGCTCGCTAATTGGGCGGATGGAGTGAAGAGGGGGTGAGTTTTTCCGTGCGCGCAGACAGTACAAACACTCGATCGCATGCCTCTCTCTGGCACTCCACTTTGAGTTGTCGGCATAGATGAGCGTGGGTTTGAGTGCTATGGGGGGGGACACAGTACATAAGGGTCCCAAAAAGTTCGTACGTTACTAAATAAGAAATGGGTCCTTTGCCCCCCCCGCTCACCTATGGTTGTCGGCTGGACGATTGTTGCCTCTGTCTATGTTTTTAGTGCTTTAAATGAAGCATACTATACGTATACCACTCAAGAAGAAAAAAAATACTGTTGTTGTTCATCCCTTATCTATACGTTATGTTTTTATTCATCGACATTCACCACGTTCCCCTCGAGTGTGTTCTCTGTGCACCCGGCAATGTTCTCCAAGAACTCCTTCTCTTTCTTTCCCCTCACCATCCCGCGTACGCGGCCTCAAAGGGCGTTTGGTCCGTTGCGGGCGCGAAAAGACGTTCCCTCCACCTGTGCGTACCGTACGCACTAGGGCGCACCTTCGACAAAGGTAGAATGCGTTGCTGCAGAAAAGAGCGAAAGAAAAATCGCGGTCTTTCCCTTCCCCTCCCCAATCCAACGGGGATATGAGTTTTTTTCCTTCCTCCCCGCCCTGCGAAGAAGAAGGAAGAATCAACTTAATTTTTTGCAACCTTGCGTCAGAAGATGACGAAGCTATAGTGCAGACCAATCGTTGCATTTTTTGCTGTCTCCTTGAAAGCCGGACAAATACATGAACATGTTGGTTTACCGTACGTACTGAATATGCCCGATGAAACAAAACATTCTATATTTAGCATTCGGAGAAAGAAACGAAGGCTATGACTTTTCACGTTCCTAACAAAAGAAACGGGGGCGAAAATGATTGCTTCCAATTACACACCTTGTCATCATCATTCGACATGACACCAATCGCACAATCATTGCCATTCCCTTGTGCGAAAAAAAGAAGACTTCTGTCCCCCAGAAGAGAAGAGGGGGGGGGCTGTAATCAGCGCGTGAATTTCGTCTTTTTGTCTTGTTCCACTCTCGCGTCTCCCACGCGCGAAGATTGACTCTCAGGACAGGGAGATTGATGGTTGATATGCCGCCCAGGAGAAAAGTCTTTGTTTTTGAGCTCTTCTTCTTCGCTATTCTAAATTGGCCTGGGTCCACGAGAAAAAAGATCATGCACGGAAAATATTCAAGGCAGGACGCGGGAAAAATGCTAGCTGCTAACTGAATTATCACTGCGAGAAGAAGACAGAACTTCACAGAAGAACGATTTTTGTTTCAGCCGTAGACTTTGCGGTTCACGAACATGAGGTGCATAAATCGACTCCACGCATTGAGACGGACGAATGGACGCTCACTATCTACTGCAGCACCCAACAATTGGGCGGCGAAAACCTTCCGGGGTCAGCGAAAGAGAGAGAGCAAAAGGGAGAACAAAGGAATTGCAAGAGGCAAGGAGGATATTCCCATGCCATGCACCTCTCTCCCTCCGTCAGTCCCTCCGTCCCCGGCCCAGCACAAACAAGCGTCTTACAGGACATCTCTCTTCTGCGTCTCTCCGTTATGATCCTCCCTCGAAAGAAAGGAGGAGGAGGGGTCACCTTTCTTCTTCTTGCCAAGTCCCGTGACGACGTTGTCGGGCGTTGATCGAAAAAAGCCCCCTCCCTCTGCTCATCTTCGTCTTGGGCTGACGCCCGTTTTGCGTATACGTACTACACGCTCGGTGGGGCGTATCCAACATACCGTTGAGATGACGCCCCAACCCCCGTCGCTAGTTGTTACATATGAACGGCTGTAGTTGCGATGGTATTATTCGCGGCTAAAAAGGAACCCTCCATTATTATTGTACCCAATGGGTGTCCCTTTGATGAAGAAAAAAGGCCGCTTTACCCTCTATCCAAAAGCGGCACATTATGAGAAGTAGCCATGCATCAAAGGGAGCCCTCAAAAAAGCCCCGTTCGCCCCGTTCGCCCCCTCCCCTCCTCATTAGCAGAATTCCTCTGTGTGTGACGGAGAAAAAATAAAGAATGCCCGGCGGAGTGGCCCTTTAATACTTACGGCTAACAATAATGAAGGGGGTTATGGCGGTGTCGCTGGGGGGCATTGCACATTTGTCGGGGGGAACCCCAGAATGATAATTTGTGTGACCGGCTCATTCAGTTACCTGACGTCCCAAAAATGCACGCGACACATGCGAGGGTGGAAATCCACGAATATCCGACATCCGATTTCAGCAAACTTTTATTTCTCTTTCCTAACAAGAGCGACGGAATTTTATTTTTGCAAGCAAAATTTAGAGGGGGCAACAAACTGGACAATTTATTGCCGTGACACTTGTTGCATGCACGGCGCAATAATAAATGGGCACACATTCACAGGACGATGACGGCTGGCAGACCCACCTCCACCACCTTGCTCAAATAGGGAAAGAAAAGAAGAAGACGATCCCAGGCAGGCAACGGTTTTTCCAGAACCGTTCAAGGAGGGATAAACCCAAACATCCCAAAGGATCGAGAAGGGGGAGAATATAATAGGAGAATGCACCTCCCACAGAGACCCGGCCGAAATCGAACCAAGGCGAGGCATCTCGTGCCCTAGGCGCAATGAACAACGAGCAAAGCTTTATAACAGTAAACGGGCACATTCCGAATAGATATATTCAACATGAAAGAAGGGACGACGCCGCTGGTCGCTTCTTCGCCTTATTCGCCCGCCTCAGGTGGTGATTTATGTCATTTCACGTCCGTTCGCCCCGCCGTGGGGTCATACATGCCCGTTTTGTGGGAAGGGGAATAAGTGGGCTCCCCTAGGTTGTAATTCAAGCGACGTCGACGCTTCTTCTTCCAAGCGAGTTTTTTTGCCCCTCTTTGTCGCACATGTGAAGCGGCCACAACTCTGATAATAATGTCCCCTTGTCCCGCCGTCGCTCCTTCTTGGATGGGGGGTCCTGATACAGTTGTACGCAAATATAGTCATTGTACCCACAACCATGAGTAGGGTCTGTTTGCGCCCCTCCCTCGCTCCCTGAACAACCAAAAATGCAATGTCGTCAAAGAGCGCCTCTTCCACTCCCCCAAAAAACGCTGCACTACATGACTTCTCCTCCTCCTTTTTTCGCCTCCCTCCTTCTCATCTCCCAAAAAAGAAACATTAAAAAGATGTGTCAAGGCCGCTCCTTCTTTCCCGGTGATGATTACTGTTCTCCTCCTCCCCTTTTTCTCGCCATTCATGCGCAACACGCGCTCGCCCTATCCGCGTTTGGAGGCGCCAAGTGCGGTTAAGAATCGTGACCGAGATGACCTGCGAGGGAGGATCGAGCAACACCCTCCAAGTGTTGCTTCTCTTTTCTGAGAATAGCAACGGCCAATTTAAATTCCTTTTCGGGCAATTTTTCGCGGTGTGTTGCCTTCTTCCCCGGTTTGAGTTGTGGCGTCGATATTCAAGTCCCTGCTCATCGTCTTGTTTCCTTTTGTCCAATCCGTCCGTCCCCGTCGTCTTATTTCGACCGTCGCTTTGGGCAGTGGCCGCCGCCGGACAAACGGAGCTATCTTGTGCTGCATGGACAGATCCAATTACTCCGTGATGAACAGGCAGCTCGGGGGCAACTCTTTTTGTACGGTACTGTTTTCTTTGGAACGGATGGGTTTGAGCTCTGGGTCAAAATGTTTCCTTTGATAAAACTGTTGAAATAGCGAAGCTCCAGCTTCGAAAGTGCACGCACCCTCCAATGTAATTGCCGCTTGCGATATGCAGCAGGAAGCGCCCATGTGCTCAGGAAGTGGCGGAATAATTTCTTCGTGCATTTCCTCATTTGCTCAAATCCTCGGATTGTCTCCCCGGAATCGATTGAGAGCACACTTGGGATTTTTTCCTCGTCCACTCGAGAAGGATCCAAAGTTGGTGGCCCCCCTCGGAGGTCCCACGATGGGTAGCGGACGCGAACGGGCTGCAGAGGGAGCCAATAATCAGGCCCTCCAGCAAGGAAGAGGCCCTGCTTCCCTGTCCTGGAAGGCAGAACCCACTTGAGCACCGCCGCGACCGACCGAGAACCGACGGCGACAAAATTGCCGACTCATCTCTGTCCGACCCCGTAAGACAAAGCAGCATCGGCGGCGGCGGCGATACGCCCAGGAGGAACTGTGCGGATTGAGGAGGAGTGGCAGGAGGTAAAGAACCAACACACACACTCGAGTCGGGGAGACTCCAGTTGGCACTACACCGGACATTTTTTAATAGGCGCCTCTTTACAATCGCCGGCCGGTTCCAAGTAATAAGTGGAGGAAGCCGCGGTTGTCTATTCTTCTTCTTTCCTTTTTGTTCCTCCTCCCGTCCGTATTTGGCGTAATTTCCCTCCCTCTCCCCATTCTGGCGTCGTCCGTATATTTCTAACTGTACGCGAGCCACTTGGGCGCGCAAACATGTACGTACCACAAAGCAGACCCAACCAATGCCCCCTTTCCGAAGTCTATCGAAAACCGTCTGTTGCGCATCGCACATCGCATGTGCGTTCGTCTTTTTTTCTCTCCAGTACATCCGTATGTTCATGACGATCTTACCACCGAAAATGACACAGAGGAGTGAGGAGGCGAAAGGGCATCTCCCAACTGAGTGCCGTACAACAAAAACTCACCCTCGCATGGATATGGGCGAGAATAGCAGGCCTTTTTCATGCTGTACCCTGGCCATGTAAAATAGTACCGTATCCGTATGTATGCGAATGCGTTTTTGTACCTGTTTCCGCGTCTAGTCTCTTGCTTTCCCTGCCGCTATTTTTTGGGAAATGACTAGGCCCTCCTCAACCACAATTCCACCAAAGACCTAATGTGGGCAATTTCGCTCCTAAAGTGGGCTATTGCCGAGCGTGCAAAAGTAGCGAAGAGTCTCAAATTATTCAACAGGCCGGTTAAGGGAGGAAGGAGTGTGAGGGAAACGCTTCAGCAGCAGCAAAAAGGCATTTCCTCTTTTCGCCACTATTATCATTTACGCTCTTGCTTCCGAGGAAGGCGTACCAAGGAAGCAAGCGCAAATCCCTTGAAAAGTGCGTTGCGGTCCAATTCAGAAGAACTTGCCAACCACCCTCGGTGTTGTGTGCGTATGCATCCTTCAATGTTGACTGGGACACAAGCAAAAGTATGTCCATGTACTTACGGTAAGGTTGACAGCCGATTTTGCCATTTGTCTTTGAGTTGAGAGTTGCAAAAAAGAGGGGCAGAGCACAGAGGAAGGGAAAGAGCGGGAGGCAAAACAATAAAGACTTTTTCGCCTCTGAGGCGGCGGCGGCGGCAGATGCAAATTGCTCGGCGCTAATTCATTACTTTGAAGTCGGAGGGAGAAAAAAAAAGATCAAGAGTGTGACGGATCAGGTAGGAGAAGGAGAGGGGGGTGGCAAGGATGCCTTCCCTCCCGCTGAGCAAACATAACGGCCCCGGCCCGAGGGAGGACGATGGGGGCCCAAAAGAGCAGGGGGCGACGCCTTTTTTTGTTGGCATCAATCATCTCCGCAATCACTTTAGAAAAGACAGCATTCCCCTTTGGACAAAATCAAGATGCGAGGACTTCTTTTCTACTTTTAGGAACTCGAAAAGGAATACTGCACTACTGCCACACATGGGCCCTCTGTGAGACTCTGACCCCAAATTTTCCCCCTCCCCTAGAGCCATTTTGGGGGGTACTTCACCTTTTGAGGCATTCTCCCCCCCCCCCCTGCAGCAGTAACAACAGGATCAGTAACAACAGCAACAGAAGCAGCAGCAGCAATAACAACAGATGCACTAGCTTCAGTATTAAAAATATTAGCAGCAGCAACAACAACAACAACACCAGCTCCAGTAGCAGCAATAACATCAGTAGTAACAACAGTAGCAGCAATAACATCAGTAGTAACAACAGTAGCAGCAGTAACACCAACACCAACAGCTGCACTAGCAGCAGCAACACAACAACAACAACTACTACTACTCCAAAAGCAGAAGAAACAGTAGCAAGTAGAAATTGCAACAATAACAGGAGCTACGGTTACCATGCATGACTTGCGTCTCCTGCAGGAATAGCAACGAAAACCCTCAAAAATCGCAACGGTACGGTACAGGCAGGGATGATAACCATGACCATGGACCATACCAAATGATTTTGAAAGGAAAGTCGCGGGAGAGACTGCCCGACCAGCTTCTCCCACTGACACTGATCCCACTGAGGGAAAAGAAATCAGCTGAGGTAATGACTGTTACTGTACCGGAGGTGCAGAGGAGCGTGTACTATTTACTGCCGTCTTCACTGCTGTAATTACGAGCTCGGTAGTTGTTAATAACAACTTTGGAGCACCCCTGGTCCACAACGGAGCTTATCTTATTTCTCCGCTTCCCTCCACCTCTTCCACGATGGGCGACCACGGCACTCCCACCAGGGCCCCCCCCGGCGCCTCCGCCAGAGAGGACGTTGCCTCCGGCGTGCCCAAGACCGCCCGCGCCCTCTCCACCTCCACGTCCAGCTTCGAGGCGTTGGACCCGCACGACCCGCAGCTCAACCACCTGGCATCCCTCATGTTCTCCAAGAGCGGGGACTGGGTTCAGGGCGAGCTGGAGGCCACCGCAGAGGAGTACAAGCTGCTAGAGCAGATGAACAGGTGT
>JAAUYB010135480.1_pt1 | contig 11769 bp, 8 predicted proteins | sample 7278071 | NCBI WGS metagenome assembly JAAUYB01 (sample SAMN14350121, study PRJNA611818) | marine sediment metagenome | isolation source: surface marine sediment (1.8m) | place: French Polynesia: Moorea | collected 2018-08 | reverse complement strand
TCAATATCTCGACAACCTGACCAAAGGAGGGGTCCCAAAACCTGTTCACCTCTCGTGATTATGTGATGAGATTCTCCAGTCGGCTCCATGGATTCAGCAACTTCTCGGCTTGTCATCACATAATCGACAAGACAACATAACTTCACAGATCAGGAAATAAAGCAGACAGACTGCTGCAAACCGTTTTCCAGATCAGCGAAGATCCGTGAGATCCGCGGCTAAAAACTCTTGACCCAACACCTATTCTTCTCTGTGCATTCTGTGGCCGAATATGTTTGATTTAAGCCGCTTACTCAATTATCTCCAGGCTGTGTCGGCAAGTTGCGGCATTAGTGGTTTTAAAAAAATTGTTGAATTTCATGACTTGAGATTGCCTTAACGCGGTCACCGGGATCGGGGCAATTTCATGCTAAGATTGCGGCCGGAAACCAAGAGGACGAGGCATCATGAACGCACCCGACAACGGACCGTCTCACGAAGACATCATGAAGATCATGGAAGACAACCTGTGGACCCGAGAGCAGGTTCAGCGCCTGGCCAATGCCTTCAACCTGGCCCCCGGTCAAAACCTGCTGGATGTGGGCTGCGGCACCGGTTACCTGATGCGCAACTTCGGCTCCTTCGTGCTGCGCGGCGGCGGCGTCTACGGTATCGACCGGGATAAACAGGTCGCGGAAACCGCCAAGCAGTTGGCCGACCGTTTCGGCTTTACGGATTTCAGGGTGTTCCAGGGACCCGCGGAGGAACTGCCTTTCGGCAATGAGAATTTCGATTGTGTGATGGCCCAGAACCTGTTGGGTTTCGTCAAGCAGCCCGGCGCCGTTCTGGACGAGATGATACGAGTAACACGACCCGGCGGGTGCATCGCCCTGTTCGAACCGGCAACCGATACAGCCGACATCAACTGGACCAACACCTACAAACTGTCCCTGGAGGAACGCCTCTTGGACCGGGAATGCGCCTTCGTCATGAGTGAGGGACGCGCCGCCATGGGCGACGGCCGCCCGGTGGGCAACCTGGTGCCGGGCTGGCTGGAACAGCGCGGCCTGTGGAACGTGGATATTCGCGCCAACGAGTTGGTGCGCTGGATGGCGCCGCCCTACCGCTCCCCGGCCCAAAAGCAGGCGCGCAAACTGGCCCTGGAACATCCCGATCGCAACGACGAAGAGGCCCTTAAAGCGGCGTTGGGTTATCTGGAACGGGGCGGCGCCGATGAAGCCCTGATCGAGCGTTTCAAGAACCTATGGCAGAAATGCCGCGACCGATTCAATGAGGCGGTGACCGAAGAATCGGCGGCCTACGCCCGCGGCCTGGGCCACCTGTGGTGCATCTGGGGCTTCAAGCCGCACACCCACCTGGCCGAAGAACCCGGCGATATCGCCGAACCCCCGCCCACGCTGCCCGAAGACCCGGGCGAGCCGGATAGCTCAGGGAACAACGGCGAAACAATTTCGGATTGAACCCGACATGCCTATCCTAAATGGGTTATGATGGTTCCATCAAATGCGCACTTCGGGCGAGGCATGGATGAACCAACCGATTCGTATTCTTCATCTTTCCGATTTCCAGTTTCGTAGTGAAACGAGTGCCGCGCATCGATTGGCTTTAGATACCCTTATTGAGAGCATCGAAAAAGAAGTGGCCGGCGGTCGTGCACCTGATCTGGTCGCCGTCACGGGTGATATCGCCTATTCGGGGCGAGAAGAAGAATATCGGGTCGCCTTGGAATTCATAGAAAATAAACTGTGGCCGCTTTTTGGTGATCTCCCCCTCGATCATCTGTTATTGGTGCCCGGCAATCATGATGCGGACCTCCACAGGATCAGTCCCTTGGTTCGAAGTATGGAATCTGTTCTCCTGGATGACTCTTCAACCTATGCTTTACAGAGACTGACCCCTCTCGAAAAGAGAGTATTCTTCGATCGGTTCACCGACTACAGTGGTTTTGCTCGTACCGTGACAGAGCAACCTCATAGAGAGCCTTATTGGCACTGCCGGATTGATTTACGCGGTGTACGTTTGGGCGTCGTGGGCCTTTGCAGCAGTTGGATGTCCGGTGGCGCCAAGGGTACGGATTGGATGATCGGAAGTCATCAATTGAACCAACATCTCAACCCCGTGGTTGACAGCGACCTGGTGATTGCCCTGGTGCACCACCCGTCAGAATATTGGTGGTCACCAGACCGTTACGAAACCTGGCCGCTTATCGAGCATCGCTGTGCTTTGGTTCTTACCGGTTACTCTGAGAGAGAGAACTCTCTATCGCTCCACCAGGCTGGGCGTACCTGTGTCCAACTCAGTAATTCGGGGCCTACCCGGGAGCCGTTTCACCTCATCGAAATCGATCCTTATTCCATGGAATTGACGGTTCATATGCACCGTTTGGTGAGCCCTGGAAAACTGAAAGCAATAACCTCCGCCCCCATTCTCCTGAAGGGTCGAAAACCAGTTTCCGCAAATGCATCCGTCTCGGCAGAAGATGAAAGCCCCGCCATGGGACCGTCAAGGCGTTTCCATATCGGCTCTTTCCGATCGATTCCCGAACAAGACATTGAACTGGGCGTCGTCAACGTGCTCATCGGCGCCAACGGCAGCGGGAAGAGTAATATTCTGGAAGCTCTGGGCGTCCTGGGAGCCGCGGCATCCGGACGAGTGGACGACACCTCCTTATCGCGAGCCGGGGTTCGCCTCGGGGTCCCCAGACTGTACCAAAGCGCCTTCGCCGGCATGAGTGCGCCGGCGGAGATCCAATTTGGTTTAGAAGTGGAAAACGCCCGTTATGGGTTAACCCTATACCACCGAAAACAACCCGAGACCATGTGGCGCTACAAAATGGAAGATTTCCAATCGTTCGGCCAATCGGTGGCCGAACGCGATGCGAACGGGGGTAAAGACGATACTTACGGTCTTTCCCAAAAGGTGCTGCCGGATTTGTCCCCGCGCGATCCCTTGCGCCTGTGCCTGGAAGCCTTGCGGGATTACGCGGTTTTCTCCCCCAATACCCAGGTCATGCGCGGCCTGGTTCAGGACATGCAGAGCCGATCTCCCATGGGGCTTTCCGGCGGTCGACTGGCCGAAGCCGTGGAAGAAGTGCGCGCACAGATTGGAGGCGATGACGACGCCATGGAGTTATGGGAAGACCTGCTGGGTCTTGTAGATTGGATGGCGGACCTGGACGCGGCCGATTCCGTAAGCGATATCCTCTCCGGCGCCGTACCTCGCGCCAAAAAAGTTCTGCGCTTTACCGATCGGTTCATGGACAAGGAAAAGAACACGCTCACCGGCTACGACGCCAGCGAAGGCGCCCTCTATGTGCTCTATTTCGCTGTGTTGGCCTTGCATCCCCAGGCGCCGAAATGGCTGGCGGTCGATAACGCCGACCAGGCCCTGAACCCTCGCCTTGTTCAAGGTTTGCTCAAGTGTCTCTGTGACTGGCTGCCCCGCTTCGCACGAGATCGGTGCCTGTTGATGACCCTCCACAATCCCTCGGCGCTCGACGGCCTGCCCCTTAAAGACGACCGTGTACGCCTGTTCACCGTCAGCCGAAACAACAAGGGACACACGGTGGTGCAACGCGTGGTCTATACCGAGGAACTGGCCAGGTTCGCGGAGGAAAAAGACCTGCCGCTTTCCAGATTATGGGTCATGGGCCATCTCGGTGGTGTGCCCGATGTCATCTAGTTTCAACATCGCGTTGGTGGTCGAGGGGGTGACGGATGCCATTGTTCTCTCCGGCGCGCTGGACGCGATTTTGAGCGACCGAAACTATATTGCCGAAACCTTGCAGCCGGATCGCAACGATCACCGGGCCCGCGCGCGAGGCGAGGGCTGGGGCGGCGTTTATCGCTGGTGCCGAAAACACGGAGCGGCTCCCGGGCTTGCCCGTAACCCGTCCTTGAAGAGCAAACAGTTGATCATTATTCAACTCGACGCGGATGTGGCCGAAAAAAACTACGCGGATATCGGTGTTCTCGATCCTGAAGTGAATGATCTTCCCTGTGCGCATCCATGCCCACCCGCCGTGGATACCGTCAACGCCCTGGAAACGGTGGTCCGACGGTGGTTGCAACACGATCCCGGAGATCGCGGCGTGATTTGCATTCCCTCTCGGGCAATCGACGCCTGGATGGTCCCCGTGTTTTTTCCAGGTGACACGGACAAACTAAGCAACCTGGAATGCAGCGGAAGTCTCGGTCGATGGCTTTCGAGCAAGCAGGCCGGGAGTTTGATGCGCCAATCGGGCAAGAAGAACCCTCGTAACTATCGTTCGCAACAAGCCGAGTTAACCCGGGCCTGGCCACGCGTCAAAGAAAGTTGTGCAACGGCCGCGGTCTTCGAAGCCCGGGTATTGGATGCTTTGAAGAACGAAGATCCAATCGAGCCGCCGGGGGATTAATCCAGCAGGGACAGCAGGTATTGGCCGTATTCGTTTTTGGCCATCATGCGGGCCCTTTGCTCCAAGGCTTCCGCCGTGATCCAGCCGTGGTGGTACGCAATTTCTTCCAAGCAGGCGATTTTCAGGCCCTGGCGGTCTTGGATGGCTTGCACGAAGTTGTTGGCCTGCACCAGCGACTCATAGGTGCCCGTGTCCAGCCAGGCCATGCCGCGACCGATTTGGTGCACGGTCAACTCGCCCATTTCCATATAGTGACGGTTGACGTCGGTAATCTCGTATTCGCCCCGCGCCGAGGGCTTCAGGTTGGCGGCGATCTCCTTGACCCGGTTGTCGTAGAAGTACAGGCCCGGCACCGCGAAATGCGATTTGGGGTTTTTGGGCTTTTCCTCGATATCTATGGCCACCCCGTTTTCGTCGAAGGAAACCACGCCGTAACGCTCGGGGTCTTTCACCTGGTAGGCGAAGACCCGGGCGCCGCTCTTCAGGTTTGCCGATTCTTCCAGGGCGACGGTCAGATCGTGGGCGTAAAAGATGTTGTCGCCCAGAATCAGGCAGACCGAATCGTCGCCGATGAATTCGGGGTCCAGGGTGAAGGCCTGAGCCAGGCCCTTGGGCTCCGGCTGGACCGTGTAGTTGACGGCGATGCCGAACTGGCTGCCGTCTCCCAACAGGCGCCGGAAGGCCGCGCTGTCCTCTGGAGTGGTGATGATCAAAACCTCGCGAATGCCCGCCAGCATGAGCACTGACAACGGGTAATAAATCATGGGTTTGTCGTAGATGGGTAATAACTGTTTACTGACGCCCATGGTAATGGGGTAAAGCCGTGTTCCCGATCCGCCTGCCAATACGATGCCTTTCATCTCACGAACCTCCGGGCCAACTTGTCGCGCAAACCATGGGATCTTAGCGGTTGAACACGATTGCATAAAGGAAAATCTTCCGCCGGTCGTCCGATTCTTGTAGCGGGAACGGGCTGATCTATGTTTAAGATATTGAATCTCTAGAAGATGGAGACACCCCATGTTCACCCTTGTAGCGATGCTGTTAAGCCTGGGCATTTCGGCAGATGGAGCGGGAGCCATGGACGCCATGAACGAGATTTCACAAGATTACGTCAAGCTGGTGCTGGGCATGGGCCGTCACGATGCCGATTACGTGGATGCCTACTACGGACCCGAGGAATGGCGAAAGGAAGCCGAGCGCGCCGCTTTGGACCTCGCGACCATCATCGGGAAGGCCGGTGAACTTTCCAAAAAGCTGGCCGAACTGGACACCTCCTCGCTGGACGCCATGGGCAAACAGCGGCATCTTTACCTGACCAAACAAATCAAAGCCTTGACCGCCCGCGCCGAATGGTTGTCCGGCAAGAAGATGACCTTCGATCAGGAGGCCGAGCGGCTCTACGATGTCAAACCGCCCGAATTCGGCGAGGATCACTTCAAAAAGCTGGCCGCCGAGTTGGAGAAGGCGCTGCCGGGCGAAGGTTCGTTGACCACCCGCCTGGAAGCCTATCGCAAGCGCTTCATCATCCCGCCGGACAAGTTGGACAAGGTTTTCAAGGCAGCCATTGAAGAAGCCCGCGAGCGCACCGGCCGACATATGGAACTGCCCTCGGGCGAGAGTTTCGTGGTGGAATATGTCACAGACAAGGCCTGGAGCGGTTACAACTGGTACAAAGGCAAGGCCCACAGTCTGATCCAGGTCAATACCGATTTCCCCATTACCATCGACCGTGCCGTGGACCTGGCTTGTCACGAGGGTTATCCCGGACATCATGTCTACAACGCCCTGCTGGAAAAACACATGGTTACCGGGCGCGGTTGGTTGGAGTTTTCGGTTTATCCCCTGTTCAGTCCCCAGTCCCTGATCGCCGAGGGCAGCGCCAACTTCGGCATCGACGTGGCCTTCCCCGGTGAAGAACGCATGGCCTTTGAACGCGAGGTGTTATTTCCCCTGGCCGGTTTGGATCCCGCCGGGGTAGACGAATACTACCGGATCATGGAACTGGTCCGCAAGCTGTCCTACGCGGGCAATGAGGCCGCCCGCAACTACCTGAACGGAACCTGGGACCGGGAAAAGACCATTCAGTGGCTGGTGGACTACGCCCTTTTCTCCCGTGACCGCGCCGGGCAACGGCTGAAATTCATATCGAAATATCGCGCTTATGTCATCAATTACAACCTTGGCCAGGATATGGTGGCGGCCTGGGTGAATGCCCAAGGAGGTACAGCCGATCAAAGTGCTGAACGCTGGAAGGTTTTTGAACGCCTGCTTTCCGGTCCCATGCTGCCCTCGAACCTCGAACTCTGAATCCGCCCGGCATTCAAGGCCGACGGCGCCGACGGTCAGGTCGGACCGTTCATGCTATAATGACGCTTGAATGTAGCCTGTAACGACACCCTGTAACTTGCATCGGGTCGCAGCGGCATGTTTTTTGGTCCATCGATGGCTGTATTGCATTGTTGGAGGTCAGATTTGAAGTTCCTCGCCTGCCTTCGGGTCTTGCCGTTCTTGCTCCTGATCGGTCATGCAACCGCGTTTGCGGCGCCCTATCAAACCGAGGCCATGGCAGGCGAAGAGTCGCGACCGGAAGAAGCTCGCGAGGCGGAGGTCGATAACCACGGCAAACAGAGCGGGGCTGAAGATCACGACGACCACGCCGAGGAAGACGGTCACGGTGAGGAGCACAGCATTACCCACCAGATGATGGTACTGGTGCTGCAACTGGCGTTGATCGTGCTGGTTGCACGGATGGGCGGCGAGATCTTCGAGCGTTTCCTCAAACAGCCCTCCGTGTTGGGGGAGTTGGCGGCCGGTATGTTGATCGGGCCCTATGCCCTGGGTCCTTATTTGGACTTCGGCGCGGGCGCCCTGTTTCCCCTGATGACCGACGGGCAGTTACCCGTGACGCCGGAGCTATACGGCGTGGCCACGGTTGCCTCTATCATCCTGCTGTTCATGGTGGGTCTGGAAACCGACTTCTACCAGTTTATGCGTTATTCGGGGCCGGGCGCCGCGGTGGGCGTGGGCGGCGTGTTGGGTTCGTTCATTACCGGGGACCTTTTATATGTATGGTTCACGGGCAGCAGTTTCATGAGTCCCGACGCCCTGTTTATGGGCACGGTCTCCACGGCGACATCGGTAGGCATTACCGCGCGAGTCCTGTCGGAGAAGAAGAAACTGGACTCGCCGGAGGGAACCACCATCCTGGCCGGGGCCGTGATCGATGATGTCTTGGGCATTCTCATCCTGGCCATTGTCGGCGGGATCGCTGTCGCAAACGCTGCCGGGAGTGACGGCGTCGCCTGGGGCCGGATCGGTATCATTGCGCTTAAGGCATTCGGCTTCTGGCTGGGGGCGACCGCTGTCGGCATCGTGCTTTCCAAGACCATCGCGCGCGGCATGATGTGGTTTAGAACCGCCGGTTCCATCACCGCGCTCGGTTTCGGTCTGGCCTTGTTGCTGGCCGGTATTGCCGAGACCTTCGGCCTGGCCATGATCATCGGCGCCTATATCATGGGACTGTCGCTCTCCAAGGAAGAGATTTCACACCATCTGGAACGTCGCCTGATGCCGGTTTACGCTTGTTTCGTGCCCATCTTCTTCGCGGTCATGGGCATGCTGGTCGATTTCCAAGCCATGGGCAAGGCCTTCGTCTTCGGCCTGATCTACTCGGTGGTGGCCATTGTCTCCAAGGTTCTGGGCAGCGGCTTGCCCTGTTTCCTGGTGGGCTTCAATAGTATCGGCGCGGCGCGTATCGGTATCGGCATGTTGCCGCGTGGTGAAGTCGCGTTGATTGTGGCCGGGGTAGGCGTCAGTCAGGGTTTTATCGGTACGGACATGTTCGGCGTGGTGATCATGATGACCCTGGTGACGACCATCATGGCGCCGCCTATCCTGGTCGGTCTGTTCAACGTAAAGAAACCGGGCCTGCGCCTGGAGGAAGAGGAAATGAGGGCCGCTGCCGACGAATTACCCGAGGAGCGGATTATTACTATCGGCCCGCTGACCTGGAACAATCACGAGCTGTTGATTTCCTGCATCCAAAACGTGTTCTTCGCCAACAAATTCACCCTGAACACGGTCAACGCCGACCAGGGCATCTACCGGTTCTCCGGTCGCATTGAAGGCGAGAACTGTTCGGTGCAACTGTCGGACCACAATGAAAGCATTCATCTTAAGACCATGTCCCGCTTCCACGAGCGCATCCATCAACTGGTCACCGATGCCCATGAACAAGCCGCCGACAAGGTGACAGGGCTTCAAATTCGGGATTTCTCTGCTTGAGTCGGCCCGGTTCGAAGAGAACCTGAAACAATTGAGTAGTCCTTGATATACAATCGGCCGGCAACTCAACCGGCGGGGTTGCCGGCGCGATCTTTTCGATCTCTTCGAAAGGTAGTCCAGAAGATAACCACACGCGTGAGGCAGTGGACGGCTACCACCTGGTCTTCCGGATCGATATAAGCCGGGGAACGCCGGCTCGGCTCCTTGAAATGCGCCGCTTCGTTGCCGAATATGCGCAACTGGTGCAAGTAGCCGATCATCCAAGACGCAACATGCCTCCCCCGAAGAGCCTCGATACCCTGGAACAGGTTCTTGACCGGTTCTCCATGCAAATCTGCCAGCAGCGCCTCGATAAGGCGCCGGAAGAAAATTCCCTGTTCGAAAAAGCGCAAGTTGCGATCCTTCAAGCGGACCTGAAGATCATGAATCACATGCCGGGTTTTGTCATGGGGTTCGAAGGTCGACTTCAAATGGGCCGTTTCATCGATCAGCTCGCCGATCAAGGACGCTGCCACGGCGGTTTTGGGCAGGCGTTGTGTGTCGTGTGAGGAACGGCCCAGCAATTCATTCATGGCTTCGTCAAGTTTCTCGACTCGTTCCGGCGCGATCTCTACGAAGATCACCTTGCGTAGGCCCGGGATGGCGTGCAGCGCCTTTTGGCAAAGAGGCAGCAACCGGGCCAGCATTTCGTTGGGGGAGAGCCGTTGCTGTCCCGTCCCGATCAGGGGCATGGCCACGGAGGCGAGAGGGATATCCATGAATTGGGTTGCCGCCAGCAGGGAGAACAAACCGCTCACCGGTTTTTCCAGGGAAGCATGCCTGGTCTGCAGACTCACGATCTCGACACAGGCCACGTACTTGAAATTCTGTCGGTCTATTTTGGTGGAAAGCCACACATTGAACTTATCGCGCAGGTCCAACAACGGTTTGCGCGACAATGCCTCCATATCGACTCCAATCTGTTGCATGGCCTGGATCAGTGAACCCTTGACGGGCAGGTAGTGTCCCGTAAACGCGGAAGTTACCAGAATGTCTATCTTGAAGGACAGTTTGGTGATGTCTCCCTCATGGAGTTCCACGGTTTTGATGCCGCTGTCGGTTTGGATTTCGAATAGATTGCGAAGTTCGGTCATCGGATGTCCTCGTTCGTCCCGCCTCCGAACCGGCCGCGGTTTATTGCTTTGCGGCCCAAAGCGCCAGTTTTTCCCTGAAGATTTTGGCGTTGTGGCGGATGTCCACCGGGAAACCTTTGTGAAAGAGAATGGTTTCGATATCTCGGGTGATCTCGTGTTCGGCGCCCATTCGCAATAGTTCCCGGCGTACCGTTTCCCGATCGATGACATGGGCCTCACGGTCCAGCTCCACGCATAGTACCGGTTGGACGCCGCCGTTTCGATTCACGCCGACCAGGGCGCTGCGGAAAACGGACGGGTGGGCGTTAAAGATCCCCTCACAGGGCATGGTGAACAACGTGGTCTTTTCCGTGATCACCCGATGGGCCTTGCGACCGCAAAACCAGACCCGGCCCTTTTCGTCGCGGTAACCGACATCGCCCATCCGGTGCCAAAAACCGCCGTCGGGATCTTGGATCTTGGCCGATACGGTCGAGCTTTCACGATTGAAATAGGCATGGGTCACAACTCGGCCCTTGACACAGATCTCGCCGATTTCGCCCGCGGGCAATACCGAATCGGGATCGAATTCAGCGATGGGGTCGTCTGTGATGGGAATGATGCACAGCTCGATGCCGCCCACCGGCAAACCCACGCAAACGCCCTTGCCCTGATCGGTCAACGCGGCGGTTTCGCTCAAGATTTCGTGAGAACCCATACGCGCCACGGGCAGGGCTTCGGTGGCGCCGTAAGGGGTGAAGATCTGGCTCTTGGGATCGAGCATCCGCGCGAAGCGCCGCATCACGGCGGCTTGAACCGGCGCCCCCGCGCTGATGACACGGCGGAGTGTCGGCAGTTTCACATCCAGCGCCGTTCCGTAACGCGCCACCGTATTCAACAGGGCAGGCGAGCCGAACATATTGGTCACACCGAAGTTTTCTATTGCTTCGAAGACCTTGCGGGGATCTACATTGGCGGGCCTGGTGAAGTCCATATCGGGCACCACGGCGGTCATCTCCAGGGCGGGCCCGAACAGGGCAAACAAGGGAAACGTGGCCAGGTCCATTTCACCGGGCTGAATACCGAAGACGTCGCGCAGGATCTCGACTTGAGCCAGGAAGGTGCTGTGCTTGTAGATGACGCCCTTGGGAACGCCGGTGGAACCGCTGGTAAAAAGAATGGCGGCAATATCGTCAGCTGAAGTGTCAGGCAAGGGCTCGGCATTGACCGCGCCGGCGCGCTTGATATCGTCCAGGTCCGGGCCGCCCCAAAACAACCGGCGACCCACGGTGACCTTCAGGGAGCCCGATGCCCAACCCAGCAGCAGTCGGGCGATATGCGCCTTGGGGATGCCGATAAAAGCATGCGGGTCGGCTTCGGCCAGGCACTTTTTGAGATTTTTGACACCCATGCCGGGATCCACCATCACCGGCACCGCCCCCATTTTGAAGAGAGCAAAGGTCAACGCGAAGAAATCCAGGCTGGGCTTCACCATCAAGACGGTGCGCATGCCTTTCCTCAAGCCGTGCGCCGCCAGCCCCCCGGCGATCAGATCGCTCTCGCGGTCCAACTGCAGATAGGTGTAATGCGTATAACTCACCCGCCCTTGACGATCCCGGCCCTCCGGGTAGATGACCGCGGGGGCATGAGGGTTGCGGCCGGCAAGTTGCGGCAGGAACGACGCGATATTGGCAGCGGCCGGTTGTTGCATAGCGGAATCCTCCGGTATTCATGGATGAGGCCCGATCATCGCGGGATTTCGGATTGTACCACGACCCGCCGGGAATCCCGGCGCGGATCATGAGCCGGGTGCGCTTTGAGTGAGAGATCTGCGAACCGTTTCCGTCTGCATATTTCCGAGGATATGCAGGTCTACCCCGCTGAGTATGGACGTATTGGATCCGGACAAGGTTAGTCACGGTCGGTTAACCTCATATTCTGCTCGGAACGTGGTTCGACCTCCGTGTCTGTGAG
>JAAUYB010033435.1_pt1 | contig 11769 bp, 12 predicted proteins | sample 7278071 | NCBI WGS metagenome assembly JAAUYB01 (sample SAMN14350121, study PRJNA611818) | marine sediment metagenome | isolation source: surface marine sediment (1.8m) | place: French Polynesia: Moorea | collected 2018-08 | reverse complement strand
GGGTCAGCTCGAGCATCGGGATTGCGCTCTATCCCGACAACGGCACGACTGCCGAGCAACTGATCCGCGCGGCTGACAAGGCCATGTACCAGGTCAAGCGCGCGGGCAAGAACGCCTACGGCTTCGCTGAGCGCGAGCGACGCTACGAGGTAGTGGGCGGCAAGGATCACAAGCCGGTGGAGGGCTAGAACATGGGAGGCCGGGTTTACAAGTTGTACAACCAGCAGGGTGTGCTGGCCGAGCTCGACAAGCTGCGTCACCGGGAAACCCTGCTCGACGCCACCGAGCAGATCGCGCACATCGGTCACTGCGAATGGGACTATGCAAACAACTGTATCCGCTCCTGTTCCGACGGGTACGCGCGCCTGTTCGGCCTGACGGTGGGCGAGATCATGGAGCTGCACGACAGCTGGGAAAAGTCACTGGAACAGATTCATGCGGACGATCGCGAGCGCTACCGGCAGTCCTACGAATCGCAGGAGCGGCTCGGTTCGCACGAGGTCGAGTACCGGTTACTGCGCAAGGATGGTGAACTGCGCCATATCTACGAAACCGGCACCGTTGAATTCGATGACGAAGGCACACCGATCTCCGCCTTCAGCCTGCTGCAGGACATAACCGATCGCAAGCAGTACGAACTCGAACTCGAAAGCCGCGATGCGCTGGCCCAGCAGGCCGAGGCCATCGTCGATATCGGCCATTTTATTTTCGATACCTCGAGCGAGACCTACAGCTACATCAGCCCGGGTTTCGCCAAGATTCACGGCGTTTCCGTCGACGAATACCTGAGCATGGTCAAAACGGTCGACGACGATATCGAGGACGTGCACCCCGACGACTACGACATGGTCCAGGAAACCTACCGCCATACGGACCAGACCGGTGAAGAGTTCCTGATCGAGTACCGGATTTTTCGCAGCGACGGCGAAATGCGCTGGCTGCGCGAGCAGGGCACGGCGCGGCCGTCGGCCGAGGGCGGGGTGATCCAGCGAATCGGTGTTATCCAGGATATTACCCAGCAAAAGCGCACCGAGCAGAGCCTGCGCGAGGCGCGCGATTCGCTCGAGGTCATGGTCAGAAACCGCACGCGAAAACTGGCGCAGACCGTCAAGCGCCTCGAGGAAGAGGTCGAGGAGCGCGAAAAAATCGCCGCCGAACTGGATTTCCTCGCCAACCACGACGCCTTGACCGGACTGCCCAGCCTGCGCCTGTGCAAGGATCGGCTCGAGCATTCGCTGGCGGAGGCGCGCCGCAACCGCCAGATGTCGGCGGTCATGTTTCTCGATCTCGACGGTTTCAAGGAAATCAACGATGCCCACGGACATGAATTCGGCGACCTGGTGCTGAAGGAAATCGCCTGCCGAATCAAGGGAGAGATTCGCGAAACCGACACGGTCGCGCGCATCGGTGGCGACGAGTTCATCATCATCCTGTCGAGCGTGCCGGAGCTCGAAATCGTCGAGCGTATCGCCGCCAGCCTGATCGATGGGGTTGCGGCGCCTTTTGATATCGAGCGGGTCGAGGAATGCGTCAGCGCCAGTATCGGCATCGCGCTTTACCCGGACCACGGCACGACCGCCGAGCAGCTGATTCGCTCCGCCGACAAGGCGATGTACGCGGTCAAGCGCCAGGGCAAGAACAATTACGGTCTCGCGCAGTCCGGCGACGAGACCACCAGGCTGGCCGATCCGGGCTGATTAGCGACAGTTAACAGCAGCAGTTGCTGGCCCTGTCACCGATTTAGTCGATACAATCGCGTGGGCGGAATTTTGCCGCTGCAACTTCCAGCAGGATATGGCCGCGTCCTCGCAACCGCTGGCCGGGCACCGCGATCTTCCGGGTTTCGGCATCACGTTTTTCATCGGCAACATGGCCATCATGGCATTGCTCGGCGCGGGCGTGCGTGAACTGCTCGGACGCGATTACTCCCTTGGCCAGGTGCTGCTGTTTCGGTTTGCTTTCGCCAGCCTGATTTTCTGGGCGGTTTTGTTGGCAACCGTCGGGTTCGCCGGCCTGGCCACGCGCCGGCCGCTCGACCACGCCATTCGCGGATGCAGCGGCGTGATAAGCCTCGGCCTGCTGTATTTCGCCCTCGGCCGCATACCGCTGGCCGATGCTACCGCGATCGCCTACGCGGCACCGATTTTCATCACCGTACTGGCCATCTTCCTGCTCGGGGAGACGATCGGTATCCGCCGCTGGCTGGCGGTCATCGCCGGCTTCGCCGGCGTGTTGCTGATCGCGCAGCCCGGCGGGTCCGGCTGGGATATCGGCATGCTGGCCGCCGCCGGCTCGGCGCTCGGCGGTGCTTTGGTCGCGATCTGGCTGCGCAAGCTGAGCAGCAGCGAACGACCGGTGACCATTGGTGTGTACTACAACGGTCTGGGTACCCTGGTCTGTATTGGCTGGATTCTGTGGAGCGGCTGGCGCGCACCCGGCGCCCTAGACGTCTGGCTGCTCGCCGGATTTGCGCTGGGCTGCGGCCTGCAACAATGGCTGCTGACGATCTCGTTTCGTTATGCCGAGGCCAGCCTGCTCGCGCCTTTCGAAAACCTGGCCATGGTATTTGCCGCCATCGTCGGCTTCGTCGTCTGGGGCGAGGTGCCGGCGTTGACTACCTGGCTCGGCGCCGCGGTGATCGCTGCCAGCGCGCTGTTTATCCTGCAACGGGGTCGCGTTCGTAACCAGTCGGCCGCGAAAGTTGCGCGGCTTGAATAAATCGCAGCTCGCCTTGCCGGCCTGTATGCTGGTCACGCTGGTGCTCGGTTCGGTGCACGGCTTTTCGATCTTGCTGGTGCCGCTGCAGCAATCGCTGATGCTCCCGCGAGCGCAGGTCAGCCTGATCTACTCTTTTGCGCTGGTCGCTATAACCCTGGCGGTGTTCGGCGGTCATCGCTGGTACGGCCGCAGCCCGGCCTGGCTGCTGGTGTCGATTACCTGCGGTCTCGCTGCAGCCGGCCTCTGGCTGTGCAGTCTGGCCGAGGGCTGGGGCTGGCTGGTGCTGGGCTACAGCCTCGTTTTCGGCCTCAGCAACGGCTTCGGCTATGGCTATTGCCTGCAGCTCGCCGGGCAGGTGCTGCCAGGGTCGCGGGGATTTGCGATGGGCGCGGTGACCGCCACCTACGCCGTGGGATCTGTCATATTCGCTTTTTTCGGCGGCCGATACATCGATAAGGGTTCGGTCGAGACACTGCTGTTTTTGCTGGCGTTGTCGATACTGTTCGCCGGAATACTGGCGGCTGCGTTGCTGGCGGCCGCCGGCGCGCGTTTCGTGGAGTCAGGCACGGACCGATCGTCGAGTTCATTCGCGCCGCGCTTTATCGCCGTACTGCGGTACTGGCTGGCGTACCTGTCCGCGGTGTTCGCCGGCCTGATGGCGATCGGGCATGCGGCGGGTATCGCGCTCGCCAATGGCGCCTCGACAGGCCTGTCCAACAGTGCCGCGGCCACCATCGGTGTGGGCAGCACTCTCGGCGGCTTCGCAGCCGGCTGGCTGGTAGATCGGACGGGATCGCGCCGGCTGCTGATAGGGCTGCCGCTGTTGTCGACCCTGTCGCTGGCCCTGCTGGCTCTGCTCGGCGGCCCGCTGACAACCGTAACGCTGCTCAGCCTGGCCGGCTTTTCCTACGGCGCGGTCATCGCGGTATACCCGGTTGCGATCGCGAACGATTTCGGTGCTCATGGACCCCGGGTTTACGGGCAGGTATTTACCGCCTGGGGGCTCGCCGGATTATGCGCACCCTGGAGTGCCGGCCTGCTGTTCGACCTGGCAGCAGATTACCGCGTCGCGCTCGTGCTGGCGGCAGTCATCGCCGCCGCTTCGGCCTGTTTCGTCGGCCTGTTTCGGCTGGCCGAGCGCAACTGAAATGCGCTCGGGATCGGGGGAATCCTGCGGCCTTGACAGCGGTTTGCAATCCCGGCGTCGTTGATGTTCCAATCGCGCAATGCCGCACCAATCGAACTTGCTGGGTTGCCTGTGGATGGTAGCCGGCGGGCTGCTGTTCGTCGCCGTGACCGTGCTCGTGCGTTACCTCGGCTCGGATATGCCGGCGGTGCAGGCCGCGTTCATTCGTTACCTTATCGGAGTCGTGCTGGTGCTGCCGATGCTGTGGCGCATGCGCGGCCGCCTGCGGCAGGCGCGCGGCATGAAGCTGTACTTCGCGCGCGGTGTCGTACACGGCGGTGCGGTCATGCTCTGGTTCTACGCGATGGCGCGGATACCGCTGGCCGACGTCACCGCGATCGGTTTTTCGACGCCGGTATTTACCGCGCTGGGCGCGGTGCTGATTTTCGGTGAAAAGATCCGCGTGCGGCGCATGCTCGCGATCGCCACCGGCTTCATCGGCACCTTGATTATCCTGCGGCCCGGGTTGCAGGTAATCGAGCCGGGTGCGCTGGCGCAGCTGGTGGCGGCGCTGCTGTTTGCGGGGTCTTTCCTGCTGGCCAAGCGCCTGACCCGGGAAGAGCCGTCAGCCGATATTCTCGTCATGCTGACGCTGTTCTGCACGCTGGCGCTGCTGCCGGGCGCAGTCTATTACTGGCAGACGCCGACCCCGGTGGAAGTGGGCTGGCTTGCGCTGGTAGCGGTGTTCGCCACCGCCGGTCACTATGCGCTGACGCGAGCGATCGCGCATGCGCCGCTGACCGTCACCCAGCCGCTGTCGTTCCTGCAGCTGGTGTGGGCGGTACTGTTCGGCTACTGGCTGTTCGACGAGATCCCGGATGTCTGGGTCATCGGGGGCGCGGCGCTGATCGTGGCGGCAATTTCCTACCTGACGCACCGCGAGGCTGTCGCCGCGCGCCGGGTGCGGGTGCAGGCGGCCTCGACCACCGCTCCCTAGGGTTCAATCGTCAGCCCAGCGCGGCGTCGAGCGCGCGCAGGATCCGGTCGACCTCGTCGAGGTTGCCGTATTGCACCAGCGACAGGCGCACGACGCCGTCGTCGGGATCGATGCCGAGATCGCTGACCAGGCGGTGGGCATAGAAGCTGCCGTTCTCGGTGCCGATGCCGGCGTCGACCAGTTTTTGCGCCAGGTCCTGCGAACTCATGTTCAGCGGTTTGAGCGCGATCGTCGGTGCGCGATCGCCGTCGCGCGCGTGGGTTTTACCGATCAGGCGCAGGCCGGGATGATGGTCGACGAAGTCGAGCAGCGGCGCCGCCAGCGCGGATTCGTGCGCGAGGATCAGCGGGTGCAGGTCGTCCAGCTTGCGCGCGAGCGGAGCAGCGGAGGCGCCGAAATGGTGGGCGTGCAGGTCGGCAAAATAGTCGGTCACGCCCGCGCAGCCGGCAACCTGCGCGTGTTGCGGTCCGGCCGGATTGAAGTCCTTGGTCGGGCTGCCGCGGTTGAAGTAATGCGCCTGCGAGGCCAGTTCGCCGTGGATATCGCGGTTGACGTAAAGCAGGCCCTGGTGAGGGCCGAACACCTTGTACAGGCTGAAGCTGTAGCCGTCGACGCCGAGCGCTTTCAGGTCCGCTACATGGTGCGGTGCATAGGCCACGGCGTCGACGAATACCCGCGCGTTACTGGCCGACTTGATCCGGTCGACGATTGCGCGCACCGGGTTGACCGTGCCGACGATGTTCGAGCAGTGGCTGAAGAATACCCAGCGGGTATTGTCGCGCACGAGCGGCATCAGCTTGTCGACGTCCAGCAGCCCGCTGTCGGGTTCGACTTCCCACTGGCGAATCGTGACGCCTTTTTCCTTCGCCTTGCGTCGCCAGGCGCCGCTGTTGGCCTCGTGGTCCTGGTTGGTCACGATGATTTCATCACCCTCGTGCCACTGGTGACCCACGGCCTGTGCCATGACGTAGGTGTTCATCGACGTCGACGGACCGAAGGTCAGTTCCGACGGATCGATATTGAGTGCCTGCGACCAGTCGCGCCGGGCGCGGTCCATCGCTTCGCCGGCCGCGGCCGAGCTCGGATAGGCCGCGTAGGGCTGCACCCGCGTGTGGCGGTTGTAGTGTTCCAGTACCGCGTTGGCCTGGTTGCAGACGTAACTGCCGCCGGCATTGGACGCAAACACGAACTGCGGGTCGTCCTGGATCTGGTCGAACTGTTGGCGAACGTATTCGATATCGAGTTGCATGGCTGGATTCCGCTGCTGAAGGTCAGGTATAGGTAGAGCAGTAGTTGTGGTAAACGTCCTCGAAACGCGACAGGTTTTTCGCCGTGTATTCGGCGAAGTCCATGTCCACGCGCGAGCCGAGTTCGGACACCATCGACCACATGGTTTCGCGCAGCAGCGATGCGCACTTCAGCGCGTGGTAGCTGGCGAGCCTTGCATCGTTCGGCGGTGTAGCGTAGTAGGCGTCGAGCATGCCGAGCTCCTGCTCGGCGGCGAGTTCGTTGTTCGACGCCAGGTTGGACAGGTCGAACAGCGGGCTGTCGAAGCCGGCGTAATCGAAGTCGATCAGCCAGATACGCTCGCCGTCGTCGATGAAATTGGCGGGCAACAGGTCGTTGTGCGCGAACACGATCTCGACCGGGCCGGTGCGGGTCTCGAGGTCCTCGGCGATGCGTCGCAGCTCGGCGAGGCGCGGACGGTGCGCGCTGTCGCCCCGCTCCAGCAGGTTGTGGTAGTGACGCAGCACCTGGAATACCCAGAACATGACCGGCACGGCATTGAATTGCCGTGGCGCTTCGCGGTGCAGGCGGCGCAGCAGGTCGATGATCCGCCCGAGGTTGTGCGGATCGCGCACGTCGGCTTCGTCGAACACCTTGCCGTCGATAAAGCGCACCACCAGCATACCGGCCTCGTGATAAACCAGTTCGGGCGATACGCCGACCGCGTGCGCGGCGCGGCAGGCCGCGATTTCGTTGGCGCGCGAAATCAGGTGAACCGGGTCGTCTTCGCCCAGGCGCACGACAAAATCGCCGGCGTCGTCGCGCACGCGGTAGTTCAGGTTGGTCATACCGCCGCTGAGGGGCTCGATGTCCACCGACCCGCGCCAGCAGGGTAGCGCGGCGATGCGTTGTTCGGTCGATTGTTGCATGCCCGGGGTTGTTCTGATTGGCGAACGAGGCATGATAGCATCGGCGCCGAGATGCGCAATCAGGCCGAACATTTCTTCGCCCGCGGCTGGTGCCGCTTCCCGTTCGATCGGCAAATCCTGGCCTGGCGGGATGCCGCGGTCGACGCCGCGCGCGCGACGCTGGCCGATCCCCGGCACGCGGCCTGGTATCGCTACGATAATACCTGGTTCGCGGGGGTAAACGTGTTGCCGAACCGGGGCGACAGCGCTGTCGGCGAAGGCAGGCCGCTGGCTGGCGAGGTGATCGAGTTTATCTCGCACACGCTCGGCCTGTCCGACTTTGCCTGGGATCCGGCGCAGGTGTCGGTCTGTTTCCCCGGCTACCCCCGGCCGATGGCGGGCGAATCGGAGGCACGTGCGCGCTACCGTCGCGAGCGCGATGCGGCACACGTCGACGGCCTGCTGCCGGAGGGTGAGCGGCGTCGCCGACACCTGCGCGAATATCACGGTTTTATCCTCGGCATCCCGCTGGTCGAGTTCGACCCGGGCGCGGCGCCGTTCGTCGTTTACGAGGGTTCACACGAAATCATGCGCGCCAGTTTCAGGCGCAGTTTCGCCGGGCTTGCGCCGGCGGACTGGGGTGAGGTCGACGTTACCGACGCCTACCAGGCCGCGCGCGAACGCGCGTTCGCCGAATCGCCGCGGGTGGAAGTGCATGCCCGCCCCGGCGAAACTTTCCTCGTGCACCGGCTGTTGTTGCACGGCACCGGGCCGTGGCAGGAGCAGGCCGGGGCCGGACCCGACGGTCGCATGATCTGTTTCTTTCGCCCGCCTATACTCGCGCCCGGTGACTGGCTCGAGCGTCCCTGAAGTCATCCCCGGCGGGTGATCGGCCGCGATTCGAGAGTGACGGTTGCGCGCGTCGGGGTCTCGATTGTCGCCTCGAGATAAGGTGCGTGGTCATCGTCGAGCGGGGTGATCCGCACCAGGCTCCCGGCATCGAGTTCGTCGATGCACGAGGCCAGCCAGTCCGGTCGATTGTGGTACAGCGTCAGCCGTCGCAGCCGGCAGCCGGGGTCGGCCATCGCCAGTGCCGGATGCGGCGCGCTGTGCCACTGGATACAGTACGGCAGCAGGCCGTCCGCCAGCAGGCGGCCGTCGTCGGTCAGCGCAATCTGCCACTCCAGCCGGTCACGCGCGAGCCGGGTCGGCGTGCCGAGGTCGAAGTTGCAAGCCTGCACCAGTCGCGCCAGGTCGGGCGTGTTCAGCGCCCAGGTCACCAGCCGCGGGCCGTGGCGCAGGCTGTCGCGCATCAGGGCCGAATCGAGCCCGAACCAGCGTGGCCGCGCCGGCGCCGCGGCTGCCGGGTCGATCGCGATGACCTCGAGATAAATACTGTCGCCGAGCTGCATCAGCAGGTTATGCGTACCCATCGCGACGTGTTTGCCACCCGGCGCGATGTCGACGCCGAGCTGTGCGCTTACCCAGGCCCCACCCTCGGCCAGGCTGGCGGCGGCGACGATCAGGTGGTCGATACGTTGCATGCCGACATGGTAGGGCAGGGCGCTACCGGAGAACAGGTTTCCGGAGTAGAATTTCGCCCAGTCCACGAATAAGAACGAGGTTCCGCCGATGAATATCCTGACCAACCGCATCGAATACAGTGTCGGTGACGCCAGTCACCAGGCTTACCTGGCCTACGACGACGAGATTACCGAGGCCCGCCCCGGCGTCATCATCGTGCACGAATGGTGGGGCCTGAACGACTACCCGGTGCGCCGCGCGCACATGCTGGCCGAGCTCGGTTACGTCGCGCTCGCGCTCGACATGTTCGGTGGCGGGCGCACCGCGGACAACCCCGACCAGGCGGGCGCGTTGATGAACGGCGTGCTCGGCGATATGGATACCGGCACGGCGGCATTGCGCGCCGGCCACGAACTGCTGCTGCAGCAACCGGGGGTCGATCCCGCGCGCACCGCCGCGATCGGTTACTGTTTCGGCGGCGCAATGGTGCTGCACATGGCGCGTATCGGTATGCCGCTGGCGGCGGTAGCCAGTTTTCACGGCGCGCTGGGATCGTTTCACCCGCCGCAGCCCGGCGAGGTCAGGGCGCGTGTCCTGGTATGCCACGGTGCCGCCGACAGCATGGTCAGCATGGACGATCTCGACGCTTTCAAAACCGAGATGGACGCCGCCGGGGCGGATTACGAGGTGCTGTTGCTCGACGGTGCAAAGCACGGCTTCAGTAATCCCGAGGCCAGCGTCAACGCGGAAAAATACGGGCTCGATCTCGCTTACGACGAGGCCGCCGACCGGCAGTCGTGGAGCGCGATGACCGATCTTTTCGGCCGGGTGTTCTGATGCAGAAACTCGACATGGACCTGAAGGATGTCAGGCGCGACTACGAGTCGCAGGGTATCCTGCGCAAGGACATGGACTCCGATCCCTTCGCGCAGTTCGGCCAGTGGCTGCAGCGCGCGCGTGACCTCGAGCTGCTCGACGCGACCGCGATGACGCTGGCGACCTGCGACGCGGACGGGCAGCCGTCGGCGCGCATCGTCCTGCTCAAGCATGTCGACAGCGAGGGTTTCTGCTGGTACACGGATTCGCGCAGCCAGAAAGGACGCGAACTCGTGGCCAATCCGCGCGCGGCGCTGTTATTTCACTGGCGCGACCTGAGCCGCCAGGTGCGCGTGCACGGCAGCGTGGCGCCGCTGCCGGCCGAGGACGCGGACAAGTACTTCAACCTGCGTCCCGAGGGCAGTCGCTTCAGCGCGGCGGCGTCGGTACAGTCGGCGGAAGTGCCGGGGCGTTCGACGCTGGAGGACGAAGTGCTGCGCCTGCGCGCCGCCTACCCGGACGGTGATGTGCCGCGGCCCGCGGCCTGGCTGGGATACCGCCTCGTGCCCGACTACTTCGAGTTCTGGCAGGGACAGGACAATCGCCTGCACGACCGTATCGTTTACCGTCCGCTCGCGAGCGGCTGGCAAATGGCGCGACTTTCGCCCTGATGCTGCTGGCCGCGCTGATCGCATTCGGCCATTTCATGGCCTTCTTCGCGCTGACCGCGGCTATCGTGCTGACGCTTGCGCTGGTGCGAGAATCGCTCGACTTTGACACGGCACGTCGGATTCGACGCGCCGACCGTGTCGCCGGCATTGCCGGCCTGCTGCTGCTCGTGTTCGGATTGCTGCGCGTATTTTATTTCGAAAAGGGTAGCGAGTTTTACTTCGGCAACACGTTTTTCCTGCTCAAGCTCGCGCTGTTCGTGGCCGCGGCGCTGGTTTCGCTATATCCGAGCCTGCAGTTCCGACGCTGGAACAGTGAACTGGAACAGCGGCTTGCGCCGGAGATCGACCCGGTTGCGGTCATGCGGATCAAGTCGGCGCTGCACTGGGAACTGGTTCTGATCATCGGAATCCTGCTGTGCGCGTCGTTGATGGTCAGGGGTTTTGGTAGTTGAACGGGGGAGTACGGCGACATGATTGACGAGGGATTTGGCAAACGGTTGCGCGCCGGCGAGCTTTTGCGCGGCACCATGCTGACGCTGCCATCGCCGGAGGTGGCCGACATGGTGGCGCGCTGCGGCTTCGACTGGCTGTTTCTCGACGGCGAACACGGTTCTCCGACCACGCTGGACTGGCAGCGCATGCTGATGGCCATCGGCGGTCGCTGCGCCAGCCTGCTGCGCGTACCGTCGCTCGGTGAAACCCGTATCAAGACCGCGCTCGACCTCGGCGTCGATGGCATCATCGTGCCGATGGTAAACAATGCCGAACTCGCGCGCGAAGCGGTTGCCTGGACCCGGTACCCGCCGCAGGGGCGGCGCGGCATCGGCCTGGCGCGGGCCCAGGGTTACGGACTCGAATTCGGCGATTACGTGGAAAACGCCAATGATCGCCTGGCGCTGGTGGTGCAGGTCGAACATATCGACGCGGTCGAAAACATCGAGGAAATTGCCGCGGTCGATGGCCTGGACGCGGTTTTTGTCGGGCCCTACGACCTGTCGGCGAGTCTCGGCAAGACCGGCGCGGTGGACGATCCCGAAGTGGTCGCCGCGAGCGAGCGAGTAACGCGTGCCTGTCGCGCGCGCGGGCTGGCGCTGGGAGACTTCGGCGTCAGTGCAGCCAGCGTGCTGCCCTACATCGAACGCGGCTTCAACCTGATCTGCGCGGGCACGGATGCCGGTTTGATCACCGGCGGCGCGGCGGAGGTCCTGCAACAGCTGCCGGCCCGAGACTAGCCGGAGGCTTGCATTCGCCAGCGCCGCGGCAAATCGACACGGAGCAAGACATGAACGACGACAGTAAAATCCTGGGCCTGGACGAGATCGACGACCTTGCCCGGCGCGCACTGGCGGGCTGCGGCGCGCACGGGTCGCAACTGGACTGGGCGGTACAGTCGATCGTCGATGCCGAATGCGACGGTATCCGCACCGTCGGTCTCGGTTACCTGCCGCTGTACTGCGGACACCTGCAGGTCGGCAAGATCAACCGCGACGCGGCGCCGCAGCACGGGCAAATTGCGCCGTCGGCGCTGCGTTCGATGGCCGACAGCGGTTTTGCGCACGCGGCCTTCGCCGAGGCCGAACAGGATTTCTACGCGCTGGTCGAGCGCCAGGGCATCGCCGCGCTGTCGATCGTCGACTCCTACTCGGCCGGCGTGGTCGGCTGGTTCGTGCAGCGCATGGCCAATGCCGGGATGGTTGGCATCGGTTTCGCCAATTCGCCATCGGCAGTGGCCCCGGCGCCGGGCGCCGGCAAGTTTTTCGGCACCAACCCGATGGCGTTCGC
>JAAUYB010035846.1_pt1 | contig 11784 bp, 6 predicted proteins | sample 7278071 | NCBI WGS metagenome assembly JAAUYB01 (sample SAMN14350121, study PRJNA611818) | marine sediment metagenome | isolation source: surface marine sediment (1.8m) | place: French Polynesia: Moorea | collected 2018-08 | reverse complement strand
CCAGCGCTCGTCTGGAGTACTTTTTTGAAAAGCCGACTTGTGATGTCTCAAAAGAGCGACGATGGGAAAAGGCCAAGTGACGAAGAAAGTAAGAGATATATCCGAAGAGAAAATTGCACACACCCGTTTACCGAAGAAACCAAAATCTCCCAGAGGATACTAGTAGCAGGAGGGAAACAAAAATAGTACCGTAAATAGTTTGTATCGTGTAAGAGCAATAAAATAGAACGTAACCTAAGCATCATGTTCTTGTATAACTATTTATGGTCCATTTCTTTTGAAAGAAAAAAAAATGCTCGCGCATGGAAGGGACAAGGGTCCTTTTGACATAAATATATTTCTTGGTAACAAGTTCGTGATAATATTTCCACTATCGTAGCGTCTTCAACAAATACAGGCTTGTAAGTTGTAGTATATATACGTAATTGCTGATCCTTATCTGAACCGGTTTTTATAAAAGACGTCTTCAAAGGGGGGTTCGTGTCTGGGCATGAGGGGCGCGAGGGACTTTTTATACGCACAATGTAGTACGGTATGTAGTAAAACCGGCGCGGGCCTCGCAATGCGGTACGAGGATCAAGAGAGCGCAAGACGCACCTTGGGACTGCCGAGTCGCCCAGGTGGTCTTAGAAGGGGGGGGGGGGATTGCTTGTTGTGTATGTAGTAGTTGGCTTGATGCTGGCACGCATTTTCCAATGTGTAGTAATTCGATGTTTCGGGCGCCTGTTCAAAGTGTTCTCCCTGAAGTTTATAATACAAAAACTCGAGGTATGTGCTGTTGTTGCTTTAAAATCGCCGCTACTGACGACGGGACGTTTCTTTTTCCGAAGGGGGGGGGGGCGAATCTGCTCTCCTATTCTTTGAGGGGCGGAGTTGGATTGGAACAAACCGGGATGCAATGGCTTCCAGACGAGGAGAGGCGCCTGGTCATGGAGAGAGGTACGTCACACTGGGTTTGGGTGCGCTCGCCAAAAAGGTTCTTTCGGCTTTTCTTTTTTTCTTTGTCAAGAATCCCCTTTTTTTCATCTTCATTGGACGAGTTTTGCCTCAATTCCTCTCTCACGTAAACGGGAGAGAAGGACTTTCCTTCTTCCCCTCTTATTTCACAATCAACAAATCCAACTTATTTCAAGCAGCAAGCAGCAAAAAGTCTTAAGATTAGAGTCCAAAGCTGACCTTTCCCTGTTCAGTTTTTGACTTCTATATGCGCCATTTAATATCACAGTCTGAGTGATGTACCTTAGCAAAGAAGGGCTTTCTTAGCAAGGTGAGGGTGTGTTGTGGCGGGCCTTGAAATTGGAGGGAGGGAGGAGCTTCCATCCACTTCAAGATATGAACCCTGGTTGGTTACGTTTTGCGGAGGCGGTGATACGTAGTGGTACAAAACTGGCACGTAGAACTTTCTTTTCTTGGGACGGTGGGAGACGGCGGCCGCCTATCTCCTACGCCTCCCCTGAGGCCGTCGCCCTCGGGAGCATCTCCGACGTTGGCGTGGTGGCCGAGGAATGCCCTCCTCCTCCTCCGCCGGCCAGCTGCGCCCCCGCAGACGTGGAGGCGGGCTCGCCCCGGTTGCCGCCCGCCCTCCGGCCGCCGGCCATGGAGGACGACGGTCCCCCGCCCCCGATGGCAGAGCCGGACAAGTTTCGCAACCTTGTGCGCAGCCCGTTGGGCATCCAGCTCCTGACCGACCTCAGCCCGGTGCCCCCCTCGTTGATGACCACCACTGCGGGCGTCCGAGAGGTGGAGGAGAATGCCTCTGGCGGCGGGGCGGAGCTGTTTGACGTCTGTCGGTTGAAGGCCCTCATGTCGGCGGCGGAGGCGGAGTTGGCCAGGGGCGGCACGTGCCCGTTCTCCGTGGTGGTGGCGCTGGTCGAGTAGGCGTCGCCGTTGGAGTTGCTGTTGTGCTGCCCATTGACGTGGCCTCCTCCCCCTCCCCCGGCGGAGTTGCGCGAGGGAGTCTGACCCTGGTGCAGGAAGGGGTTCGTCTCCTCGTTGCCCGCGTCCTCCTCCTCCTCCTCCTCCTCTTGGGCGGCCGCGGCCTGGGCGTCCTCCTGCGCCTCCATCTCTTCTTGCGCGATCCTCCTGTCCTCCGTCTGCCGTTCCAGCATGGCCCTGCCCTCCTCCGAGGTGAAGAAGGCGCGCTCGCGGAAGCGGTCGTTGGCGATGGGGAGGAGGCGCTCGCACAGGTCCAGGAAGGAGGGCCGCCGGGACTCCCTCTTCTGCCAGCAGTCTGTCATGATGTCGTAGAGGTCATCCGGACACCCGGGCGGGCTGGGCATGATGTGGCCCTTCTTGACCCTGTCCACCACCTGCTCGTTGGAGTAGCCCTGGTAGGGCAGCTCGGCAAGCGTCACCATCTCCCACAGAACCACGCCGAATGACCAGACGTCGGAAGAGGAGGTGGCGCGACCGTCGCGGAGGGACTCGGGAGCCATCCACCGAACGGGCATCATGCCCTTGTCGCCTAAGTAAATAAAAGAAACCCATTTGTAAAACATACGTAATAATGCTTTCGAGAGCTTGTTTCCCACCTTTCTTGTAGTAGTCGGTGGTGTATATTTCCCTGGCCATCCCGAAGTCCCCGATCTTGACGACGATGTCCCTGGAGACCATGCAGTTTCTGGCCGCCAGGTCCCGGTGCACGATGTGCTTCTCGTGGGTGGAGAGGTAGGCCATGCCGTCGGATATCTCCAGCGCCATCTGCTTCACCTCCTGCAAAAAAGGATGTGGCCGAATTTATATACGAGCGAATTATGGCAGAGTTGTGTATCTCTCTCACCTTGAAACTGGGAGGTAGCCTGTTGAATCTGTTACTCTCGCCTGGCTCAACGTCAGGTCTCAAGCTCCTGAGGTAAGTCTTCAGATCCTCGTTTTCCATCAGTTCTAGTAGCACCAAATGCGGCTGGCATCTCGAGACGACCCCGATCAGGCGGACCACATGTTCGGTTTTGAAAGCTCTGAAAAAGGGGGGAAAAAGGGAAATTAGAATCATGCATTTTGAAATGCGCGAATATGATCTTCCCCAACTCACTTCATAGTTTGCGCCTCGTTGAGGAACTCTAGGCACTCTGTGTGGCTGGCGCCCTCCCTCACGGTCTTGATGGCGCACTCCACGAGGACCCCGTTCTCCTGATCGTCGAACGTGCCTTTGTGCACCTTGCCGAAGGCGCCCCTGCCCAGCTCCTCTCCGATCACCACCTTGTGCCGGTCCACCTCCCACTCGTCGGCCTGGTACAGCTCGCCCAGCTGCCAGTAGTTGGGGTTGACTGAGACGACCCCGCCGTCTGGGATGTGGTCCTTGCTTCGCTTGTACTGGTAGGCGGCCGCGGCGGCGATCAGCGCCAGCGAGACCACCACTATGGGGACCACGATGGCTACGATCATGGTGCTGGCCTCGCTGGGGACGGTGATCCACTGTGAGTCGGTCCAGTTGCCCTCGCCCCTCAGCGAGACGGCCCTCACGCGCACGTAGTAGCTGCCCGTGCGGTCCGGGCGGAAGCGGCGGCCGGCGTCCTCGAACTGCTTTGCGGTCACGCACTCGATGGATCCGGCGGACTCCTGCTTGGACTTGAGCTCAAGGACGTAGTTGAGGATGAGCTCGTTGGGGTCGCTCGGGGGGTCCCAGGACAGCCAGACGCGGTTGGTGTCGTTCTGGGAGATGGTGCGCACCTTGGAGGTGATGTCGTCAGCGCCGGGCTTGTGAAGAACGCGCTCCTCCTTCACCACGTCCATGCTGCAGAACTTCATGTACTCCTTCTTCTTCACCGCACCTTCGGTGCTGCTCCCCTCTCCCATCATGAACATGTAATCCTTCACCTCGAAGGCTGCCTGGCAGGCGCGCACAGATATGGTGTAGCCTCCGTAGTGCTTCAGGTCCCGCACGAACAGAGATCGCTGGTCCCCCGGCACCCGCTTGGCGAACACCTTGTAGATCTTCCTTCCGTCGGGGAACCGCTGCGCCTCGCTGTAGGGCATGGGCTCCGACAGCCCGCCCATCTTGCTGTTCATGACTCGGTATCGCTCGAGCCCGTCCTCCTCCACCTCGATGCCGTCGTCTTCCTCCTCGGTCTCGTTCTTGCCCTGCGCCGCGTCGGGGGCCTCCGAGTCCAGGCCGCTGTCTAAGAGGATGGCGTTCCGCTGCTTCTCCTTCCCCTGCGCGTCTCCCACCGATCGCCGCCACCTCTTGGGCACAGCTACCTCAACGGAGCGTTTGACCCTGCCGCCCTCCTCCTCCTCTTCTTCAACAGGGGCGGAAGAGGAGGAGCTCTGGGCGTCAAAGACGACGTTGAGTACTGCGTCGAAGAAGAATTCTTCCTGCATCTTCTGCGAGGGGGCCTTGATGCCGTTGTTCTTCTTGACGGCGACCCCTCCACAGGTGGCGCAGTCGCAGGTTCCGTCCGCCGAGGAGGTCACGTTGGCCAGAGTGGCGTCCCCGCCAGCAAAAGCCTTCTCCTTCTCCTCTTCTTCCTTCTTGTCGAAGGCGGCCATGTCGGTAGCCTTCATGCTTTCCTTGCAATAGGGCCTGTCCATGAGGCGAGCGGCGTTGATCTCGTTGAGCGTGAGGACGATCTCGTAGTGGTCGATGATCCCGTTAGGCACCTCCGGCGGCTCCCACGTCAGGTTGAAGCTGGAGTAGCTGGTTTTGCGCACGCGCACCTCGGTCGGCGGCTTGGGGATGTCCTCCGGCGTGTGGAAGTAGATGATGTCAGACTCTGCACCCTCCACGCCCTCCGAACCCGCGTACTCCTTGACCAGGAGGGTGGAGATGAAGATGGCGTAGTAGGAGTAGGGCAGGAGCGGCGAGAGGAAGAGGAACTCCGGCGGCCAGTACAGCATGCCGCTCTCCTCGTCCTTCTCCAGGGTGGTGGTGGGCGTCTGGTCCAGCACGACCCAGTCGTCCCCGCCGCACGCGTCCCTCCCGTCGTACTTGGTCATGTTCTGCGCACGGAAGGTGGCCTCAGAGATCTCCCGGTAGTGGATCTTGTACCCGAGCAGCGTCCTCACGTTGGCCTCCTGCCACACGTCCTTGATGGTTTGCTTGTAGTTCTCCCACTGGATGAGGGCGATGTTGGAGTCCACCTTCTGCAGCTCCACCTTGAGCTTGCGGGACCCGCAGATTGCCTTGCCGCCGTTGGTGGCGTAAGAGATGTCAGGGGAGTTCTCCCCCGGATCCTCCAGGCCGGAATTCCTTATCAGGGACTTGATCTCCTCCTTGCAGAGTCGGGCGTTGTAGTGGATGAATGCGTTCCCGTCGGACTCGGAGCCGTCGTCGTCCGTGCGGAGGACGCGTACAGTGCTGCCGTCCTCCCTCACAGGGAAGAGCTTCTGGAGGTTCTCGTTCTCCAGGATGGTGAGGGAGTACTTGTTGTCCCCGTACTTGTTCTTCCCTCGGATGTACTGCAGGTTGCGAAAGAAGTCCAGAGAGACGAGGGCGTAGGTGCGAGAGATCTTGAGGCCTCCGGTGATCTCCTTCACCTTGCCGAGGTACTGCTCGAGCTGCTGCACCACGTTGGCTGCAAAGGAGAAGGGAATAAAAAACTCGAACAAAAGGCAAAAAGAGCCGAGACTCACATCCAGTGAGCTGTATGGTGAGGTCTCCCACTATGTGGGTGCAGTCCTTGAAGGCGTTGAGGACGGCGAAACTGGTGATGAGGTCGCCGTTGCACTTTTTCGGGCAGTCCTGGCACTCTACGCAAATGGGGGTCCCGTCCGTGTCGAACTCCTCGCGGGTGTTGCCCGGGCAGGTGGCCAGGCACTTGTTGTCGTAAGACTTGAACAGGTTGGTGTCCTGGATGCTCTCGCCGGAGAAACGGATGGACTTGCTGCGGCACTCGGTCTTGGTGATGCACCGCCAGTCTTGGAACTGAATGAGACCAGGGAAAGAACCTTTAGAAGAAAGCACCTAATACAAGTACAATTGAAGCTTTTTTACCTTCAGGAACTCATTCGGACACCTGGCCAGGCACTGCCACCTGCCGCGGTCCCCCTCGAAGAGCACGTCCCTGCAGGCTGCGCACTCGCTGGGGTCATCCTCCGAGCACCCGCCGACGCACTCCTGAGAGCACTCGCGCACCTGCCCGGAGCCAGGAGTGCGATAGCAGACGCTGCCGGGCTCGGCTCCTTGCGGGCAATTCTCTTCCACTACGGGGGCGAAATTATATTGTTTCGTTGTGTATCAATAAGCATCTGCCTAACTAGCGATATTTGATATTCACCTCTCTGACAAATTTTCTCGTTCCAGCAGCTTTTCCTCCCCTCGTACATGGTGTGGTCTGGGCAGCCCTCAGAGCACAACTCCGGGCAGGCGTTCTGCATCTGGTTCTCCTGGAGAAGAAGAAAAACACAATGCCTGAAATTAAGTACAAATTGCAGGAAACATCTGTTGCCCAGACGTACCTTCACAATTATTTTCTCGTGGTAGTCCGGATGCGTCAGCCTTTTCCAGTCGACAGTCCTGGCGTAGCACAGCTTTGAGTTGTACGTGATGCGGACGCCGCCGTTCAAGATCTTGGTTAGACTAGGGAGGCCGATCTCCTGCAGGTCAGGATTCTTGTACACCACCAGGGCATAATCCTGGAGGAAATGACAAAGAAGACGAAAGGTTACGGCCAATAGTTTACACTCCAACGGATAACTTTCGAAATCCTTGCCTCCAGCAAATTATTTCCCCTGATTACGGCCAGGTTGGGGAAGACATTGGCCAACGTGGGCAGCGATTTTGAGGCGTAGACCATGAGGTAGTCCGTGATCTCTCGGAGCTGCGGGAAGGTGGCGTTCAGGTCGGGGAACCTCTGGCCCTTGGGGACCTTGGCCAGCCCCGTGTCGTTGATGATGCCCAGCGCGATGATGACCTTCCCCTCTACCACGGTGCAGTTCCTCAGGAGGGCCATGTCCTTCATTGTCTTAAGAGTAACAGACTCGCAAACTGTGGAGATGGAAGAAAAGAAAAATATTAACAATGCGGAAAAGTATTTCAAACCGTACAAAAACAGCCTTACTTTTTGCCTGTGCCGGCCCAGCCAAGGCGACACATAGAGTCGCGATTGCACATATCAGTCTGGCGACAGAGAAGAAACCCTTCTTCTTTCTCGCCACTTCGTTTCTCCCTCTTCGGCGTCCTCCGCATCTTCCTCCGCCCCCGCCACCTCCTTCCCAGCACCACCGCCCAAGCCAGGGCCAAGGCGCCAGTTCGGACGAGGGGGTCTCCGGTCGGCTTCGGACGCTGGGCCTCGAAGATTGCTTCGCCGGCATTGGGCCTTCCTCCTCCCGCCACCGACCCCAGGGGTCGGGCGCCTTGTCCAGGGAGGGGGATTCGTAGGAACTTGAACCAGGTGTGGCGACTTCTCCATTAAGATCGGGCTCTTCTCGGAGGTGCGGGGAAAACTGACTTGAGGCGCGGGAGGAACTCCGTCCCTCCGTCTCGGGCAGAGGAGAGCAGGGGAATCCTCCGTTCTTCCGTATGGAGCCGACGGCGGTCCCGCCGGGATCGGCTGCACCGGGATCGTCCAGCAGTGAAGACGACGCCGGAGCTCGAGAAATGGCTCTTGTGGCCGTTTTTGCTGATAGTGGAGTACTACCGAAGGAACTTTGTGTTGCAGGTACGTGCGGGAAGGGGGCGTCCGCCGTTGGCGAGACGGAGGCGGCCACGGCCGTCGACGAAGGCGGCTGCTGCTGCTCGTGCTCAGGTACGGGTCCGCAGGCGGAAGAGTGGCTTGACTCCCGCTCCTTGGTGTCATCGGCGGACGGAGGATGAAGAGGGCGGAGGAGCGGGTTCGCCGTTGAGGAGGCGAATCCGGAAGCGAAGGTTGGCATGCCGCCGTCCAGCGGGAGGAAGACTTCTCGGCACGTCTTCCTCTGCTGGAGAGCGAGCAGCCGGAGCCTGTACAGCTTCTGCTGCATGGCCATGGGGCTGCCTGCCAGGAGCCTGGCCGCTATGAGGCTGTGGCTGGGAGGAGAAAACGGCTCCTCCTCCTCCGCTTCTCCTATTCCTTCGCCGGAAATGCCAGAGGTTCCTGGATGCCCGTCTCCCTCCTGCTTCCTGTGGAGGGCGGCCAGGGCCTCGAACTCCTCCTCCAGGGTGAGTGGGACCTCCCAAGGCGGCCTGGAGGGGACCACGAGCGGAGACAGACCCCCTCCGTCGGCCGCCGTCTTGCTGGTCTCGGGAGCGGACCAGTGTCGCACCCTGGACCAGGTCGGGGTGCCGACGTTGATGCACATCCTGGTTCCTGTCTTTCTCGAACCGTCCACTCCCCCAGATCCTTTCTCACATATCTTGGTTAGAACGTTAAAGCTTTCTTGTCGTAAGAAGCCGGGGCTGTTAAGCAGAGAGTCTCTCATATGGCAGACTTGTGGTTTCGGGGATTCACTTTATGGTGTGTCCTTCTCAGTCATATATGCAGAATGTGCGTGTGGGCTGTGGGGGATGCCGTCGCCTGTCGCGAGACGAGGCAGCTTCAGATTGGGGGGAGAACAGAGGCTGGGGCGAGAGAGAGCGCTCCTCACACTGTCCCTCCCCAGGGATCTCCCCCTCGAGTCTGGCTTCTTCTCTCCTACTGCAGTCTCCGCCGCCAGCGAAGCTGCTTCATAACTGGCCTGGAAGAGAAAAGAGAGAAGGATATAGCAATTATGTGATGTGTACGCAAGCGCCTCCGACGCACTAATTCATTGCCTTCGACGTCTGGACGGGAATCCGTCTTGTGTCAAGCCGGGGGAAAAGAGAGTGAGGGAACACGGAGGAAAGGGGATTGAGCACACCTGTTGCAGAAAATTCTTTCTTCCACGACCTACGTAGCCTTTTCTTTTTCTATGCACGATGAAAATCACACTTGTCTAGCGAATATGACGACAAAAAAATCATTTTCGCCAATGGACAACAGCTTGCCAAGACAAAAAAAGAGTTAAAAGGAATGCTGTACTGTAGTACATTTACCCAACCCGAGCCTGCAAACCAACCTGTCCGAGGAACGGACGGCAAGTGTACTAAGTAAGTGGAGCGACAGAAAAGAAAATACTACAAGAGTGACGTCACCGGTGTACCACGTGGGTTTTCTAGGAGAGAGCTTACCCTCGCCGCCGGCCCAAGAAAGAGAGAGAGAGAGGAGGAGAAAGCATTCATGAAGTGCGTACCCCGATGAGGAAGAGGGGAGAGAGAGGGAGAGAGAGAGAAAAAAAGAAAGCATTACAATCTTTCTCCCGGGGGAAGTCGCCGCATTTTGCAAGCACGTAAAGAGAGCGCGCGAAAGAGATAAGTGCTCCCCCGTCTTTTTTCCGCCGCCGCCAAGCCGGAAAAAGAGATGATGACGTCTTTGTCCCCCCCTGCTCCTTCCCTATTCGCGGAAATGACGGGTTTGTTGCACGTGCAGTAAAAGGAGACACAAGGAGTTAAAGAGAGAGAGAGCCCTGACACTGTGCAAATCTATCTAGGGGGGAAGTTCAAAAAATCTGCGTGCAAAAATGGGGGAAGAGAAACTTTTGTTGTTTCGAAATCTCGCTCACCCATATAATCCACGCCTCCCTTCACACCCCGGCCAGCGTTTTTCCAGAAAGTTAGCCTTCCCTTCCCCGCCCCAACAATGCCCCACCCCACTTCTCTCTCGTCTGCCCAAAATCGGAGGGAAAAGGGAAGGAGGGGGCTGGGGGAGGAGGCACCCTAATTAGTTGACCTCGCGCCTCCTATTCCCTTCCTCCTGCGCTATATCGCCCCCCCCCCCCCACCTCCATCCTGTTCTACCGTAGCTCTGTCGAAAGGCCAGCCCCCATCCCGTGTCTGCTCTGACCCCCCTCCTGCGTCCAGAGGCGAGATGGGACGACAGGGAGAGAGAGAAGAAGTCGTTTTCAATTTCGGTTTGGCATTTTTCTCTCCCATTCCAGGCATTCATGGCCATTCCACCTCCCACTCCCCCAATCCTCTTGTCTTTGCTAGTGTAGTAGTGGGCAGAGGGAGAGGGGGGGCATGGGTGATCGGGGAAGAGATAGAAGCGCCCGGGGCGGCGGCGAGAAGGAAGAGGGGTCTCCCCCTCCTCCCTCCCCACTTTACCCATGCCTCTCCTCTTCTTCCTACTCCACTAATTCCCTCCGCGACGCTCTCCGGTCAAGTCATTTTTGGCCCGGGAGCAGCAGTTGGAGAAGGAGGGAAAAGAATTGAGGCGATCTTTGCCAGCTTCCTTTTTGCCCCCCTCCCTCCCCCTCTTCCCGCCGCATGCAAAGAAAAGCGAGGAGGACTTGACTGACCAATACACTCCTCCTCCTCTTCCTACGACACGAGAAGGGGGAAGCGGAGGAAGTCACATGAGGAGGCGGCAAGCATGTGTGGAAAAAGAAAAAGAGGCAAGCTGTGCGGAGAAGAGAAGGGGAAGGGAGGGACGGAGGGAGGGCGGCTTTTTCTCCTCATTTCGCGCAAAAAAAGAGGGAGTAAGAAGTGAGCGACATTCCTGAACCCTCCTCCTCCTCCTGCTTCACAGCTCCATCCATTCAGCCAGGAAAAGAGGGGGGGAAGGGGGATCGGGTCACGCCTAAGACTGCGGACGAAAAGATGGACAAGGAGGGGGAGGGAGGAGGAGGGGAGTCACGCAAAGTCAAGCCAGCAAGAGTAGCCAGAGGGGGAGAGGGCATGGTGGTGGGTCTATTTTCGCGTTAGCGCCCCCCCTCTTTCTCCCCCTCAAAGAGGAGGGGTCAGCCAAAACGTCACGATGACATGTTTTGGTGTTGGGTGTCGGGCGCGTAAAGCGTCTGGGCGTTCCCCCAAGTGGCGAAGAGGAGGAGGAAGAGCGTTTTGGAAGCCTTTGGTGTGGCAGGGATATTCCATCTTCCTCCTCCCTCCTCTTTTACGACCCCCCTTCTCTCTCCCGGAATCCACGACGCAAAAAGCCAAAGAGGAAAGAGGAGCAGGCGAGAGGAGAGGAGGGTGCAGCCCGGCCAAGTCCGCCCGAGGAAACGCAGAGGATGGCGGCGCAGAAGCGAGGAGACGGGACAAAAGCAGGAAAAAAGAGGGTCTCAACTCTCAAGACTATTTTAGAGGCCCGGTATGGCAAAGCATATCCAAGATACTGACCACAGTGCCATTTTGAAGAGGGAAAATCTTACTTTGCACGTAATGTATGCAAAAAGCAGATGTCTCTAAATCGGCCTGCGCGTCCTTGCGCGCGCACAGTCTGCGGGCAACCCCGCCGCACGCACACACGCGCAGGCAGGCGCGCCCGGAGCGGGCGACCCCGCCTGGCACGGCCCGGTCCAGGGATCGTGGAAAAACCCACCCCGACGGAACCCGGCTTGCGGCCACCCGGGGCGATTCCGGCACTACACTCGAGGCGCAATCGTCCGGCACCGGTTTCTCACCTATTTTGGTGCGTTGTTGCTCTGTGCGGCGCTGAGTGCGTCTCCGCCGTGACTCCCCCAGGCAGACCGGATTCCAGGAAATCTGGCGCCCGGCCGTGGGCGGCGGGGAAGCGCCCGGGGGCGCCGGTCGAGCCCGGGGGTCTCGGACGCCTCGGGAGGCTGTCCCGGGGGCCCCGACGGGTCACGGCGCTGTTTTAGCGCCGGATTTTGGTTTGGTATCGGCGCAAGGGTGGCTTTCCCCCTCGCCTCTTAAAATCGTACTAAAAATCAGTGTTGCCAGATCGTACAAATTCAAAGTGTCTCTTCTTAATAACATTGCTTTTGGGATTGGATATTTACATGGAGGGGAATGCAGCTCGATTCTTTAAAACTATCTTCCGACTTTTGTTTTTGAAAAACCACGCGGATTTGACTCTAACTTTATTTTCTTTGTAGAATCCGGAGGTAATG
>JAAUYB010091756.1_pt1 | contig 11788 bp, 11 predicted proteins | sample 7278071 | NCBI WGS metagenome assembly JAAUYB01 (sample SAMN14350121, study PRJNA611818) | marine sediment metagenome | isolation source: surface marine sediment (1.8m) | place: French Polynesia: Moorea | collected 2018-08 | reverse complement strand
CTTAGAAAAAAAATTCCCGTCTTATGTAGTAAAAGTTGATGGCACCAGAATTGCTTTAGATCGTTCTATTGCTAAAGCAATTTATGTAAGAAAAACCAAGTAGTTAATCGTTGATAATTGCTAGTTATTAGCTATTGTCTATTCCTAAAAAGATGAAATTAGCCACAAAACAAAATCATGGACAATTTGCCTTTATAATTTCTATCCCTATCGCCATTTTAGGAGGGTTGATGGGGTTGGGTGGTGCTGAATTTCGCTTGCCAGTTTTAGCGGGTTCTTTGGGTTATTCTGCCCGTCAAGCTGTTCCTCTCAATTTAGCTATTAGTCTAGTTACAATTTTGATTTCACTGTTAGTTAGGGGTAAATTTCTTTCCCTAGCAATAGTTAGGCCCTATAGTCAGATTATTCTCTTCTTAATTCTCGGCGCAATGATTATGGCTTTTGTTGGTGCCGGTTGGTCACAACATCTATCCAATGAAAGATTAGAAAAGGTAATTTTAGTTTTTTTAATTATCATTGGTTGTGCCTTAATTATAGAAGGGTTTTTACCAGAAGCTCTACCTGCTTTAGTGCCTCCCATTCCAGGAATACAGATTATTGTCGCTTTAAGTTGTGGCTTGATTATTGGATTAGTTAGTAGTTTATTGGGAGTTGCTGGGGGAGAATTGATTATTCCTACCCTAATTTTTGCCTTTGGTATTGATATTAAAATTGCTGGAACCGGCAGTTTATTAATTAGTTTGCCAACGGTTATGGTAGGTTTGCTTCGCTATCATCATCAAGGATCTTTTGAAGATACTCACCCCCTCAAAGAAACAGTCTTGCCTATGGGTTTAGGTTCTTTAATTGGGGCAGTTATTGGAGGCTTATTATTGGGCATTATTCCAGCCAGTATGCTAAAAATCATCCTAGGTATTATCTTAAATGTTGCTGCCCTGAAAGTGTTTCTTCACATTCAACCCAAATAGTTCTTTATTATTAATGTAAGTGATTGTCATGTCCCTAGATTTTTCCCCCGTTTGGATATCCTTAAAAACAGCGGCTTTGGCCACAATTATCGCCTTTTTTATAGGAGCGATCGCAGCCCGTTGGATGTTTAAATATCAAGGAAAAGGAAAAGGGTTAATAGATGGAATATTTACCGCCCCCTTGGTACTTCCGCCAACAGTTGTGGGCTTCTTTTTATTATTATTATTAGGAAAATATGGCCCAGTTGGTAGACTTTTAAGACTATTTGATGTTACAATCATTTTTACATGGTATGCTGCCGTGATTGCGGCCACGGTGGTTGCCTTCCCCTTGATGTATAAGACAGCCTTGGGAGCATTCCGGCAAATTGATACAAACTTATTATCAAGTGCCAGAACCCTGGGATCTTCGGAATGGCAAGTATTTTGGAAAGTTTTGTTACCCCTAGCCAAACCGGGGTTAGTGGCAGGGTTTCTCTTAGCCTTTGCCCGTGCCTTGGGGGAGTTTGGAGCTACCCTGATGTTAGCCGGGAGTATTCCTGGGAAAACCCAAACTATCCCCATAGCCATCTTTTTCGCGGCAGAAAGTGGGAACATGGGAGAAGCCATGGTCTGGGTGACAACCATGTTAGGCTTATCCCTGAGTATTGTGGTTGCGGTCAACTATTGGAGCGAAAACCGCCCTATCAAAGGGGTGAGAAAAAAAGCCAAAGAGGGACAACCCACCCTGGTTGATGAAACCTTGCTAACCCTGGATCATCCCGTTGTCCCCTTAACCTGGGAAAAATCTCGTACGACAGTTCCCCATGCTCCCATCGAGTTAATTGTGGATATAGAGAAACAATTACCAGGTTTCAAGCTCAATGTCTCTTTTTCAAGTAACCAATTACCCCTAGGACTATTAGGAGCCTCAGGAGCCGGGAAAAGCATCATTTTACGCTGTATTGCGGGCTTAGAAACCCCTGATCACGGTTGTATTGTTCTCAATGGCAGGGTCTTATTCGACTCTCGACGAGGCATTAACGTTCCCATCAGCGATCGCCGTGTTGGCTTCTTATTCCAAAATTATGCCCTGTTTCCCCATCTCACCGTCGCCCAAAATATCGCCTTCGGCCTACCCAAAACCCTATCATCCCTAGCCATTCGTCAACGGGTAGAAAAACAACTGCTAGCGGTACAACTACGAGAATTAGGCGACCGCTACCCCCAGGAATTATCAGGAGGACAACAGCAAAGAGTGGCCTTAGCCAGAGCTTTAGCTAGTGAACCTGACATCTTACTTCTAGATGAGCCATTTTCCGCCCTTGACACCTATTTACGGGATCAACTCGAAAAACTGCTGAGATTGAGTTTAGCCCATTATCCAGGAGCAACCCTTTTCGTCAGTCATAACCTAGAAGAAGCCTATCGTCTTTGTCCCAATCTCTTAATCCTAGACGAAGGACAAATTCTCGCCCAAGGGCCTAAACAAGAGATTTTCGACTCTCCCCACTACTTCCGAGTGGCACAACTAACCGGGTGTAAGAACTTTTCCCGCGCCCTCCCCCTGTCTGCTAATGAAATTACCGCCCTTGACTGGGGATGTACCCTACAAATTAGTGAACCTATCCCCCCCCAATTAGACCATATTGGCATTCGCGCCCATCAATTGCTCTTTCCCGATATTGACAGTGTTAAATATGGCTACAGCGAAAATATTTTCCCTTGTTGGCTAACCACCACCAGTGAAACCCAACATCGGACAACTTTATACCTGAAGTTAAATTCCGCCCCCACCAGCCCCTTCGACTATCACCTACAAGTCGAAGTCTTCAAAGATAAGTGGCACGAATTAAAAGAGCGTCCCTTACCTTGGCGGATACAACTTCACCCCCTGCGCCTCATGTTACTACAGAATTCAAGCGGCTCTATATCCCTTGAATACAAAGCTAGCCACTCGTCAAGAATGACTAGCGACGATTCAGTCTAATCAACAAACATCGTAATCTATAAGGAGAACACTTATGGCAAGTTTAACTGGTTTAACCTTTGGTCAACTCGAATGGATTCCCAAATTTGTTGAAGCTATCAACAAAGATACCTGTCTCGGTTGTGGCCGTTGTTTCAAAGTCTGTGGTCAAAACGTTTTAGCCTTAATGGGGGTTAACGAAGACGGTGAATTTGTTGATGAAGACGACGATGATGACGATATCGAGCGTCAAGTCATGACTATTGGCAATAAAGACAACTGTATTGGTTGTGAAGCTTGCGCCCGTATCTGCCCCAAAAACTGCTACACTCACGCAGCCTTACCTGCGTAAGTTTCCTATGTTGGTTCGGTTGCGCTTCGGCGCAACCCTCCCCTTCGGGAAAGGCAAAAGGAATAGTTTAACCCCCCACCCCCGCACTCTCTCATACCATCATGAACAAACTCTCCTGGTACGATGTCTCAGAAGATGTCAAAGACTTATTAGTCTTAGCGACTGATAATTGGGAAAATACGACCTTATCAGAACAGTATATTAATGAAGCCTTAGAAAAAGCAGGAAATAATCTTGATGTATTAGTGGGTGCCTATCGTTTCTTTTTTTACAAAAATAAACCAGAAATTGCCCTTAAGATTGCAAAAAAAGTCTTAAGAATTGTCGAGGAAACCGAAAATCTACCGCTAGAATGGGAGCAACTGCAACCCATTTTAGTTGCGCGTCAAAATGAACCATCCATCAGACTCTATCTTAATGCCTATGCCTCTCAAGGTTTTGTCTTAGCAAAATTGGGTCAGTTGGAAGCAGCAAAATTAATCACAGAAAGAGTTAAAGAAATTGATGAACACCGGGAGTCTTGTGCTACAACAGTTTTTGAAGTATTAACGAAAGCTCCCGATGAAGATGACGACTAACTAATTTGTCCATCCCCCTATCTTAAGGAAAAATCATGACAGAATCTCGTCAAGAACAGTATTTCAATTTAATTGATCAATTAATGCGTTGTCCTAATGGGGAAGAGCCCAATGTCTTAACTGCTCATAGCGAATTATTAGATAGTGGTTTTGTTGAATCTCTAATGCAAGTTGCTACTAATATGGCCCATCAGGGTAACCAGGATGGGGCTAAATTTTTGATCCATGTTGCCCGTCAATTAGCGAAAGAATTAGGGTTATATCCTGAAGTTCCAGCTAATAGTTAAGCTGACAAAAAGCTAATATTAACCCTCTTTTGTTAAGTAGTCCAGAGGTTAGGAGGATATTAGATAGAAAAAAGTACGTTTACACCTGAATCTTCTCAAAAAGCCAGGGTTCGCTCGCCGCGAAGACTTAGGCTAAAGATAGAGAGCTATTTTGAACCTTCTCAATAGACCTCTTGCAAAAGTTTTTCATGGTACGATGAGATTTTATTCGTTTTTTGGCTTGGCTCGGCAGCCACTTTCCGCTTAGCGGTGCGGCAGCACTGATACTGTTGGCGAAAGTAATCTTGTCTGAAATTAATCGTACTACAACAATGAGAAATCCTTACTTTGGCAATTAGTAATACCTGATGTAATATGCTTTGTAGCACATTCGCCAACAGTATCAGCACTCGCGGAGCGAGACCCCTAATCGTCAAAAATTAATTAAGCTTTAAAAGAAGAACTGGTAGTTATAGATGTTATGGAAAGTCAGTACGATTTAGCTAATTAAGTTCTCAGTAAAATTTATTAAACTAATAGTTAATCGCAGCCAACAAGTTGCACACATCCTACAAGCAGGTTCGTTTTCTCAAGTTATTTTGCAGAAGGATCCTCTCACCCTGTATTCTGGATATATGGCAGGATGGCAAGCGTGTTAGAGAGAAAGGGTTATTATGTCCAGACGAAAAAAAAGTTTTCCTTGTGGTCATAAAGGGTATGGGAAAATTTGTCATCGTTGCGCCCAAGAAGAAATGACTTGGGAACGAAAAAGGCAACAGAAAAATGCTTGGGAAGAAACGTTTACTAAAGATTCCATTGATTTAAGACCATTTCCCAAAAATGTTGTTAATAAAGCCCGTCAAATTCTCAAAGGACTGGCTAACCAGCAAGATTATCGCCTTTTTCATGGTAAACGACTCAGACACGATCGCTTTATCATTAGTATTCCTGTTACCCGACATTATCGTTTAATTTGTCGGGATCATGGCAGTTTCTTAACTCCAGAAGCAGTTGTCTCTCATGAAGATTATAATGTATGTAAACCTGGCCGTTAAAAATTAACCTGTTTGCTTGTTATCTGAAACTTTCTGCTTCCTAACCTTAACTGCTCCTTTCATGCCATAATGCAAATTTATCTTGACTATAGTGCCACAACTCCCCCTCGTTCAGAAGTAATTGCTCACGTCAATAATATTCTCACACAGGAATGGGGCAACCCCTCTAGTTTACATCAGTGGGGACAACGAGCAGCAATGGCCATAGAAACTGCTAGAGTTCAAGTTGCTCACCTAATCAATGCAGCAGATCCTGAGTCGCTCATTTTTACATCGGGGGGAACAGAAGCCGACAATCTGGCCATTTTGGGTATCGCTAAACAATATACCACACCACAACATCTAATCATCTCCAGTATTGAACATTCTGCTATTAGTGAACCTGTCCGTCTTTTGGAAGCCGAAGGATGGCAAGTTACCCGTTTACCTGTAAATCGTCAAGGTAGAATTAATCCCCTGGACTTAAAACCTGCCATTCAAAGCAATACTGTCCTTATTTCCATCATCTATGGACAAAGTGAGGTGGGAACAGTACAACCCATCGAAGCATTGGGGAAAATTGCTCATGACCATGGCATTCTCTTCCACACAGACGCGGTACAAACGGTAGGTAGATTACCTATAGATGTTCAAGGACTTAATATAGATTTATTATCCCTCTCTGCTCACAAAATTTATGGAGTCCAAGGGGCAGGAGCTTTATATGTGCGTCCAGGAGTAAAAATTGCACCCTTACTCTATGGGGGAGGGCAAGAAGGAAAAATGCGCTCAGGAACCCAAGGTGTTCCGATTATTGCTGGATTTGGCCTGGCCGCAGAATTAGCTGCGACAGAGATGATCACAGAAACCCCTCGATTAAGAGGATTGCGCGATCGCCTTTTTGATTTGATGGCTGACTGTCCTTATCTGGTTCCCACAGGAGATAGATTATATCGTCTTCCTCATCATGTTAGTTTTATGATTACTGATCCGTTTAATTGTATTGATCAAGTAAAAATTAAGGGCAAAACACTTGTCCGTCAGCTGAATTTAGCGGGAATTGCTATTAGTGCGGGTTCTGCTTGTCATAGTGGTAAATTAAGTCCCAGTCCTATCTTATTAGCCATGGGTTACTCTGAAAAAGAAGCCTTGAGGGGCATTCGTTTAACCTTGGGACGGAAAACAACTGAAGCTGATATTGATTGGACAGCGATGGTGTTAAAACAAGTTCTGAATCGTTTAATTCCACAATTGGCGATCATATAGCGTTTCTCGGACTTATGAGGTACACCTACACCTGGCTCCTGCCCCCTGCCTCAAAGGGGTAACCTCTGTACCTCACCAGTATGAGAACTGCTATAAAATAGATTTACTTGTTTGGGCTGCAAGGGAGCAGGGAGTTGGGAGAAGGGGAGATGATTTTAAACTTTTTTAGAGTAAATAAAGTTTTTTAAGAAATATAAACCCTATTTTTCTCGCTTTAACTCTTTATTTTTTGTTTTTACCCATGATTGCTTTCTCCCATGCTCCGGTCTCCCTGCTCCCCCACAATCCCAACTAGGATCTTTGTGATCTACTGAAATTGGCTTATCCCGAACTCAACTTAATGGTCAATAACTGATAAAGTTGTTTTCCATTAATATCCCAAAAATAATGAATTGATTGTGGGTTATATCCTCGATTTGTGAGGTTAACGACTTGTTGAGAAGATGTAATATATAAACATTGTTCATTTAAGGGATTTAGTTGATTTAAGTTTCTAACTTTCCAGCGTCCCATATCTAATTTATCGTTAGCCACATCAACACCGAGTTTATGATATTCCGAGGGAGATAACTGAGTATAAAAAGGGACAAGAATATAAATATGTTCACCATAAATATTCGTATCAATGACAATGCACTGAGCATCAGTATCATTGGCATAAGTAATAATATCTCCCATAGTTGATAACCAAGCTTCTGGTAACCATCGGGGATATTCGACAAAATAACGATGACTGAAGAATAGAACAGAAATAACGACTGTAAATATGATAAAAGGAGTAGCAATATTTTTGATATAAGTATTCAATATGTCTAATAATTTACTCATCCCATAGCCAGAAATAATTGCTAAGATCGTCACTCCCATGATTCCCCGAATAGAATGAACTTCTGTTGTTAAAGCTGCAGGTAATGGAAAAAGAATTAACCATAAAATCAAAATTGTTTTTTCTTTGCTTCTTTGTTTTAGAAGACAAAATAGTCCTAATGGAAGGCTAAGCATCTCAAAATAGTAAACTTCTCCTCTATTTTGAGGAAGATGGCGAGGATTTGGATCACCTTGAAAAAATAAGAAATCAGGACTAAAATGATGGAAATAGCATTTAATAATTGTGAAGAAATTTGTATTAAAAATTACATCATTAGCTCTGGTCATGCCTTGGGGTGATAAATAGAAAATTAATTGTGGGATAAAAATAATTAAAAAAACGATTGCAGTCCCAACAGTATAAAGAATATTTTTCTTTAAAAACTTATAATATGTAACGGATAATCCTAATAAAAAAAGAGGCACAAATACCCTGGCAGATTGATAAGTGAAAATGCTTGTCGCAAATATAAATCCAGATAAGGGTAAATATTTAGGCTGTTTTAAACTTTTGAAAAAACAAAGCAATCCTAAGCTAAGTAAACATGGCAATAAAATCGCTCTAAAAGCAATACGACTAAATTGAATATGCCAAGGAGAAATTGCTAAGAATAACGCAGAAAACAGAGCAACACGGGAGTTACAAAATTCTTTACATAGGTAGTAGATAATCAAAACTGTGAGAGTTCCAATCATGGCTGAAGGCATTCTGGCGGCAAATTCATTTAATCCCAATATTTTAATAAAAATTACACTAAAATAAATATATAATCCTTCTCTATAATCATTAGCTGATTTAAAAACTAACGGCAAAAAATTACCATATTGATCTCTTCCTGTATGTAGGATTGAATAAGCATCATAGGCGTTAGAAGCTTCATCAGGAAAAAAGCCATTAGGAACTTTATCGAGGGCAATTAAACGTAATAAAATAGCCATCGTTAAAATGGCAATCAGTATCATTTCATCCTTAAGTCTCCATAGCCTTTTTGTCATTCTTCTTAATAGCTTACAATGTCCAAAGAATGGGTAAATTAGGGATAAAAGTTTCATTATTTTCATTGATTACCGTCTCAGACTCTAAATCTAAAACCCGTTCGACTTCTTGATAAATTACTTCAGCTTCTTCTAAAGAATTACCAATACAGGTCAAACCTAATTTCCCGAATTCAGATAAAGCTCCCATTAAATGAAACACAGTTCCTGTTTTATTACTACTGTCGAAATGTAGGTGATGTTTGGCAACAATATCCATTAAATCATCTGGAAGTAAGCCGCAATACTGTTGTTTTTGTAAATTATCAGATGCAATATAATATTTTGCTTGATCTTGTTGGGTATAAAATAATCCCGTTGTCTGGTCATAAGTGCCATTAGTTAATAATTTTAAGGTCATAAAAGGATGGGTTGTCCCTCCTTTTCGTAGGTTAATTTCAATGGCTTGAATATCCCATTCTTCTCTTTTATTAGATAAGTTACGAACCGCTAAAAAATCAACTCCATATCGTTCAATGGCCCCTCTTTTAGCTAATGCTTTACCAATTTCTAACCCTAAATCTTGCAGTTTTTGACGATAAGCTTGATCAGCGGGAAAACGACATCCTAGATAAATTTGCCCATCTGGTCCCCCTAAAATTTGATCATGAGTTGACACAATTTTGACTTCTCCATCAGGGGTAATATAGCCTTGAAAACTCGGAGAACGCTTTTCTTTCCCTTCTATAAAGGATTCCACAATGGCACCCAATTCGGGAATTCGACTAGAAAAGTTTTTCCAAGTTTCGTCTTTAGCTTGAAAACTTAAATTTTCTAAACTATTAAAAATAGCTAATTTTCTTTCTGTATTATCAGATTTATCTGGATTAAAATTTTTGAGTTTCTGTAAATTTAATACGGCGTTACCTTCCCCCGAAAAGCCTTGGTTTAATTTAACAACAATGCGCTCTAAATCAGGATTTCGTTGCCAAAGATTATTGGTTTCTAATACTAAATTATCAATATTATGTACCAAAAGGCTTCCATCAGGATGAGGAATAGAACATTCGGAAAATATTTCTCGGCTGCCACTTTTTGAACCCCAATAACTTAATTGTGGTGAAGATGCAAATAGGGGAACACCTAGTTGTAAAGATAATTCTTGTTCTAAATTTGTGGCATTAAAACAGACCATATAAGATTTATTAGGACGTAAAGCGTGGCGTATTCTTTCTACTAAGCGAGGGCGTTCTAAAATTTTTTGGGTTAAGGGCTTAAATGAGTTATCATAAGTGGTAAGTAATAATAAGCGATCACGAGCATGGGAAAAGGGAATTCCTGGTAATAATTGTAAGTAATATTCAATAATAATAGGTGATAAGGGTTGTCCGGTTACATAAATTAACCGTGTTTTCGGATTTCGTAAACGAATTAATGAAAATAATAAACGTTCTTCATAATGAAGAAACCCAGTAACTTTTTGTCCAACTCTTTGATCAATACTAAAGGAAGGTACGACTACAAGATCATAACCATCTTGCTCAAATAGGTCTTTGCCTTGCCAATATTGACGTAATTTATCTTGCAGTTGATTAAATTTTTTAACTTGAAGCTCAAAAGAAGTTTTTTCAGTTTTCATTATTTGATAATTTCAGAAATTATTCTAAGTCTACTTTGATTGCTCTATCCATTTTTATTGTATAGTAAGAGTAGCTTTTCGGTTAAACATTATGGAATTTCGTAATCCAGTTCCCACGGTAGATATTATTATTGAACTGATTGATAAACCTAACAGACCAATTATTTTAATTGAGCGAAAAAATCCCCCTTATGGATGGGCTTTACCAGGTGGTTTTATAGACTATGGGGAAACAGTAGAAAATGCAGCCCATCGAGAAGCAGTAGAAGAGGTTAAGTTATCTGTTAAGTTAATTGAACAATTCTATGTTTATTCTAACCCTAATCGGGATCAACGTAAACACACTATTAGTATTGTTTTTATTGCCACAGCAACGGGACAACCTCAAGCAGCAGATGATGCTCAAAATGTTCGCATTTTTGATCTTTGGGAATTACCGAAAAATCTCTGCTTTGATCATGATAAAATTTTAGAAGATTATCAAAATTATCGCTATTATAAGTTACGTCCTAATTTAACTTAATTATGTTGTTTTTAGGGATTGATTTTGGAACATCGGGTGCTAGGGCAGTTGTTATTGATGAAAATGAAGAAATCATAACACAAACTAACTATTTATTTTCTCAAAATAAATCTCATAAGTTAGCCAAGCAATGGCAAGATACACTCTATATTCTTTTGTCCCAAATTCCATTAAATGTACGGCAACAAATTAGAGTGATTTCTATTAATGGAACCTCATCTACTGTTTTGCTCTGTGATAATCAAGGGGAGCCTATTGATAAACCAATTTTATATAATGATTCACGGGCAATAACTGTTTTAGAAAGCTTTAAAGCAGTCATTCCTAAAAATCATCTTGTTAATAGTGCGACATCGAGTTTAGTTAAACTTTTATGGTGGTATGATACGCCACAATTTGAACAAGGATGTTACTTTTTACATCAAGCAGACTGGTTAGCATTTTTATTGCATGGACAATTAGGAATTAGCGATTATCATAATGCTTTAAAACTAGGGTATGATGTGGAAAATTCATGTTATCCTGACTGGTTAAAAAGTTTACCTATAAGTTCAGTATTACCTCAAGTTTTAACCCCAGGAACTCCTGTAGAAAAAGTAACAAATGATATAGTTAAACAGTTTCATTTTGAGAAAAATTGTCTAGTTTGCACAGGAACAACTGATAGTATTGCTGCCTTTTTAGCTAGTAAAGTAAATAGTCCAGGAGAAGGGGTTACCTCTTTAGGATCAACCTTGGTTTTGAAACTATTAAGTACAACTCGTATTGAGGATATTTCATCAGGAGTTTATAGTCATCGTTTGGGTAATTTATGGTTAACAGGAGGTGCATCAAATACAGGAGGTTCGGTTTTAAAACAGTTTTTTACTGATGAAGAATTAGAAAAATTAAGCACAAAAATTCAAGTAAATAAGCCAACACAATTAGATTATTATCCACTCTTAAAAACAGGAGAAAGATTCCCAATCAATAATCCTAACTTGTCCCCTAAACTTGCTCCAATACCTGATAATAAGGTAGAATTTTTACAGGGTTTATTAGAAAGTATGGCAAAAATTGAAGCATTGGGATATGAAAAATTACAAGCATTAGGGGCAACTCCCGTTACTCAAATTTATACTGCTGGAGGTGGGGCAAAAAATACAAATTGGACTAAAATTAGAGAGGGTTATTTAAAAGTACCTGTCAAAATTTCACCTCACACTGAAGCAGCTTATGGTACTGCATTATTAGCCAAAAGAAGTCAAGACAAGTCAATTAATTAACGTAGCTAAAATAACAGGAGTAACTAAGGCATTATGATGGAATTATACTTAACAAATTCTTGGATTATTGGCATTATTATTAACAGTGTTTTAATAATTTTTGCTTT
>JAAUYB010006726.1_pt1 | contig 11788 bp, 10 predicted proteins | sample 7278071 | NCBI WGS metagenome assembly JAAUYB01 (sample SAMN14350121, study PRJNA611818) | marine sediment metagenome | isolation source: surface marine sediment (1.8m) | place: French Polynesia: Moorea | collected 2018-08 | reverse complement strand
GCTCTCATTTTAGCAGTCCCGATAAGAAAGTCTGGGCGTACTCGAAACTTTATTGTCCTATTTGTCTCCTAACTTTTGGCGAGTCCCCCCAGACTTTTTGAGAAGGTTCCAATTTGAGTTCTATTGCTGTCATTTTTGTACTTACAAAGATATCTAGTCATGATTTATAATCTCCTTACTACTTTTCCATTTAAACAGCACCTTGTCAGGAATATTGCTTGATAGGTTGTATGACTTTTCTTCAGTGATGTGGGGTAAAATCTAATGTCTGACTTAATGTCTGAGTTATATTTTAGAGTGAACAAGTTATTGTACAAATTCAAAAATTAGAGTATTTTTATAGTAGCATGATGTTAACTGTTATCGATTTACTATTATGCCTCGCTCTCTTCAACTCAAACCAGAACTAAAAAAATCTATTAAAGCTTTACTTCCTCGTAATGCTTTTGCTAGTCAACAAGCTTTAGCTGAACATCTTGGACTATCCCGCGATGTGGTTAGTCGTTTTTTGAATGCTAAACCCGTTGATCGTTTAAATGCTGAGGAAATTTGTCGTGCATTAGGTTGTGATGTCAGAGAAGTAACTTATATCGAAGAAGCTGAAGTGAATACCGAAGAAACTCAAACTAAGCAAACAAAAATAGATTCGGGAGAAGCGACAGATGATAGTAGTCTTTTTGATTATTCTGCAAGAACAAAGGAATTAGAAACTTTGAGGCAATGGATTATTGAAGATAAGTGTCGTGTTATATTGATTGAAGGGATGAAAGGGATGGGAAAAGCCCATTTATCTTATCAATTAGTACAACAAATTAAAAATAATTTTGATTATGTTATTTTGCGATCATTAGATCAATATGAATCCATCGATGACTTATTAACAGATTTATTATATTTTTTAAATGATGAAGAAGATGTCAAGGAATTAGATACTAAGCAGAAATTAGACAATATCATGAGCAAGTTAAAATCATTTCGTTGCCTATTGATTTTAACTAATATTGAATGGGCAATCCAGCAAAATTCCTTTGACTTTCAAGATACAAATTATAATGTCTTGCTAAAAGAAATAGCTGAGAAACAAGAAAAAAGCTGTCTAGTCATGACCAGTAATATTGAACCTAGAGAAATTAGCTTATTGCTTGCTCAAAACACATCGAGTCGTTGTCTAAAAATAGAACCTTTGCCGGTGGAAGCTATTAAGCATATTTTTAATCGTGTTGGGTCATTTGAAGGAAGAGAAGAAGATTGGAAGTTACTCAGAAAAACCTATGAAGGAAATCCTTTTGTTTTAGTGAATGTTGCGATTAATATTAAAAAAAGTTTTGCGGGTAATATCACACATTTCATCAGTTATTGTGAGGAAAATAATTCCTGTAATTTTGTTGTTAATGGAACTGAAGAGTTTATAAAAGAACAATTAAAAAATTTATCGGAAACAGAACAAGATATCATGTATTGGTTAGCTATTTATCGTAACCCGATTAGTTTATTTGAATTAAAAGATATTATGGGTGAATTATTTAGTGATCAAATACTCATTATTACCAAACATTTAAAATCACGTTTTTTTGTAGAAAGCAAAAATGAAGGAGTTTTAATTCAACCACCAATGATCCGAGATTATTTAATAAAAAAACTGATTAATGATATGACTGAAGAAATAGTTGATAATAATTTGAATTTTTTAAATCTGTTTCCGTTGTTCTTACCCACAGCAACAATAAAAGTTAGAGAAGATCAAGAAAAATTTATCCTAAAACCAATTATTGGAAAACTTAAAGCTAAACTCAACACAAATGATCAGATTAAAGAACATTTGATAAAAATTTTGCAAGAACACAAAAATAATAAATCAGATAGGTATACAGGAGGAAATATTGTTAACTTACTGCGACATTTAGGTACATTAGAAAAACAAGACTTTTCAAATTTAGTATTAAAAAATGCAAATTTAAGAAGGATTAGCTTAAAGGATACTGATTTTACTGGCTCTAATTTATCAAATTCAATGTTTTTAAATGGGTTTAGTAATATTATTTCTGTGGCTTTTAGTCCCGATGGAAAATGGTTGGCAATTGGTGATACTAATGCTCAAATTTATCTTTGGAAGGTTGGAGAAAGTCGTCCAATTTTACACCATGTGATTAATTGTAATAACTTCTGGGTAAGAGCGATCGCCTTTAGTCCTGACAGTAAAATAATTACCAGTGGTGGAGAAGATGGGAATATTCATTTATGGGAGGTAGAAACAAGAAGAACGATTGCTATTTTTTCGGGACATCTTGATCGCATCAGAGCTTTAAGTTACAGTGCTAATGGTCAATTATTAGCGAGTAGTAGTGATGATCGAACGGTGAGAATTTGGGATTTTAATCGAAAAGAATTAATCACGGTTTTAACCAAACATCAAGATAAGGTAAGATGGGTAATTTTTCATCCTTATAAGGATACTTTAATTAGTGCGAGCCAAGATAATCAAATTTGTCTATGGGATGTCAATCCTTCAGGCGCAAAGTTAATAAGCCCATTCCGATTAAAAGAAAATCAAAATAATCTTTTAAGAGCGATCGCTATTAGTCCTGATGGTGAGCTTCTTGCCAGTGGTACTGACGATGGAATGGTTCGTCTTTGGAACTTAGAAACAGGTCAATTTAAACAGAGTTTAAGTCATAATCATAATGACTGGATTAGAAGCCTTGCCTTTAGCCCTAATGGTGATAAAATAGCCAGTGCTAGTGAAGATACAACCATTGGTATTAGTGATGTTAAAACAGGTAAACATTTGCATACCTTAAGAGGTCATACTCGGAGGGTTTGGTCAATCGATTTTCATCCTAAACTTCCTTGGTTAGTCAGTGGTGAAATGGGATTCAATGTTAGGATTTGGAATTATCAATCAGGGGAGTGCTTACGAGAGGGTCAAGGATATACTCAAGAAATTAAACCAATCACCTACAGTCCTAATGGTAAAATTTTGGCAGTGGGAACCAATCAAGGCATTGTCTATCTTAAAGATAGCTTAGAAGGAAAGACTAAAGCAGAAATATCAAGTTATAGTGGCAATATTTTGTCTCTTGCCTATAGTCCTGATGCTCAAATTCTCATTGGTGGGAGTGATGATACAAGACTGTATATTTGGGATACTTTTAATAACAATAGACTAATTACAAGTTTAGCAAAACATAAAAATTGGATTAGAACGGTTGCTTATAGTCCCGATGGCAAATTCATTGCAACAGGAAGTGATGATAAAACGGTTAAATTATGGGATGCTTATAGTTATAAACTATTGCGAACTTTTCCAGGTCATACAGATTGGATACAATCCATTTGTTTTCATCCGACCCAACCTTTATTAATCAGTGGTAGTAATGATGGTGCCATCAAATTCTGGGATATTAATAATCTAAAAAACCCCGATCCACTCGTTAAAATTTTTCAAAGTTCTCAACGTGAAGTTTGGAAGGTTGCGATTAGTCCTGATGGAAAACTAATGGCTAGTGGGAGTAATGATAATACCATTTGTATCTGGGATTTAGAATCAGAAAAAAGAGAACCAATTATCATTATTAAAGACCATCGTAATTGGATTTCATCGGTTGCGTTTAGTCCCGATAGTCAATGGTTAGCCAGTGGTAGTTATGATACCAGTATTCGCTTATGGAAACTCTCCTCAACTCAATACAGTTGCGAGAAAATTCTTCTAGGACATGGTAATGCTGTCATGTGTGTTACTTTCCACCCTAATGAGCCTATTTTGGCCAGTAGCAGTAAGGATGGAACCATTAAACGCTGGAATTATCTCACAGGAGACTGTTTATCCACTTGGCGATCGCCTCGACCTTATGAGAACATGAATATTACAGGAGTGACCGGTTTAAACTCAGCACAAAAATACGCTTTAAAAACATTAGGTGCAATAGAAAACTAGGTATATTTACCAATCTATTGTAAGATAGCCGAAAGTTTTGTGTGGAGTTACTATGGAGTCTAATTTCCTCTCAGCCGTTTTTCTTCCCCTTGCTCTCTTTTTCATTATGATGGGTATGGGGTTAGGCTTGAAAATTGCCGATTTTAAGCGCATTTTAATTGAACCTAAAGGGGTTATTCTGGGATTAATTGCTCAATTAATTATATTACCTATTGTTGGCTTTTTGTTAGCCGGAATGTTCCCCCTCACTCCAGAGTTAGCAGTAGGAGTGATTATTTTAGCTGCTTGTCCGGGGGGTGCAACGTCTAATGTGATCAGTTATTTAGTACGGGGTAATGTAGCTTTATCTATCACTTTAACAGCTATCAGTAGTCTCATTACCATTGTTAGCATTCCTGTAGTGATTAATTTAGGAATGCAGACGTTTATGGGTGCAGACACAGCATTACAGTTACCTCTCTTAAAAACCATCATTCAAATTGCTGTTATTATCCTTCTTCCTATTTCTTTAGGGATGTTAATTAACTACTCTCAACCCAGATTTGCAGCTAAACTAGAGAAAATTGTTAAATGGTTATCTTTGTCCTTTTTAGGGTTAATTATTTTTGGTTTATTGCTTAAAGAAAGGGCTAATTTTCTGCCATCTCTCTTACAAGTGGGAGGGGTAACTTTAAGTTTGAATTTAATGACTATGTTCCTGGGATATGCGATCGCTACTCTGGCTAAACTTGATGAAAGTAGCAGCAAAACCATCACTGTTGAAGTTGGGATCCAAAATGGAACATTAGCCATTACTATTGCCAGTACCTTGTTAAATACACCAAGTATGGCTATTCCCGCAGCTATCTATAGTTTACTTATGTTTGTCACTAGCGCAGGGTTTGCTTTATTAGTCCGCAATCGAAAGGTTATGTCTGTACAATAAACCATCATAATAGGGATAATTCATTAATTATCCCTATTATGATTCAAATAGAGAATCAATAGTTGATTACAATAAATCATATAAAACTTAGACTTGAGGGAGTTTTATCATTTGCCAACTGCAGCACAATCTATTCAAGCTGTTATCCTCTGTCAATGGTTATCTAATGGTTATCAACCAATTAATATTTTTCGCTATGACACCAAGTTGAAGACAATTTATATTCAAGCAGGGGTTAATGATGAAATTGCCTTAGTTATTTATCCTGATGGAAACTGGAGGTTTTTCTAATGATTGATTTAACTAAAATGAGTGTCACAGAATTAAAACAGTATTTATCGCAAAATCGCAATGATGATGATAAATTTAGTGAAGCATTAGCAGAGTTATTAAAACGTGATCCCAACCCTATTATTTATTCTCAAGATATCCCTTTAGAAGAACAAGAACGAATTTTTATGGAAAGAATAGCAAAAAGTAGTTAATTTGTCAAGGGTATTCAAGAAATATAATTTATCTAATTTCTTGTTATTAAGTATCAATAAAGTCTAGGTTTAACACTGTTCAACCCTGTTCAACCCCTACGGTAATTGAATTTTTTAGGTCATGAAATCTTGACATTTAGCTATCAACACCAGAAATCTTAATGTTGTCTTTAGATGTAGCTTTTTTTGTGCCACAAAAACGGGTATAGTATACCCCCCAAAAAAATGAGCAAAAATGTGTTATTATGATTTTAGAAAGTAGTTTGGGGGTATAGTGGATAAATTAAGGGTAATATAATTAATCTTGTCAATTGTATTACTCCTATGTTAGAAATATAAACAAGTTAGGATTCTAACCACTATGGTTGATAAAACGATAGAAAAGCGACTGATAACAAAGGTTCAACAATTATCCCTTCAACAACTCCAACAAGTTGAACAATTTATTGATTTGCTCAATTCAAAAAAGACGGATCAATCTCTAACTTTAGCCTTCACTCAACTTTCAGAATCTTCCTTTAATCAAGTGTGGGATAACCTTGAAGATGCCGTCTATGATGATCTATAGTTTTGGCGATATTATTCTTGTCCCTTTTACCTTTACCGATCAAAGTTCTCGTAAAAAAAGACCTGCTGTTATTGTTAGTTCTGATAATTATAATCACACTAAACCCGATTTGATCATTATGGCAATTACCAGCCAAATGACTTTCCCTTTAGGTCTTGGAGAATATCAAATTGTTGATTTTTCCTCGGCTGGACTCCTTAAACCTTCTGTCATTAAACCTATTATCTCTACTGTGGAAAAAACATTGATAATTCGCAAATTAGATCAACTGAAAAAAACAGATTGTCAGCAGCTTAAGAAAATAATTTTTAGTATTTTAGGCTAAAGGTGAGCAACGCATTTCACGTTAACATTTCTCCTCCCATTAACTTTTGATAGCGACTTTCTAATTCTTTTTTCATAGAAGGTAAACCCTCTAAATTTTTATCTGCTACGATAATTTTTTCGGCTGCTAATCTTGCTAATTCTAACACTTCTTGATCTTCCACTAAACTCGCTAAAGCAAAGTCTGGTAAACCTGATTGACGAGTCCCCAAAACCGTTCCTGGTCCACGAAATCTTAAATCCATTTCTGAGATAAAAAAGCCATCTTGGGACTGTTCTAAAACACTTAATCTTTGCTTGGCATCAGGGGTTTTACTACTACTCATTAACAAACAATAGGACTGATGAGAACCCCTCCCGACTCTACCTCTTAATTGATGTAATTGGGACAGTCCAAACCGTTCAGCATTTTCGATTAACATGACGGTTGCATTGGGAACATCTACGCCAACTTCTATGACAGTTGTTGATACAATAATCTGATATTTATTGTCTCGAAAAGCAGTTAAAATTTCATCTTTTTCTGCTGAACTCATCCGTCCGTGTAACAGTCCAATATTGAATTCTGGAAACACCTTTGCTGAGAGTTTTTCATGTTCTTCCACTGCTGCTTTTACGTCCAATTTTTCTGACTCTTCAATCATGGGAAAAATGATATAAACTTGTCGTCCTTGTGCCACTTCCCGACGAATTAAATCATAAGCTTGAGTGCGTTCTTTTCCTGTTAATGCTGTCGTTTGAATAGCTTGTCTCCCTGGGGGTAACTCATCAATTTGACTGACATCTAAATCCCCATGTAAAGTTAAAGCTAATGTTCGAGGAATAGGGGTAGCAGTCATGGTTAAAACATGGGGAGACTTGCCTTTTGCTAACAGTTTCGCTCGTTGTTGTACCCCAAAACGATGTTGTTCATCGATGACAACTAAGCCTAATTTTTGGAAATTTACCGGGTCTTGAATTAGGGCATGAGTTCCCACTAAAAGGGGTAATTCTCCTGTGATTAATTGACGATGTATTTCTTCTCTTTTAGCTTTTTTTGTGGAACCTGTTAATAGTTCTACGGATAAATATAATTGATTAAACCAAGGAATTAATTTACGATAATGTTGCTCTGCTAAGACTTCTGTTGGTGCCATTAATGCAGCTTGATAACCAGATTGTAAGGCGGCTAAAATGGCAAAAACAGCGACAATTGTTTTTCCGGCACCCACATCACCTTGTACTAAGCGATTCATGGGGGTTACTGAGTTTAAGTCTTCTAAAATTTCATTGATAACCCGTTGTTGTGCATTGGTTAAAGTAAAGGGTAATATATTATTAAACTGCTCAATTAATTCACCTTGAGGTGTTAAAACTGCGCTATTATGGATCTGTTTTTGTTCTTGGCGACGTTGCAAAAAGCCTAATTGTAAGTAAAAGAATTCATCAAACACCAAACGCCGTCTTGCATGGGCTAATAATTCAGGGTTTTCAGGAAAATGAATGTTGCTAATAGCTTCTTTTAATCCTATTAAGCCATATTCCTCTCTCAATACTCTCGGTAGAGGGTCTCTTATCTGTTTAATGGCTTCTAAACTAGCTATGATAGCTTTACGAATTAAATCAGCACCAACCCCTTCAGTCAAGGGATACACGGGTAAGACTCGTCCAATTTTCAGAGATTCAATACTTGCTCCTGCACTATCTAAAACTTCAATTTCTGGATTTTCTAAAGTTACCCCATAGCGGTTTTGTTTCACTAAACCCGATGCTGCTACCACCGCACCTATAGGATAAAATCTTTTCTGTCTTTCTTGCCATCCTCTATTCGTAAATCTAGCCCCAGCAAAGAAGCGATTTAATTTGATTTGTCCCGTATTATCCTTTAAAACTAATTCAAAAATGCTCAATTTTTTATTTTTCGGACTGGTAAAACAATTACAGCGTTTAATCGTTCCGACTATAGTCACGGTTTCTCCTGGAACCAGATGACAAATCGAAACTTGACGAGCATAATCAATATGATCACGGGGATAATAAAATAGGACATCTTTAACCGTATATAACCCCAATCTTTTTAATAATTCTCCTCTCTGATAACCAACTTCTGCTAAGGTACTTAAAGATTGCTCTAAGGTAACAGGACGAAGTGACGATGTTTTATCAGTAATAGCTGTGGTTTTTGGTAACTTTGGGGATTGTGGTTCCGTGGGGGTTTCTAAGGTTTTTCTCAGTTCATATAAAAATTGACGAGTTTGAGTAATTAACGTCTTTCTTTGTGTTAGCGTCAAGTTTGAATACTCAGCATATTGTGAGGCGAAATTTTGCCAACGTCGGCGATCGCTTGTTGGTGTTCCCGTGGGAGGAGTTTCACCAAAATTAAGGCACAAAAATTCGTGAAACTGATATTGATTACCTTGTAAATTGGTGAATCCTTTTTCAGCTTCAATGGAGAGGGCTTTATCTAAACGTATCCAGTCGGGATTTGCTGCGGCCATGGTTGTCTATGCAGTTAACACCTCGACTTTTTATTGTGACACATTTTTACGTTATTTTGTTGTTAAGTTGTTTAATGGTAATTAATTGAATTTCAAGGTTTCACTTTAACCACATCAGCAGTCAGTAGGGGCTTAATATTATTAAGCCCCTACAAAATTCATTTTTAAACTATAAATCTATAATCTTGTTGATAAGCCGCATAAGCATTATTATAATTTCCATAACACTTAATGAGTTCTTCTTTGGTTATTTTGCTTTGAGGCAAGGCTTTATTCTGATTTTCTACCCCTTCTAATAATTTTTGTAATCGAGTTGATAAAGTTGCTGTAACACCAAAAACTTTAGCTGAGTTTTTGATATATTGCTGTTGTAAATCTTCTAACTGTTCAATTAATTTACTAAATCTTGACATGAATCACAACAGAATCAAAACTTAATTTAATGTTTCAAAACAACAAACTTAACTTTTCCCAAGCCCAACCCTTGCTATGATACAAACAACAACTAACGCCACCATTTAACAACAGATATCATGGCGAGAAAAGGCTCTTTTTCCCTCACAGACTGGTTAGAAACCCATTGGACAACCCCCGCTTTTAGTGGCTGGTTATTGGCCGTATTAGCCTTATGTTTCTTTGGAGCAGCGACCAATACTATGGCCGGATGGTTATATGTATTAAGTGGTACTATCCTGGCATTGCTAGTATTAGGGGCAGTGCTTTCTGTGCGCTCGCTGTCTCAGATACAAGTCCGTCGTCATCCCATCAACCCCGTCAGTGCCGGGGAGGATCTCACCATCGAAGTCATTATCGAAAACGGGTCAAAATCTGCCAAAACCCTATTGCAACTATGGGATCTCGTTCCTATAGTTATAGAGAAGCCCCAAAACACAGCTATCGAAGCTATTGCACCCCAAGGGGAAGATCATTGGACTTACTACCTAAAAACGCAGCAACGGGGGGTTTATCATTGGCATGAGGTACAATTGCGGAGTGGTTCACCCCTAGGACTATTTTGGTGTCGTCGTAGTCAGGAAGTGCCGGCTAAAGCGGTAGTTTATCCCCAAATTTTACCCCTGAATCATTGTCCTATCATTGATACTATTGGACAAGAGGAAAGCGAGCAAAGACAAAGCGATCGCAGTTTTAAATCGGCTCAGGAAGGGGTTACAAAGGCGTTACGCCCCTACCGATATGGTGATCCTATGCGCATGATCCATTGGCGTACCAGTGCGCGGTTTGATGAGTTTCAGGTACGGGAGTTGGAAGTGATCACCGGGGGAGAGGATATTATCATCTGTCTTGATAGTAGTTCTTTATGGAGAGACGATAATTTTGAGCAGGCAGTTATTGCAGCAGCTTCCTTATATTTCTATGCCAGTCGCGCCCAACTTAATGTTAAATTATGGACTGCAAAAACAGGGGTTATTCATGGCAACCGTATGGTCTTAGAAACCTTAGCTGCTGTCAGTCAAGAAGAAGCACAAAAAGATAAGAGTTTACCTAATTTACCTTTAATTTGGATTACAGAAAATTTTGCTAGTCTAGATAGTCTCCCCCCAGGTAGTCGCTGGCTTCTCTTTCCGAAAGAACAGGATAAAATGCCTGCTTTCTTTGCAGAAAAATTGACAGGTTTAGTCATGAATGCTGAAAAATATTTACAACCTCAATTACAGAGAATTCCCCAATAAAACAATGTCGGGTGGGCAAAATTAAGCCCACCTAAACCATTCTAACCTTTCTTGATTTTAGGAACTAAACTTAACCCTAAACCCAAGAGTAAAAGAGCAACAATATTAGAAGATTCTGGAACAGTTTGAGAAGCAATCTTAACAGAAAATGCAGCAAATCTACTACTCACTGAAGACACCAAATTATTATCACTCACTGCTAATAATAATGTCTCTCCATTGGGTAAAGTAGGACCGAAAGTAAGTCCTTCAAAGTTACCAATAGGGTCAAGAGGATTTCCTGAAAGTGTCGAAAAATCTAATAATAGAGTTTTGGACACTAAACTAATACCCGTCGTATTTCCACCTAACCCATTATTACTACTAATATCCGTTGCTCCAGCCAGAGATAATTCATATAATCTAATACTATAAGGTTCACTAGCACCGCTTCTTTCTAAAGCAAGTAAAGTATCATTATCAACTGCTAATAATTCCACTAAGTTATGCACTGAGTCAGCTTCATAAAGATATTCTGCACCTGCGCTATAAGTGTTACCATTTTCATCAAATTCTAAAATACGAATAAGAGGAGGAAGTTGATTTCCTCCTTGACTAGCAGGTAAAATATATTGTAAGCTTTGATCTTCTCTTAGGGGTGCTTCTGTTGCTGTAAATAATTTACTTTCATCAGGGGTTATAGTTAAACTTTCTAAAGACAAATTATTACGAACCCCTGTCCCTGTATTTGTCATTGTCATTGGGGTCGAAGTTGTATAACGACTGGGTAAAGTTAAAGCTGCATTTTGATTACCATTAATATCAAAGCCATTAACAAAAGGATTAACAATTAAGGTAGTTGTATCCAAAACATCAGGGAAACTTCCGTTAAAAATACCTTCGGAAGCAACAAAAATATCACTACCAACTACAGCAATACCTTCTGCATCTACGGTATTATCACTAAGTTGAAGAGAAGTCACATCTGTTACGCTTGGTGTAACCGTTCCCATTCCTGAATCTACACTAATATCAATAGTATAAAAACGAGGATTAATTGGATCATCAGAAATACCATAATACGTATTACCCATTCCTGAATAAGCTAACCCAGAAAGTCCCCCGATGGTAGTCCCTCCAAAACTAGCTACTCCGGCAATATTTCCCTGGCCAATAAATTGAACATTACCAACAGTAGCAGCTAAACTAGGGGAACAACACAAAACTGTAGTAACACTGAGAAAACCCGATAATGATAAGGGAGAAAATTGCGTAATTTTAGGGATAAAATTTTTCCACCTGTAAATTTCTCGTTGATAGCGGTTCAATTGAGTGGGACTGGGAACTGGGGATTGGGGAGGGGGAACTTCCCTTTGTCCCAATCCCTAATCCCTAATCCCTAATC
>JAAUYB010043477.1_pt1 | contig 11795 bp, 9 predicted proteins | sample 7278071 | NCBI WGS metagenome assembly JAAUYB01 (sample SAMN14350121, study PRJNA611818) | marine sediment metagenome | isolation source: surface marine sediment (1.8m) | place: French Polynesia: Moorea | collected 2018-08 | reverse complement strand
TTCCCCTCCGGGACTCACTTTTTCCACCCCGAGACCCCGGACGCCCACTGCGAAGAAGCCGCGGCCCTCGCGCGCCCCTCGTCCCTCCCTCCTCCTCTTCCCCCGGGCTCCGGGTGGACAGGCGCCCGCCCTCCTCGCCCGGACCCTCGGCCCCGTCCCCTCCTCGCCTTCACCATGGACGTGTTCCTGATGATCCGCCGCAAGAAGACCACGCTCTTCCTGGACGCCAAGGAGAACACCATGGTGGCCGAGCTCAAGAAGATGGTGGAGGGCATCACCAAGGTGCCGCCGTCGCAGCAGAGGCTCTACAAGGACAACGCGGTGAGTGTCGTGCAATATAGGCCGTTTCTTTCCTCCTTTTCTGTTGTTGATTGTTGGTGTTCCTCCGCCTACGGGACCGCTCTATTCCCCCTGGTCCTCATTTTTGGACAAAGCGTATCCTTTTATCATATTGAACAAAGACGTTGCTGCTTACTATCTTTCATTTTTTTACAATTCTTCTTTAGTATTGTTGTTTGAAATCCTCCTGAACAAGCCTTTCTTTGATCCAGCTGTTTGTGAAAAAACTGCCATGGGACTTGACATGAACCTCTAAATAAACAGAACCAAACCAGGTTGAAATGTTCTTACTGTGCGCTCCTTTCTTCCGTCAATAATTTAAGGCGTTAAACATGTAATAGCACGGCGCATCTCATACTTATCCGTTCATTTTTGTTGCAGGTGATGGAGGACGACAAGACCCTGGCGGACTACAGCCTGACCTCCAGCCTGGCCAAGGCGCAGAGCCCCGCCGAGGTGGGTCTGGCCTTCTTGGGCGAGGGAGGCGGCGGCTGGGAGGAGCTGGAGAAGACGCCCTACTCGTCCCCGCCAGAGCTGCCCGACGTGATGAAGCCCGGACAGGAGAGCTCCGCCGCCACGGCCGGAGGAGGGGGCACAACCGCCGGGGAGACCACCGCCGCCTGAAAGGATCCAAGGGAAAAACGAAACCAGAACTGACGACTTAAGGATGCCAGATGTCGAAGACGGTAGGGGGGAGAGAAGGGGTCGGAATAAAAATCATCTCTCTTTTTTCATACGAAAGAGTGACTGTCTAACGAATCTTTCTTGGGGCTGAAACGTGTCCAGCAAAGTACTGCTGAGGGGGAGAGGATTTGTATCGTGTGTTGAAATCATCTACAAGTTCTTTGAAAACCCTCAACGAAAAAGCCCCTCTTTTTACGTATGTTTTGAGTTGAGCTCTCTCTTTCTCAAATTGGCATATGTTGCTGCCCACCGGAAATCGAAGCAGCTTTTAAAAAGGTCTATCCATGACTCACTGTTTGAAAGCCTCCGGAGTATGTGTGGTCAAACACTGTCATGCAATCAAGAGAATGGTCAGGGCTTTTTTAAGAAACGAGAAAAAAATTGGCCTCCTCCCTTTGTAGCACTGAAACTCAAAATATCCCCTCCCCCCATCCAAAATTTGCCGCTAGCTACAGCTCCAAGACATAGTTGAGAATTGTTTACCCCCAATCTTTTTGAAGCTAAGCAGTCTAGTGACCTCCCACCCACGATATGTCACCGAGACGTGTACCTCTTTTGCAAAAGCATATTTACTGCGAGCCGGGAGTCAAGAAAAAAAGTTTGATTTAACCGTGAGCGAAGCGTTTCCCCAAGACCTTGGCTGAGAGAAAGGCAGACGAAGGGTGTTTCCAAGATGTGCCGTCTAGTATGTATGGTCTTTTTTTGAATAAAAACCAATAATTTGAAGTCTAAATATATTTCGGCCCAGATTCGCGACTTTTTTAATCGACATTCACGATTGGTGTATTTCTTTCCTAGGTCGACAAGTAATGATCCGCTTGAAATGGACTAAAGTCTTGAAAGTTTCATTAAATCTTCTTCTTTGTAACATCATCACGTTATTCTCGTACGTACACACATCTAATAGAACAATTCGAGTTTCGACTAACATTCGTGATCAGAATGAGGCGCTTCATGTGAAATGGTTTTTGGTGAGGAATGCTGAGTGGGGGATAAGATTCAAGGGACATTAAGTAGCACCGCCAAGGGGAAGGAAAAAGGACATCACCATACTGTAATATCGAGGTTTTCTTCGCAAGGACACTTCGACCAAAACACAACCAGGAAAAAAAGATCACTCATCCTGTGAGAAAGTCCAAGACCCTGAGCTCCTTCCTGGAGAAGTTAAGGATTTTGGTCGGGGTGACTCCCATCTCGTACATCACGCAGTCCTTGACGGGGACCATGGGAATGCCCGCCGGGATGCCGTCAACTCTGCGGCGACTGTGAGGAGTGGATTCCGCCGAAGAAGCTCCATTTTCTTTCAAAGGAGTTTCGTCTCCGTCACTAAGGGGGAAGGTGGTGAGCTGGAAGTCCGGGCGGGCGAGGTTGATGGACCTCACCAGGAGGCAATGCCGGGTGAAGGCCACCTCGCAAACCTAAAATGACGAAATAGTGAACAGTTTTTTCAGATCCCATCTTAAGATAACCCACCTTGAGTGCCGGCCCCTTGTCCGGCAGCATGGACATGGAGGACTTCTGCTGCTGCGCCGGCACCTCCAGGACGGCGGCCTCCGCGCCCCCGTCCTCCGTCAGCAGGGTGACGGCGGAGAGGTTCCTGTGTATGGTGGCGACGAGGCCTTGCCCGACCGACACGAAGGTGAAGTTGACGGCCGGCTCCGCGTCGCCCGGCACTGAGTCCGTCAGCTCCACCTTGTTGAGGCAGGCGGAGGTGTCGGCGTTCCACACGAAGAGGCAGCGCCGGTTTAGAAGCCCGTACACCAGGCCCTCGCGGACGGCCGTCTTCTCGAACCACCTAAAGGAAGCAAAGAGCACAGGAGATACTGTAGCCACCGGGAGGAACATGGGAGAAAAGATCCTAGCAATTTTGCTGACAGAATAATTTTTGACATGTGGACTATGGGAAAAAACAAACAAAACTATTCAGTAACTGTACCTGAACGGGCAGAGTGCCTCGTTGGGCACAAGGAACCGCTGCGAATCTGCTCCTCCTCCGCTTCCCCTCCTGCCTCCTGAACCCCCTCTTCCCCCCAGAGTCCACACGCTAATGGCGGGCGAGTTGTCGTGCGATAGCTTCCCCGGGATGACGAGGTACTTTCCGTCGCCGGAGACGTCGCCGCGGGGGTAGCGCATCTCTTCAACCAGGGGAATAGAGTGGATCTTGCGGAAGGTCCGGATGCTAAACACCTGAAAAGACAAAATTCGGGGAATGTGAAACTAGGTTCTTTTTGCCGCACCTCTATCCTGTTGGTCAGGAGGTTAAACTTGTAGACATCGCCTGCGAAGAGGTTGGGCAGCTGGAAGTGGCCCCAGTCGTGGATGGAGTCCCTCCAGAGCTGCCGGAATTTGCCGCCCTGCTGCGGAGAAGTGGACGGTTTGATCGACGATGTTGAAGATGATGGGGAAGACGTCGTCCTCTTAGCAATCTCCAGTGCCACCAACTCCTGCGGCGTGTCGCTGCCCCGGCCGGTGAAGCTGAGTAGGGCGACGCCGGAGGAGACGAGGACGGTGACGGGGGCGAAGTCAAAGTCGGCGCCAAAGTCGAAGGCGACCTTCTGCCGCCCACCGCCGGAGAGGAGCGGCTCGGCGCCCCTGCCCGCCAAGTCCCAGGCGCGCAGGTACCAGGTGTCCTTCTTGGATGCGTGAGGCTCCATCACCACCAAATGTCGGTCGTCGTGGCCGCTGCGGAACCCCTCCGATAGGGTGATGCTCTGCACGGGAGCCGCGTGGCGCCCGGTGCGCCAGTTGCGCCTCAGCCGCCGGTGTGCCAGGTAGCTCAGCTTGGTGGCGCAGATCTCCTCCGAACCCTCCCTCTCCGTCTCCTTCTGCGCGAACTGCACAACAGTATCTTCTCTTGCGACGGCCTCCCGCTTGAAGACCCCGTGCCACAGCCTTCGGCCCCGGTAAGTGCGTAGCAGGCGCGAGCAGGAGTGGGAGAGGGACGTCAAGTCGCGTCCGTTGAGGTAGTCTGAGAGGAGCACGAGCAGCTCCTCCGGCAGGTCCGTCAGCGACAGCATCCTGGAACAAATGTGAAAATGATAAGGTCGAATGCCAAAAAGGCAAAGGGATGTTGTATTCTTTGATTTGGTAAGAACATTGAAAAAGGCACCCAGGCGTTGTGACAACGTTATCATGATCATGATGCTTTTTTGTGACTCGATGGCACTTTTTTAGTCTTCCCGAGACCCAACACTTGACGAGCCGTTGCATGGGGTATGATATCACACTTTTTGTAACACGTCGATCGATCGAAAGTTCTTTTTTGTGACTTTTTCTGTTTATTGCTGCTTCTTTTTCCGCCTCTTCCTGTTGGGGAACCTCGGCATGATGTTCTCTCCGGGTTCTATCGGCCTAAGCGGCGCCTCCGTGGCCGGTGCGCCGGAGCAGTCGCACCATGGAGTCTTGCTCAGGTCGCACTCCAGCTCAACATCCAGGACAAAGGCGTTCTCGGCCAGCCGCTTGGGGGAATCGAGGGACAACCTGTGCTTCAGGGTGCTGAGTCCAGTGACGCGATCGCGCCTCCGGGTCAGGTCCCTCTGGTTGTAGCACATCTGGTAGTCCCTCTGCCTGACCTTGGGCGAGTGGAGGTGCCGGAAGGTGTCGTCCTTGCCGGAGGAGATTCCCTCCGGCCGTGAGATTGTCAGGTTCGCCTCCCAGATTCTCCTTAGGAACTCGTCGTCCTCCAGGCCCCATCCCCAGCAGTTGTTGGTCATCCCGTCCACTAGCTCAAAGTGAGCGGCCTGGATGAGCAGGATGCCTCCGAGGAAGTTGGGGTAGTCGTACTTTGGGTGCAGCCCAGGAGGAGACAGGTGGCGCGGGCCGCCCTGAGCGGGGAAGGAGTAGGAGAGGTTCCGGTTGGCGGGCAGGAGGTCTACGTCGTGGAGGGCCAGGTAGTCGCAGGAGGGGTCATTCTCCCTAACGTGGAGGAAGCCGGCGTTGATGAGGCTGGCGCGATTGAAGCGGAGGGCGTCGGTCTGGTTGACCACGTACACCGAGTAGGGGACTCTCTGGTCGGCCAGGAACTTGTCCATGTACGGGAGAAACCTGGCGAGCTCGTCCTCACGGTCTCTGCAAAAAAAAGGTTTGATTAAAAGGGAAAAAAGTGTTGGAGGAAAATACGGACAGTACCTAAACGGGATGATAATGCATAGCTTGTGCCCTCCGTTCTTGGCTCCTTGAGTGATTTCTCTTGCCCCTCCAGATCCGTACCCGTTGCCGCTGTAGTCGACGCCGGGGGTGTTGTCACCGGAGTTTGAGGAGGATGCCTGGCGGAGGGATGATGAGGACATCTCCCTGCTGAAGTAGAAGTGTATGAAGGTGACGAGGAGGAGCCAGAAGGAGAGGACGGCGAGGAGGAGGGCGGCGGTACGGGTGCGCATCTTCTTCAGACATAGCAGGAGGAGGCTTCTGCAACAAATGTCGCGCGTGGTGTCGAAACGTGGGTTGATGATGGATATTTCATGAATGAAGGGACATATTTGCCAAAGATAAAAATATATACAGCATATTGCTCTTTCCTTCCTATTATATTATTTACAAAGCTGTCAAGGGCAGCATCTCAAGTTTTCCTCTTTTGACACGAAAGTAGCCCCTAGCATGCAAGACTTTCCTCACCTGCCGCGGGACGACGAGGAGCATATGGAAAGCCGCCTAGAACACGTTGCTCCGGACCCGCCGGTGTTCATGTCGCCGACCCTGGCTAACAAGTGAGGAGGAGTCGGTGTCGTTGGCTAGGAGAGGTGAGAAAATCGCCTCCTTAGTCTCCTCCCCTGGCCGTTGTTGATGTACAGCAATCATGTTGATGGCTGACTCCACCTCCTTCCCTCTCAAATTCAAGAGATCAAGTGGCAAAGGCTCCTCCTCCTGTCTTCTTGAAAGCTCTTCTCTCGTCCTCTCCCCCTTGAGAGAGAAAGGATCCTTCTTACATGAGCATGTGGTCAATCTTGAGAGGATGCGGAGGCGTAGAAAGGAAATCTCGGACGAGAAAGCGTGATTTTACGACGAAGAAGAACGACGAGGGAAAGGTGTTGTGTTGAGGATGGATGGCCGAGATCCAAGTACACTCGCTAAAGATGTCTAATCGATGTTGAGGCCAGACAGACAGTGGGGCCTGCTGCCCTGACCCAGGCCTAGGCCTCGCACCTCTATTATGCCATGGAATGAATGGCCTCCTCCGCGGCCCACGTCAATAGTCGGATGGCGTGAGTCCCCCCTACTGCAGCACTGCCACCGGCCTGGCAGCCTCACTTCCGGAGAGAGAGAGAGAGCCAGCCAGAGTTGGAGCGAGGCCACCTTATCCCGTGGGGGGCCCTTTCCCGACGAGGCAAAGGCAGTGGCCGCCGTGCTAGCCAGAATCCTCTCCAGCAGGAGAGTAGAGGAACGCAGAGAGAACCTCCAATCCGAGGAGGCCGGCAGGAGCACAGAGGACGAGGTGGAGACCAGTGGAGACAGCCTCTTGCCTCTTGGCGGCCTCTCTTTCTCGCTCCTCTTTCCTCCTGATTTCCTCTTTTTCTGGGCCTTCTTTCGTGTTTTGAGCGTCAGCTCCGCGCTCTACTGCGCATGCGCAAAAATACACTTCCATTCGTTTCATTTTCCCAAAGACGTTAACGGTTAACGTGGGTTAACCCCTCTTTTGACGTCCTAACCAGAGAGAAGGCACAGAAAAAATATACGGTATTTTGTCTGTGGAGAAGGTCTACACCACGGTCCTGCTTATGAAGAGTGTTTTGTAGCGATGCGATCGAAAGAATGAAAGCAAACCACAAATTTATTTGTTAGTAAGCTTCTTCCTAATATTTTTAGAAAATGCGGGAGATATGGTCATAAATGCACGTCGCAATGGAACAATCCTTTTACAGCCGGGGGGGATGATGGTGGAGAATACACAGTAGAGGAATATTGACGGATGATTATCATTGTCTACAAACAATCTAAAAATTTAGGAGGGAAACGCATTGCCACGAGATGAAAGAGATGGGATATTCGAATGCTCCGGACATTGATTTTCGCATATAAAAGTTGGGGAAACCAAGACGAGAAGGCGATTTCATCATAAGTTACAAGTTACAACACAAAAATAAGTTTGGGACGATCGGGGCGGGGAAAGGGAAGAGGAGCGGCGCTGGAGTTGAAGAGATGTTGTTGTTCTTCCATTGATTCTTCTCATTCTGAATACTGGGCCTGTTTTAATGCATTGCTGCTCATCACTGAAATTCTTCTTTTGCCGTTTCCTTTCCCCTCCCTCGCCACTATCGGACCTCTGTAATGGCACGTCGAGAGATGGAGAGGCGCAGCAATTTTTTTTTTTTTTGCACATTCAGCGCCTATTTTCTTTCTTTTCTTCCTCAATCAATTCCGGAAACGAGAGCGAGTGTCTTTTTTAAATCGTATTGTCGCCTCCTCTTTTACGACCGATTTTGTTGTTGGTGAATCCGGTCACGGTTGGCGAACTCTGAAAAGGGAACACAGAATAAAAAAGGTTATTCGCATATTGGCAAGATCGAGGCACAAAGCGAAGTTTTTTTAAGCTGAAAGCGGATACTTTTTAGATTGACCAGAACGCTTTTTTGTGAGTGGGCAGCGGCGTTCGGCGGTTATTCGTACTGCTCGCAGAAACAATTTTTAAAAGAGATCAAACAAGCAAGAGAGGAGGGGGAAGGAGAAGCATGCTTCCCGTTTCGACCTTTTTGGTGGCGTGCTTTTGCTGTACTGTACATTACAATTAATGTCGACGATCTTTTTGTTGTGTAAGTACCGGTGATTTTGCTGTGTTGGGAGACAGGCCACTTCTGCAAAGGATTTTCTTCCCCCTCTGGTTGGAGTAGTAGGTGGTTGTGGGATGTTGTAGGTGGAGGAAGGGGGGGAGAAGGTGGTGGTCTTGGGTGTTGCTGCTGCAGAGGTGGCCTCTCTGTTTCCCCTCTCTACTGGATGGAGGTTTCTGGAGGAGATAGTAGAGGTACAGGTAGGGGGTGAGGGGGGGGGACGGAGGGAGGCGAATTACAAAATACGAGAAGAAGGGTTAATCAGAAGGCACAATTTTCGGTTGCGTGTGTAGGTGGGAGTTAAGAACTTGAGAATTCGGTGTGGGTTGTGCCTGGTAGATGTCTAATAGAAGTCACGCAAGCTGTTTTCGTTAGAGGGAGGACGAACTTTTGGTTTTTTAAATAAAATACTTTGTGTGTATGTATGTGACTGTGTGTGTTACAGAGAACAGACAGACCAGAAAGAAGGGCATTTCACAAAAACCTTTGCCAATGGTGCTGGACAATTGGTACACCTACGAGAAACATGCCCATTTTGTACGGATTTACTTTTTCTTGACATTGGAATCTTGCAAAATGACGGGAAAACTCGAACTCAAGACAGGATGGCAAGGAAGAAGCCTGCTTTCCCCCTGAAAATAGTATATATTCTCCATGCTCACCGTCCGGCCTGATCTGCCTGCCCGTTCCGTAGGCGGTCATCCCCGCCTGCGAGGCCCCCTTGTTTGAGCCGTACTGCAAGCCGATCACGCTCTGGCCAGCGCGGAGCTTGTCCTGGTCGAAGGCGCGCCTGAAAAAGAAAAAGGCATTTTTGTTTTGTTGTTTTTGCCGCACGTTATGAAGCGGCTATAGTGTTTGAACAAAAAACTTGTTATGGAGAGACTGCGTTGGGCTTGAGCTTAGGCTGAATCACTGGCTACTGTAGCTCGCTAAGGAGTAAGGACACCGCTGTCGTTAATGTCTGGCAAAAAAGAAAATGCCGTGATGTTTTTATCTGTGGGTTTGTGAACCGTCTCCTCACTTGTTCTCCGAAGCCATCTTGACCCCGAGCTGCGGGCCCGAGAATCCAAGCTTCTGCGCGAGTCCCCCCAGGGTGAAGAGGTTGTCGACGACCATGTACAGGTTCTTGCTCTCGTAGAGGTCGTTGACCTGGAAGAGGTCCTGGGTCTTGAGGCCGTAGGACTCGCACCCCTTCAGGTACATCTCGATGTTCTCGCGCTGGAAAGGACAGAAAGAGATAGCAGAAAGTTTAACTTTTTAGTAGTAACAGACATTGAATACATTAGGAGTAGCAACAGCAGTAGCAACAACAACAAAAATCATTTAAAACAACAGCAAACGCATATAATCAATAGGCACAGCAACAACAAAATATGCCCTAGCATCAACAATGTTAGAAAAAAGCAGCAGCAGGAACACAGCAGATACGAAAGCAACAGCAGCAGCAATAGCAACAGTATCAACAACAACAGCAGGAACAATAGCAGCAGAAGCAAACAACATAACAATAGCATCAGTGCTTATTCAGTAGCAACAAAAGTAGCTGTAGCAACAACAACAGTAGCAGTAGCAACAATAGCAGCAACAGCAGTAACAACAACAATAGCAGCAACAGCAGTAGCAACAACAATAACAACAGCAGGAAAACATTAGCTATAACACAGCTATTTTACCTGCTTGAAGGGTGCCTTCATGGTGTTGATCTTCTTGACGGACCCTGGCTGGAGGGCGTTGATGAGCTGGCAGAGGACGGAGCCGTCCTTCAGCGCGGCACCGAACTCGCTCTGGTCCGAGAGGCCCTCAACGCCGTTAGGGAGGTGCTCAAGCTCCTGGCCCAGCACCGCCTCGATCCAGGTCAGGGCCTGCTGGGCCATCTCCATGGAGAACTTGGCCTGGGACTGCAAAAAAGGGGAAAAAACAATCAAAACACTATAATTCATCTGCTGCATTCCAGAAAAGTTCACAGGTATTCTTCTACGGTACAGTGTATCCCTTTGGGGAGAGGACCGTCGTAAAAAATGACAGTCTACCCCCTCGTCCTCGTCATCCTTCAAAACATTTCTCGGGAAAAAAGAAGTTAAAAAGAGCGACAGGTCTCGCCTCCTCCTCCTCCATCGACATTCGGTCGGGGGCAACACCAAAAAGGTGGAGGGAGGGTGAAGTGATGTATCCCCCCCACCTTCCTCCTCCGACAACACCGCTCGCTGCCCGTCCGACCGCCCCTCATGGCTGCAGGGCATGAGTCATGCACATATACCCAAAGACCAGAGGGGGAGAGGCGGGAATGCCCCGGCCGCGCGCCAAGGACAGGAGAGGAGGAGGAAAGGGGAGGAGACAAGAAAGAACTTTACGACTCGAGGAATCGGCGGCGGCGACCACAAGAAGGAAGATTGGAAGCTGTTGCACGGTTTTTTTCTGAAAGAACCTCATGGGTTATTGAATGCATGCGATTTGACAGTCCCCTCCTCTCTTTCCTCAGTTCTTTCTTGCGCCACCAACTGACAAGCAAAATTTTATTTCATTTCGTGGCTGTCGGACCTCAAAGAAGATCAGGCAACTGGCGCTAGTTTCGGGAATGGATATGCGAGACTTTTTCTTAAAAATCCCCGGAGGCATGTTTAAAAATTAGTACTAGGTGTAAATGGGCGAAATAAGCGGAGCAAATATAGGAATAACCTTCCACCCAAACTCCAAGACGAAAAGAGCAAAAGCACAAAAGTGTCACTCCATGAATATTCATGCCACGGCGGCGTCGGTGTCGGCAAAACAAAGAGGCGGCTCCAAAAGTTCAATATGTTCTCGCGGCGGCTGAGGAAATATGGGCGGGATCGAGGGGCTCGGGGCAAAAAGTGGAGTAACAAACGAAAAACATAAAAAGGGCCTGTAATGCTGTAGGAGGAGACGTACGTGGGTGTACGATTTCATTGTTTTTGCGTTGCTTTAGCAACGAAACCCCTTTCGTTTCACGATCTAGGAATCATTTGTTCGGTAATTCCAAAATGTGAGTGCGTCGAAGTCTCCACAGACCGTATGCTTCGCCTCCATGCAGGCATATCAATATGATCACTTTTGCAAAAAGCTTCTAGGGTTGCCTTTCGCCTAAAAAGTTGCTGGATAGGAAAGAAGGAGGGTTTGACTTCGATCGGTTTTTTTGCCAAATCACGCCCCCTCAGTCTGCTGAAAAGTTGGCTGATACAAAATGTGCGCATCCTCGATCAATGCAATTCACCGTTGTTGCCTGGTGATGGGATCTTCGTCTTAGGGTGACAAAGGGCAAATTACAGCCATTGTCGCATGTTGAGCGTTGATGGGCATGTCTAATGGGTTCCTATACTACATGTTCAGTTAATTGTCGTGGCGCACTACCGTTTGGCTGAGAGCATCACCGGAGATTGCCAAAAAGACGTCGCGTGAATTAAGGCGAGGGGAGATCCTTCCACCTCCTCCTCTTTCCGTTCGGCGACCCCCTTGTCGCTACACAACAAAAGGCAAACAAGTGGAATGCAAATTATTCGGCGCTCCTATTCCTCCCTCCTGAGAGTTGACAAGTCCCAATTAGGTCACTCCACTCCTCTTAAAGTCCAGTTCCAAAACTCCGCCTCTCACTGGAACGCAAGGCAAAAAACCATCTACTCCCCCTTTTCCTCTACGTAGAGAGATAATTGAAGAACCAGCTTCTCCTCCTCCTTGAAGCGGCATCGAGAGCAGGAAATGTTTTGGGTCCCACCCCCGTCCCTCCCCGTCCTCACACTCTTCGTACGGCGCAATAAAAAGACACCCCATTCTTCTCCTCTCTTCCTGTTTTGTGCGACCAAACCTCCGTCGCCTTCGAGAGATGACAACGGCGGCAATACACGTCGCTCATATTATCGCACTGGTACAACGATGATGCGTTTGCAGTTTTTCCTCCACTTCCCTGAGATTACAAAGGTGTCGTTGCTGCTTGCGATGCGATCCTCGCCCATACCTTTGTGTATGTGTTGGCTATCCTTTACCCCTTCCTTCCTCGTC
>JAAUYB010062595.1_pt1 | contig 11797 bp, 8 predicted proteins | sample 7278071 | NCBI WGS metagenome assembly JAAUYB01 (sample SAMN14350121, study PRJNA611818) | marine sediment metagenome | isolation source: surface marine sediment (1.8m) | place: French Polynesia: Moorea | collected 2018-08 | reverse complement strand
CTCTCTCTCTCTCTCTCCCTTTCTCTCTCTCTCTCTCTCTATGCTTCGGCAGAGATCCCCAGGGGACGCACAAAAAAAATCAAAACGGGAACAAGGAGACTGGACTCGAACCCCGGCCCTCGGAACCGTGGTCCAGTATCAAACCGCTCGTCCAATCTCCTCCTCCCCGCATCAGGTAAAACCGCGATGGGGAGGAGATGGAACGATAAATGGTGGAATCCAGTCGGTTTTCCTTGCGGGATACATATCCGAGAGGCAGAAATATGCAGCCGGCCATATCCAAACCACGAAAACCCAATAACGTCACGAATACCCTATGGGAAAAGAACAACAGTAAAAAAAGCCCCTCTCCCATCTATGTAGGCACCAGGAATGGAATTTTTACGCATACCAGTTTCTAGGAAAGGGGGTTTATAAACATGCCCACAGGCACAGGAGGAGGCTCTTTCTTATATAGGTAGTGGGGCAAAATCGCAACCCCCTTTACTAATAGGGACAAAGTAAATCCCTATTGCAAACTCTTTCTACGTATAGCAGTAGGGCAGTAGCGACAAATACAAGTAAATGCCCTCCCTAGGGACAAAGTGAATCCCTTAGACGGCTCTTATCCTATAGCGTAGGAAACGTATACTACTACTAGTGGGACAAAGTGAATCTAGTACAGTAGTAAGGACAAGGTTAAATCCCTTTTGATTAGTAGGGACAAAGTAAATAGTAGCGCCAAAGTAAACCACAGCTTTTTCTGCTGATTAGGGACAAAGTCAATTTTTCCCTGCCCAGTAGGGAAAAATAAATCTCATTTCACTTTGCACAGTTTTTTCATAATCTCGTTAGTAGGGACTAAGTCAATTGCTTGGACAAAGTAAATATATTCTTTTTATTTCAGTATTTCGTCGGGTGAAGGCAAACACTGGTTTGCTATCTTACGTACAAGTGAGGAGGTCGTTGAAGTTTTTGATTCTATGGGAACCTCATATAACTACATAAAACAAAATGTACGAGAGAATGCTGTATATGAGTTTAACTCTTTTCCTGTTCAATGTAACAATACCTACTACTGTGGAGCATTTGTTATATATTTTTTAGTTGAGAGATTTTTTAATTTAGACTTAGAATATGAGGAACTTTTGAACGACATTTTTATGTCTAATTGCAAAGACAACGAGCAGACTGTTATTAAGTTTTTAGCAGAATTGAAGAAAAACTATGGCTAAACCGAAGCATCCACCAATTCAGGTCAATGAGCATGCAACAGTGCAAAAAATTAATGTTCCAAAAGATTTTCAAAAAATTATTTGTCCGTCACGCATGCTCATTGCCGGTCCTAGTATGGTAGGAAAGAGTACTTTTATTTTGAAATTGGTCGAAAACAGAGATCTGATTTATAATGAACATTTTGAAAGAATTATTTACTGTTTACCAGAAGATTCGCTTCATTTACATCAAGAGTTTGTCAAAAAACTTGAAGAGTCTTTTCCTAATTTAGAGCTTATTGAAGGGATTCCAAAATTAAATGAATTACATATTAAAGAATCTAAAAATCACAAGCTTCTTATTTTAGATGATTTAATGATGCCAGTGTTTGAAACACACGCTATGATGGAATTAATTACAAAAGATTCTCACCATTGCAATTGTAGTGTTGTAATAACAACACAAAACTTCTTTCACCCTTCAAAATATGGCAGAACCTTTGTGCGCAATTGTTCAGAAAAAGTTTTGTTTTTTGATAAAACCGATGCAAAACAACTTAGTATGTTATCTATGCAAATTTATCCAAACAAACCATACTTTCTAAAGTCGTGTTTTGATTGGATTTTTAAAAATCACTCAATAGCACAATTAAAATATATTTTGATTGATTCTTCTACACTAAGTTATTTTCCACACAATGCTTTAGTTCGAACTTTTATTTTTCCAAATAAGTCAGGCTTTGTTCAACCTGTCTTGTTTTTCCCTCCAGATGACTAATAAACTGTATAGTAATAAAACTCAACGATACGAACATCAAAAAATCTTATTTATTTTTGCGGAAACCATATGGATACGTTGGCTGATCTATTGCTTCGACAATTCTTTGAATGTCAAGGGTATTTGACAACTTTACATTTGTAATTCTAGAATTAACCGTGGTATCTTTTTGTACAACATATTTGCGAAGTTGGGGAATTTGAAAACCAGACTTTTCGTTTCTTGCAAATTCAAAAAGCATTTTTTCAAATTCTTTAGGCGAAAGATTTTGTGCAGAAATGGCCGAAGACAGAGATAACCCACTACATTTGATGGAATATTCTTCTTTTTGTGTTTTATTATTTAGGTATGAAATACAATAAGTTTTTTTGGCTATGCATGCAAAAGATTTGATTTGATTCCCATTACCAAGTTCATGTTTATAATCACCTAAGCAAGGGCTAACTGAAAGAGGAAGAGAATGACTTTTTGGCCCAGAAAAAATAATTCCATCTGTGTCAACATAACATAATGAAAAACCAGACCTTTTTAACAAAGCCATATCTTTATGTAATTGTGTTCTAGCATAAGCAGTTACAAAAGCTCCAATAATGCAATTGCCACTTCTATTGGGACTATTAGTTTCCTTATCAGGCAATATCTGAATTTCACAAATGTTGTCAGTTATCCCAAGAATATCTGCCATTTCTGTTTTTTGATAAATTTCTTCAATTTCTGCTTGGGAACATACAAATACTGTTTCTGGAAATTGGGTTCTTTGAGAAAATTTTCCTAGCATTGAGTTGCTAAGAAGTTTAAAAGTCGAGCGCTTAGATTTGTTTTGACATACATTTTTTTCATTTAAGTAAAGGTCACCTTCAAACTTCATTTTCTTGTTGATAAAATCTAAAGTTGATTTTCTTTCTTCTGTTGAATGGCAATTTTCATAAAGGTTGGAATGCTGAAAGAAAATTATATTATAAGCGGGGTGCTTCCTTGAGTAAAAGTCTCACCCTCATATTGTAGGAAGCCAAAACTCTCATATAATTTTCCAAAATATTACTTTTTTTTGAAATTATAAATTTCAAAAATATCCAGTATATCATAACCTAATTTTTTGGCATATTCTAATTCAACTGATGTGCAAGTTAAAATCCAGGATCTTTCCCTGAAAATGAATATTTTTTATTTTGGATAGAAACTAGTATGTCAGGACGTGCTATAACAAAGAACCATACGTGGGCGTAGAGGGACAACGGGGGAACGACCCCCCTGAAGGTCCAAAAAGCACTCCCCTCTATGGACCTAGTACTGTTTCCCCACCTGACCGCAAGGCGGCTAAAAAAATCAATATTTACCTGAAAAACTAATATTTTTGCTGTTTTACAACATTTGAGGAAAATTTTGTTCTTATTAAGCCCTTTATCCTCCCCCTGACTGAAAAAATCTTTGGTTCCCCCTGCCGAATCAAAAGTTGTTCCCCACCTCCCCCTGGCTGTGAGCCGCTGTCGCTGTCCCCCCCCCCCCCCCAAATTCTACACCCACGTATGCAAAGGAGGTATGCTGCGAAGAAGCAAGGAAAGAGAGAAAGGTATGTGGTGATATTCCGTCAACAAGATTTTTACGCAAAACCAACAGCAGTAAAAACAGTTTTTGAGTGCGCCCACTTTTGTAAAACCTTTTCTCTGATTTGCGCAAAAAAGATGTGGCATACGCCGAAAGAAATAAAAGAAGCATAAATCAACGTACCTTTTGGTATGGTTGCAATTTTTTGCCTTAGTATCGGCGCAAGTTTTGCAGCACGGAAGGGATATTCTTTTTGTTTTTTCACTAAAATAGTACAAGAATGGCAAATCTAGATCTGCAGGACACAAGATTCTTGCTAAAATCAAGCCAAAAATCGGTGTTCCGTTTTGCAAAACAAACTGATTTTCTTCATATCGGATATTTTTTAAGTCATATGAAGACAAAATTTCGTATGAGCCAATTGGAAATAAATTTATCATAGCTAAGAATGCATAGGCTCCAATTTTATCCAAAAAGTAGAGCATTTCATTATTCCTTTTAAGGTCATTCTCACTCATGTATAGTTTAAAGACCTCGTTGATGCCTCCTCGAACTAGAAAAAACCTGTTCTTGAGTAGCTATTTTTAGCTCGTTTTAGTGTGCTCTTACCTGCGTCACGAGGATTTAATCGATACATAGGTGGATTTCTGTACACATTTGTTAAAAAATATTGCACATCTTTATCTGTCTCTTTTAAAAACCGCCAGGTGCACTCCCACATAATAGTTACTTTTTTTATATCATAGGTTTTTTTCATAAGACGTATTTTTTCAAAAAATTCCTTCTCTTTCTTTTCTGTCTCTAAAGGTTTTTTCCTTTTGAAAAGGCATTTTGATCGGTTGTGAGAGTGGAAAAAACAGCCATGATAATACCATAAATGGTCTTCAGAAAATGCATCTGGTGAGCTAAATTTTAAATTTTTTTGACCATTTGGGCTCCAGGCATGCTCAAATTTTTGATCAGGATTTTTCCATTCTAAATATTTTATATATTCAATTTCGCCTTTAGAGCTTTTAAAAAATATTGGAGTACAAATTGGCAATATGTGTTCTGAATCTGGTGAAAACTTTAGAAACAGTTGAAACGAGTAGGTTGCAGCTGTAAATATTGGTGACTGTAACGGATGCAAATAGCTTTTTACGGTTGAATTAAAGGCTTCAAACAAAACTTTTTGAGAATAAAATGCTTCTTTTAAAAAGTCTAACATGACCAAAGATATTATTTCAATTTTTTGTTGCAAAAAATGAAACAGGACATCTTGGAACTTCCACTTTTGCATTTGATTCTTACTTTTATTTATTGCTTCTTCTTTCAGTTTTCTGTCCTCCTTAGAATCTTCAAAGTAAAAAAAGTCAGTAATTGTTGGCCAATCTCCTTCATACAAAAAATATTTTGGTTGAATCCATTGAAACGGAAAATGGGGTTCAATTTTTCTTATTCTTAAACACATTTCCTTAAAACTACAGTTGACATAATTTTGGATTTCAACAAACCTTAAGCCAAGTTTTTTTTCTTCCACTAACATAATTTGATTGTGGCATTTAATCACTTTTGGTAAAAAGCCATTGTCTAATAAACCTTGCAAAATATAAAACATGTCCTTATTGGTACCACTGTATACCAAAATTGTTGAATTTGTGAACTTATTTTTTAGTAAATAGTCAAAAAACACTTGCATGAAAGTCATGTTTTCCCTTAAAAATGCCTTTAAATATTTTTGATTTTTTGACCTTTGTCCAAAATTTGTTTTTCGTCCCTCTGGAGCTAAAGTAGGGTTAACTAGTACAAAGTTTGGTATATAATCAAAATTAAACAATGAGCACTTATCTAACAAAGCAAGATTGTTTTTTGAAACAATAGCCTTTGTCAGCTCATTATTAAACAAACATTTAAAAGAAAAACTTTTTCGATCAGCCTCTTCCTGCAAAATTGCGCAACAAACAGGGGTTTCATTTTGTGACAGGCAGTTTTGACAAGGTAAATTGTCACTTTTTTTAAAACATGCTAAACACTTTCCAACATTGTACCCACTATATTCAAAACTAACAAAAGCCAAATTGGTAAATTCGGATTTTTCTTGAACTTTTTTTAGAGTACAAAAATGCCGCTTTTCTTTCCATTTGCCACAAAAATTACAGGTTCGGTGATGGCACAAGTGTTTCTTTTTAATTTGTGCTGGTGACTTAAAGAAGGTGTTGCAAGATTGGTAAATGTTACATTTTTTACATTTCCATCCTCTTTGACAAACTTTTTTAGAATGAATATCAAAACAATTTGATGAATAGTAGTTCACATTGCAAGTGTTACAGATCAACATTGGACTTTCTGTCAACAAACCATCACAAAAATTATTTTGTGTTTCATATGTTGTAAATGTGTTTTGCTCTAAAAAAGGACGATGACATGCAAAGCAGTTACGTGTGTGGGCACATTTATGAATACATCCTTTTGAAGTAAAAAATTTTTTACAGTAAAAACAATATGTTCCAAATTCGCGAAAAAAGGGGTTCAGTCTTGGAATAAAATACAAAACTTGATGTTCTGAACTTACTTGGTCCGTTACCAAATAAATCTGCCGCATTGTAGAATCATATTCGTTTGGAATGCTTGCTATAAAACTGCCGGTTTTATAATGGAAAAAATCAGCTTGGAATTTTAGAGGAATTTCATCACCGTTGTCAATTTGAATGTTATAATTTGGCAACAACTTTATAAGCTCCTCTATGTTTTGAAATACGTGAGAACTATTTATAAGTTGAAGCAAGTTTTCAACAATACTTTTTAATAAAAAAATTTTTAGGCTCCCTTTCCACTTTGTTCCAGAGATCTGTGATTCCTTCATTAGCAAGAGACGACAGAAAAGCCGCAATGATTATAAAAAGATTATTGTGCCTTTCTTGATGAATTATTTTTGTGTACCACGAACAACCTAAAAATAGCATGTTTTATTTTTAACCATATCGACTTTTCCCATATCTTCGATTTCTAGCCTGCATAAGCCTTCTATGTGCCATATGAGAAACGGACAAGACTTTAATTTGTATTTTAAATGAAGGATTAAGTCGTAACGTCTGATAGGACTTTAAATAATTATATAACATTGATAAAATTCTATTAGCAATAATATATGAAGGCGTATTAATATTGTAATTACCAGAATTTAAGCCTTTCAGTAAATTTTTTTCGATTAGGGTAACATAAACCTGATGATGCAAATTTTTAGCGTATACTTTTTTTAATTTATCTAATACAATAATAAGACTACGTTTTTAAGGCCATAGAAATATTCAACACCAAAGGACTTTTTGCATTTGGTAAAATTTCAATGTTATATAAATGATCTTGAAGGGAAAATCTTGTAAATCTCTTATGGCTCACAGATTTAGCTTTTACAGTAACTTTCTCATTCTTAAAAATCATTTTACCTTCCACATAAGGATCACCAACTTTTGCGCGTTTATTTGGATCATTTTCTAAGTCTTCTGAAGCTGAGCTTAAGGAGTGTTCTTCTTCATCTTCTTGGGGAGGGGAATTAGACTTTCGTCTCCTTTTTCGGGTCTGACGCTGAGATAATTCACCCCGTGCATCATTAGACTGAGCGTCGTTCAAATTATTATTGCGCTTCGGGGACTTATCTCGACGATCTGTAGAAAAGCATAGGTGTACGTATACTTTTTTATAAAAAAATTCATACCAGTAAACTGTCTTAGATTAGACCGAAATTCGTTGATATCTGTGTCCTCCATTTTGTTTCGATAGGCCCAAAAAGAAAGGAGCAACCAGTCTGACCTTACGTGGGTGTAGTTTTGTCCTAACTTTCCCTATACTTGTTCAAGGGTCGAGTGTTTCACCCTAAGGCGGAAAATTAATTTAGTGCAGACCTTTATTCGTCTTCCATCGCTATCTCCTAATACGTTTCTCTCATCCCAAAAATTCCCCCATCCACACATTTAGAACTCGCATGCATCCTTAGACAAGTAAGCTTCCTGTCCCGCACTTATACCTCCTTCCCAATGCCCACGTATGATTGTAACTGTAAAAGAAAGCTCTATATTGATCGACTTTCTTTTTTGACGCCATTTGCCCAGAGCTAGTAGCAAAGGCTCTCATCTCAAATATACTTTTTGGAAGGTAAAATGATGAGTCCCCACAAAAATTTCCTTATTCTCAACAACAATCCACGTTTTTCAAGTCGACCAATAAGACCATTTTTTAACTATTCGCTGGGAAGCATTTCACGCCAAAATTTTATTTATGTGAAAGAGCATACCCACAAGATAAACATAAGGCAAATAAGAAAACTTATGAGTGAAAGTACAAAACCATTCAGCCCACCTACTGTTCGTAGAACAAAAGAAACAGAATATAAAAAAGTTTCAAAGCGAAAGGCTCCGGAAATCTTGACCATTCTTAAAGGAGGCGCAAAAAAATCAAACCAAAACAGAGACAACACCAAGACAAAAAAATCAGTAGAAAAGAACAAAAACACAACGAAGCGACGCAAGACTTTAAACACAAGTCCACAACCTTCTAAAAAAACAAAATTCCACAAGCGACCCAGCTACGAGAAATCCTCTTTTTCGGAAAAAGACCAAGCAACAAAAATGGAGAGGAAAAAAAGACGGAAAGTAGCTGAATCAAGCTATGGTACGAAAAAAATCCTTGCAAACGACGTTGAAGAGCACAAAAAGTATGATACTAGCGGAATTAAACTACATGAAGAGGGGCGGAGGAAGCGTGATAGCTACGAGGAAGAGTTTGAAGAGGACAAAACGGAAGAGGAAGAGAAGCAAGAGAAGGGAAAGCAGAAGTTAGAGCAACAAGACAAGCAGCAAAACAGTGAGGAGAAGGAGGAGAAGGAGGAGAAGGAGGAGAAGGAGGAGGACGACGAGGAGGAGGAGGAGGAGGAGGAAGAGAACGAGGAGGAGGAGGAGGAGGAGGAGGAGGAGGAGGAGGAGGAGGAGCAGGTGGTGATGGAGGAGGAGATGGAGGAGGAGGATGAGGAGGACGAGGAGGAGGAGGAAGAGGACGAGGAGGACGAGGACAACGATGATGATGATGACGAAGACGACGACGACTATTATGATGATGATGACGAGCAAGAAGAGGAAGAGGAGGAAGAAGACGATAATGTCGATGACGAAAAAGAGCAGAAGGGCGATGGAAAAGATTTGAATAACCAGAAAATTGAAAGAAATGAAGAAATGGCTCTTGCAAACGTTTTAATGCATCCTTTAAAGGTATATTTTATACGTTACTTAAGATTCTAAATCTTTTGTAGGTCTCATCGGCAGAATTCAAGCGTCTCCTTCGCAATCGTCGACGTCAAGCTGGACTAAAAGGGGCAGCCATGAAAGGAGGCTTTAAAATTTTGCCGTAGGATGCCAAAGGTAGAAAGATGATCATTTTTTTCCCTCTTTCTTCAATTTTAAATCTAATTCTTTTCAGGACACGCACATATCGGCGACATACGTGGAGAAGGATTAGAATAGAAAGAGAAAACTCTTAAGTACCTAAAGAGCGATAAACCAACATGGCCTCAGGGTAATTATTAGATAATTATATGACAATTTGTTTTCGCTTTTGTTATTGAGGTTAAAAAAAGAGCCATGTTTGATTACTATTGCGGACCCTCTTTTATTCTGCTACTAATGCTTTGATAAAATATGTTTATCTTTTTACAGAATTGCCATAGAACACGACGCTGTTCTTGCGCAGGACTGGGCCCAAAGTAATTTTCAAGTTCGAATTGCGGACACACGTTTTGATTCTGTAGAATTTCTAACTTATTATCCTCAAAACAGCCTCAGCAATGCAAAAAAGATTGAATTTTATTTGCCTCGCTTTACGGGGCCAAATTTATATATTCCAAAAGAAATGTACCTTAAAGTAGATGTAGAACTTTGTAAAGCTGATGGTACGAGTCCTCCTGATGCGTCAGCCAAAGTTGCACCCGCCAATAATATTCTACACAGCTTGTTTAGCGAATGCAAAGTTTATCTAGAAGATCATTTGATAAATGATAACAATGAAAATTATGGATACAAATCCTTTTTAATTGACACTCTTTCTTTTGATATGAATGCTAAGTATTCATATCTTCAAGCGCAAGGATACTTTCAAGATACTCCAGGAAACATGGACTCAGCAGGAAATGCTTCTTTTATTATGCGGCAAAACTTTTTCAAAAATAGCACAAAAACGGCTTTTATCACTGACCCCGTGTCTTTTGTTGGCAAGTTACATTCTGATTTAGTTTCTTGTGAGTGTGGCATTATCCCGGGCATTGCTTTAAAGGTAGAACTTACCAGGGCAGATATTGACTTTACTCTTATAGTTCCGGAAATTGGGGATACCGAAAAGTACCAATTAAAAATAAAAGAGGCATGTCTTTTGGTTTCTGTCGCAACTCTTTCTTCTGATCATTATTTGAAATTGCAACAAAATTTAGAAACAAAAAGTGCGTCTATTTATTACAAAAGGGTTCAGGTTCAAAATAAGGCAATTCCAGCAAACAGTAAAACTTTTGTTTCCGAAAATCTTTTCTCAGCTACCTTGCTCCCTTCGCGACTTCTGCTGGCATTTTTACCCACGACTACCTTTTTAGGCGATAGAACAAAAAATCCATACAATTTTGCTCGAAAATGGACCTACACTACCGCAGAAGTAGCTAGGGGACAAGGGGAAGAAAGCCGTCGGTCCTCTTTTACTATTTTAGGATGTGAAATTCCTACTATTTCTTCACTTACCGGGGGCCCGAGCTCGGTATCTGATGATGATGCCAGAATAACTGTAACGGGAACAAAGACAATTTTCCTTGAAAAAGTTAACCTGACACTAAATGGCAAAAGTCTAGATGGCTGGGATGGAACAGCGACAGCAAATAATGACCCAATGATGTTTCTGCGGCTTCATCATTTTTTGGGACTTACAGACACCACAACTGGCAACAATGTCACCATGGATGAGTTTTTAAATGGCGCGTTTTTTTGTGTTTATGATTTATCAACCTCTTCTCAGAGCTTTCTTGATTTTGTTACACCCTCAGTTAGGTTAGGCAATTTGCGACTTAAAGTCGAATTTTCTTCCACTACTGTAGAAGAACTCACTCTTTTGATGTATGCTGAATTTCCCTCTCTTATCGAAATAGATAAATATCGTCGTATCAAAATGAGCTTCTTGTAAAACGATCAATAAACATCTATTGTGAAAATACGAGTGTTTTTATTGCGGCGAAACACAGGAATATCTGCTGCGTTTTGTACGTTTGGATCGAATTTTCTAATCTAAGTAAGGTTACATGCGTCTCCACATGCGTCTCCACAGCGGCATATCACGGATCAAGTTGCCCCTGTCGCACCAGTTGCGCCTATTCTTCCGTGTGTGTCTGTCGCGCCTGTCACACCTGTTGGCCCTGTCGCGCCTGTCGCGCCTGTCGCGACAGGCGCGCCCGTCGTGCTGGTTTGACATCTTCTTTAGCAGCAGAGAGAGTCCCTTTTAAAAGGCTTTCTTCTTCTCTTTTCATATCCTTGATGTTCCATAGATGGCGCATGTCGTATTCCTTGGAAGGTTTTTGCTCCTACATATTTATGGTGGAGCCGTGATATCTGTAAAACAATAAAACGAAAAATGAGTAAACAAAGGTTCTGAGGCACTGTTGAGCATGTGGACTGCATTTTTTTACAATGATCAACTACTTCGCTACACGGCCGATCTACATGCCTGACCACACGCGACATCTGTGGACCGAGAGTGTATTTTATGGAAGATCTATACCGCAAGGGAGGGCAGGACGGACGGCGGGGCGGGAAAGGCCCCGCCACACCCAATGTTGGCTTTCGGGGCTGCTCTATTGACTAAGATGTGCCTAAAAGAGAGAAATTAAATGGAGAAACCAGTAAATTTAGTGTCTATAAGCTATATAAAGAGCCCAATTCCCACTTGTTCCTCTCCCCGGTAAGAGGGTCTGGGATCAAATGCAAAAAGGTCGACAACAAAAGAGAATGTAGATCAAAAAACTATACTGTACCCAGATCGACACTTTTGCAGTCTATCTGCGTTCAGTTTTAGCTTAAACGAAAGATCTTCAAAAATGAAAATGAATCATTATTGACATTTTCAAGTTCAGTACTGAACAAAGGTCGACATTCAGTCCGTATTTATACTGGGAGGCCCCTGGGCAGAGTGGTTGAGAGACAATAGGAGACAGAACTGAGCACTAGAAAAGATTAAAGTAACAAACTGACTAACGATTAATGGAGAGACTATTCTTGTGTTGGAG
>JAAUYB010042635.1_pt1 | contig 11797 bp, 11 predicted proteins | sample 7278071 | NCBI WGS metagenome assembly JAAUYB01 (sample SAMN14350121, study PRJNA611818) | marine sediment metagenome | isolation source: surface marine sediment (1.8m) | place: French Polynesia: Moorea | collected 2018-08 | reverse complement strand
GTTGCGGCATCCTACGGGTTGCCACCCGCGGCCGCCAAGATCGCCCCGCTTGCCAAAACGGTTGTTGCCATATTAAACTCGACACCATGTTTGACCTTCTGAAAGTCATTGTGCCGGTTGTGGTGATCGGTATCGGGTTGCTTTATTTTTTTCAGGACGCCCTTATTTTTTTTCCCCAGCCGACCCCGCCGGACAACCGCGCCCAATTTAAATCCCACGCCTACAGCGTGGTGCATTCCGGCACGCATCTAAAAGGCTGGTTTGTCCGCGGTGCCATCTCCGCCGAGAAGCCCCTGCTGGTCTATTACGGCGGTAACGCCGAAGAAGTCTCCGCCAACCTTGGGGATTTCGGGCGTTATCAAGCCGGCGCTTTTCTCTTCATGAACTATCGGGGATACGGCGACAGCGACGGGAAACCCTCCCAGGAGGCGCTCTGCCAGGATGCCCTCCACATCCTGGATCACGTGGCGCTTCACGAGAAAATATCTTGGGACCACATCGTGCTGATGGGCCGCAGCCTGGGATCGGGAGTGGCGGTTTACGTCGCCTCCCAACGCCGGGTGCGGGGCGTCATTCTGGTAACCCCCTTTGACAGCCTGTTGAATGTGGCCCGCCATCACTACCCTTTTTTCCCGGTCGGGCTGCTGCTGAAACATCCTTTCGATTCCCTCAGCCTGGCGCCCGCCATCCAGATACCGGCGTTATTTTTAATCGCGGCCCGCGATGAGGTCATCCCTCCCAAGTATGCCTCACGCCTGGCCGAGGCGTGGGGCGGTCCACGGCGAACCGTTTTTATCGAAGGCGCCGGCCACAACGATATTCAACTCGAGGCGGGCTACTGGCAGGCTGTCAACCGCTTTCTGTCCCATCCGCCGATCGGCAGGGAATAAGCATGCTGCGTTATGCCATCGAAAACTTCCCTGAAGATAATAGGCAGGCCTATTTGAAAGGGCGGATCTAAGTTAATAAAGCGCTTTGCGTATACGGTGGGCCTCTACGCTTATGCGTTGGCCGAAATTCTCCTGCGCCGTCGCCTGGTGCTATCCCGGGTGGTGCTCTATCTTTTCCCGATTTGCTTTATTTTGGCGGTTGCCAGCGTGTACGAGATCTTTGAATGGCCCTGCGCCCTTTCCGCCGACCCGGCTGGCCGGCATTGCCGTATTGGGCTCCCAGGGCGATGTCTGGGATGCCCAGTGGGATATGCGGGCAGAGGACTTAGGGGCGCTTCCAGCCATCATTCTGTTTGCCGGTCTAAACTGCCGGGAGATCAAAGCGCTCTTTTCGCCCCTGGCGATGGCCGCATCCTAAGAACCACAAGCCGGCCCTACTTCGGCCGGCTTGATGCCCTTCAAGATTCGCAACGCATTCACTGCAATGGGACGCGTGGTGACGCCAACGCTCTTTGGTGGGGTCGCGGTGGAAAACGCTTCAAGCGGGTGTTTTATTCAGTCCAGGCCTCGTGAACATCGCCGATGATTTCCTTGACGTCCGCGATGGCATTGTGCATGCGGGCATACATCATGGCCATACCGATGATTTCCGTGAGAACGAAAAGCGAGTCCAGGTCACGATCCGATATATCCCAGACCTTGCTGTGATAGAGCCGGAGGACGCCGATCACGCGGCCGCTGAAGTTCACCGGAACGGCCACGATGGCGCCGATGCCCTCCTCAATGGCGTCCTCGGGATATTGCAGACTGTCGGACTGTTTGACGTCGCGAATCACCACGGCTTTCTTTTTATGGACGCTGCGGATACTGCGGTTGAAAAAAATGGGGCCTTTGTTCATATAGCGGATGCTGAGACCGAAACTGCCCAGGACCTCGAGTTCCTTGGTCTCCATATTGGCGGCGAAAATCGAGGCGCCCTTGATTTCCAGCGCACCGACCAAGAGTTGGGTCAGATGTTTGGACATGATTTCCAGGTTGTAGGACTCGGCAATGGCACGGGTGACAACCTTGAATATGTCGATAGTGATACGATCTTCAGTCTGCATGGCTTCCTCCTCAAACGGGTATCGATAGCTTGGGCGGGGTCCTGTGGTTGTACGGCGATGATCAGGCGACGACGCAGATGGTCGTATCCTTCAGTGCCGTTACCACTTTAATGAAAACGCTGCCGGTGAAAAAGCGGGTGACTTTGCCGGGTTTGTGGTTCAAAATGATGATATCGTAGTCGCCCTCTTCGACTTCATCGATAATGGCCGCCGCGATTTCCTTTTTGCGCGACTTGAAGATATAGCGGACGCGGTCGCGGTCGAAGCCGCTGTTGATAATCTGGGTGCGCAATTCCTGCAGCGCGATTTCCCGTTCGGTCAACTCTTGGGTGAGATATGAAAGGCGACGCTTGAGTTTGGCGGTGGCCGACTGATGGTCGGTATCTTCGATTTCCGAAATCGGTGTGTAGGCATGAAAGATCGTTATGTCGATGTCTTCCCGGTTGCCAAAGGTCTTGGAGATGAACGTCAGAGCTTTCTGGTCGTTTGGCGCAAAATTGTAAGGCAGTAGAATCCGCTGGGCAGCCATGGTTATCCCCTTTCCCTGAATGCGGTAGGCGCTGAAAATTCCGTTGATCTGGCTGTTGTGGTCTTATGGGTTCGGCCGCTGACCGATGCAAAACCTTCCGGCGATCGTTGTTAATGTGTTTCAGGGTGTCGCCGAAATGGGTTGCGGGTGCACGCGCCGGTTGGCGGTAACGCCGGGTCGATCGCTCACCGGCGGTTTTGAGGTGCCCGCCCTGTCGCCGCGCTGGACGTTGACATGCGGCATGTCCGGCACGCCGCCACCGAATTCAAACTAAAGATCAGGACTTCACGCTTGAGAGCGAAAGAAGAGATTGATTAACGCCCGGCAGATCGCTATGGGGGAAAAATGCCTTGTGGTGAAGTCCGTTTTGCTAAGCGGCGCGCCGCCTTGATTCTACGTGCCACAGGGCTTGAACCCTGTCAAGGGAAATAGGGACGCGGTCATGGTTGCCAACCGTCTTTCGAAAGCCTCGGGGATATGCTATGGAACCCATTAGGATTTTCAGCCGCGATCAACCTGGCGTTGGGTGGCGGCAGGGATCCTGCGGAATCCGTTCATGACCTATCCGCCATCTGCCCCGGACTGCTGACCAAGACCGCAGTGATTGCACCCCAGGCCTCCGATCATGCTGACGAGATATCTCCTAATCTGTATGCGGGGTTGTCCTTTTTCAGTGACAGCTTGTTTGCCGTCGCGATAAGGCGGTCTAAAGATGGAGCGATTCACCCCCGTTTATTCGAAACAAGCCGGGCAAACGGAGCGTTGCCACCCCGCGGACAAGACGATGCTCGCCGCCGGTTATGACGCTTGGGCACCGCATTATGATGCGGACATGCGTCGATACGGCTATCGCGTGCCTGCCTTGATGGTGGCGCAGCTAAGGTGCCATGTCCCCGACCGCCGTGCGTTTGTGCTGGACGCCGGTGCTGGCAGCGGTCTCGTGGCTCAGGCCCTTAAGGCATTTGGCTACCAGAATGTGGTGGGCCTCGATCCGTCCATGGCGATGCTACGGCGGGCATGCACCAAAGGGCTTTACCGACTGTGCCTTAAAACGGCATTGGGGGCGCCGGCGGCGCTGGCCGATCATCGCTTTGATGCCATCCTGGCCGCCGGTGTATTGAAGGCCGGTCATGCGCCGCCGGCGGCGCTAGACGCGTTGGTGCGTGCTGTTCGGCCGAAAGGCATTATTATTTTCAACCTTCAAGCCGACAAGGTCGCGGCGGAGGAATACAATCGCATGCGCCGCCGGCTGGAAACGGACCACCAATGGCGGCCGCTGATCGCAACGCTGCCGTTTGATCCCTTACCCGGGGTTGCGGCGGATCAGAAGAACGTCATCTATGTCTATCAGACGGCAGGCACGGCCACCGGCGATATGCCCCCTCAACCGTAATCGTAGACCGAGGAAATTGAACCCATGGCCTTTCTTATCGTTAAACCCAAACGGGACAAATCCCTCCTGCGCTGCCATCCCTGGGTTTTCAGCGGGGCTGTGGCCAAGACCCGCGGCCAGCTTCAACCCGGAGATACCGTCGATGTCGTCACCCCACAGGGCAACTGGCTGGGGCGGGGGGCCTACTCGCCGCGATCCCAGATCTGTGTACGCATCTGGACCTTTGATGAAGATGAAGCCATCGAAGCGCCGTTCTTCCACCGTCGGATCGAAAGGGCGGCGGCCAACCGGCGCGAGTTGGTCGAACGACAACAATTAACGGGCTATCGTCTGGTGAATGCCGAATCCGATGGCCTTCCTGGTGTGATCATCGACCGCTACGGTGATTACCTGGTCTGCCAGTTTCTGACGCTTGGCGCGGAAGTTTGGAAAGACACGATCGTTCAGCAGCTTCAAGCGCTGATGCCGGTGGCGGGTATCTATGAGCGCTCCGACAGTCCTGTGCGCGACAAGGAGGGCTTGCCCCGTCAAACCAGTGTCCTGGCGGGGAATGCGCCGCCCGCAACGATCGAGTTTCATGAAGGCGCCCTCCGTTTCTGGGTCGATGTGCACAACGGGCATAAAACCGGATTTTATCTGGACCAGCGCGACAACCGCCGGCAGATGAACGGCCATGCCGATGCCGCTGAGGTTTTAAACTGTTTCGCCTACACGGGCGGCTTCGGGGTGGCCGCCCTGAAAGCGGGCGCCCGCCGGGTGACCAATGTTGATCTCTCCGCCGCCGCACTGGACTTGTCACAGCGCAACATCCTGCTTAACGACCTAAATCCGGATCAGGTCGAACACGTCGAAGCGGATGTTTTCAAGCAGCTGCGCTATTATCGCGATGCGGCCCGTCGTTTCGATTTGATCGTTCTTGATCCACCCAAATTTGCCGACTCACGGGCTCAGGTCAGTCGGGCCAGCCGGGGCTATAAAGATATCAATCTGCTGGCCATCAAACTGCTGCGGGAGGGTGGTTATCTGTTTACGTTTTCCTGTTCGGGCCTTATCGAGCCGGAGCTGTTTCAGAAGATCGTGGCGGATGCCGCCCTGGATGCCGGACGCGAAGTTCAGATCGTGCGGCGATTGAACCAGGCCGCCGACCACCTAACGGCCCTCAATTTTCCGGAAGGCCACTATCTCAAAGGCCTCCTTTGCCGCGTCTGGTAGGATGGAGCAGATACCATTCAGCATCTGGCTTTTCATCGGCATCGCCGGCTTCCTTTTTACCATCAAGGCGCTTTACGGCATCAGCATCGCCGTGGTCTTGCCGATAACCCGGGGTGCGCTTTATGTATCAACAGCGCGGTGCCGGGTCTCCGCCGCTCTGGAAGTCATCGATCTTAAGCCGGGCCAATTGCTGGTGGATCTCGGGTGCGGTGACGGCCGCGTGTTGCGATCGGCCCGCCGGCACTGCCAGATCAGGGCCGAAGGCTATGAACTCAACCTGCTGGCTTTTTGCAAAGCCCGCCTGCTCAGCTGTTGGTATACCGGCATCACCATTCACCTGCAAAACTTTTGGGGGGCGGATCTGTCCCGCGCGGATGTGGTCTTCTGCTATCTCTTCCCCGACGTCATGTCCCGGCTGGCCAGGAAGCTAAGTGAAGAACTCAAACCGGGCGCAACGGTCGTATCGTGCAATTTTCCTTTGCCGGGATTTACCCCGCAGCGGGTTCTTCGACCAGGCAGCCCGTTGACCAATGATCCCATCTTCATTTACCGGATTCAGGCCGCTTCCAGCGATCAGCAGCCTGTTGGGGATAAGCGACCATGATTCTTTATGATACGGCCCATAAAATGAGCTTTGTCGAATTCGGCATTCAAATTCCCATCTTTGATAGCAAGGCTTCCCGAACGTTTGCGCTTCTCAAGGACCATAGCGTTCTGGGACCGCGCTTGAGCGAATGGCATTGCGGCCGGATTAAGGAAACGATCACCGAGGCGGATCTTTTGCGCACCCATTCCCGTGCCTACGTGGCGCGTCTGTTTTCCGATGCATTGGAAGACGAGATTGTAACAACTTACGAGCTAATTGACGAGCACGGCCGTTATTTTCGTTATGATCCCAATGTCGCCACCGAACCGCTGAGCGGTCTTTTCAACCGCATCCGGCAACGGGTCGCCGGTACCACCCAGTGCGGACGGATCGCTCTGGAAAAAGGTTTCTGCTTTTACTTCGGAGGGGGCATGCACCACGCTCAGCGCGATTTCGGAAGCGGTTTCTGCCTGCTGAACGATGTGGTGATCGCCCTGCGCAAACTCCAGTCTGAAGGCCAGATCCAGACGGCCTGGGTCATCGATGTTGACGCCCACAAGGGTGACGGCACCGCGGCTTTGACCCGCGGGGATGACACCATCACCACCTTGAGCATTCACATGGCGCGGGGCTGGCCCTTGGACGGTGAACCCGTCATGCCCGACGGCCGACCGAACCCCTCTTTTATTCCCAGTGATATCGATATTCCCATCGCCGCCGGAGAAGAAGACCGGTACAATGCGGCCCTTTTGGAAGGACTCTATCGACTGGATGCCGGCCGGCGTCCGGATTTGGCGGTGGTGGTCTCCGGTGCCGACCCCTACGAGAAGGACGAACTGCCCTCCACGCAGGAACTGCGTTTGAGCATTGCCCAAATGGTGGCGCGCGATCGGTTGGTCTACCGGTTTTTAAAAGATCGCCGGATTTCGCATGCGGGCCTGATGGCCGGCGGGTACGGTGGATCCGCCTGGGAAATATACAGCCGTTTTTTAACCTGGGCACTGCTCGATCGCCTGGGGGACGATAAGCGCCCTGCGGATTGACGGGGTGCGACAGGCTTTGCTAAAGCTTAACGAAGACTTATTTTGAATCATTCACATATCATCCAAGGCTGACTTTCTGATCATCCCAACACACACCGCGACCAACTGCCCGCCGAATTCCAGGTCACGGTACCCTCAAGCGAAAGGAGGACCGACATGCTGGTCAAGATCTTCATCAAGAGGCGTTTCAAGAAAGGTAAGGCCAGAGAGATCAGTGCCATTTTGAAAAATTTCCGCGCCGGGGCCATGGACCGCCCTGGCTATGTCTCGGGCGAAACCCTGGTTTCCTATGACGATCCGCAGAACATGCTCGTTATCAGCACCTGGCAGGACATGGAAAGCTGGCTGGCATGGAAAGACAACCCCAAACGCAAAGAATTTGAAGCCATGCTGGAGATATACCAGGAAAGCCCGACGAGCTACGAAGCCTTTATGCTGGGGGGGCCGCCGCAGCTTTGATCCGACCTTCGGCGGATGCCAAGGGGTAGTGGGGTCATGCCTGGCCCCACTACCCCGGTCATACGCTGCAAATGAATTCTGCACCTGAGGTTCGAACAAATCCTGCCGCAGTTGATATCCTTCCCAAACTTCCTATCTTCAAATCTTTAAGGCCTAATATTCGTCAATTTCATCCGACACCCAATGTCAACGCTATCTGACAAGATCGAAAAAATTATCCTGCGCCACAGCCACAGGGGTATCGATCAAATGGTGGACGCATTATCGCCGGGCTATTGCCGCCGTGCCGCCGAATTGTGTCTAACCTCTCCTGGTAATGTTTTGATCGGCACCGGTTTTCCGGTCAACGGCAGCTTCGAAACCGATGGTCCGATTGGTGCTTTGGCGTTGGGCCGTGTTTTAGCGCATGTGGGCAGCCAGCCGATTTTCGTTTGCGGCCCCCCCCTGTCGGGTATCCTGAAACAACAATTCCGAACTTGTGAAATCCCCTTGCTGAACTGGAAGGAAAGCCTGCCGCGGATCGAAGAGACCTTGGCCCATTTTAAACCACGCTTGATCATCTCGGTCGAGCGACCGGGTGCGGCATCCGATCAACACTATTACAATATGCGGGGCCAGGATATTACGGCGGCCACCATGAAGTTCGATCTTTTCTTCCGCAAGGCGACCTGCCCCACAATTGCCTTCGGCGACGGGGGCAATGAGATTGGAATGGGCAATATCAAATCCCGCTTGGCGGCGCTTCCGATAACGCCTTCGGAAACAAAGTGCGATGAACTGGTGGTGGCCACGGTCTCCAACTGGGGGGTCTACGGCGTCATTGCCGAAATGAGCCGGATCAGGGGCGAAGATCTGTTCCGCTTGTTCGACCCGGAGCGGATTGTTGCCTTTCTGGTATCCCACGGCAGTCTAGACGGCGTTACCTGGAAGCCTTCCCGCAGCGAAGACGGTTTCCCGATGCGCATCGGCCTTGACATCATCCAAGCGCTCCGTCAGACGATCAACCTCCATACTTCGACCATGCCGGCCATCCAAAACGCGCAAAGGCCATTCACATGAAAGCGATCATCTCCAGGGCAGGGAGCACGATGCCATGATCGATGCCTTTGAATTTGGAACGATCACCATTCAGGGACAAACCTATACGACGGACGTCCTGATCTATCCTGACGGCCGTGTTGCTGATGGCTGGTGGCGCAAACATGGCCATCGGCTGAGCATGCGGGATCTGGACACCCTGCTCGCCAATGAGCCGGAGATCATCGTTGTGGGTGCGGGTATCCACGGGCGTATGCTGCCGGAAACCGGCCTGCCGGAGACCATCGTGGACCTGGGGGTCGAATTGATCATCGCCCCCAATGATCAGGCTGTGGCGCACTTCAACCGCCTGGTGGCATCCCGCCGCACCGCTGGCGGTTTTCATCTTACCTGCTGATCCCAAACGGCTAATGAACAACCGCTGGCCATCCATCCCAAACGTTAGCTGATTGTCCGGCGCGCCCTGACAATTTGCGATGCCGCGCGCATTCGATGGGCGCCAGATAATGAATGCCGTTTAGATTTTAAATCCGCTCTTGGTTTATTCTTGACATGTCATTTAAATGCCAATAGGAATGGTCGAACCATTTAACCTTAGCCCGAAACCACCAGCCGATGTTTCACGCCGCCAAACAGAATCGTATTTTTCAGGATGTCGTCGATCAGATCGAGGAGGCCATTCTGTCGGGCCAGCTCCAACCCGGTGACACCCTGCCGTCCGAGCGCGATCTCAAGGAGATGTTCCAAACCAGCCGCGGGACCCTGCGCGAAGCCCTGCGGGTGCTTGAACAAAAGGGATTGATCGAAATCAAACTCGGCGTGGGCGGGGGCTCGGTGGTGAAAGCCGCCCCGCTGGAACAGGTCTGCAATGGATTGGATCTTCTCATCCGTTTTCAAAAAATATCGCTTAATCACCTGGCGGAATTCCGTGAAGATGTCGAAAGTTCGGTGGCGGCCATAGCCGCGCGGCGCGCGGCGCCCAACGACCTCGAGACCCTGGAGGATTTATTGAATGATGCCCGTGGCTACCGGGATCTGGGGGTCGACTACTGGCGTGAGTTTGTCGAGGTGGATAAAAAAATCCATCAGGCGCTGGCCCGCATCACGGGCAATCCCATGTATATCGTCGTTCATCAAGCGGTGCACGACAATATTCAACGCTACTATGAGCAGTTTCTGCCCTGGACCCCGCAGATGTTGCAGGAAAATTATCAAGACCTATGCGACATCATTCAGTCGGTTAAAGACCAGCGGGATGATAAGGCGCGCGTCCTGGCCCATCGGCATGTCCAGCGGTTTTCCGAGTATATGCGCCAATGATGGATTGCCCGTCGGTATCATGGCCTGGACGTCGTTGGCGAGGTCGGGTTCGACGCCGGCTATCACAGGCATCCCAAAGGATCACGATGCTATCTGCAATCCGCCCTGAAAACCCCTTTCGAAAATTCGAATTGCTGCGATGACGCAACTGCGACTGGAAGGTATTAGCGTAAGATTTGGGGGGCTCCAGGCCCTGTCTGATATCGAATTCATCGTCAACGCCGGTGAGATTGTCGGCCTGATCGGTCCCAACGGCGCCGGCAAGACAACCATTTTCAACGTGATCACCGGGGTCTACAACGCCACCGCTGGGGATGTGCAGCTCGACCATACCAGCCTGCGGGGCAAGCGACCCTATCAGATTCTGACCCTCGGCATTGCACGGACCTTTCAGAACATCCGCCTGTTCACCAACATGACAGCGGTTGAAAACGCCATGGTGTCCCTGCACTGCCGTTCCCGCAAAGGCGTGGTCGGCGCCATCCTGCGATCCCCTTCCCAGCGCCGCGAAGAGCAGCGGATTGAAAGCCAGGCCATGGAAGCCCTGGCCTTCATGGGTGTCGATCAATATGCGGACGTGGTGGCCCAGAATCTGCCTTACGGCCTCCAGCGCCGGCTAGAGATCGCCCGGGCACTGGCCTCGCAACCCAAAATCATCCTGCTGGATGAGCCGGCGGCCGGTATGAATCCGGCGGAAAGCCTGGACCTCATGAAGGATATCGGCCGCATTGCCCAGCTGGGCGTCAATGTCCTTCTGGTGGAACACGATATGAAAGTCGTCATGGGGGTTTGCCAACGCGTGATCTGCATCGACCACGGTGTCAAGATCGCAGAGGGGACCCCCAAGGAAATTCAACAGGATCCCAAGGTGATCGAAGCCTATCTGGGCCAGCCGGCCCAGTGAAGACTGGGGGCGTAGACGGCCGCTGAGCGGTTTTGACGTCATTTTGACTGAAGACGGCCATGGCGGGCGCGAGTTTGGCCAATCGGCCACATGGGTTGGTTTATGCTGGTTGGCGGCGTTGGAAAACCCGCCTGCCGTCAGGCCGAAAAAACCAAATCCACACTAAAACATCAAACCTTAATCAAGGAGGCTGGCTATGAAGAGGAAGCTATGGGTACTATTGGTCGCGGCGATGATGGTTGCGTTGGTTGTTAGCCCGGCAACGGCCAAAACACTTAAAATAGGCACCATGAGCCCGCTGACCGGACCTTACGCCGCCGACGGCAACGATATCGCCAACGGCGTGCGTGCGGCGGTTGCCGTCATTGAAGAGGGCGGCGGCATTCCCGGTTATGACAAGATCGAAGTCGTGGCCCAGGATACGGCCTGCGATCCGCGCCAGGCGGTGGCCGCGGCCAACAAGCTGATCAACGAGGAAGTCGTTGGCGTCATCGGCGCCTATTGCTCCTCATCCACCATTCCGGCCTCGGAAGCGCTGGCCGAAGAGGATATTCCCATGATCACCCCGGCGTCCACCAATGAAAAGGTGACCGAGCGGGGCCTTCCTTATATGTTCCGCATGTGCGGCCGGGATGATGATCAATCCAAGATTGCCGGGGCATTCATCAAAGATTACCTCAAGGCCAAGACCGCCTATATCGTCGATGACAAAACCACCTATTCGCAGGGGTTGGCCACCAACGTGGCCACGGTATTGGAGTCCAGCGGCGTCAGCATCCTTGCGCATGACCATGTCAACCAGGGTGACAAAGACTTCTCCGCCGTGCTGACCAAAATCAAGGCCGCCAAACCCGACGTGTTCTACATGAGCCTGCAGAATTCGGCCACCGGCAGCCTGATGGCGATCCAGGCCAGGCGTTTCGGCCTGAAAAACACGATCGTATCCCAGGATGCGGTTTACCACCCACAATTCATCGAGATTGCCAAAGATGCGGCCGAGAGCACCTTCCTGACCTTCGGGTACACGGACAAGAGCAAGCCGGCCTATAAGAAATACCATGCCAAATACAGCAGCATGTTCGGTGAGCCGGGTGCCTACTCAGGCTATGCCTATGACGGTGCGATGGTGCTGCTGACAGCCATCAAACAGGCCAAATCGACCGACCCGGCCAAAATCAAGGCCGAAATCATGAAGATGGATATGGGCGGCGCCACGAAGCACATCAAGTTCATGGAAAACGGTGATTCCGGCTCCGACTATGTTATCTGGACCGTAGACGGCGGTAAGTTCAAGACTTATTGGAATCCGGCCACCGG
>JAAUYB010193172.1_pt1 | contig 11803 bp, 14 predicted proteins | sample 7278071 | NCBI WGS metagenome assembly JAAUYB01 (sample SAMN14350121, study PRJNA611818) | marine sediment metagenome | isolation source: surface marine sediment (1.8m) | place: French Polynesia: Moorea | collected 2018-08 | reverse complement strand
GTCATGTCCTTCCACCCAGGGGCGCCTAAGCGACGGAGGTATGTAACCAGCTTTCTCATCCATTGCCTCAACTCTAACAAAGACCCTCCAGTGTCAAGACTTCTGACTTTAAGGCCTCCACCACCCAACCAAACTGTCAAGTGTCCCCCAAGTGTCACCTAATTCTGCAGTTAAGACACACTTGAACCACACACTTGCAGTGGCACTTTGTGACGCTGCCAGGTTCTTCCAAGTGTCTCACTTGAACATAACTACTTGAATAATGACTTCAGTATATACTTAAGTTGTTATTTAAGTGTCCAAATTGAGGAAAAGTTAATAATTCTATTTGGGGACACTTGAAACACACACTTGAAGTGGCACTTTGTGACACTGTGAGTGTCTCTCAAGTGTCACACTTAGCTATTCTATGTAAAATCAGCATTTTCCACACTTCAAGTGTGTCAGTAAGTGTTAGCATTTAGAAATTTCTTCTGGTTGGGCAGGCGGCCAGGTGCTCCAGGAGCTGCTGCTGTTGCCGCCAGCGGCACAAGCTGTGCAGCGAACAGAGCGCTCTGATGGCCCAAAAGCACACCGCCACGGCCGTGGCCGCCGTGTTGCCGTTTGTCATCACCCTCTCCTCGAATGTCGCCAGCTCATTGTCACCTGTGATCTTGAAAAGAACAGGCTGGAAGGCCTACTTAGCATCCCCCAAGCCTTCTTGACCTTCTGGATGGCCCTCCACGTCTCCGCAATGCTGTCGTGGGAAGCACTGGTAGTAAGTGCATTGGCCATGACAGGTCCGTCTTCAGGTGCCATAATTTGTTCATTGGAGGAAGAAGATTCCAGCGAGGAAAATAAGTCGAATATGACAACAATGAGGTTGGGTGTCGCACTCTCCATGTCCACACAAGTCACAAGGAGAAAGCTCCTGATGCTGTAGAAGGCTGTAAGAGACTTGGTTGATTGCTGAGGCTACAAAAGACTTGGTTGACACTACTGATTATGCAGAAGAGGTGGTTGGCGCTGCTAAGCCTGCAAAAGACGTGGTTGGCACATCATGAATTGACTGTGAAACAACTTGTTGTTGCCCATGACACAGCAGAACCTGTGGCTGCCTTTACACAGTAGAACTTTTTTTGCAGCCCATGCTGCAGTAGAACAAGTGTTGGCTGCCCAAGACAAATTAGAAATTGTGGTGGCAAGACAAAGTAGAACCCATGGTGGCTGCCCAAGACAAAGAAGAACTCGTGGTGGCTGCCCAAGACGCAGTAAAACTTTTGGTGGTTGCCAAAGATGAAGTAGAACTTGTGGTGGCTGTCCAAGACATAGTAGAACTCGTGCTGGCTGTCCAAGACGTAGTAGAACTCGTGGTAGCTGCTCAAGGCGAAAGTAGAACTCATGCCAAGACAAATTAGAACTGGTGGTGGTATCTGGAAGCTGGTTGGAAAGATGTACGATTTGGACACTGTCCACCAGTTATTATATAGTCAAGAAGCACCCGAGACGGTATTTTGAAGGAAAGCAATTCTCTGAAGAAAATATTGGGCATATGACAGTGCACTTTGGATGGGTTGGGGGTGAAGGGCATTTGGAAATGATTGGAGAGATAGACGTTGTCCACCAGTTGTAAAGTTGCCAATTAAGGGGTACCCTAGAAGGTACGTTTGAAGGAAGGCAATTCTGAAGAAAATTTTTGGCACATGATGTTCACTTGAGAATGATTTGGGGCAATGGAGGTTTGGAAGGTGATTGGAAAGATATACATTGTCCACCAGATGAAAAGTAGTCAAGGGGTACCCCAGAGGATAGTTTTGAAGGAGGGGACATTCGAAGGTACTAGGGAAAATGAACCCTCTAAGTTTATTGGTACCAAACTTGGCAAAAGCCCAAGTGACAAAATTAAGGTACATATGACGGGCGCTACAAAGGGTCCCCTGTGGTGGGGCTGTGACCATTTGCTCTTGCTATCAGTGTGTGGCAAAGTTGTGATTTCAAGTAATGTACCATATGCACGCAAAAAATGACAGATGACTAAAATGGTGCCCAAAAATGATATGTAACCCTGTGGTGATTTTTCTCTGGGTGATACAGTAAAAAATACCTTTGCTGTGTGTAAGAGGTCTTAGTAAGCAAGATATACTTGGAACCGACAGCTGCTGCTGTTGTCAATGAAAGGAGCCAATATGGAACCGCATGGCTTGCCTGATGGAGCATATGAAAGCCTAACAATTTTTTGCCTTTTTAGCAAAAGGAAGCAGTTTTAGCAAAGTGCATAAAACTATTTGTTTTTGTACGATGCCCATTCATTAAAAGTAAAAGAAATTACTAAATTACATTTAATTAATATTTAAAGTGTTATGCGGTTTTTCTCTCCCAAAAGGCAGAAGGACCAATAATAGTGGCTGCTGACCCTTCCAGGCATTTGCCTTCCCGAGTGAGGCACATGGGCAGCAAAATCAAAGAAAAATCAATCATAGGTCTTGCAAGAAGTTAAGTAGCCTTAAGAACCATGTTTCCTCTATAGGAAACAAATGATTTTTGAATATAATCTGATAAAGTGCTTTTATCTTACTGTATGTATGTGCATAGAAAACAAAGAGACTGATTCCTGTTCCAGTTCTAAAGAATTCTTTGTTTTCTTCCCACTCTTTATTTTGCAAATACACACCCATAAAAAATGAATTCAAAGGAGAATTTGTTGGTAGGCAAAATGGATATGCATTCAGATTGGATTGACCAACCAAAGATAGATGATACCCTGCATTTCCGGAAATATTGTTACTTCCCTGATACCGGACCACATATGAAGTAGAAAAAAGGAACAGGCGACCGAAGAAATGACACACATGGGGCCAGCTAGGCGTTGTACTAGGAAACAGTTTTGGCCTGCAAGATGAAGTCACTTAATTTAAGGTTTTAAAAGTTTAAGAAACAAATTGTACTTGGCCACATAGTTATTTGATTTTGATTGTACTTTTTTTAAGGACAATAAATAGACTGCACAAAGCACTTGCAAAAAGTCAAGAGTAGTCTACAAAAGAAAAATGTTCCAATAAAACCTTGATTGAACAAAAACAAATGTTATTTTTTCTATATTGGGTGACATTTGTTATTGAGAACTAATAAGGGTTATGTCTCTTTGACTTTTTCCTAATCTTTGTTATTTTTTTGTTACAGTTAAAACACGTATTTTACAAAGGATATTTTCTCATAATGCCTTCATATGAGCCTGAGTAATTGCAGAAGAAGGCAAAGGTGGAAAAAATGATATTACCCAACCAACCTTGCATGACATATAGCTGAGTACATAACGTGGTACTTGTTTCTACTATGTTTGCGTTACGTCTCGTGCCTCGCGGGGTAGTAAAAAAGGGGGTTGTTAGCAGAAAACGACTCCTCGTCTGTGTCGGCGTTGTCTGTGGGTTCGCCCTCATCCGTGGCGAATTCACTGTCGTCTGCGTTGTCGTTGTTCTCTTGCTGGAGCTGGGGTAGGAGATCGTTGTGCCAGCCAGCACTCTGTCCCAGTGGTCGCTGTCTGCCATCGGGGAAAAGTTCCTCATTCATGGCGTTGAGAACTTTAGGCACATTGTCCATGCTGCGGCCTCTTCGGATACTAGACCGCTGCCACCATTGTCATGTAGGAAACTCGGGCTTTGGTGTGTGCGTATTTTGGAGATCACATCCAACTGACTATATCATGTACTATGCTACATAAAGTATATATTTCACTCTTTCTTGCGCGCAAAGGTAAATTGACTACCACTCTTCCTTCTCTTAATGTCGTGGAATCTCGCACGACATACACAGTAACTTGAACTACTGCTCTTCCTTTTTGATGTGTCATAGCTCGCACAACAACTACCCAACAAAAAGTGAACTAGTTTTTGCGTGAAAAAAATAATCTCGGCGAAAAATCGCCGTATATGGCCTTATACGCCGGCGCCGGCGCTTTTTTTTGCAAAAAAATTTTTCGCGCAAAATCGTCAAAAATTATCTACTCTGCGAAGTTTTTACAATGATATTGTGCCTATTATATGAATCAGGTAGAAAAATAATTAATATTCGCGCAAAATCTCTACATTTTGTGGTTTTTACGTTGATTTTGCGCCTGATATAAGCTTTTTTACTACATAATTATTTCGCAATCACACAATTTTATTTCGCGTAAAATCGCCGCACTCTAGTTCGTTGGGTAGACTGCCTTGTTGGGGGATTATAAAGTCCCAGTTATGTGCCCTACTTCTGCCCTGCTTTCATACCATGTGGCAAACCCTAAAAATTCCCCACAAGGAAGGGAGGAAAGGCTAATATTATATGCTATCAATTACACTGTTAAGGAGCATACCCAGTTATGTGCCCAACTTCTGCCTTGTTCTCATAAAATGGACATGCCATGTTTTTGTACCATGTGTCACGTAGGAAACTCTGGCTTTGGTGTGTGTGTATTTCGGAGATGACATCACGACTGACAATATTATGTACTACACTACCACACTTATACTGAATTGGCAGAAAATCCTATGCTATGTTGAAGAAGGGGGCCATTTTTAGTTTTGGTATCATCTGAAAAGTAATACCCAAGGCTCTTCATATCAAGAAAAAAATTGCCACTTTTCCCGAGTCCTTCTGAGAAAATTGAGAAAACCTGAATTCTCAAAATTAAGGGAGGAGCAAATAAACTTTTTTGTTTTTGGTTTCAGCTCAACTTGACAGTATAGCATCCTGTGCAGAAGGTAAGACTTAAGAAAAAATCTGGATTTTGTTTTTCAGATTTGCCCCATAAGATTTTACAGCAAGTGAGAAAGTATGTTTTTGCCAAATTTTGGTTCTATTAAAAAATTCTTTGTTTTTGATAATTTCCAGACAGTGTAGGAATACAAGTTGTTCAGAAGGTGGCCTTTAAGAAAAAATCTGGCTTTTGTTTTGCTACAGTTTTAAGAAAAGCAAGGAGCAGCCATATGCGAGCTCAGCAGCGTCTTTGTTTTCTGGAACTCCGCTTCCAGGAAGTGCAGTTCTAGCAGAATCCTGGAGAACGCCGTCTGCCAACCAGAGCGTCCCTCTGTGCTGGAAGGCGCCGGCCGTGTGGGTGTAAGTTGACGGCGACGACTTCTCCTCTGCTCTCGCTATCCCCAGCACCAGAACCGGAAGGAGAAGAAGAAACATGTCGGCGGCGGTATTTCTTGTACTCTATTGCTCCTAATGGTAAACTTAAATCAGCAACGGGCCCACCTGAGCAAAGTCCCTTTCTCAGTCCTCGCGGGGCTGCAGCAGCGCTGCCGTCGTCTCTGGAGAGAGAGGCTCCTTGGGTTCTTCCGCTGTCTCCCTGGCTGCGGCGACCTCCTCCGTCGCCGGGGGAACGTCGCCGTCCTACAGACGAATCTGGGGGTGGGTCACATCGCCGAAAAACGACAGAAGTCACATTGGCAAAAAGACACATTGGCGAAAAAATCCAGAGTTGTCACATCGCCGAAAAAACTTAGCTACGGGGCTGTCACATTGCCGAATATCTTGTTTTTAATCAGGAGGAGGAGGAAACGGGGTGGGGAAATGTCAACCCCCCCCCCCCAAATAAACAATTACCAATGGTCTATAACTACTTCTCCCAGCAAAAAACAGCATTTACTGCTTTGACATATTTAACTACTTATGCACGTCGGATGGTGCGGCCGCTTAGGAGTTGTTGGGCTGGTTTGGGGAGTATATCCTGTGAGAAAAAAATAACTATAGTGTACAGTTTTCGAAGTTTACAAATAAAGTTTGAAAAACTATTGCCTCCACCCCCCCCGGGCCGGGGTCCTGCCACGGGTAAAAACCCCTCCCTCCAATTTCCATTTCTGTTTTGGCGATGTGACAAGGTAGGATATTTTTGCCAATGTGACTGCTCTGGATTTCGGCGATGTGGCTTCTATGGGCAATAATAAAATTTTCGACGATGTGACAGCCAACCACGAATCTGGAATCCGTTCGTCAGAATCCGATCCTCCCAGAGCTGCAAGAGATCATTTGCTTGAACTCCCGGCTCGTCGAGAAATTTGTCTTTGAGCCGCTTGTCTACTCGTGCGTGAAACTTCACCAGCATTAACAAAATCGAGAATTTGTGCGTCAGACGGCGCCGGATCACCGGATCATTGTAATCCATCGTTACATCCTGCAGGAGAAAGGAGTGGGAATGGTAGGCGGACGTACAGAGATGTTGAACTCCTAATTTCTTATACAATTCGTCGGCTAACTTGTTGCAGAACTCTTTTCTTTGGTCGGTCACAACTTGTTTCGGACAAGCGTATCGGCAGACCCACGTGTCAACGATTGCGGCGGCCACTGTCTTGGCTTCTTTGTCGGCTAATGCAACCAATTCTACAAGTTTGCTTAACGCATCAGTCATCACAAGTACGTATTTGTGCCCCTTTTTACTTTTCTTCCCGACTGTAAAAAGGTCGGCGTGCATCCTGACCCACGGGATGTCAGGTGCCGCCAAGGAGTGCAGCGGCTCCTTATTTCTCTTGAAATGTATGGGGTCTTTTGCTTGTAGACAAACTTCGCAGCTGCTAACAAATTGGTCGACGTCCACCGTCATATTTGGCCACCAATACTTTTCTCTTAATCGCTGTAATGTGATTGCTGTACCTTTGTGTCCAGCAAAACGGCCGAATCTCCTCTCACCCTCCATAAGCTAGAAAAGTCAGCACCCTCACTTTCTGGATTTTTCTCCACCCTCCTCTAGCAAGAAAATCCAGCACCCTCAATGTGTTGAAAAAGGAAGAGGTAAATAGAGTTCCCAAGTAGTGACCCATGCAATGGAGTTTCTTGCTGCAATACTACAAAACATACAGTACTTTTTTCTTGTTTTTTCCCCCTGTTCTTCTCACCTTCCTTAAGCAAATTAAATATATTTTGTACTGTACTATTGAGTTTTCTTTGGTTTATACCATATTCTATGAGCAATGAAGGCAAAAGGAAACTTAAACAAGAACTGAATTATATTTAACAATCTACCTCTTGGTGAAAAAAATATAAAGTGCACATATATGAAGGGGCCAATTCAAAGTGTCTGAATATACCGCACATATCTCTGATATTTCTTAATTACTAATTAAATATCTAAAAATATAATGATAATTCACCCAATAATTAACCCTACTCATGATATAATGGAACAAGAATACCATAGTTCTTTTGCAGCAACATCTGGAATCTCTTCCTTTTCCCTTTTCGAATTAGTGAGGGTGCTGGATTTTTGGCTCAAGTGAGGGTGCGGAATTTTCTCCTTAAAGTGAACATCAACATATGAAAATGAAAAATCAAAATTCAAAGCTAAGAGGGTGAAGAATATTCGACTCAAGTTAGCGCCCCCATTCGTACTGCATAGAAACTGGCACCACTAGTGCGGAAGATATCTCCCCATTTGCACGTGTCACAAAACGGTGTAAAATTCCCCCTACTACGTGGAAGGGTTGCATTCTTTTATCCTTTATTGCGCGCAGAAAATTGTTTTGGCGGAGCCATTAGAGTACGTAATGGCAGTAGGAATCCTTGGCTTGTGCAGTGCGGAGCACGTTGTTATCTAGAGTGCGAACGGCGGCGGCGGCGAGGGGGTCGAGGCTGCACACTGCAGCTCTACTGAGGGCGTCGGCAATTACGTTTTTCGCACTGGGCAATTAATCCATTTGAAAATCGTATTCTCCCATTAGCTCTTGCAATTGTAGGAGGGTCGGCTTGTGAATTTTGTCTAGCTTGACCATAGGCTTGTGATCACACATCAGCACAAAACAGGTGCCATAAAGGTAAACGTGAAAGTGTTCGATTGCGGCGGCTGCGGCGCCTAATTCTAGCAGATACATATGCTGAACAATTTTTTTCATGGGCTTTCAGTACCCGGGAAAAATAGGCAATCACACGATTTCTTCCATTTTGATATTGGAGAAGCACTCCCCCATAACCCTGTTCGAGGAATGCGTCTGTAACTAAGGTGAATGGCACTCCAGACTGTCCAGACAAAATTTCCCCTCCCTGGCACTCTAAATGCGGTATATTCCTGACTGGATTCGTGTAATGCGAGTTGCCAATATGCATTGATCAAGTCTAGAGCTGGTATGAAATTTGCGCCCAACCCTCCAAAACGGTGGAGGCATTGATGTACGTCCATAAAACTATAGTAATCATCGTACATGCACTCGTTGACCTTTCAGAGGACAATGACGAATCGAAGTTCGTTCCAGTGCGGCTTTTTCACAGCAAAAAGTTGGGCTGTTGTGCGGGCTAGAATAGTCTTCTCGAATTGCTCCAAAGCGGAGGAGTTCGTTTACTTGCTGATAAATGAATGTCAAATGTGCTGCAGGTCTGGGGAATTGTTTGACATACGCGGGTTGCTCCGTCTTCCGGCGGGGAATGTTGGGTACTGCGTCCGTTCTTTCCATATTGAATTTTGATTCTGCTACTGCTTCATGTTGTTGGTATAGTGCTGCGCGGAGCTGGTTTCCTTGTTCTGTGGTCAAGTGAGTTTGCTTTGCTAAAGCTTCGTCCATCACCTTCCTTTTTTCTTCACTCGAGTAAGAAATGTCTCTCAGCGGGAAACAGCCTGCTTGGCCTAGTTCTGCTAGTGTCAAAAACTGTTCTTGTTGCACTGGAATGGCGTGGCCCAAAATGTGCGCCCTATAAAAGTACCTCTTTTCTGGGGAATCGTTGATGAGGCAATTATTTGCTTTCCCTTTTTGTTAGCTCTCGTACAATGCTTCTGGGACTATTTTGCGGTTCGTGGTAAGTAAAAATGGCTGATTCGGCTTGCGTAGAAAAGATGTCACGTTTGCATTTACTACTTTTGAACTGAATGTGGGTAGGTCTGGTGGGCGAGTACTATTTCTGCTCGTTCGTTGGCACCTGTGGGGGCCCATGTAACTTGCATCGTGCGGGCATCTACATTTGCTCCGTAAATCTGTAGAAGGTCCATTCCCAGAATGAGCGGCAAAGAAATATTTCTTACTACAATGACGACTGGTGAAATGGTGCATACGTCGGGGACAACCATTTTAATTTTAAACACTCCCACTATATCCAATGGGTGTTTCATGGCTCCAGTGAGTCCTAGTTGATTCCCATTTATGACTAACCTGACTTTGTCCTTTTCGGGGACTTGTGCGAAGGCCTTTCCGTTGGTGACGGTGGCGCCTGCCCCTGTGTCCACAAGCGCTTCGATGTGAATCCGTCCGAGCTGTTGCCGGTCCCAATGCGTTGATGGTATTGATCCGTCCGAACAGACGATGGTGGTGTCTCTCGTCACGGAGCAGCGCAAAGGGGTCATGGTGTGTAGAGCCACTGCCGTATGGACTTTGCCTAGTGCCGAAAAGGTGACAAGTCTAAGTCGGCGTACGTCCCCCCAAACTGGCTGTTGCTGGGGTCCATGACGAAAGTGCCCGGTTGACCACAGGAACCAGGCTGCGGTACTACCGGTGACGGCAAGGGTGATGGTTGCTGCTGCTGAACCAGAGGGGCTCCCCATGTCACGTTGAGGGGAGGGCACTGGCCTCCTCCTCCTCCTCCGGGTATCTGCTGGGAAAATATCATGAAAGGTGGCAGCAGGACCTGCTGTTGTTGAATTGGGTACATTTAGGGGTTACCTTGAAAAGGTTGTTGCTGTTGTGGCCAGTTTCTTGGCTGTCCTGCTCCTCCTCCGCCTCGATTGCCTCCTCGTCTTCCGCCTCGACCTCCGTGGCCGCTGCCTTGGTTCTGGCGAGGGGTCAAATTGAGATCCTTCAGGAGCTTGTCCCACTCTTGCCTGTCTGCGAGAACTCTGCAGTCATCAGCCATATGCCCCTTCTTTGTGCAGACGGCACAGAAGTCCAGGGGAATATCTCGGAAGTTGATCCAGTCTGGCCTGTTTTTCGGTTTGTTGCGCCAGGCGGCACGCGGCGCGCTGGAGTTGCCGCCTCCTCGTTCTTTGCCGCGTCCACCTCCTCCTCCTTGGCCCCTTCCGCTGTAGTCGAAGACGTTGACCCCGTTGCTTGTGCCGTTGCTGGCCGTCGTCGTAGACTGTGGGGGTCCTTCATGGGCTTTGTGGAGGAGTTCTCGAGATGGTAAATGATCTTACCAATTTCCTAAAATGACTTGCCTTCGGATAAATTTTTGACTTCCTCCAGCATCTAATCCTCCAGCCGCGAATGACGAGGTTGATGCTTTCTCTCTGCGACACGGCGTCGGTGACTATTTTTATCTTCTCCTCGCGGGTCGGGTAGTCGTTGCAGGCGTCGCCTCTGTTGCAAGCAGGCAGCACTCGGGCTATGGTCTATCTTGTCTGTTGGTAGAGATGACAACGGTCGATGAAGTTGCGGCAGAGCTCGCAGTCCCTGATGTACAGGGTCTCGTCCTGTGTGCCCTTGGCGTCGGGTGTGAGCTCAATGCAGAAGTGGTCGGCGTATTTGGTCTCGAAGGCGTCCTAGTCGGTGAAATTGCCCACAAATTTTGTCTCCGTCCGGTACCACTTCTTGGCCACTCCGGTGAGACACAGTTCAAAGTTGCCAAGCCTCTTGTCCTGTGTGATACGAGCATGTTGGCAGTATCCAAGGACACTGTCAATGAATTCTTGTGCAAGGGTAGTTATCTTGAAGATATTGTTGCCCTTGCCGGCAAATGTGGGTATGATGGGCTTGGTGCGGCCAGCTCCACCACCCGCTGCGGCGGCGGCTTCTGGGTCCGCCATATCGTTAGAATCTACTTTGTCATCTGCGTTGTTGTCTGAGCCATCTCCTGCGTCATCACCATCTGCTGCCTCCTCATCAGCCTCGGTGTTGTCTGCTTCGCCGCAGTCGGCGTCGGCATTGTCTGCTTCGTCGCCATCATCAGCGGCGTTGTCTACTTTGTCGCTGTCATCTGTGTCGTCGTCGTTATTCACTTGGAGCGGAAGTAGTGGATCATTGTGCCCGCCAGGACTCTGTCCCAGTGGTCGCTGTCTGTCGTCGGGGAAAAGTTCCTCATTCACGGCACTTAATGCTTTGCGTACATTGTCCATGCGGCTGCCTCTTTGGATACTAGACCTGCTCTGGCACCTGCAGCAGGTATTCAAAGTCATGTTGCAGGGGTGCAAAAAAGGTTAATGTAAAAAATCATAACTGTTTTATTTTTTGAGATATTTCAAAAATTCTTTTTTCCCCAAAAATGGTGGAAAAACCCCCAAATTTACATTCAAATAAGTCTTTTTCTCTTCATTTTTGCTTCAATCAATGCCTCCTGCCTCTGTGGCACTAAGAAGTCAAGTTTTTTCACAAAATTGGTCGAAAACAAAGCATCAAGTTGTTCACGGATAACAATCAAATCACCGGAGAGATAAAATGGTCAGATTAAGTAAAAGTATCTACCAAATGAATGAAACAAGGATTGTAAACAGCAGTCAAAGTTTGTGCAGTATTACCACCGCAGGCACAATTTTTCTCCTTGCAGAGTTAAAAAGTGTGTAATGAAAAAAGGTGTATTTAATGCCGCCGAAGGCGGCAAAATTTTTCATCTTTGCAAACATTTGTTGGACCAAAACGTTGTTTAGGGGATTTTCCGGGGGGGGGGGGGTCATAAAGAGGATGCTAGGGGGGGGGGTCTTGAAAACAGTGCTTGGGGGGGGGGTCTTTATAGTCAGACCCCCTACTTGAGCACCTATGGCCAGGGGTTTAACTGGCGCTCCTTCGGCGTCCACCCACTCATTGGTCCAGACACGGTTAATGCGCGCAGAAAAAAAATTTGGTTACATCGCTAAAAATATCCTTGAAAGCACCATACTGCATAGCAAGGTTAGTAGAGTTAATACTGTACAATTTATCTGTGGACATATAAACAGGAGCCG
>JAAUYB010141109.1_pt1 | contig 11807 bp, 12 predicted proteins | sample 7278071 | NCBI WGS metagenome assembly JAAUYB01 (sample SAMN14350121, study PRJNA611818) | marine sediment metagenome | isolation source: surface marine sediment (1.8m) | place: French Polynesia: Moorea | collected 2018-08 | reverse complement strand
CTGTAATCTGAAAAAGAAAGGAAAGATATAAAAATTGCCTCGCTAAAAGGTAGCTATGAAAATAATTCCGCTATTTATTGAAAAACGGCTTGACGAGCCACTGAACTATAATTTTGGAGTTCTTTATCCAATCACCAGTGGTGAATGGGAGTTATGTATTAAAAGTCTTGGAATAATTTACAACCAACCTGAAGGGAGGCAGCCGGCTCCTCCTCTTGACAAATTTATTCGCCTTAGTTGCAATTATGTTGAATCTCTCTCACTTGATTCTTCTGAAACACAATCAATAACTGCTGAAAGTATTCTATCGCTACTTCATTTAAAACTAAAAGTGGGTGAAAAAAAAATCTTTGAATTTTGTCAGCGTGATTATTTTTTTGTGTCGTCTCCTTCACAAAAACTACAATTTCATATTTTAAATTCTGACGCTACTAGCCTGGCAAAAGATATTGCAAAAAATCTGGAAGTCAAATTGTTGATACTGTTTCGTAGGCGCACTTGAAAAAAATGAATTGTAAAGAAGAGTTGCAAGAAGATATGAAAACACATCACGAATTTTTATGGCATCTTTATACAGCTAAGGTGCATACCGTTCGTCGAAGAATTATGAAAGCAACAAATCTGGAATTATGTATTCTTATCAAAATTATTTATTGTATAGAACAAGGATACATTCCTATTAAGAAGAAAAATTTTGTAAAATTAGTCCAACGAAGAAGAATGAAACCGATTTTAGATCTCAAATATAAGATTAAAAAAGTTCTGCGAAGTTCACTAGCTGAGAAAAGAAAGTGGGCTACCCAATTAACGTCACAATATAAATATTTGTTGTATTCACTTTTTGAGGAGGAAAATAAAAAGTAAATATTTTCGTTCCAGATTTGCGGCATTTTGGCACAACATGAGTATTGTCACAAAAATTATTCTGGATACAGCGGAATATAACAGACTCCTTGCGATCGAAAAGGCCTATCATGAATTAAAGTCTACGAAATTATCAGAAGCGAACCACAGTGGTACTGGCAAAACAAAAAACTGCTCATGTAGCGAAACTGAGAAAAAATGTATATGTACTCCGCCTTTATCTCAAATTATTGCTACTAATGAGAAAGCACGAGCAGTCAACGTACCTCCACGTGGAATTTTGCCGTCAATCACTGATCCGAACGAAGTAGGATATGGGAATTCGTTATCAACAGTAAAAAGTGACGAGGAAAACAAAGAAAAGCAGTTATTTGACCCAGCAAGCTTTCGAACTTTGGCAAATCAAACAGATAAATGGTATTTTTTGGGACATTTTGAAGAAAAGTAATATAATGTATGCAGATGAAATCAAAGCACTTCTGCAGCAATTTCCACAAATTTCAAAACATTTGAAACTAATTTGCGCGATTGACGAAATACCGTTAGAAATATCTGAACTGGAGACGATTATCGCCAACACGGAGTAAGTTAGTTTAAAATTAGTTAAAAACTTAATCCTGCTACCAAAACTTAACCCTTCTATCCAAACTGGATCCCCACCTCCTATTTCGATTAACTTTGATTCCCCCTCCCGAACAAAAACTTGATCCACTCAACAAAAACTTGATCCACTCAACAAAAACTTGATCCGCCGAACAAAAACTTGATCCGCCGAACAAAAACTTGATCCGCCGAACAAAAACTTGATCCGCCGAACAAAACCAAATCCCGCGAAACTTGATCCATGGAAATATCTACTTTAAAGATTATAACAACGCACTTTTCTTTTTTTTTCAGTGTATCTACTGGGGAAGGAATACATTGGTTTGCTATCTGTCGCACCAGTCCTAACTCACTCGAAGTTTTTGATTCGCTTGGTACCACCGCTGACTACATCAAGAAACATATTCCATTGAAAAAAGGCAAATTTCAGTACAATACGTTTGCTGTTCAATGTAATGACAGTTACTATTGTGGCGGATTTGTTATTTATTATTTAATTGAGAGATATTCTAATCTTGATCTTGATTTTGATGAATTAATTAATGACATATTTTCACCAGACTGTGATGAAAATCAATTAAAAGTAAAAGAATTTTTATCAAGCTTAAATTATACTTTAAAGTAGAAAATGGCAAATTTTGTTACCATAAAGGAGAACACAACAATTCAGGAAGTACAAGTTCCCGCAAACTTTGGTAAAATAATTTGTCCCTCCCGCATGTTAATTTGCGGTCCTAGCATGGCAGGTAAAAGCACTTTTGTTCTTCAAGTAATACAACATAGAGATAAGGTATATAATCAAACCTTCGAACGAATTATTTACTGTCTGCCCGAAGATTCCCTCCATTTGCATCAAGACTTTATTAAAAAAATGCAAGAAGCTTTTGCCTCGTTAGAAATTGTAGAAGGTTTGCCAAGTATTAGCGAACTACACATCAAAGATAACAAAAATCATAAATTATTAATTTTGGATGACCTTATGATCTCTGTTTTCGAAGCCCAAACAATGGTTGATTTAATTACAAAAGATTCCCATCACTGTAACTGCAGTGTTATTATTACATCACAAAATTTTTTTCATCCATCAAAATATGGCCGAACTTTTGTAAGAAACTGCTCTGAAAAAGTGTTATTTTTCGACAAAACAGATGCAAAACAATTAGGTATTCTTTCTATGCAAATTTATCCCAGTAAGCCTACATTTTTAAAAACATGTTTTGACTGGCTCTTTAAACATCATCCAGAAGAAAAACTAAAATATTTATTAATAGATTCTTCAATTCTTAGTCACTTTCCTCATAATGCTCTTGTTCGTACATTTATATTACCTAATAAGTCTGGAAAAGTTCAACCAGTTTTATTTTTCCCGCCAGAAGAGAATAAAATATGAGAAATCCGTGTACTAAGTCACATTTATTTTTTCATTGTGTATAGCCATAAGGTAACGTCTGACTGGAAACACTTTGAATACGTCTTTGGATATCAAGCTTATTTGATAACTTTTGTTCAGAGATTTTGTGTCTAACAGTTTTCTCCTCTGAAATCAAAAAGTGTCTTAGTTGAGGAATAGGAATAGTCATCTCTTTTGTTTGCCAATTTGCCAATAAAATTTTGAAATCAGATGTAGATATAGCCTCTTTTGCAAAGTAGCTCGAAAGGGACAATCCACTACTTTTTACACAAGTTTCGGTTTTTGTTTTACCCTTTTTTTGAAATGTTAGAGAATACGTCTTTCGAGCTAAACAAGCAAATGATGTTATATGAATTTGGTTTCCTAATTCATGTTTATAATCACCAGGGCATGGGCTTAAAGACAGAGGTAAAGGCCGAGAAAGTTTCAAATTTGGATCCGAAAAAATTATACCATCAGTATCGCAATAATAAAGCTGAAAGCCCCGAGCAATAAGGCTCATAAGATCTTTGTGTAACTGAATTCTTGCATGGGCAGTAACAAAAGCACCAATAATGCAATTTCCACTTTGAGTTTTACTCCTGGCTTTGTCTGAGGGGGGTAATATTTCTAATTGACAAATATTTTCTGAAATTGGTACAAAATCAACTACATTCTCTTCTACGAAAACCTTTTCCATTTCTTCTTGGGAATTTACAAACAATGTTTCAGAAAAATGCGATCTTTGAGAAAACTTGCCTAACATTGCATTACCTAAAAGTTTAAAGCTACGTCTTTTAGACTTATTTGTTTTTACATTGTCTTCAGAAAGTTGTAAATCTTCTTCGAACTTCATTTTCTTGTTAACAAAAGATAACACTGCTTTTCTTTCTTCTTTCGTTGAGCAATGGTCAAGAATGCCTGAGTGCTAAAATATGAAATGTTTAACGTTTCTTCTTAATTTTTTTTAAACTTTTTAGTACTTACCCGGAGATTATATGATGCCAATACTTTCATGTAATCATGGAGAATTTTTGACTTTTCAGCATAATTATAAATTTCAAAAAAGTCAAGAACCTATTAAAGCAACTTTTGGTACGAAGGAGGAGGACTAAAATTGTAGTGTTTACCTTGTAACCTAATGTCACACAATATTCGAGCTCAACCGTTGTATAAACACTTATCCAACTTCTTTCTCTAAAAAGAGGATTTGCATATTGCTTAATTATAACATTACCTGTACACATACGTGGACGCGAGGGGCACAGGGGTCAGAACGACTTTCTCTAAAGGTCCAAATAACACCCCCCTGCTTGGTGGACCTCCTTATGTAGTACTGTTCCCATCCCTGACCGCCAAAGGCGGCCGAAAATTTGCCTGCAAATCCCAAAAATTTTGTCTTATTCCCCCCTTTATCGCCCTCTGACAAAAATTTTTGGTCCCTCTCTCTCCCTGCCACTGCCATATGAAAAGTTGTTCCCCCCCCTGGCTAAGAGCTGCTGTTTTGCATCATCCAACCCCACGCCGACGTATGCATGTACATACCTTTTTGAATGGTCACATTGTAAATTGGCAATATCTGCACAACTTTTACAACATGGCGTAGAATTTCTTCCAGTTGTAGAACTTCGGTAACTTAAGAATGGAACTAACAAGTTACTTGGACAAAGAACGCGTACTAAAGCTAGTCCATAAATATTTTTGCCATTAGCAAGCTGAAAATGTCCATTGTTGAATTGAATATCTTTTAACTCATAATAAGTTAGGATTTTATAAGATCCAATTGGAAAAGAGTTAATCATAGCTATATAACAGTAAAACGCATTTTTATCAAGATAAAACATTTTTTGAAAAGCCGCTTCTGTTTGGCTCCAAAAAAGTCGAAATACCTCGGTAAAGCCACCACGTACTGAAAAAAAAAATTAGCTTCTATCAGGATAGATCGTTACGTTTGGCGATAGGGCTTACCAGCTTCTCGTGGGTCAAGTCTTGACATCGGTGGATTTCTAAAAATATTTGTCATAAAGAATTTGACTTCTTTGTCTGTTTTTTTCAATTCTCTCCAAACACATTCCCACATAATCTCAATCGTTGCATCTTTTTTTTCTCTCTTTAATTTTTTTATTTTTTCAAAAAATTCAAGTTCTTTTTCTTTTTGCTTTTCGGCAGGGACTTTTGATTTGTATTTGCAATTTTCTGCTGAATGGCCGTGGTAGTGACAGCCATTGTAGTACCATATTTTGTTTTCACTGATTGCATCTGGTTTAGTATATTTTAGATTTTTTTGGCCATACGGACTCCATGCCATTTCAAGTTCTAAATTTTCATTTTTCCACATAGTATACATAATATATTCAATTTCTCCTTTTGAACTTTGGAATGGGATTGGACGATTTATTGTTCTTAATACATTAGCTTGTTTTGACATTTGCAAAAACATTTGAAACGAGTATGTAGCTGCAGTAAAAATTGGCGGATTTGCCGGGTGTAAAAAAGTCCATGTGTTGGGGAGGTACTTAAAATGATTTAGAATAACTTTTTGACAAAAAAACGATTCTTTAAAAAATTCAAGCATGGCAGTAGCAATAATTTCTATTTTTAAACTTAAATAAGTAACATAGTGCTCTACAAAATTCCATTTGGCTGGAAGTGTTGACAAGAATCGCTGTTTTTCTTTTAAGTCTGCCTCACTATCTTCAAAGTCAAAAAAATCATCGAGTGAAGGGGAATTTCCTATATAGGTAAAAAGTCTGCTTTGAATCCACTGCAACGGAAAATAGGGAACTGGTTTTTTGATTCTATCACATAGTTCGCGAAATGAGCAATATAAATAGTTTTGGACTTCAACGAAACGTAAACTAAGTTTTTTTTCTTCAATTAACATGATTTGATTATGATTTTTTACTATATTTGGTGAAAACCCATTGTCTAATAAACCTTGCAAGATAAAAAACATGTCTTTAGACAAACCACTATAAACAAAGATAGTTGAATTGGAAAATTTGTTCTTCATTAAAAAGTCAAAAAATTGGTTCATAAAGCTAAGTTCTGGTTTACAAAATATGTCTTGTTGTTTGGTTTGCTTTTGTCGTTTCCCAAATCTGGTTTTTCGACCCTCAGGTGCTATTTTTGGTGATTTGTCAACAAAAGGAGGAATATATGAATAATTAAATATTTCTCCCTTTTGATACGCTGGCATACTATTTATAGTTTTGTCATTTAATATATGCGTAGAAAACGTATTTCTTGCATCATTTTCTTGTAATATTATGCAGGATATTGGCTTTTCCATATGTTGTGGACATTGAGGACAAGGCTTTCCATTATTTTTGTTATAACAAGTCTTACACTTACTAACATTAAAGCCAGAATAACTAAATACAACAAAAGCAAGATTTGTTAATTCAGGCTGCGGTTTATGCTGTTTTAAGCAGCAGAAATGAAATGCTTCTTTTATCTGCCCACAAAAATTACAATATCGTTTTCCACAAATGTGTTTCAACTCTATTTCTTGTTGGTTTTTGAAAAAGCCATTTCTGCCTTGATAGATATTACATTTTAAACATTTCCATCCCCACCGACAAACTTTCTTCTTATGCTCTGTATAGCATTCTTGTGAGAAAAACGTAATGTTGCAAATTTTACAGGTTTGAGATGGTGCAGGCAATAAATTGGTACTACAAAAAAAAGACTTTGTTTCACTTGTAATAAAAGTGTCTTGTTGAAGAAATGGACGTTTGCATGAGAAGCAACAAATTGCTTTGGAGCATTTGTGATTACAACCTCGTGAAGTAAAATGCTTTTTACAAAAAAAACAAAATTTGCCAAACTTGTTAAAGTACCATTTTAAGCAAGGTACGTAGTATAAAATTTTAGTTTCACTGGCAGGAACATCAGATGCTAGGTAAATTTGACGCATCGTAGGATCAAAATTTTCCGGTATACTCATTAAAAAATTTCCTGATTTAAAATGGAAAAAGTGGGCTTGAAAAGTCATTGACACTTTTCTATTTATCGTAATTTCTAGTTCCTGACTTTGGAGTAGCTTGATTAGATCTTTTACTGACCTGGAGCAGTTTTCCGGTAAGAGGTTGTCAACTAGCTTTTGTACAATAATATGCAACTTGGAAAATTCTAAAAACTGTTTCAAATTATCATTTTCTTGTTCTAAACTAAGTGACGACAAGAAAGAAGCCACTATGACATACAGACAAGAAAATTTTGTAGCTCCAATAACTTTAAACCACACATGATCTGAAAGTTTGTAATAACAGTTTTATTTTCCATATATTCTTTTGCGAAAATTAGGAAACTTTTTCATCCTTTTAGCAGATTGCATATAAGCCATATGAGGCACAGAAAGAACCTTAACCTGCACCTTAAAGCTAGGATTGATTCGCAAAGTTTGGAAAGATTTTAAATAATTATACAGCATCGAAAGTACCCTATTTGCAATAATTAAACCTGGAGTATTAATATCATAATTACCGGAGTTTAATCCACGTAGTATTTTATTTTCAATAATTGTGATATAAACTTGGTGATGCAAATCTTTACCATATACCCCTTTTAAAGAGTCCAACACATTTGATAGAGCTATTTTTAAACCTTTTGCAATATTCATAACAAGAGGTTTTTTCCCCCGCCTCAGATGGTTTATAGATAAATTATAAAGATGATCATTTACAGAAAACCGAGTTAACCGTTTATGGGCAATAGATTGAGCTTTAACTTCTATAGTAGAATCTTTATAAACCGAGCTACCTTCGCTAGTAAATGGATCTTGAAGTCGTGACTTTTTGTTGTGATCATTATCAGGTGAACGTGAACGCCTTCGCTTTCTTGTCGCTGACTCTTCATTAGCCGAATTTGACAAATCGTCATCATTTATGTCAGCATTATCAGTGTTGTCATTCACCTCTAAGAACGGAGTCTTACAGTTAATAATACTGATATAAGTTGTTTGAAATACCTGGGCGAAATTTATTTTCCAGCTGACGACGAAATTCATCTTCATTGAGATCTGCCATGACGTTGCTGGAGGACGTTAAAAGAAAGCCACAATTTGTAAGTAGCAATAAAGCAATTTCACAAAAGAAAGCTGACATCGATTTTCCCGTCGATGTTCGCCATCTTGGTGGTATCTTCCCGTCGTCCCGACGTCGGAGCTAATGGTAAATTACAATGCTTAGCCATCGGCGAAACATTTTAATATGCAAAACAAGACCGCAATTTTCTAAAGAGCCAGCTAGGCCGTTTCGAAATTTATCGCTTGGAGGAATTGCGCGGCCAAACATAATATACGTTTCTAAATTTGGTACACTTCGAAATATTCGAGAGCTTGAAAAAGTAATGAGTGAAAGCACAAATGCTTATAGTGACCGCCAACTCCGGAACCTGAAAAACCCAAAAAAAGAAAAATCTACGCCAAGAAAGAAATCTCCTAAAATTCCAACTATTTTGCGCGGAGGAGCGCAAAAAGAAAAGACAGACGATAAAACAGAAAGAAAATCTTTTGATACACCATCTGCCTCTTTTGCTCCAAAAAGAACACTGAATAATTCAAAAATGTCGCAACAGGTTCCCAAGAAGGCCATATATGAGAAAAAGATGACACAAGAAAAGTACTTAAATAGAAAAAGGCATATAAGAGATGTAGGGGCTACTAAATTAGTTAAACAGCAGAGAGGAAAAGGACATGAACCCAAAGAAGAAACAAAGGAAGTCGAGGAGGAAGGGGAACAGACGAAGAAGAAGGAGGACGAGGACGAAGCGCAAGAGCCAGAGAAGCCCGATGAGAAAACTGTCGAGATTGAGAAGAATAATGACGAGGAAAGCGAAAAAGAAAAAGCAGTATCAAACAACGAAGAGGAAGAAGATGATGAAGACACTGAAACAGAAGATTCTTACGAAGATCTTGACTCTGAATCTTTTGAGACTGAATCTGAATCTGATGATAATACAAACGAGGAGCAAATGCTAGCGAACGCTTTAATGCATCCGTTAAAGGTACTTAAAAATACTGCCCTCGATCTCTTATAGTTTCTATTTTTTAGGTATCGTCAGCTGAATTTCGACAACTTTTACGAAACCGTCGAAAGGACGCACTAAAGGGTGGCTTTAAAATTGTGCCATAAACTTGTAAAAATGGCCTCGGGGTAAGTATAGCAGAGTAGAGTTAAGTGATTTTTTTTGAATTAATAAGATTCGTGCGTAAAATAACTATTCCCAAAGAAACAAATAAAGAGAACTTGCTCCTAGAAAAAAAACTATTCGCAAAAAAACTTGGTACGAGAAAAACTTGGTCCCACTAAAACATGTATTATATGTATGCTCTTGCGGCTCTTGGCATTTTGCGCCAGGCACATAGTACAGTTTGACGAAAACTTAGTCCCGTAAAAAACCTCTTTGCAAAGAAAACTTGGTACGAGAAATAACTTAGTCCGAACTAAACTACGTTGAAAAAAGAACTTATGTTTTTTTTTCAGAATCGTCGTCGAAGCTAATAGTCTCTTGGCGGAAAATTGGGCCGACTCTCTTTTTGAAACAAGAGTTCGAGACTCGCGTTTTGATGCGGTGGAATTTATGACAATTTATCCAAAAAATAGTCTCAGCAATGCAAAAAAAATTGAGTTTGAGCTCCCAAGATATACAGGACCTAACGTGTATGTAGCCCGAGATATGTATTTGAAAGTAGATGTTGTACTCTCTAAAGCTGATGGTGTAACACCACCAGATGCTACAGCAAAGGTTAGTGTGGTAAATAACATATTGCACTCACTCTTCAGTGAGTGCAGAGTTTATATGGAAGACTACCTGATTAACGACAACAACGAAAACTACCACTACAAATCATTTATCATTGATACATTGTCTTATGATACTAGCGCCAAATTTAGTTACCTTCAGGCTCAGGGCTTCTTTCAAGATGCCCCTGGAAATCTTGATTCATCTTCAAATGCGTCTTTTGGGTTAAGGAGCAATTTTTTTAAAAATTCTGCTAAATCAGCCTATGTTATTGACCCAGTTACTTTTGTGGGAAAGCTTCATTCTGATCTCTTATCTACTGATGCAACAATTATTCCAGGAATTGGTCTCAGGATAGAATTAACTCGTGCTGATAATGACTTTACTTTGATAGTTCCTGAATTAGCCGATACGGAAAATTACAAACTTCAAATAAAGGAGGCTTGTTTACAATGCTCGGTTGCGACCCTATCTGCTGATAGCTATGTCAAGCTCGAAAAGAATTTGGAAAGCAAAAATGCCGCTATTTACTATAAACGAGTTCAAGTTCAAAACAAAGCAATTAGTGCTAATAGCAAAACTTTTGTTTCTGAAAATTTATTTTCCTCAACCCTTCTTCCATCAAGACTAATCCTAGCTTTTTTGCCGACAACTACTTTTTTAGGTAATCGCCAAAAAAATTCTTATAATTTTGCAAGAAAATGGATCTACACTACATCTGCAGAAGGTGTCTCATTACCGCTTCTTGGACCCGTAATGAATGTACAAGGTACAAAAACTATTTTTCTCGAAAAAATAAATCTTACCCTGAACGGAAAAAGTCTGGATGGCTGGGATTCAGTTGCTACAGAAGAAAGAGATCCAATGATGTTTATGAGATTACATCATTACTTGGGGCTAACAAATACAACTACTGGTAACAATCTGACCCTAGATGAATTTCATAAAGGCGCCTTTTTCTGCGTTTTTGATTTGTCAACTTGTGCCGAAAGTTACATTGATTTTGTAGTGCCCGCTGTAAGACTAGGGGCCCTCAGGCTTAAAGTTGAGTTTTCAACACCTACTGTTGAAGAATTAACTTTGGTTATGTATGCCGAATTTCCCTCCCTTATTGAAATTGACAAGTATCGCCGAATCAAAATGAGTTTTCTGTAGTAATAAAGCCGATTTCGCGTGTTTATGGATGACAAGTATCGCCCAATTAAACTGAGTTTTCTGTAGATAATAAAGATCTGAAACAAAGTAAATTATTGTGTTTTATTTATTTAAGTGTACAGCACACTCTCTGAATATATTGTTAAGGCAAATATAAATTGGATACTACAGTTACTGTTTTTTCTTCTGCCCGTTTTGCACTGATATTACACTGACGGCAGACGGAATAGTCTTATCAGTACCAACAGCCATAACAGCGGCGGACGATATCACATAAGAGATCCTTATTGCTGCTGCTGTCTTGACTGTCGTGAATGAAGAAGCTGCTCTTGCTGTAAGAAAATTAGGTTTCGGAGATGGGTCCTTAGTCTCTTGAACATCAAAGTTCTGGTTCTCTGCGCGGCGCTGAATCTTGGGGTCCTCTTCAATGTTTGGCGGATATTAGATCTGAAAAAGAAAAAAAAATCTTATTCCGTAATTATTCTTTATTTCTTTGACAGGATTCGAACCAAGGAACTAACACTCTTCCCTTTTACTTCTCCCCCCTTATTCCCCCGCCCCCCGTGCCTTTCCCCGCCGGCTTTCCCTTTTCTAGCTTTTTCCCCCCCCCTCACCTCCCTCTCCCGTTGTTGGGTTAACCTAAAGGCCCCCACTGAGGAAACGGAAAAGGGCAGCACTCCCAAGCAGCCGAAAACGGCCACTTCGGCCGAGGTACGGCCTTTAGGGGCTGCTCCTATGTACTGTATGTATCCCTGTAATTCTATCATTTCTACTATAGGTGGCTCTATATAGTATTTACTAACAACGGAACGTCTAAAATTATGGGATTGGACTGGACACTGGATAGGCTGGAGTCTTTACTCCCCCAGTCCCCCTCTTCATCTGTAAAGAATGTTGACTTTCTATCTATTCCTTTTGAAATCGACTTTCTAAGGATGGTAAATATACATGCTTACCCCCCTGTGATAACCTGTGAGTAACCGGGGGGGCCCCGCGCCGCGCCCGCCGGGGGGGGGGGGGGGGGGGGGGGGGGGGGGGGGGGGGGGGG